>OFLY01001707.1_pt1 | contig 12323 bp, 9 predicted proteins | sample 1541161 | NCBI WGS metagenome assembly OFLY01 (sample SAMN04209247, study PRJEB22552) | human gut metagenome | biome: gut; material: feces | host: Homo sapiens | place: USA: Oklahoma | reverse complement strand
ATACTATGCCCGATGAAGTTTCAAAGGGGTTGCTTACGGATATAGGTACGGAGGAGCTTGCTCATTTGGAAATTGTCGGCTCACTTGTTGCACAGCTTTCAAAAAATGCTCCGCCTAAAGAGTGGAGCGAAATGGGCTCGTGGGAGTATTATTCGGATAACGGTGCGTCAGTGTTCCCACAAAGCTCACAAGGCTCACCTTTTAACGCCGCAAGCATCGCCGTAACCGGTGATCCGCTTACAAATCTCTATGAAGACTTGGCTGCGGAACAAAAAGCACGTGCCGTATATGATAACATACTTAAATTGTCAGATGACCCTGACGTTAATGAAGTAATTAAATTCTTGCGCCAGCGTGAAGTAGTACATTTCCAAAGATTCGGTGAAGCAATTTTGACTCATTCAAACAGATTTGGGGGATATATAGCGTGTGTGAAAATGCAATTTATAGACATTGAAAATTATAAATTGTTGCTTGAAATATTATTATTGATAAATGTGAGTAGGGGGTGAGGACATATTCTTGGACTCCTAAAGGAGTAAAATAAATGTATACAAAAGAACAGATAGAAATTGCATAAAAAGAATATGAACGCTTAGGTTCTGTCCAAGCGGTCATAAATTTATTGGAATATCCATCAAGTAGTACCCTGTACCGATGGTATGAAAGAAAACTTGCAGAAAAAACAAATTATCGTGGTTCGCTTGATAAACCATATATAATTAAGGAAAAAATCATTAATGCACCTAATCATCCTCGTATTCCTGATACAAGTTTAAAATTAGATGCAATTAAGTGTTGCTTTTCTATTGGCGAAGGTGTAGAATATGTATCAAGAGATATTGGTTACAGCCGTGCCAGTATATATTCATGGTATCGAAAAATATGTACTGCAACCACCGTAGGAATTATAGGTAGTTCATTTATTACAGGACCAATGCATGCTGCAAGTGCTATTGGTGAATTTGCAAATGTAGTAGTATTAGTAAGGTTTAATGGTGATACACAAGGTGATAACGGCACTGGGTTTAATAAACCGTATAATAGCACCATAACAAATGCACCGAGAACATATTGGGAAAGTTTAATACGTAAGTTTAACGGTGTAAATGACACATTTGCTGGGGGTTCATTTAAAGAATATTTGAGAGATATGTCCGGTGGACAACATATGGTAGAGTCTGTATTTCCTCAGACAAATAGTAATGATGGTACAGTGTATTATTTAACTATGGATAAAACGGTTGATGAATACAAAGGTTCTGTACAGGAAATACAGCTTATTAAAGAAATTGCAAATCAGTTGAACACAAAGTATCCGAATCTTGACGGAAAGATGATAGATAAAGATAATGACGGTGTTGTAGATAATCTTATGATTATAGCATCGGTACAGTCTCATGGACATTTTGTAGCACATGCGACAAATGCAGGAAATGATACGAAACTCGCAGGGAAAGGAATAGGACTATATAATTTGATAGAAACAACATTTAGCGATACATCAGGTTATTATGGATTTAATATTCATACAGCGGCACATGAATACATACATACATTCGGAGTACCGAATTATTACCGTCAAAGTTATGTATCTGAGGCGAGTGACACACCGGTTGGAATATGGGATCCGATGTGTATTCCGGGAGGAAGACCTTGGCCTCTGGCAGTAACTCGTGAAGTGATTGGATGGACGAAAGTTGATGAAATTCAACCACAGAATGGTGAATATACGTTGTATGAGGCATCGGCTGCATATAAGGATGAAAATAAGAGACAGGCGATAAAGGTAAAAACTCCGTTTTTTCCGACTGAATATTTTGCTATAGAATATCGTAAAAAGGGAGAAAGATAGATATAAGTTTGATACATTTGACCAGACAGCACCTGCAGATGGTATTATTGTATATAGAGTAAATCCGACATATAAGGATGAGGGTAATCTGAGAGGTAATGATTATATCTATGTGTATCGTCCAAATGATACAAGTATTACAGCATCAGCAGGTTAAATTAGAAATGCACAGGTAGGATTGTCGCAATATCTTGCAACAAGGCAAGAAATAGGAAGTCTTGATTTGGATAAAACAATAACAGATAATGCTATCTGTTATTCAGACGGTCGAAATTCCGGTATACATATTAAAGTAACAGAGCAGACGGCGGATTCAATTAAATTTAGTATTGAATTCCCGGATTATGACAATATGGATATATGGCAATCAGTTTCAAATTCAGACGAAAGTAATCTATTGTCAAACATTATGGCATCGGAAGTAAAAACAACAGCGGATAAAAATAACATGTATGTACTTGCGCAGGACTTTTCGTCATCAACTGTAGTAAAGTATAGTGGAGATAAGTGGACGAATCTTGGTAAGTGTTCAACGTCTGCCGGAAATGGAGCAATAGTGATATTTAACAATGAAGTATATGTACTCTTTGTCGATTTCAAAGGGAAATGCGAACTGAAAAAATATTCAAATAATAAATGGAATACAGTGTCAACACTGAATATCGGATCAAATAAAATTCAAGCACTTTTATGGAATAACTTAGAGGATATTTCACCACTTTGCAAAGCGGCTGAAATATAAATGATTTATTATACAACAAGGATTTTATATGATTTTATTACAAATATATTATACGAAAGAAGGCGTAAAAATGAAAAATAAACAAATTAACAGAACTCTGTCTTTGCTACTTTCTGTTGTTATGGTATTGAGCTTATGCCCTTTAATTGCTAAGGCGGAGGGAACAAAACCGAATATCAAAATTGGAGATTATATTAAACTAGGTACATATGAGAATGAACCAATTTTGTGGCGTTGTGTGGACATAGATGACAACGGTCCGCTAATGCTTATGGATAAGGTGTTGGGAAGTATGCCATATGATGCCAAAACCAGCGAGAACAGTGCGACAAGATCCCATAGCCGTAATAGTTTTAGAAGTAGTTACGGTTCCAACCACTGGAGGGATAGCAATATGCGTTCGTGGCTTAACTCAGATGCTGATGCAGGCAAGGTAGATTGGCTTTGTGGCAATCCACCGAAGAGTGATTACGTTGGATATGGAAGTGAATATGACAAAAAAGCCGGATTTTTAAATGGTTTCAGTAAAGCTGAAATAGCCGCTATCAAAACTGTGACACAGCGTTCTATTGTGTCTCATCCGGAGTATAGTGCTGGTTATATAGCAGGACCGGGAGCTGATCTTCCGTATAATACAGATATTGCGTCAGTAGCATATGGCTTTGAGAAGGCGTATTATGAAAATATTATAGACAAGGTGTTTTTGCCTGATGTTAAACAACTAAACACAATTTATAATAACAGTAATATACTGGGAAATTACTATCTTGCGAAGAATAAGGATGGGATCAGGTGGTCATATTGGCTACGTACTCCGATTACGGATTGTAATCATGATATGAGGTATGTGGAAACTGATGGAAATATTTATCGTGTTGCACCGTACTTTGGACATATCGGTGTTCGTCCTGCATTCTATCTCGATACAGATTATTATATCGTTTCGGAAGGAAATGGCGAAGTGAATTCACCCTATGTCGGTGATGCTGCAGATAAACCCGGAGATGACATTAGTATTTCAGGACCTGATGAGGAAGGTGGAGATGGAGACTGGGATATTGATACAGATCAGAGTATTCAACTAAATCTTGGCCCATGGTACTCATCGGATGGCGAGTATGCAAACTCGACAATACCAGTGCAAGTAATTCAAAAGACACGTAGCGATTTGGAAAACATGGTTATCGTCATTTGTGGTGAGGGCTACACTAAAGATCAGCAGCAGAAGTTTATAAATGATGTTAAGCGAATATGGGCAGGTGTTTTGAAACATGAGCCTTACCGTAGTATGGCAGATAGATTCAATGTTTATGCTCTCTGCACGGCATCAAAGACCAGTGGGTTTGCCAGTGAAAACACATTCTTTGATATAACAATGTCAACAACTAGTAGAAGCCCAATGATATCACTTTATAAGAGTGTGCTGAAAAACCAGATTCTCACACGTTGTATTGGACCTGCATTTATTGAAAAAATTCACGATGCACATATCAAAGAAAAAACAAATCCTAATGAAATAACAATAGGCGACGAATATGCTCCTTATTATTATGTCAATGAATACATCAGTCAGTTCGTTGTACTGGTAAACAGTGGACAATATGGAGGAGCATCAATGAATAATCTTGATGTTGGTCTACATTATGTTACTGCAACGGTAGATAATATACAATCTGAATATACTTTGGCTCACGAATTGGGCCATGGTCTGCTACATCTTGGCGATGAGTATAATGCATATGGTGGAGCATATACAATGCCAGAACAGCAAGATAAACAGTCGTTAAATATAGCAGGGCTAAGGGAAAGTCCTATAACAATAAAATGGAAAGATATGCTAGGCTTTCGAAAAACATATACCTGCCGCGATAGTAATACTTCGAACTCAAGTAACATGGTTAATTCTAGCTGGCAGTGTATGATGAGGACGCAAAATCAGGAACTGTGTGATGTGTGCCAGTTGCAGGGATTTAAAGTCATGAGCCAGTTGATTAAAGATACGGATGATATCTATATAGCAATCCCAGAGGTTAAGTTGTATACCGGCAATTACAAAAATCCTTTTGAGGATTATTCAGCTTATACTGAAGCTGAATATTATGGATATTTGGCCTATGCGAGCGATCGGGCACAACGTCTTTTGAGTGGAACAAGCAAAAATAAGTTTACCAAAGATATGAAAGGTCAGGAGGTTGAACTAAGGACAATCGCTCAGAATCTCTCGGGTATTGAAGAACAAGAGATTACACTACAACTGTGGGTGGAACATGAGGATGGGACAAGGGCCGTCACAGAAAATGGTGAGGAAATTTTAAAGGAGCAAACTTTTACCGTTCCTGTCTGGGATGAAAAGGAAAACTTCTACATCAAGGGGATGAGAAACTATAGTGGTACGGAATTTGATTCAGGTCTTATGAATTGCTCTCTTATATATAAGATTCCGGAAAATGCAGACTTGAAGGATGGGGACACTATTAAGTTTTCAGTAATAGACAAAATGGGTAAAACTTTGGCTGATGATAACACAGAGACACAGAATTATGCAAATGTTACAATTAGCTATCAGCTTGAGGATAGCAACGCAGTTCCAAATACACAGACTGCTGTAATCCCTGTTCCGATTGGTACAAAGATGGATATTGAACCGCCTGAGGAGCTGTATGGATACAAATTTGTTAAGGCAGAAGGTTTGGGAAAGATTGTTGGTGATGATGGTCTGAACATTATTTGCTATTATGAGGATCCATCTGGCAAACTACCTGTTGAATATAAAGTGGAGTATGACTGGGGAACAGATTATCCGACAGACACGACATTGCCTACAGATAATACAAAATACGACAGTATCGAAAATGCAAAAGAATCGGTAAAGAATCAGAAGTATGATGAAAACTCAACGTCTACAGTTAAGAAGAATGACAAAGACGGTACGTGGACATTTAGCGGTTGGACTGCAACAGTAGAAGGAACAACAGTAAAGTTTACTGGTGCATGGACATTTATAGCAACCCCAATTATTACTTATACTGTTACATATGACTGGGGTACTGATTTCCCGACTGGTGAAATGTTGCCGGTTGACAGTAAGACATATAAGAGCGAGGAAGATGCTAAAGCTGCAATGGATGGCAAGTATACAAGTTTATCAACCTCGACAGCTGAGAAAGATGGCAAGAGTGGAACTTGGAAGTTCTCAGGTTGGATTGCAACATTGATAGGAACAACAGTTAAGTTTAATGGTATGTGGACGTTTACTCCGGATGCACCGGTGGTAGATGCGGATACTCCGACCAACATTAAATTGGTGAGTGACGAATATAAGATTGGTGATAAAGCTACAGCATTGGACGGCAAGGCTACTGTCAGTGATAATGGTGTACTATCTTATCAGTGGTATAAATCTGATAAGGCAGACAACTTCAACGGAACAGCTATAGACGGTCAGAACGGCGAGACATTTGTGCCGGATACGAGCAAAGAGGGAACCTATTACTATTATGTAATTGCTACTAACACCAAGGCAGATGCAACAGGTAAAAAAACTGCCAGTGTCACAAGCTCTATGGCAATTATCAATGTTAAGGAATCTGTCAAATACACCGTAGTTTATGATTGGGGAAGCGATTATCCAACAGATGTAACATTGCCTAAAGATGATACAAAGTACGAAAACATAGAAAAAGCCAAAGAGGCGGTGAAAAATCAGAAATATGATGAGAACTCAACATCAACAGCTGAGAAGAACAGCAAGAGTGGCAGATGGTCATTCAGTGGATGGACTACAGCGGTAGAAGGAACAACGGTAAAGTTTACCGGTGTATGGACATTTACAGAGAATGCCATACCTGTAGTAACCAGAAAGCCAAGTTCAGGCGGTTCGGGGAGCTCTGGTAGTTCTACATATAATATCAAAGTGTCACCAGAGATTACAAATGGTTCTCTTTCAGTCAATCCAAGCCGTGCTTCAAATGGTAAGAAAGTGTCAGTCATTGTAAAACCTAACAATGGTTATGTATTGAATTCTGTAATAGTCAAAGATAGTAATGATAAGGAATTTGCAGTTACAAAGCAGTCTGATGGCACTTATACTTTCATTATGCCATCTAGCAATGTAACGGTTTCGGCTAAGTTTGACACTGAGATAGCGAAAGATGTTGTAACAGAAATTGAAAAATCAATCGAGTTTAAAGATGTAAAGAAGGGTGACTGGTACTTTGATGCCGTTCAGTGGGCAGTTAAGAATAACATAACAGAAGGTAGTGGAAAAGATACTTTCAGTCCTGATGTGATTTGCACACGCACACAGATGGTGACTTTCCTATGGCGAGTAGCAGGTAGTCCGGAACCAAAGATTACGAAGTGTGATTTCAGAGATGTGGATAACAGTGCATATTATTATAAAGCAGTTCTTTGGGCTGTTGAAAAAGGTGTCACAGTCGGTACAAGCGATACAACATTCTCACCAAATGAAAATGTAACTCGAGGACAGACGGTTGCGTTCCTATATCGTGAGGCAGGATCACCGTTTGAAACCGGAGAAGACGTTTTCAATGATGTAAATAGTAATGATTATTACTTTAAGGCTGTATCATGGGCGATGAAGAACGGTATCACAGTCGGTACAGGCAATGGAAAATTCGAGCCGGATATGGACTGCAATCGTGCTAATTTGCTTTTCATTTATATTCGAAAGATGTGGAAGAAATGACTCATATCTTTCGATAATATATTGGAATTGCAGTAGATATAGTTGTTAAATACTTAATACGATATATGATTTTTCAATATATAACATAATAAATAAAGAAATGGGTGTAGATTGATGAAAAAGTATGAATGTGAAGTATGTGCATACGTATATGACCCGGAACTGGGTGATCCTGATGGTGGCATTGCACCAGGTACAGCGTGGGAAGATTTGCCGGAAGATTGGGTTTGCCCATTATGTGCAGTCGGAAAAGAGCAGTTTCGGGAAGTTGAATAACTAAGTAATATTTCTGAACTGACAGTTGAAAGTGGAACAATAGAATTACAATCACTTACAGCTACGAAAAACGGATTCAAGCTAAATGTTCATAATGGTGCTAAGCTAAATTTGAAAAATATATATAGACCTGTCGTATCTGATTTTAATGGTGGCGGAACAATCGTAATTTCAAATTCTGATATGTTGACTATTACAGGAAGTGTGACAGGAACAACTGCATTTGAAACAGCAGGAGGATTCGGAGGCGAGTCCGGAATTGCACAAGCAGGGTATACATATATAACAGCTCCTAATTCTAATGAAAATTCTGAAGAAGGAAACGGTTCGTTAATTGCTATAACGGATAGTACCGGAAATTCTGTAACAACGATAAATGCCGGCAGTTTTTCGGCTAAAGCAGTGATTCCAACCAAAACAAATAAATCAACTGTTATGATTGCAAAATACAATGGTGATGAGTTGAAGAAGATAAGAATATACAGCGCAAATGTAATAACAAATGAAAATTACACAGTAAAAGAAACAGATAGTATTTCAGTTTCTGAAAATAAAGTATCAAATGGAGTTAGGATAAAAGCATTTATATTTGAAAATTTAGAAAATGTAAAGCTATTATGCAAGCCAGAAGAGATTTAACATTATGAAATAGAAAGAAGGAAATAGTGATATTAAAGATAAAAAATATTTTAACCTGTGCCATAAGCATTTCCTTGTTTTTAATGTCATCAACAGCTGCTGATGCAACACAAACAGCGGAGGATTTGCGAAATAGTGACATATCAAAACTAGTGAAACAATCAAAATTTGACTCGAGGGATTATGGCGTTGTTACTCCGGTTAGAGATCAAGGGGATACTTCGCTTTGCTGGGCGTATTCTACAGCAAGTGCATCAGAGACATCAATACTTAGAAGTGGTATTGATAAAAGTGTAGATAAGAGTTCTCTATCACTTTCCCCGCAACAGATTGGATATGCAAGACATAATCGAGGAAGTGACCCTCTTAATAATACAACTGGTGAAATAACAAGCAGTTCAGGAAATTGGAGCTATGCAGGTGGAGGAACTAAATATGCAGCGGCTTTGCTTTCTACATGGTGTGGGCCTGTTAAATCCGATAAGGCGTATAATGTGAATGGTTGGAGTAATGCCGCCTATAAGTTGGAAAGTGCAATATCTGTTGATGGTAAGAATCTTAATAAGGATGCGGCGGCAAGAGAAAAAATGAAACGAGCTATAGTCAAATATGGTGCAGTTACATTTTCGTATAATAATGTGAGAGAAGCATATTATTATAATCCAAGCGAAGAAAGCGGAAGTTCACCGCATGCTTGTACTATAATCGGATGGGATGATACCATTCCGGCAGAAAATTTTTATCCGAGCAAAACAACAACTGACGGAGGATGGTTGGTCAAGAACAGCTATTCTTCGTTGCCTTACTTTTATCTGTCTTATGAAGTAACCTGTGAACAGATATATGCTTTTGATTATGTAATGAATGATAAGTATGATAATAACTATTTTTATGATGCGTCAGCAACTGATAGTGGCATAGGAAGTCTTTTAAAAATTAAACAGGCAGCCAATGTATTTAAAGTCAAAGGAGATACTGAAAATGAATGGATTAAGGCAGTAAGTGTAGGTATTGTTGGAGAAAATACTGATTGTACGGTTGAAGTTTATAGCGATGTACAAGACGGAAGTTTTAATCCTCAAAATGCAAAGCTTGAAACAACAAAGACAGTTTATCTTGAACATGGTGGATTTAATTGCATTGAACTTGATAAACCTGTAGAAGTAAAAAAAGGCAGTACATTTGCAGTTGTTGTTAAAGTCAATAACGCGTACATAACGCTAAGTGAAAATGAGGGGGAATCTTATGTATACCGCGGAGGTTGGACACCATCACAGGCAGTGAGAATAAAGGTATTTACCAAAAACGATGAAAAAAATCAGAATTCTATTGAGTTTATGGATGAAGGACAAGTTAAGGTAAGAGGAAATAGTGGTATAAAGCAGTTAATTATCACCATGTCCGAAAATGAAGAATTAAAAGATTTTTATGTTGAATCTATAAATTTTGATGAGAATAAAGAAAAAATAGTGACATTGCCATCAGGATGGATAAGGATAGAAAATATACGCTATAAAGCATTTCTATGGGATAATTTTGAGAATATATCTCCTGAGTGTTCAGAGATAGAATGGTAGAAAAAAGAAAGGTGGCAATATGATATTTCATCGCATAAATATTCCGACAGTTACAAATACGATAGGAGAACCTGGAAAACAAGATTCGACGCAGAATAGTTCAGACCATATTCAACAAAAACAAACTGATGAAAATAAAGAATTGAATATAACACTTGAACAGGCAAAAGATATAGCGTTACAGAAGGCAGGTGTATCTGAGCAAGTATATTTTAAAGAAGCAAAGTTGGATTTTGAAGATGGAAGATGGAAATATGAAATTGAGTTTATGCAAGACAATGTAGAATATGAGGCAGAGATAGATGCTCAGACAGGAGTATTCTATAAGTGGAAAATTGATAGAGATTAATAGAAATGGAGATGTATTATTATGATTAAGAAGGTAACTTTATTAACTACATTAGGGGCAATTACACTAGGTATTGCTATAGGAGTATCGGCAAATGGGATTGTACAAAAAGTACAATCGGAAATTAGAGGTGATTTTGTAATAAAGACAAATGGACAGATTCAAACATTAAAAAGTATAGATGGTGAAACTGTATATCCTATGCTTTATGAAGGAACAACATATCTTCCGATTAGAGCTATTGCTGAATTGAACAACAAAGAAGTTGTATGGTATGAAGACACAAAAACTATAGATATTGTGGATAAAACAAATTCTACAGTAACAGATGCTGATAAAATCGTAAATGGTGATATTAGTAAACAAACACCGATACCAAGACAGACATCACAACCGTCACAAGGAGGATATGACATTACAAATAGCACGAAAATAACACTTGATAAAGCAATAGAAATTGTGGTAAACAAAGCTGGAGTTTCGGAAAACGACTTGTATTCAAAAAATGCAAATTATGATTATGATCATGGAAAATATATCGTTGAAGTGGAAATAGATACAAAAAGCACAGAATATGATGCAAAAATAGATGCAGTGAGTGGAAATGTGCTTGAATGGAATTCGAAGAATGAAAGAGTAAATTCATATATTAATTTAAACGGAGTAATTTCTTTAGACAAGGCAATAGAAATTGTTGTTTCTGAAAAAAATATAGATACAAACAAGATTTTAGCAAAAAAAGCAAGTTACGATTATGAAAGAGGCAAAACAGTTATTGGTGTTGAAATCTATGTTGATGGCTTTGAATATGATGTAGAGCTTGATGCAATGACCGGTACAGTGCAGAAATGGAATTGAGTAGCAAAATATAACTTTTTAAAAATAAATCTATGATAAGGAGATATAATGAAAATAAAAAGAATCATATTAAGCATTGTAGTGAGTTTGTTGTTGCTTTCAACAGTTGCTCTTGCAAAAACATCAGAATACAAATTGCAACTGTTTTTTCAACCGGCTATTATGGATGACATAACAGGAGATGTATTAACAGGCATAAACTTAAAAAATGTTGATTTAGCAATTCCACAAGATAAAGGCAGTATATGTGGATTGAATTTTGATTTTGAATATGATGATAATGTATTTAATGTGCTTACTAACAATAACGGAGAGGTTGTTATAATTACTGATGAAAATACATTAATCAAGGACAGTTCTAAAATTCATGCAACAGTTGAAAATGGTGTAATACATATAAGTTACAACGATGATAAAGATTTAATTAAATATGATGGTACTTTATGCCGATTTATACTAATTGCAAACAATGTTAATGCGTTATGGAATTCATTTGACTATTATCCAATACGATTTGTGGAAGATTCTATTTCTGTAAATACATACAACGAAACAACAGAACCGTTTTATAATATTGAGGGGATAGATGGTAAAGTTGGAGCATATAATAAACCTCCTATGTTGGAACAGGTATCAGTCAATAAGAGTATGGTATTTTCGCTCAGGAAGTCAGATGTTCAGGTGAATGGTGAAGTTATATCAACTGATGCTGTACCATTTGTTGTTGATGGAATGTGGATGTTACCGATGAGATACTTTGCAGAGGCGACAAACATGAAGGTAGAGTGGAATGCAGAAAAAGCCACTGCTTGTGCTTATGGTGAAAACAAAAATCTTAAAGTTTCTATTAAAGGTGATAAAATATATATAAATTCAGCATTGTGGAATGGAAAGGAGCATGCCATTGAAATAAATGGCAGAATATATATACCACTATCTTTAGTTCAAGAACTTTATCCAAACGTATCAACTAATGCGTTGGAAAATGAAATATCAATATATGTACCATAAGGAAGATGTGTAATTTTATGAAAAAGAGTGTTAAAAAATTATTGACAGGAATGATAATTTGTTCAATGTTGAGCAGTTCATTCAATGTTTTGGCGGCGAATAACGTAGAGATTAAGGGAATATCTGTATTGGAAAATGATAAGGTTGTTGCAACTTTTGAGCCGACAGACGGAAATATACTGCTTACTCCTGAACAAATGCTACAAGTAACAGTTTCGGTAAAGGGCGACGAAATGGAATCGGTATATGCTTCGTTTTTATCTAATTCAAATAATAAAGATATTAGTAATGCGACGGTGCAATATGTC
>OFLY01001706.1_pt1 | contig 12328 bp, 10 predicted proteins | sample 1541161 | NCBI WGS metagenome assembly OFLY01 (sample SAMN04209247, study PRJEB22552) | human gut metagenome | biome: gut; material: feces | host: Homo sapiens | place: USA: Oklahoma | reverse complement strand
GATATCATGTATGAAATCCCGAAGGATGACAATATCGGAGAGGTTATCATCACGAAGGAATATATCGAAGGAACCGGAGGACCGGTAATTATGTTGAGAGGTCAGGAAGTACCAAGACTTCAATAATACATTTTGGATATAAACTATTATATAATTTTTTTACTTGGAGAAGAATGGAGGAAAGACAGCGATGGGGGAATTATCAGCTATTCCAATCTGGCTCTGCATACCCTTTGCAGGGCTGTTGCTTAGTATTGCGGTAATGCCGCTGTTCAAGCCGGACTGGTGGGAAAAGCATCAGCCGCTTGCAGTTGCGTTCTGGTCGGTACTGTTTATTGTTCCGTTTGCGGCAAAGTACGGAATATTTACAATGGGAGAGACGGTTTTGGAATGTGTGGTAAATGATTATCTGACATTTATCGTTTTACTGTTTGGATTATTCTGTGTAGCAGGTAACATTACGATTGACGGTGAATTTGCCGGATCACCGAGGATTAATACGGCGTTGTTTGTTTTTGGTACACTGCTTTCCAGTGTGATCGGAACTACAGGATCAAGTATGCTTCTTGTACGTCCGTTTATTAAGATGAATTCATGGAGAAAGAGAAAGAGTCATATCATGATCTTCTTTATCTTCCTGATCTCTAATATGGGAGGATGTCTGACACCGATCGGAGATCCGCCGCTTCTGATGGGATTCATGCGTGGGGTACCTTTTTTCTGGAGTATGAAGTTATTCCATATTCTGGTTTTTAATATGGTGATCCTTCTGGTGATATTCTATTTCCTGGACAGAAGAGCATACAGAAAAGATATTGCAGAAGGAAGAAAACCGGATATCAGAGAGCCGGGAACACATTTTAAAATTGTAGGACTTCATAATCTTATCTATGTAGCGATGATCGTCGGAGCCGTGATCTTAAGTGGAACACTTCCGGGAATATCCGCATTCCAGAATGCAGACGGAACCGTAAAAGGACTTCATATCCTTGGAGAAGTTACACTTGGATTCCCGTCAATAATTGAGGTTGTGATCATCCTTTTGGCTGCATTCTTATCGTTTAAGACGACGAACGAAGAAGTCCGTATCCGTAACCACTTTACCTGGGGTGCAATCCAGGAAGTTGCGGTTCTGTTTATCGGAATCTTTATTACTATGCAGCCGGCACTTATGATCCTGAAAGCGAATGGAGCGGAGCTTGGAATCAGCAAACCATTCCAGATGTTCTGGGCTACAGGAGCTCTGTCAAGTTTTCTTGATAATACGCCGACATATCTTGTGTTCCTTACAACAGCAGGAGCACTTGGATTCAAGGGCGGTGTGGCAACAACGCTTGGTGCTGTTCCGGTTAAGATGCTGGAGGCAATCTCGTGTGGTGCTGTATTCATGGGAGCAAATACATATATAGGAAATGCACCGAACTTTATGGTAAAATCTATGTCGGATGAAAACGGTGTGCGTATGCCGTCGTTCTTTGGATATATGGCATGGTCACTGACATTTTTGATACCGGTATTTATTATCGATATGTTGATATTCTTTTTATAGAAGGGGGTGCGGAAAATGCAGGAGAATAAGAATAAATATTATGACATTGCAGAACGGATCTATGATCTGGACGGAGAAGTATATGAATGTGTAGGATCTTCTCTGGGCCGTACCTTTACAGGAGATAAACGTACCTGTGTGAACAATCTGGTTATGCTGATGCGTACCAAGCCGCAGGGACATCTTCTTAGAAGTGAGCTGGCATTGATCAGTAACATGGCACGTACGATCCGAAAGGATGAAGACCGTTCCAGACTGATGAAAAAATACGATGAGATATTAAAGGAAATAGCAGAGCTTCCTGCAAGTTTCGGTAAGGTTGAAATTCTGGATGAAAACAGGGCGAAGTTGAATACAGCGAATCTGCGTCAGAAGTTTTCAAAAGACGATCATCTTATTATTTGTATCGGAAGAACGCAGGGAAGTGCCGGAAATGATATTGGATTTGCACTGGCAGATGCACTTAGAATCAACTACTATGATGCAGAAATCTTTAATGAAGTATTAAGAAGACTGGATGCGGAGAAGGATTCTGTGACAGATGTGGCGGATCTGGGAACGGATCTGATCGAGAACAAATATCAGGGATCCGGAAGGACGATTAAAGAGCGTCTGAAAGACTTTGACCGCTATCATGGACTGACAAGAGAAGACGCGATCTTCTTCAATCAGAGTGACCTGATCTGCAAAATGGCAAAAGAAGAAGATTTTATTGTAATGGGTAGATGTGCAGATGTGATACTTGCGAATAACCATATTCCACATATCAGTATTTTTATTACGGCACCGTTCGAACAGCGTGTGCGTCGTATTATGGAGGTCAATGATCTGGATCATAAGAAAGCGGTACGTCTGCTTAAAAAGCTGGATCGTCAACATGCAAGATATTACAATTATTATACCGGTCAGAAATGGGGAGATGCTATGAACTATGATATCTGTTTTAACAGTGCAAGTTATGGTATTGAAGAGTCGGTAGACATTATTGAACGTATGCTGAACCAGAATACGAATTCATAATAAAAGATTAATGAATGACAGGGAACCTTTCATATACATAAAACAAATGTATATGAAAGGTTTTTTTGATTTGGAAGAGAACTGTAAAGAAAAGATTATTTCCGAAGATTACTGGGATTTTATTATTCCATTATACAGAGATGAGGAACTTAAGGAAGTGAATCCGGAAAATGCGTGTATTCAGGAGATGGATTTTGGATATAAAAGTGTATCTGTAGACAGAAGGATTCTGCTTCCATTATCGTTCAGAGAATATTGGTACAGTACGATCCCAAAATGTTATACACTTCTGGATATGCAGCCGTTAGATGCAGCGGGAATTATCACATTGCAGAACTATCCGACACTTCAGCTGATGGGGGATGGGATCATGATCGGCTTTTTAGATACCGGGATAGATTATCAGAATCGTGTGTTTCGCAATCTGGACGGGACGACACGGATTGTGGGAATCTGGGATCAGACGATTCAGACGGGAAGAACACCACAGGGGCTTTATTATGGAACGGAATATACGGAAGAAATGATCAATGCAGCACTTAGATCGGAGGATCCGCTTCAGATAGTACCGAGTGTGGATACAGACGGACATGGAACATTTGTTGCAAGTGCGGCTGCAGGAGGAGCAGAAGTTGGAAAACAGTTTCTCGGGGCCGCACCGGAGGCTTCTATTGCAATGGTCAAATTAAAGCCGGCAAAAAATTATCTGAAAGAATTTTTCGCAATAGCACAGGATGCCGTATGTTATCAGGAAAATGATATTATGCTGGGACTCCGCTATCTGAATGACCTGGCAAGAAAACAGGGAATGCCGTTAGTGATCTGTGTAGCCCTCGGAACAAGCTTTGGAGGACATAACGGAGATTCTCTTCTGGCAGATATATTGGACATTTATGCGACGGTAAGAAACAGGTGTGTTGTAGTCGGAACAGGCAATGAGGCGGCCAGAAGACATCATTATTTTAACCGTTTTACGGATGCACAGGATATGAGGACAGCAGAAATCCGGGTAGGAGAAGGGACACAGTCTTTTGCCGTTGAATTATGGAGTACACTTCCGAATATCGTAATGGTGTCGGTTACTTCGCCGTCTGGAGAGCGTACGGGGATGATTCCGATACGTCTGGGGTATCTGTTTGATTTTTTATTTACATTTGAACGGACAACGATTACTGTGGAATACAGATTATTACAGAGGAATAATGATGCACAGCTGGTATTTATAAGGTTTCAGAATGCGGTTCCCGGAATATGGAAAATAGATATAAAGCCGGCGATGCAGACAACCGGAGATTTTCACATATGGCTTCCGATGGAAGAATTCCTGGAGGGAGAGGTATATTTTCTGGAATCAAATCCCGACACTACATTTACAGAGCCTTCAGGAGGAAGAAATACAATGACTGTGGCTTTTTATAACAGCAGGGAGAATGGAGTTGATATTAATTCGGGCAGGGGGTATACTAGAGATGAAAAAATAAAACCGGATTATGCTGCGCCGGGAGAAGCGGTCACAGGAGCAGTACCTGGCGGGGAATTTAAGAATCGGACCGGTTCGAGCGCCGCAACAGCGATTGCAGCAGGCGGATGTGCCCTGATCATGGAATGGATCAGTGAGCAGCCGGGGGCAAGAGGAGTGTCGTCCAGTCAGGTCAGAAATATTATCGTGATGGGAACACAAAAGCTTCCGGGAATAGAATATCCGAATACACAATGGGGATATGGGACGATGAATTTGTACCGATCATTGGATATTTTAAGACAGCTGTAAAGAAGAACGAGATAAGGAGAGGATACTAATGGCAGATTTTTTTGAAGAATTCGGCAGAATGGTTTCAGATGTTGCTAGTGACATCACAAAGAAGACAGGAGATACTCTGGAGATCCAGAAGATTAAAAGCAATGTTCGTTCGTTAAAGAGAGCGAATGAAAGAGATCTTGCAGATATCGGACGTATGGTATATGAAAAATTCCAGAGTGGAGAAGTGTCAGACATGGATTATGTAACGCTCTGCGAAGAGATAGAAAAACGTGACGAAGAGATAGAAAAACAGGAAGAAGAGATCGTAAAGATCCAGGGAGAAGTATAAATGCGTACACGCATACCCGGTGCGGTCGGAACACTGTTCGCTCTTGATATGGCTGTAAAACAGTACATAGAAGAGAATGTAAGCGAGACGGAAGAAAAAAGTCTCTGTGGGACAGGGATTCTGATCAGAAAAGTATATAATAAAGGATTTGCATTTAACTCTATGGATTCCGAACCGGAAAAAGTAAAGAAAGCGTCGGTGATGACGACAGCAGCGATCGGACTTCTGACAATTATAGAAGCTTTTAGGGAAGGGCATATGCTTAGTAAGATAGCCCTGACATTCTTAAGCGCAGGAGCTTTAAGCAATACTTATGACCGTGTTGTCAGAGGAAAGGTAGTGGATTATATCGGTATTAAATCCAGTCACAAAATACTGGGCAATATAACCGCCAATCTGGCAGATATCTATATTTTGCTCGGTTCTGTATTTGCATTTTTGAAAAAGAAAATAGATTAGGGCTCAGGGAACAATCTGGACAAATAACGAACCCTGTCATCTTCCGGGTGTCTTCACTAACTTTATGTGAAGACACCTGAAAGATGACAGGGTTCGTTGTTTGTCGCCATGCGGTTCGAAAGAAGCCGCCAGATAAATCTAAAATAGAGCATGAAAAAAGCGGGTGATGGGAATCGAACCCACGTATCCAGCTTGGAAGGCTGGTGTTCTACCATTGAACTACACCCGCATGTAGTCGGGGTGACAGGATTCGAACCTGCGACCTCCTGGTCCCAAACCAGGCGCTCTAGCCAAGCTGAGCCACACCCCGTTATTTGACGTGTCCTTAAGACAAGTAGTATGATATCATGATAAAATATAAAAAGCAAGTAAAAAATGAAAAAAAATTGAAAAAAGTCATAATTATATAAAAAAACGACACAAATACGAAAAGTCAGAATCAATATTAAGGAAATGATAAGTTGTATCCGCTGGAATGCTGTTGTATAATTAAGAACGATGTCGAGAAAATAGATTATTATTAAGAGGACTGAATTGATAGATGAAGGAGACTAATAACGTAGAACAACGACCAAGCACTTCTCTTTCAAAAGGTGCAAGAAGAAATCAGATATTAAGGCGTATAACAGTAGTCGGTGTGATAGCAGCAGTAATAACTGCTGCTTTTGCTGGCTATTGTCTGCACCGTGAACGTGTAGAAGAAAAACAGAAAGCAGAAGAGCTCAGAAAAGAAAAGCAGGATAAAAAAGAGGCGGAAAAAGTAAAGTCAAAGCCGGAAACTGCCGAACAGAAATTGGAACGTGTACGAAAGCAGGCAACGGAACACGGATATCCGAAAAATGTGATCGAACTGTTGGATAAAAATGTGGAAACAGTAGATTTTGTGGCCGATTATGAAAAGAAAAAAGATAAGCCGTATGCAGATACGATAGGAAAAGATCTTTCGCAGGGAGGGATACCGGAACTTTTACAGTGGGATGAACGATGGGGATATGCTCCATACGGAACCAGTATAGTAGCGGCAAGTGGATGCGGACCGACCTGTATGGCGATGGTAGCAGCCGGACTGAATCAGGATGCGTCGATCACTCCGGCAAAGGTAGCTGCTTACGGAACGGAACATGGTTATGTGGACGAAGAGAATAACACGTACTGGAGATTCATGGATGAAGCCGGAGCAAACTGGAATCTTAACAGTACTGCAGGTCTTTTGTCAGAAGAGCAGGTAGCTTTAGAACTTTCGCAGGGACATCCGATCATATGCAGTGTCGGTCCGGGAGATTTTACCAAGATTGGACATTTTATCGTACTGACAGGTTATGAGAATGGCAATGTGAAAGTGAATGATCCGTTCAGCATAAAGAATTCGAAAGCAACATGGGTATTTGCCAATATCAAAGACCAGATAAAAGCGATGTGGGTATTTTCAAAAAAATAGCGATCAGACGGCAGGCGCCGGTGGAAGATCGTTTTCGGGAAACAGGAGAGAAAGATATGAGATATGATTTTACAAAGATTATAGACAGGCATGGAAAAGATGCGATTGCAGTAGACGGACTTGGAAAGAATCCGGGATTTGCACCGGAACCGCCAAAAGACGGATTTGATGTGATCCCGATGTGGGTGGCAGACATGAACTTTGAAACTGTCCCAACGATTCCAAAAGCAATCATGGACAGGGCAGCACATCCGGCATATGGATATTTCAGTCCGGTGGAAGAGTATTATGATTCGATCATACGCTGGCATAAGATCCGCAATAATGTAGAAGGACTGATGCCGGAATATATCGGATATGAGAACGGAGTATTAGGCGGAGTAATCTCTGCTCTGACAGCTTTTGCCGCACCGGGAGATGCTGTACTTCTTCACAGCCCGACTTACATCGGATTCACCAAATGCATTACAGAGAATGGATACAAGATTGTACACAGTCCGCTCAAAAAAGACGAAAAAGGAATCTGGCGGATGGATTATGAAGACATGGATGCCAAGTTAAAGGCAAATAACATCCATGTAGCAATCTTCTGTAGTCCGCATAATCCGACCGGACGTGTATGGGAGCGCCGAGAGATTGAAGAGGCGATGGAAGTATATAAGAACAATGAATGTGTAGTGATCGCAGATGAGATCTGGTCAGATCTGATCTTAAAAGGCAGCCAGCACATTCCGACACAGTCGATCAGTCCGGATGCAAGAAACCGTACGATTGCATTGTATGCACCGAGTAAGACATTTAACCTGGCAGGTCTGGTAGGAAGTTATCATATAATCTTCAACAAAATGCTGCGTGACCGGGTGGAGGCAAAATCAAGAAAATCACATTATAATACAATGAATGTATTATCTATGCATGCGCTGATCGGGGCTTACGAGGCAGAAGGATATACCTGGGTCAATGAGCTTTGCCAAGTATTATCTGAAAATGTTGATTATGCAGTGAATCATATCCGTGACTACTACAGAGGAATTGAAGTAAGTAAGCCGCAGGGAACTTATATGTTGTTCCTGGACTGCGAAGACTGGTGTGAGGAAAATTATAAGTCACTGGATGAGCTGTTAAAAGCAGGATGGGACGTAGGCGTTGCTTGGCAGGACGGAAGACCGTTCCACCAGAAATATGGAATCCGTATGAATCTTGCATTACCGCTTGGCAGAGTAAAAGAAGCATTCGAGCGTCTGGATGAGTACGTATTTCATGTGTAAATATCTGGAAAATATACAGAAATAAAAAGTATAATGCTGTAGATTCCAAAGGAAAATACAGCATTTATTAAGAATGAGAGAAGTGAGAAAATTTGGATAATATAATTGTATCGTTTAATGTAATTGCACCGGTATTTTTTCTTATGGTATTAGGATATTTTCTGGTCAATTATACATCTCTGGCGGACGGAAAGCTTACAAAACAGGCAAATGCCATTGTGTTTAAGATATTTTTACCATGTATGTTATTCTACAATGTCTACCAGAGTGATATCGGTTCTGAGATACATAGCAGGATCAGGCTGTGCATCTGGGCAGCAGGGGGACTTCTGATACTGTTCGTATTGTTGTGTCTGATCGTTCCAAGGATCGTAACACAGGAAAATCAACAGGGTGTAGTTATCCAGGGAATTTTCCGGAGCAATTATGTGATCTTCGGAGTTGCAGTCGTACAGAATATGTATGGACCGAAAAGTACGACGACAGCGGCAATTTTAAGTGCCATCCTGGTACCGATGTATAATTTCCTTGCAGTAGTCGTGCTGTCAATCTTCGGTGAAAAAAGGGAAAATGACTGGAAAAAGATCATTCTGGATATTATAAAGAATCCACTGATCATATCTTCGGTATTAGGGATTATATTTTCACTTCTTGGGATCAGACTTCCGACAGCTGTCGATACAACGGTTCAGGATCTGGCCAAATTATCAACACCGATTGCGTTTATGATTCTGGGTGGTGATCTGGACTTTTCAAAAGTAAAAGGAAACTTAAAAACAGCATTTGTGGTATTGACGATCAAGCTGGTAATCTTGCCGCTTATCATGATTCCGATGGTGGTTATGATGGGTTACCGGGATGCGGACCTGTTGTCCGGGGTGCTGGCATATCAGACGCCGGTTGCAGTATCCAGCTATATCATGGCGCAGCAGGCGGGAGCGGATGGACAGCTTGCCGGGCAGCTGGTTGTGTTCTCATCGGTGCTTTCGATATTTACGTTGTTTGTGACGATATTCATATTGCGGACGATGGGGCTCCTTGCGGTTTAGTACCATAAAAGTAATCACTCTCTTTCAAAAAAATCTTCCTGAAAAGTTGATTTACCAGGTTAATAGGAATAGAATTATAAAATGAGTATTTCTAAAGACAAGGACGTTACAACATGGAGAGAGATTTAACAACAGGAAGTGTATTTAAGACAGTCATTTATTTTTCACTGCCATATCTGTTATCGTACTTTTTACAGACGTTATATGGTATGGCAGATTTATTTATTGTCGGTCAGTTTGGCGGGGTCAGCAGTACGACGGCGGTATCGATCGGAAGCCAGATCATGCATATGCTGACAGTTATGATTGTAGGGCTTGCGATGGGAGCGACGGTTATGATCGGGCGCTGCATCGGTGCAAAAGATTATAAGAAAGCATCGGAGACAATTGGAAACACGGCAACGATGTTCATGGGAATTGCGATCATACTTATGATCGTATTACTGGCGGCAGTCAGACCGATCGTCAGTGTGATGTCGACACCGGCCGAGGCAGTAGAAGGAACGATCCGTTATCTGACAATCTGCTTTATCGGGATTCCTTTTATTACAGCTTATAATATTATCAGTGCAATCTTCCGTGGAATCGGTGATTCCAAAAGTCCAATGTACTTTATTGCAGTAGCATGCGCAGCGAATATCGGTCTGGATTATCTGTTCATCGGAGTCATGGGACTGGATGCGGCCGGAGCAGCACTTGGAACGACCATCGCACAGGCAGTCAGTGTCATTGTTTCACTTACCGTGGTCATAAAAAAGGGCACAGGGATCAAATTAAGAAAATCGGATCTTCGTCCGAAGAAACATACGATGAAAAACATATTGAAAGTCGGTGTGCCGGTTGCACTGCAGGATGGATTTATCCAGATATCGTTTATTGCAATCACAATATTTGCCAACCAGCGTGGATTAAATGATGCGGCGGCGGTAGGTATTGTGGAAAAGATCATAGGGATCCTGTTCTTGGTACCGTCTTCTATGTTGTCAACGATATCGGCACTGGCATCGCAGAATATTGGTGCAGGCAAGCATGATCGTGCACGCCTGACATTGCGGTATGTATTATGTATGACAGTAGGATATGGATTAGTTGCGGCAACGATTGTGCAGTTTGTATCTGTTCCGTTTGTTGGACTATTCACGAATGACGGGGCAGTACAGATACTTGGAGGACAGTATTTACGAAGTTATGCATGGGACTGCGTATTTGCAGGAGTACATTTCTGCTTAAGCGGATATTTTTATGCATATGGCTTGTCTATCGTATCATTTGTCCACAATTCCATATCTATCGTATGTGCCAGAATTCCATTGTCTTATTATGCGGCAACGCATTTTCCGGATACATTATTTCCGATGGGATGTGCGGCACCGGCAGGATCGATCATCTCAATCATTATCTGTGTTGGCGTACTGATATGGATGAATAAACACACGGAAAAATATATGGAAAGAACGTAGTGATCGGAGAGAAAATATATGACGATCGGAATTATAGAAGACGACACATTATTACATCAGGCACTCAAAACAGCACTGCAAAACGCAGGCTATCAGACCGTATCCGCATATACAAAACGAGAGGCTCTTACTACAATTACAGGCAGTGAGAGCCTTCTTCTCATTGACATTGGACTTCCGGACGGCAATGGACTTGCATGTTACAAAAAGATCCGGGAAAAGGCAGAGATACCGGCCATTTTCCTGACAGCAAGAGACGAAGAAACGGATATGTTGACAGCATTTGACACAGGAGCAGACGATTATGTGGTAAAACCATTTTCCATGAAAGTGCTTCTAAAGCGCATAGAGGCAGTGATCGGACGGAACAACAGAGAAAAACAACTGGCATGCGGAGAAATAATATTATTTCCTGATAAGAAGCAAGTATACAAGAACGAAAAGGAAATTATCCTTACAGCCAGAGAATATCAGTTACTGGAATATCTGATGTACAATCAGGGAAATGTACTGACGAAAGAAAATATCCTGGAATATGTATGGGGACTGGATGGCCAGTTTGTAGTGGATAATACCGTCAGTGTTACGATCAACCGGCTGCGGAAAAAGATAGAAACAGATGCAGGATCACCGATATATCTGAAAAATGTATTTGGATTGGGATACAAGCTGGAGTGCGTCTGAAAAAGTAATGGCAGATACAAAAAGGAAGAGAAAAGAATGAATATCATAATAATCGTAGTGGCAGTAACGGCAGGAGTAATTCTGGGTGGAACTGCCATATATGTTTATCAGGGAAAATGCAGACAGAAAGAACTTAAGTTATTGGCAGAATGTATGGAAAAGATATTGCGAGAGGAAAAGATCCGGGAAACAAAAGCAGGAGAAGAGACATTATATGCAAGACTGGAATCCAGACTGGTAAGGATCCAGGAAATGTTAAATGGACGGACAGAAGCTGCGGAGAAGAGTAAAGATGAGATCCAGAAGCTGATTTCAGAGATTGCACACCAGATGCGGACACCCCTTGCCAATATCAGGACATATCAGGAATTATTAGAGGAAGAATGGAGTAAAACCGGGACAAAGACGGATGAAAATGTGGATAACTATCTAAATGCAATGAGATCCGGAGAACAACAACTGGAATTCCTGACAGAAGGATTCGTGAAGATGTCCAGACTTGAGCAGAATATGATTCAGATACGGAAAGAAGAGACAGATCTGTTAAAGACCGTGAGAAACTGTCTTGGAAGAATTCAAAAGCAGGCAGAAGAAAAACGGATTGCATTCCGAATAGAGCTGCCGCAGGAAGTCAACTGTCCGCATGATGCCAACTGGCTCGGAGAAGCAATCGATAATATTCTGGATAATGCCGTGAAATACAGTCAGATTGGCGGAACCATAGAAATGATAGTCCAGAAGAATGAAATGTGTGCAAAGATTCTTGTAAAAGACAACGGACTTGGAATTGAAAAAGGAGAAGAGCATAAGGTATTCCAGAGATTCTACAGAGGCAAGAACGTGACGACACAGAAAGGTTATGGAATCGGACTTTATCTGGCGAGAAAAATTATCGGCCTTCATGGCGGATTTATGATTGCAAAAAACAGATATTCGGAAAAAGGTCTGATGATCGAGATAAATCTTCCAGTCTGTTAGAAGTTTGTTAGATTTGTCCTGTATGCTGTAGAAGATATGTGAAAGTTCTGTATACGAAATAGACACAACTATGAGCAAGGAGAAAAATCTTATGGAAATGATAAAAGCAGCAGGATTAAAGAAATATTATGTGACAGATAATTACGAAGTCCATGCGCTGGACGGAGTGAGTCTGTCCGTAGAAGAAGGGGAATTCCTGGCAATCATCGGTACATCAGGAAGCGGGAAGACGACATTACTTCAGATCCTGGGCGGCCTGGATGAACCCACTGCAGGTGGCGTCTGGATACGCGGCAACAGTCTGAAAGATATGACGGAAGATGAACGCACGAT
>OFLY01001689.1_pt1 | contig 12425 bp, 10 predicted proteins | sample 1541161 | NCBI WGS metagenome assembly OFLY01 (sample SAMN04209247, study PRJEB22552) | human gut metagenome | biome: gut; material: feces | host: Homo sapiens | place: USA: Oklahoma | reverse complement strand
TACATATATCTCATCATATACAGGTGCCCATCTGTATGTTGCTCCTCCAGTGCAGAAAACATACGCATTACCTTTATTAGTTACAGCATAACTTACAAGGCAGCTTCCTGCTTCATTGGTAAATCCTGTCTTACCACCTTTTACGAGTACTCCAGGTGCTTCATTACCATATATTCTTGAATACATTGTACTTGTAAGCGGTATTCCTTCCGGATGCTGTTCTGTTGCTTTAGTCTTATACTGATATGTTCCAAGTACTTTGGCTCTGGTCTCATCTTTCATGGCATATTCCATAATCATTGCCATCTCTGATGGAGTTGTATACTGTTCCTCATCATATAATCCTGTCGGATTAGTAAAATGTGTATACTTAAGTCCAAGTTCTTTACATTTTTCATTCATAAGCTTTGCAAATTCTTCATTAGAACCTGCAACCATTATGGCAAGTGCCTCGGCTGCATCAGCTCCTGATGGAAGCACAAGTCCATACATAAGATCTTCAACATCTACTGTCTCACCTTCAAGGAATCCTGCAACAGACGCTTCTTCCCTATAAAGTCTGTTAAGCATCTCAAATCCAAATGTATAAGTCTTTGGCATCTTATCTATATTCTCTGATACAACAATAAGTGTCATTACCTTAGTCATTGAAGCTGGATATATCTTAGTATCAGCAAGCTTACCTGCTATTATTCTATGATTATTGACATCGAGTAATGCTGCATAAGGCGACGCTATCTGTGCATCAGCTGACAAATCCTGATAATCTTCTGCCATCTGTGCATATATAAGAGGCGGTTCTGTTGGTGCTTCTGTTGGCATCAGTATCTCTGATTGTGTCTCATCTGTTATATCAGAAGCAAATGCTGCTTTTTGACCTAATGTTTTTTTCAGCCCCAATGTTACATTCACAATAACTACTGCAAGCACTATTAAAAATGTCACAGCTGCCATCATAATAAGTCTTCTTCTTAAAATCTTCTGTCTTTTCTTCTTCATCAACTGTGATTTTCTTTTTCTGCTGCGACGTATTGCATCCTCATCATAATTATCATATTTCATCTTTAAAAGTTCCTCTCGCATAAAATAAACTTATTATATATATTGTGTTGAAGTCCTTAATTGCTCTGCAAGTTCTTCTCCCTTAATAAGTCTTACAAGCTCGAGTCCTAAATCTAGTGATGTACCCATTCCTCTCGATGTTGTAATGTTACCATCTGTAACTACCCTCTCCGGTGCTGTTATTATAACTGCCCCCGTTAACTGCATTTCAAAGCCTGGGAATGCCATTGCCTTCTTTCCTTCAAGTAATCCAAGATTTCCAAGAATTGAAGGTGCTGCACATATGGCTGCAATTCTGTTATTCTTCTTATTGTATTCTTTAAGAAGTTCCAGTAAATCCTTGCAATCATAATATGACTTATGACCCGGACCACCTGGAAGGAATAACAGCTCATCTCCTTCAAATACATATTCATCTAAAAGCTCATCAGCCTGAACAATTACCCCCTGAGCACTTTTAACATTAATGTCACCTGTTATTGATATCATATCAGTCTTAATATCCGCTCTTCTTAATATATCTACAACTGCAAGTGCTTCTACCGTTTCAAAACCATCTGTAAGAAATGCACATACCTTCATTAATTATTTCCTCCACTCGAAAAAATATACATACGAATTGATTATACAACAATTTTTTAATTTTACAAACTTATATTTTATAAAATATTAATATTAATGTATTGTGGTTTTGAAAACTATGTGTTATCATCTCAATTAACAAAACAAATCGTTTTTACAACGCGGAGGATAATATATATTATGTTTGATATAATCACTGATTCAGCCTGCGATATTGTTAGAGAATATGCAGAGACACACAATCTTAAACTTGTACCGCTCTACACAACTTTTGATGGTGTTAATTATCTTAAAGAACAATATGACATTACTCATGATGAATTCTACAGAAGAATGACAGACGAAGGCGCATTTCCTAAGTCATCTCTTCCAAGTGTGCAGGATTTTGTTGATGCTATTATGCCAAGTGTGGAAGCTGGCAGACCTGCTATTGTATGTACAATTACATCATACTTCTCAGGATCTTATAACTCAGCCTGCACAGCTAAGGACATTATATTAGAAGATCATCCTGATGCTAAAGTTACAGTTATTAATTCACTGCTTAATTCAGCATCATTTTCACTCTTCATATATCAGGCTCTCCAGATGAGAAAAGCAGGGTATTCATATGAGGATACAATCAAAGTTCTTGAAGCTTTAAGAAACGATGGCCGAATAATGTTTACAACAGAATCACTTGAATACTTAAGTAAAGGCGGACGTCTTGCCAAGACTGCAATTACAATCACAAGCAAATTAAGTCTCCGTCCTATCATCGTTATGAAAGAAGGAGAAATTGGGCTTGGTGGATTTACACGAACAAGAAACAAAGGTAAATCTAATGTTATTGACATGATTCAGAAATACATCGAATCAAAGGGAATGCCGATTGAAAACTGGGATATCACTGTTGGCTACTGTACTAATCTGGAAGAAGCTGAGAAATACAGAGATGATGTTGAAGCACAGCTTGGTGTGAAGCTTCTCGAAAGACGCGAAGATTTCAAGACAAGAATCAGTATTATCTCAGGCTGCCATACAGGGCCTTACGCATTAGGAATTGCTTGCATTCCTAAGTACACCACTATCAGATTATAATCAATAAAGAATTAAGCGGAATGGTTTGAAACTTCCATTCCGCTTTTATTAACCTACTTACTCATATGGTTCATAATCCAGCCATATATTTCTTCATATATTTCTTCTTTATTAAGTTCATTGCACAACTCATGCCTGCAATCCTCGTAAAGTCTTAAATCAATATCATCAATGTGATCATGATATGAATTATATGCGCTGTAAACGCCCTTGCCATATTCCCCCACAGGATCATCAAGTCCTGATATCATAAGCATTGGCAGATTCTTAGGAATTCTTTCTATGTTGCGCGGCTTTCTTACATACAGAATCATATTCATAAGTCCTCTGTAACCATTAACCGTAAACAGAAATGTTGTCAATTTTCCGGCATTGTATTCATCAACAACCGCTTCATCTCTTGTCAGCCAGTCATTGACTGTTCTTACATTCTTTATGCGCTTGTTATAATTACCAAACATAATCTTAGATATCAGTCTGCTTCTGTAACGGTCACCCTTTATAAGTCTTACTACATCAGCAAGCACCTTTCCGGCAAAAACCATTGGTGCCGGCTGGTGTCCTGTTCCCATTACAATAACTCCATCAAGTTCATATCCGTAATCACATATATATCTTCTTGTAACAAACGACCCCATGCTGTGTCCTGCAAGATAATATGGAATACCAGGATACATTTTCTTGATAAGAACTGTAAGATGATGTGCATCCTTTGCAAGTGTCTCTCCTGGATTCTTATCTTTAAAAAATCCCAGATCATCATCCGTGCATACTGACTTTCCGTGTCCAAGATGATCATTTCCAACAACAACAAAGCCTCTCTCTGCCATATATCTTGCAAATCCGTCGTATCTGTCAATATACTCAATCATACCATGACATATCTGCAATACCGCAACAGGCTCGTCATATTCTGTCTCATCGGGACACCAAATAACAACATTAACAGACGTCTTTCTATCACATGATAGAAAAGAATTGCTTTTCTTCTTTATCATAAGCCATCCTCCTTATCGTTTTACGACATTCTCAATTCCTTCAAATGCTTCATTTCCTATATAATCTACTGACTTTGGCACAACAATCTCACTGATATTCATATCAGAAAATGCTCCATACTCAATTCTTTTAATGCCTGAAGGCAGTTTAACTTCCTTAAGTCCCTTGCAGCCAGCAAATGCATATGCCCCAATTACTTCCACACTGTCAGGAATATTTATTTGCGTAAGACCATCTTTATTATAAAATACTCCCGAAGCAATTGTCCTTACACCATCCGGAATATTATACGTTCCACTATCTATGCTTATCTTGCATAACACACCATTAACAATAATCTCATCGTTATCTGCAAGCTGGTCATACTCCCACTGTGTATCTGTAAATGCATTAGTTCCAATAGAATTAACTGATTCCGGAATCTCAATTGTTTTAAGATTATAGCAGCTTAAGAATACATTTTCAGCTATATAACTTATCCCATCTGATATAACAACATCAGTAACAGTCGTATCATCACGGAATACACCACTGCCTATTCCATCAACCTTCTTGCCATCAATCTTAGCTGGCACAATAACCTTTGCATCCGCTCTTCCCTTATCAGTAAGTCCAGTTATAACTATATTACCTGCAGCATTCTCCTCATATGTAAATGTTGCTGCTTTGGAAGTCTTTTTACATCCAATAAAACTAACCAGCATAAGCACCAGCATAATTCCTGAAATAATTCTTTTTCCTCTAAACATATCCTGCCTCTTTATTATTTATTTCTCGCCCACATATAGCAAAATGCCTGTGTTCTCGCTGCAAAATGATTATCCTTAAGAAGCTCTTTTACTTCCTGTTTTGAATACCATGCCGCCGAAATCTCCTCAAACGTTGAAGTGCTTGGCGAAAAATCTCCAGATGCTTTTCCGATAACCACAGCATTTGTCTCATTGGAAAATCCTATTGCACTGTAGCTGTCATAAAGCTTGTCTTCAATTACAATAAGGTCAAGCCCTGTCTCTTCCTTAAGCTCACGCTTCGCCGCCACTTCAGGAGTCTCACCTTCATCAATAAGCCCTGCCGGAAAATTATACACATAATCTCCTACTGACATTCTATATTCTTTATTAATCAGAATATGTTCATCTGCTTCATCAGTTGCAACAATAACAACTCCGTCAGTCTTTTCATTTCTTATATCTTCTAGCGTCTTTATATCCTTGTTTCTGCTTATAATCTCGTAGACCTTTTTCTTGTCATCCTCAGTTGTATAATAGAGATCGTATCTGCTGATAAACCTTCCTTCATCAACTTTTTTAACACCATCAAACTTCATGTGTATTATCTGCCTTTCCTGTCTCTCATATCATTAACCGCTTCATGAACAATATCCATTATCCATCTGTTAGAAGCTTTTCTCATAGCAATACCATATTCTATAGTAACACCAAGCTTTCCATTATTGCACTCTTTTTCTACTGTTCGCTTTATCTGTTCAAATGTTTTATCAGCCTCTGCATCCGTGACATTCTTCATTACTGCAACAAAATCACCTTCATTAATTCTTGCAATATATGCTCTGTCCATAAGTATCTTCTTAAGCACACCAGCCACATTTATAAGTGCCTGGTTACCTGCTTTCTGTCCATACTGTATATTAATATCTGACAAATGATTAATATCGCAGACAACTACAGCAACACTGCCATTATATTCATCATACTGTTTACAATGCTCCATAAAGCTGTACATGCTGTAAACTCCTGTAAGCTGGTCATAAATAACCATATTTTCAAGTTCAGCATAAGCCTTCTTTAACTCCGACACATCCTGCATAACAATAATAGTACCCAGCAGTCGGTTTTTTTCATCTGAAAGTCTCTCAATCCTGCAGTCATATATTCTGTCATTATGCTTCCATTCAAATGTATCCTCTCCAGGTTTAACAGGCAGGTCATTCTCCCTGACAAACCACTCAATATTCTGTTCCCTGTTATCGTATTCAAGATTACCTGCAACATCCTTCATTGAAGAATTAAAATCTGCAAGAATTCCCTCATAATCAAACAGTACTACAGGAATCTGCATATGTTCAATTATCATTTCATGTGTAACTGTAAGCATATTTTTCTTAGAATACCAGAAAGTATTCCAGTACACCATTGTTCCCATAAGTGCATATAGAAAAATTGATATGTCAAACCTTAAGTCAACAGCTTTCATGATGAATATATATTTAAAAGCAATTATAACAATAAGCCCGGCAGCCGTAAATATATATCTTCCCCAATACGCTGATGGAATACGTATGCATTTGATAATAAGCAGTGCAATTATAAATGCTACAATAACCATATTCATAATCGCATGAATACCAAACCAAAACTCGCCTTCATAGCCGAGAACATAGACTCCTCCACATTTGTTAAGACTATATTTCAATGCCGTTTCATTAAATATATTAATTATAAATACAACTGAATCAACCATTGCCGCAAATATGCACAAAACAACTGCAGTTCTGGTTATCCTGTTTGCAAGCCTTGTAAATATGCCTGTATACGTTAAAAGTGCAACGAGTGCAAAATCCTGTGCTGCCATCATTATGCTTGTTGCCACCGACATTGCCATGTAATTATCTGTGATAAAATTGACCGAATATGTCACAACGCATATGAGAGCAAGCATCTCTGTAAGACACACTATCCGTGTCATCTTATCCCGCTCAAGACATGTTCTTATAAACACCACGGCAAGCACCACAGCTGCAACTCCATAAAGAGACAGATACATAATATTCATATTCCCATATCTCCCATACCCATAATCTATATACATAATATTAACATTATTAAACAGCTTACTCAACTATCAGTTATAAAAATTACCCTGCACTGAAAAAGCCCCGCACGACACTTTTGTATCACGTAGGGCTTTCCATACCTTAAAATGTATCACATACATTTGCAGCTTATAGCTTTATTCTTATTCATTATATTTCTTACTTAACTGCTGTTACTTTGTAATCTTTATCCTCTACAGCTTTTTTTAATACATCGTTATCAACTTCCTTAGAAAGTGTAACAACTGCTGTTCCGTTCTCATGGCTTACAACTGCCTCTGTTACACCATCAACAGCCTCAAGTGCCTTCTTAACTGTAGCTTCACAGTGTCCACACATCATACCCTCAATATTCATAGTCTTTGTCATAGTTTTGTCTCCTTTTGTCGTTTTATTTTTATTTTTGCTAGACTTTTCCTTATAAATGTGGTCTTTTCCTGTATCATATATCTTTATAAGATTAAGTCTTAATGCATTAGTTACTACACAGAAGCTTGATAAGCTCATAGCTGCTGCACCAAACATTGGATTAAGTGTCCATCCAAATACTGGTATCCACGCACCTGCTGCAAGTGGGATTCCTATACAATTATAGAAGAATGCCCAGAACAAATTCTCGTGTATGTTGGTAAGTGTTCTCTTTGAAAGTCTTATAGCAGCAGGAACATCTGATAACCTGTTCTTCATAAGAACTATATCTGCCGCATCTATTGCAACATCTGTACCGGCTCCAATTGCAATACCTATATCAGCTCTTGTAAGTGCAGGTGCATCATTAATTCCATCACCTACCATTATAACACTTCCCTGCTCCTTAAGTCTTGCTATCTCTTTTTCTTTTCCTTCAGGAAGTACTCCTGCTATAACTTCATCGACTCCGGCAAGCTTTCCTATTGCCTTCGCACTTCTTTCATTATCTCCGGTAATCATCACAACCCTGATTCCCATATTCTGAAGTTCCCTGATAGCCTGTGGGCTGTCTTTCTTGATAGTATCCGCAACAGCTATTATTCCAAGAAGCTTGTTATTTCTTGCAAAGAAAAGTGGTGTTTTTCCTTCTGATGATAAGTCATCAGCCTTGTTCCTTAAATCATCAGAGATATTACAATACTCTGAAATGAACTTAAGATTACCACCTGCCACTACATTTGTATCAAGCATTCCCTTAAGTCCGTTACCAGCAACTGCCTTAAAGTCAGTCACTTCTTCTGCAAATGAATTCTTATCGCCACTCTCTTCAACATAATTAACAACTGCCTTTGCAAGTGGATGTTCACTTTTTCTTTCAAGACCATATGCTATAGCAATAAGTTCATTTTGTGGGATTCTATCACCTGTTATAATATCTGTAACCTTTGGCTCACCCTCTGTAATAGTACCAGTCTTATCAAGTGCAACTGTCTGCATCTTGCCTGTCTGTTCTAGAGAAACAGCAGTCTTGAACATAATTCCGTTCTTTGCTCCGACTCCGTTACCAACCATAATTGCAACCGGAGTTGCAAGCCCTAACGCACAAGGACAGCTTATTACAAGCACTGAGATTCCTCTCGCAAGTGCAAATCCTAAGTCCTTGCCACATAACAGCCATACTACTATTGTTATAACTGCTATTATTATTACCGCAGGCACAAATACACCTGAAACTTTATCAGCAATCTTTGCAATAGGTGCTTTAGTTGCAGCCGCATCACTTACCATCTGTATTATTTGGGAAAGTGTTGTATCTTCTCCAACTCTTGTTGCCCTGCATTTTATATATCCTGATGTATTAAGTGTTGCTGCACTTACCTGATCTCCCTCCTGTTTATCAACAGGAATGCTCTCTCCTGTAAGTGCTGATTCATTAACTGCGGTGTTACCTTCAATGATGACACCATCTACAGGTATATTCTCACCCGGTCTTACAACAAATACATCTCCTGTCATAACCTGTTCAACAGGGACGCATGTTTCCTGCCCATCTGCATAAAGTACCGCAGTCTTGGCAGCAAGCTTCATAAGACTCTTTAATGCATCGGTCGTCTTTCCCTTAGAGCGGGCTTCAAGCATTTTCCCTACTGTTATAAGTGTAAGAATCATAGCCGCTGACTCAAAATAGAATTCATCCATATAGTGCATCACGCCTGCCATATCACCTCTCACCTGACAGTCTGTCATGGCAAAAAGCGCATATGTACTCCACACAAATGCTGCTCCTGAGCCAAGCGCAACAAGTGTGTCCATATTAGGTGAACGATGTAACAATCCCTTAAAGCCACTTATGAAGAAATGCTGATTAATAACCATTATTATTATTGTAAGCAGCATTTGTATAAGGCCCATGGCCACATGATTTCCTTCAAGCACTGATGGAAGAGGCCAGCCCCACATCATATGTCCCATGCTGAAATACATAAGCACAATAAGAAATATAACTGAAGCTGTTAATCTTTTCTTTAAAACAGGGGTTGTCTTATCTTCCAGTACATCTTCCTGCTCCTGCTTTGAAGGACTGCTGCTCTTTGCCCCCTTAACTGATGCACCATATCCTGCAGCTTCCACAGCTTTAATGATTACATCTGGGGTTGCAGTTCCCTCAACACCCATTGAATTAGTAAGAAGACTTACTGCACAGCTTTCCACTCCAGGCACTTTACTGACAGCCTTCTCAACTCTTGCCTGACACGCTGCACAGCTCATTCCTGTAACATTGTACTGTTCCATATCGCACTACTTCTCCTTGCTGTTAGTTGTTATTCCTGTCACTTTAAAATCAAGTCTCTCAATTGCAATTCTTATATCAGCATCATCAATTTCTCTGTCAACCTCTATAGTTGCCTGCTTCTTCTTAAGATTAACCTGGCATGAAGCACCATCAATTTTGTTAACAGATCTCTCAATACTGTTCTTGCAGTTCTCACAATGCATGCCTTCAATATCTACAGTCTTAACAGCAATTACAGGATTATCAAGTGTCTTCTTCTCTTCCGCAACAGTATCTCCACCACCCCCACAGCAGCCGCCTTCACCTTTCATATGCTTAACACTGCTTATAACTGCAATTACTACTATTATTGCTAATATGCCGATTATTATAGCTGTTCCCATATTATGCATCTCCTTTTATACTTCATTACCTTGTGCAAATTCTAGCGTATGAATTTGCCGATTGTCTTAACAAGCTCTTCTACCGTATCGTCCTTGCCTTCTTTAATATCTTGGACTACACAGCTCTTGATATGGTTATCTAAGAGCACCTTCGTAAAACTGTTAAGTGCTGACTGGGCTGCCGATACCTGATTAAGAATGTCAATACAGTATGCGTCCTTCTCGACCATTCCCTTAATCCCTCTTATCTGACCTTCAATTCTGCTAAGCCTGTTACAGAGGTCTTTATATTCCTTGGCATCACGTTCTTTTGTCTTATGACAGCAACATTCTTTTTCCATTATTCCTCCTTAGTCTGGTTGTTATATTCTGTGTCTGATAAACGCTTTATTATATTTATCTGTTGTGATTGCAACATACCCTAGTGGGGTATGTTCTATTCACAAGATGTATAATATACCCCATATGGGTATATGTCAACTATAATTATTGAGATTATTTATCGAAAAATTTTTATTTAACCTGAAAATTTTGAGATAAACATACTAACTCATGATATATACTTCGTTAGTATGTTTTTTAAGAAAAATTTTTTATAAAAATATTGTCAGAAACCCACTAATTCATTACATCTCGCTTCTTTAGTAGGTAAATTGAGTTGTATTTTTCACTAACTCTGTTATCACGACTTCAATATACAAGAAAACAACCTACTAAACTCCACATTAACTGCAGTTTGGTAGGTTGTTGCATTATTTGTTATGTAAATTTCAGCATTAATCAGCCTACTATTAATATATATTTTCTAAGTTTAGTAGGTTTATGCAAACTATCCCGGTGAAATAGTTCTAACCTGCCCGGGGCTTACACATCAACACTAGAACAAGCTTATCTCGTCCCCATTGCTGACATTAACAAATCCTTTATATCCACGTTCCTCAAGCTTTCCGAGGAACTTTCCCATCTTCTTAGGCTTTACATATAATGAGCATACTTTACCTTCTGCTCTGTATTTTTCTGCTATTGCATAGGCTTCCTTAACCTGTCCCTCATCGTACATAACAGCAATCTTGTCTGCTGATGCCTTAGTCTCAACACCATTCTGCATAAGGATTGAGAAGATTCTCTCGAATCCGATTGAGAATCCAACAGCACTTACCTGCTGTCCTAAGAACTTGCCAATAAGGTTGTCATATCTTCCACCACCTGCGATAGCACCCTTGAAATCAATACTTTCAACTTCAAATACAGTTCCTGTATAGTAGCCCTGACCTCTTACTAAAGAAAGGTCAAATACAACATCAAACTGACCGTCTGAAAGCTCATTTACAGTGTTAATAATTCCTCTTACGCTTTCTGCTGGAGCTTTATCATCCAGTATAGCCTCAACACTTTCAAGGCTTATCTCCTGTGCACTTGAAACACTTCCAAAGAATCCGATAAACTTCTCAATTGCAGCAGCATCAAATCCCTTGTCTGTAAGCTCAGCCTTAACACCGTCAAGTCCGACCTTATCCATCTTGTCAAATGTAATACACACACTATCAAGCTGATCCTCGGTAAATCCACAATTCTGAAGGAATGAACGGAGAAGTCTTCTGTCGTTAATCTTAACCTTGAAATTCTTCATGCCAATAGCCTTAAGAGCCTTGGTTGTTGTAAGAATAAGTTCAACCTCTGAATCTGTAGAATCAGAACCGATAATATCAATATCACACTGAACAAACTCACGAAGTCTGCCCTTCTGTGGTCTTTCAGCTCTGTACACTCTGTCCATCTGGATACATTTCATAGGAAGAGTGAGTTTGTCCTTGTTGTTAGCAAAGTAACGGCTGAGCGGAAGTGTAAGGTCATATCTTAATCCCATATCAGCAATTTCATTCTCACAGGCTGTTCCTGTCTTAGGATTTTCCTGAAGTGAACTTACAGCCTTCTCAAGCTTATCGCCTCTCTTCATAATCTTGAATATAAGATTTAAGTTCTCACCACCATCACTCTTATCAAGATTCTCAATATCCTCAATAATAGGTGTTGTAATGTGTTCAAATCCATTAGCAACATATACCTTTAATATCTCATTCTGAAGGTAATCCCTGATTTCAACCTCATTAGGAAGATAATCATTAGTACCCTTAACTGGTGTTATTTTCATAGTTGTCTCCTTATTTACACACTAAGGCAGATAACCGGTATTCTCCAGCCATCTGCCCCCATTTTCTTTAATACTAACTATTTTCCGCCAGTATCGAAAATGCTTCGCATTTTGCCTGACTCTTAACAGCTACTAATTAAGCTTCATCAATTGCCTTACCAATATCATGTCTCATATATTTGTTATCGAAATCTACCCATTCAGTAGCTTCATAAGCCTTGGCTCTTGCTTCCTTAAGGTCCTTGCCAAGTGCTGTAACACCGAGAACTCGTCCTCCGTTAGTTACAACCTTGCCTTCTTCGTTGAATTTAGAACCTGCATGGAATAAGAAATAATCATCCTTACCCTTGAAGTTTTCCATTCCCTTAATCTCGAAGCCCTTCTCATATGCGAGTGGATATCCGTCAGAAGCAAGAATTACACATACACATGCGTTATCTTCAAACTGAAGGTCAACCTTATCAAGAGTTCCATCGATACAAGCCTCAAATACATCAACAATATCATTCTTCATTCTAGGAAGAACAACCTGTGCCTCAGGATCACCAAATCTTGCATTGTACTCAAGAACCTTTGGTCCCTTTGGAGTAAGCATAAGTCCAAAGAAGATAACTCCCTTAAATGGTCTGC
>OFLY01001687.1_pt1 | contig 12463 bp, 10 predicted proteins | sample 1541161 | NCBI WGS metagenome assembly OFLY01 (sample SAMN04209247, study PRJEB22552) | human gut metagenome | biome: gut; material: feces | host: Homo sapiens | place: USA: Oklahoma | reverse complement strand
TCATCCGCTCCGGGCTGGTGCCCACCGTCTGCCTGAACGAGATCTTCCGGCAGGCTAAACGCAGCCTCATTGTGGAGAACGCCCACCACATCATCAGCAGTGAGCCGCTGCAGAAGGGCGGCAAGACAGACGATTTCTTCTTTCTGGAATCGGACGGCGATGCGGCGAAGAAACTGGTGTGCGATCTTGTCACCACCCGGCTGCCCCGGAGCTATGGCTTTGACCCTGTCCGGGATATTCAGGTGCTCTGCCCCACCAAGCTGGGACCCACCGGCACCCAGGCGCTGAATGTGGAGCTGCAGAACCTGCTCAACCCGGAGCAGAAGGGCAAGCCCCAGCTCCAGAGCGCCTCCCGGGTGTTCCGGGTGGGCGATAAGGTGATGCAGGTGCGGAACAACTACGAGATCGTCTGGAACCGCATTGGCGGGGAGCAGGGCGTGGGAGCCTATAACGGTGATATCGGCATTGTGGAATCCATCAACATGCGCGACCGCTCCATGGTGGTGCGGATGGATGACCGCCGCCTGCTCTACCCGGCGGAAAACCTGAACGAGCTGGAGATCGCCTACGCCATCACGGTGCACAAGAGCCAGGGCAGCGAGTTCCCGGCGGTGGTGCTGCCGGTGGCGCAGGTGCCGCCAAGGCTCTGCTACCGCAACCTCTTCTACACCGGCGTGACCCGCGCCCGCAAATTGTGCATCGTGGCCGGGCGGCGGGATGTGGTGAACCGGATGATGTCCAATGTCCGGCAGAACCTGCGGTACAGCGGCCTGTGCGAATTGCTGAAAGAGAATCTGCCGCCGGAACAGATGGCGGCAGATTGAAGGACGGCATCCCACAGGGAGGACGGCGAGGTTTGGTCTATACTTTTTTACTGGCTTATGCTACAATATAAATTGATTTGATTTCCCGCCCGAACGGGCATTTACGATAGAAAACAGGGGAGCAGAGAAAGGAACGTTTCATTATGGCACAGAATGACATCGGCATCGATCTGGGCACAACGACCATTATCATTGCACAGGCAGGGCAGGGGGTCGTGCTCAACCAGCCCAGCGTGGTGGCAATGGATACCCGCAAGAACTCCGTGCTGGAGGTGGGCGACAAGGCCCTGGCCATGGTAGGCCGCACCCCCAACTATATTTCCGCCATTTTCCCGCTGAAGGACGGTGTCATCAGCGACCACACCATGACCCGGGAGCTGATCTGCCGGTTTGTGAATCAGGTGTACAGCTCCCACATGGTCAAGCCCCGGGTGGCTGTCTGCGTGCCCGCTGCCATCACCGGCATTGAGAGTGATGCCGTGGTGGAGGCCGTGATGGCCGCCGGTGCCCGTCAGGTCTACCTGATCGATGAGCCCATTGCCGCTGCACTGGGTTCCGGCATCGACATCACCCAGCCCGATGGCCGGATGATCATTGATATCGGCGGCGGCACCACCGATATCGCTGTCCTGTCTCTGGGCGGCAAGGTCAAGGCCACCAGTGTCCGTGTGGCGGGCAACCACTATGATGACGAGATCCTGAAGCATGTCCGCAACAAGTTCAGCATTGCCATCGGCCAGCGTACCGCAGAGCAGCTGAAAAAGAACGTCGCCTGCTGCCCCCAGAAGGCTGATTTTGACGAGACGATGGAGGTCAAGGGCCGCAGCCTGCTGACCGGCCTGCCCATCAAGGTGAATGTTTCCACCAGCGACCTCTACGAGCCTGTGATGCTGTTGAGTGAGCAGATCGGCACTGCTGCCCATCAGGTGCTGGAAAAGACCCCGCCCGAGCTGGCAGGCGATATCTTCCGCAATGGTGTGGTGCTGACCGGCGGCGGCGCACAGCTGCACGGCCTGCCCGAATACCTGAGCCAGGAGCTCAAGGTGGATGTGACCGTCTCGCCCGATTCCGTGAACTGCGTGGCGTTGGGCACTGCTATGAGCCTGGGCCTGAACGATAAGCTGGAGACCGGCTTCCTGGATGCGACCCCCCGCATGGGCCGCCGTTAACCGGGGCCCTGACCCGGCTTGTTAAGAAATTGGAAAAGTTGCAACAAAATTTTGTTCATACTTGTTGAATCAGGTCGGGAAATATTGTATAATATTTTCAAATCGCTTTTTGCGCGCCGGGGCCTGCTCCGGAGTGCGGAGTAAATTATTATTAGGAGGAAGACCATGAATCTGGGTTCTGATGTGGTTATCACCATTACCGGTATCGTGCTGGTGTTTGCCATCCTCGTCCTGCTGATGCTCATCATCATGCTGGAAGGCAAGATCTTCGACGGTATGGCCGCCAAGAAGAAGGCAGCCAAGGAGCCTGCTGCTCCCAAGGCTGCCGCAAAGCCTGCTGCCCCCGTACAGCAGGCTGCTCCCGCCCCTGTGGTGGAGGAAGGCATCCCCGGCGATGTGGTTGCCGCAATTATGGCTGCCATCCATGCCATGGGCAATGGCAAGTACACCCTGAAGGCCGTGCGCCGTGCTGCAAATGGCTGGAGCAAGGCTGGTGTCAACGACACCACCGCACCTTTTTAACACAGGAGGAAAAACATGACACAGTTTATCGATACTCTGGTCGGTATTTTCCAGAGTTCCGGCTTTGCACGGTTCGGTGAGCCGGGCGGCTACCTCTACGCGATCATGATCTGCGTGGGCTGCTTCCTGCTGTACCTGGCCATCGTGAAGGAATTTGAGCCCCTGATCCTGCTGCCCATGGCATTCGGCATGATCCTTGCCAACCTGCCCGGCAGCGGCATTATCCATATGCAGTACTTCGTTGGTGATGGTCTTGAGCACCCGATGTGGGTCGAGATCCTGAACAACGGCGGTCTGGCCGATATGCTTTACATGGGTGTCAAGCTGGGCATTTACCCCCCGCTGATCTTCCTGGGCATCGGCACCATGACCGACTTCGCCCCCCTGATCTCCAACCCCAAGAGCCTGCTGCTGGGCGCTGCCGCTCAGTTCGGCATCTTCGGTACTTACATGGGCGCTCGTCTGCTGACCGCTACCGGTCTGGTGGACTTCACCCAGAAGCAGTCTGCTGCTATCGCCATCATCGGCGGCGCAGACGGCCCCACCGCTATCTTCGTCACCTCCCGTCTGGCTCCTGAGCTGCTGGGCTCCATCGCCGTCGCGGCCTACAGCTACATGGCTCTGGTGCCTGTTATCCAGCCGCCTATCATGAAGGCTCTGACCTCCAAGAAAGAGCGTACCGTCGTGATGAAGCAGCTGCGCACCGTGACCAAGACCGAGAGGGTCATCTTCCCCATCATGGTCACCATCATCGTCTCCCTCATCGTGCCGGATGCCGCCGTTCTGGTCGGTATGCTGATGCTGGGCAACCTGATGAAAGAGTGCGGCGTTGTCGATCGTATCCAGAAGACCGCTGGTAATGAGCTGATGAACATTATCACCATCTTCCTGGCACTGTCTGTCGGCTGCACCACCTCCGCCAACACGTTCCTCAACTCCCGCACCCTGTTCATCATCGTGCTGGGCCTGATTGCTTTCTCGTTTGGTACCGCTGCAGGTGTCCTGTGCGGCAAGGTGATGTACGCCCTCACCGGCGGCCAGGTCAACCCGCTGATCGGTTCCGCAGGCGTTTCCGCCGTGCCTATGGCTGCCCGCGTTTCTCAGAGAGTGGGCCAGAGCGAGAACCCCTCCAACTTCCTGCTGATGCACGCCATGGGCCCCAATGTGGCCGGCGTGATCGGCTCTGCCGTTGCTGCTGGTATCCTCATCAACATCTTCGGCTAAGAGCTTCCTGAAAAAATATTTTCCGCCTACCCATGGCAGCGCTGTGGGTGGGCGTTTTTTGTGCCCAAAGCACTGTCAAACCAGGCGCTTTTGTGTTATACTATATCTTGTATGATTCTGATGAAATGAACAGGTGAAACCATGGCAACCAATCTTCAACAGGAATTTTGTAAACTGCGCGATACCTACATTGAAAAGCAGTTTGGCCGCCTGAACGAGATGCAGCGCGCGGCGGTGTTTACCACCAGCGGCCCGCTGCTGATCCTGGCAGGCGCAGGCAGCGGCAAGACCACGGTGCTGGTCAACCGCATTGCAAACCTCATCCGGTTTGGCTCGGCCCACGGCTCCAGCTGGACGCCCCGTGAGGTAACGGAGGATGATGTAAAAGCCCTGCGCACCGCCCTTATGACGGGCACGGATGCCCCCGGCTGGCTGGACGGGATGCTCCGCAAGGACGCGGTCCGCAGCTGGAACGTGATGGCCATTACCTTTACCAACAAGGCGGCAGGCGAGCTGAAAGAGCGCCTGCGCAATATGCTGGGCGGGGAAGAGGGTGATGAGGTGTTTGCCTCCACGTTTCACTCCGCCTGTGTCCGCATCCTCCGCCGCTGGGCCGAGGAGATCGGCTATCCCCGCAGTTTTACCATTTACGACACGGACGACTCCCAGCGGGTGATGAAGACCGTGTACAAAGAGCTGAGCGTGGACGATAAGTTCTTCCCGATCAAGAGCGCCATCAACCAGATGAGCCGCTGGAAAGACCAGCTCGTCAGCCCGGCCGAAGCACTGCAGACCCCGGCAAAGGACACCAAAGGCGCTCTGGCGGCCCGCGTTTATGCTGCCTACGAAAAGAAGCTGAAAGAGGCCGGCGCGTTCGACTTTGATGATCTGATCTATCAGACCGTCCAGCTGCTGGCCGAGCACAAAGAGGTGCGGGACTTCTACCAGAACAAATACCGTTACCTGCTGGTGGACGAGTATCAGGACACCAGTGTGGCACAGTTCCGCCTTGTCAGCCTGCTCACCGGCCCGGAGAAGAACATCTGCGTTGTCGGCGACGATGACCAGAGCATTTACCGTTTCCGGGGGGCTACCATTGAGAACATCCTCAACTTTGAGCGCGTTTACCCGGGCACCAAGACCATCCGGCTGGAGCAGAATTACCGCTCCACCTCCAACATCCTCAACGCCGCCAACTGCGTCATCCAGCACAACACGGAGCGCAAGGGTAAGACCCTTTGGACCCAAAACGGCGAGGGTGACAAAGTGCAGGTCTACACGGCAGAGAACGAGCAGGACGAGGCCAGCCACATCGCGGACATCATCGGCCAGCACCTGCGGGAGGGCGGCCATCTGGCCGACCACGCGGTGCTCTACCGGATGAACGCCCAGTCGGCCCCGCTGGAAAGCTACTTCACCCGCGCGGGCATCCCGCACAAGATCGTGGGCGGCCAGCGGTTCAACGACCGTAAAGAGGTCAAGGATATCCACTCCTACATGTCCATTGTGGCCAATCCTCGGGATGATGTGCGTCTCCGCCGCATTATCAACGAGCCTGCCCGCAAGATCGGCGCGACCACCATTGACGTCATCGCTGACCTGGCCGGGCAGGAGGGCGTGAGCATGCTGGAGATCATCCGCCATGCGGACCAGTATGCAAAGCTCAGCCGGGCCATTGCACCGCTGTATAAGTTCTATCAGATCTATGAGCGGTTACAGGACTCGCTGGAGAATAAGACGCTGGACGAGTTTGCCAGCGACGTGATTGAGATCACCGGCTACAAGGCGATGCTGGAAGCCGATGCCGCCAAGGGCCACGAGGACGCGGCAGACCGCCTGCAGAACCTGGGCCAGCTGGTCAACAACGTGAAGAACTACTGTGACCAGCATGGCGAGGAGGCCTCTCTGGAGGGCTATCTGGAAGATATCGCCCTGATCAGCGACATTGACAACTACAACGAGAGCGCCGACCAGGTGGTGCTGATGACCATTCACTCGGCCAAGGGTCTGGAGTTTCCGTATGTATTCCTGATCGGCATGGAAGAGGGGGTCTTCCCCAGTGAGATGAGCAAATACTCGGAGGCTGATCTGGAAGAGGAGCGCCGCCTGGCCTACGTCGGCATCACCCGTGCCAAGAAAGAGCTGTACATCTCCAACAGTGTCACCCGGATGCTCTATGGCCGCACCCAGCGCAATGAGCCCAGCCGCTTTTTGCGGGAGATCGAGCCGGAGTATCTGGAAGAGACCCGCAGCCCGGTGCTGGAACAGCGCAGCCGTCTGGGCGGCTGGGGCAGCAGCTACAGCGACACGGTGCCCGGCGGTGCCTCCGGTTATTCCGGGGCTTCGGGCTGGGGCCGCGGTTCGTCTTCTTATGGCGGCAGCACAGGCTACGGGAACCGTTCCGGCTACCTGAACCGGGAGTACAACGCCGGGGAGAGCCGGGGCTTCGGTTCCGGTTACGCCGGGCGGGGGAGTTTTTCAAGCGGTTACGGCAGCAGTTATGGCTCCCATAGCGGCAGCGTGGGCGGTCCGGGCGGCTTTGGCAGCGGCTACAGCCGCCCGGCAGGACCCAAAACACCTGCAAAGCAAATCAACTTTACAGGCACGCTTTCCACAAAAACAAACGCAAACACGACGAAACACTATGAGCCCGGCGATGTGGTGGAGCACAAAGTCTTCGGGCGAGGCACGGTGGTGGCGGTCAAGCCTGCTGCCGGGGACCAGATCGTGGAGATTCGTTTTGAAAAGGTCGGCATCAAAAAGACCATGGCAAACTTTGCGCCGCTGACCAAAATTACGGAGGAATGAGAGTATGATGACCGTTCGATTGATCGCCCACACCCCGGAGCCGGAAAAGGTGGTGGCCGCAGCGGCCAAGCTCTGCTACTCCGATGCCCATATCACCGACCTGCTGGACGGGCTGGACGAGGAAAAGACCGCCCGCTTCCTGACCATGCTCAGTGACCTGGGCCACGCAAGCCCCATTGAGCACGCCAGCTTTACCTTTGGCATTGAGGGAGTCAGCCGCACCCTGCTGGCACAGATCACCCGGCACCGCATTGCGTCGTTCAGCGTCCAGAGCCAGCGGTATGTCCGGCTGGACGATTTCCGCTATGTCATCCCGCCCGAGATCGAGGCCATCCCCGAGGCAAAGGCAGCGTTCATCGAGAGTATGAACGAGGACGCCCAGCGGTATCTTGATCTCGTGCAGAAGCTGGAGGACGGCCACACCGCCCGCCTCATGGCCGAGGGAATGCCTGAGAAGCAGGCCCGCGCTAAGGCCTCCAAGCAGGCCAACGAGGACGCCCGCTTTGTGCTGCCAAACGCCTGCGAGACGAAAATGGTAGTGACGATGAACGCCCGCAGCTTGCAGAACTTCTTCCACCTGCGGTGTTGCAGCCGTGCCCAGTGGGAGATCCGGGCACTGGCCGAAGAGATGCTCCGGCTGGTCTACCCAGTGGCACCCCACATCTTTGCCAAGGCGGGCCCGGCCTGCGTTTCCGGCCCCTGCCCGGAGGGAAAAATGTGCTGTGGCCGCACGGCGGAAGTCCGTGCCCGGTATGCCGCGCTGAAAGGGGAACCGCAGAATGGTTGATGCAAAAAAAGGCACCCTCATCGTGCTGGAAGGGCTGGACGGCAGCGGCAAGGCGACTCAGGCTAAACTGCTGGCCCAACACCTGAAAGAAGCAGGCAAAAATGTCCAGGAGATCACATTCCCGGATTATGCCAGCGATTCCAGCGCCCTGGTCAAGATGTATCTGGCCGGACAGTTTGGGGACAAGCCCGATGATGTGAACGCCTACGCGGCGTCAAGCTTCTATGCAGTAGACCGCTACGCCAGTTACAAAACCAGCTGGGGCAGCTTTTACGAGGCGGGCGGCGTCATCATTGCGGACCGCTACACCACATCGAATGCCGTACACCAGTGCTCCAAGCTCCCGCCGGAGCAGTGGGAGAGCTTTTTGCAGTGGCTGTTTGATTATGAGTTCCGGCTGCTGGGACTGCCTGCCCCGGATGAAGTCATCTACCTGCAGGTAGACCCCGCCGTGAGCCAGAAGCTGATGACGGGCCGCTACCATGGCGACGAGAGCAAAAAAGACGTCCACGAAAAAGACGTGGAGTACCTGGCCCGGAGCCGGAACGCGGCGGAATTCTGTGCGGCCCATCTGGGCTGGGAGACTGTCCACTGCACCCAGGGCGATGCCATGCGGAGCATCGAGGACATCCAGAGCGAAGTGCGGAAATTGGCCCTGCGGGTTATTTGAGAATAAAGGAGGCATCCTATTCATGTATCGTTTGATGCAGCCGTCGGATCGCGCGGCGGTGGTGGCACTCTGGCAGAAAGAGCGGGGGGATACGGCGGAGTTTATCAACACCGCCATGGACCGTTTTGCCGGGGAAGAGAATGTTTACGTGGCCGAAGAAAACGGCCAGATCGAGGCTGCGGCATTGGCGGTGCCGGTCACGCTGCAGGGCCGCCCGGGCAATTACCTGTTTGGCCTGTGTGGGCAGGGCAGCCTGATTTTGGCGGGTTTGGTGGATACTCTCTGCGCCCAGCAGAAGCTGCGGGGCGCGGGCTTTACGGTGGCCGCGCCCACCAGCCCGGAGCGGGCAGCGCTGCTGCAGGATAAGGGGTTCCAGAAAGCTTTTGCCCTCCGCTGCCTGCCCCGGGAAGTGGAGCGCAACCTGTGGAGCCAGGCTGAGTTTGACTCGGTGACCGCCAAAAAGCTCTGCGAGCTGCGGGAGCGCTTCTGGCCGGATACGGTCATGCTGACGCCGGAGAAGATGGCCGTGGTGCTGGGAGACCTGTACTCCCGCGGTGCCACCATCGTGTCCAGTGAGCAGGGCTACGGCATCTATTTCCGCAAGGAGGATACTCTCTATTTTGTGGAGCTGATGGCCGAGGATGACCGTTCTGCCGAGAAACTGATGGAAGCGGCCCGGGAGAAAGAGGTCATCGTGGAAAAAGCTGTTATCACCGTGGGTGCTGCCCAGAACCTGTTCCTGGGCGAGGGCACCCGGCAGGACTACGGCATGATCCGCTTTGAGGGCGAACCCTTTGATGTGAGCGAGAGCTACATGCGGCTGATGCTGGAAAACGGTTAAAGGAGTGGGTATGGCACACAAAAATTCCCACAGTGCTCCCCGCAAAAAGGGCGGGGCACTGAAAATTGTTCTGGTGCTGCTGGTACTGCTGCTCGTGGTCGCGGGCGGCGGTGTCTGGATGGCAAAGCGGGAGATCGACGGCGGCACGCCGGGCGAGGAAGTCACCGTGAGCATCCAGCAGGGCAGCGGCGTGAGCACCATTGCCAACGCGCTGAAAGAGGCGGGGGTGATCAAATTCCCGCGTCTGTTCCGCTGGTATGTGGGCAAACAGGGAGCTGCCGCAAAATTGCAGTACGGCGAGTTTACGCTTGCGCCCGGCAGCTCCTATGACGACCTGATCGAGGTGTTGTCGGAGTATGCCAAGGCCGAGAGCGTCCGCCTGACGTTCCCCGAGGGTACCACCACCATCGCCATGGCCCGGAAGATGGAGGATGCCGGCCTCTGCACGGCTGAGGAATTCCTGAAAGAGGCCAACACCGGCGATTTCAGTGAATATAAGTTCTGGCAGTATGTCCCGGACGACAAGGACGCCCCGGATCGCTTTTTGAAGTGCGAGGGCTATCTCTTCCCGGATACCTACGAGTTTTTGAAAGACGACACCGTCCACAATTATGTGGCCACGTTCTACGCCCACTTTGACAAGCAGATCACCGACGCCATGTACAAGCAGCTGGACGAGCAGGGGATGACCCTGCCGGAGCTGATCACGCTGGCATCGTTCGTGCAGGAGGAAGCGGGCAACGACCAGGACGATAATGTGGCCCAGGTGTTCCGCAACCGGCTGGCGGAGGGTTCGCCCTACCCCAAGCTGCAGAGCAACGCCTCCAGCCATGTCCAGAGCGATGCCGACAACAACTACCTGTGGAACTGGGTGGCCCCCTATTACGGCGGGTGGGACAGCATCCCGGCCAATATCCGGGACGCCTACGACACCTACAACTGCACCGGCCTCCCGGCGGGCCCCATCTCCAACCCCGGCCTTGCGGCCATCCGGGCGGCGCTGGACCCCCAGTGTGACCCGGAAGTCAAGGACTGCTATTTCTTTGTGACAGACCAGAGCGGTCATTATTACTACGCCAAGACCTACGCGGACCACCAGAAAAACTGCGCCGAGGCCGACAGCGTGAATAAAAGCCTGAAGTAAATGCAATAAGCTCCCCGGCAAGGGGAGCTTATTGTGTGAATCAGAACGATAAAAAGAGAGGATAACGTTATGTTGCAGATCCCGGAACTGCTGGCCCCGGCGGGCGATTTGGAGCGCCTGCGGTACGCCATCAACTACGGCGCGGACGCTGTGTATTGCAGCCTGCCTGAATTTGGAATGCGCTCGGCTCCGGCCAACTTTACGCCGGAGCAGCTGGCGGAGGGCGTCATCTATGCCCACGCCCGCGGCCGCAAGGTCTACCTGACCATGAACACCCTGCCCACCAATGAGGAGGCCGACCGCCTGCCCGAGGCCATCAAGTCCGCCGCGGAGGCGGGCGTGGATGCCTTTATTGTGGCTGACCTGGGTGTGCTGGACGCCTGCAAGCACTTTGCCCCGGACATTGATGTCCACATGTCCACCCAGACGGGCATCACCAACTGGGCTGCTGCCCGCGCTGCCTACAACATGGGTGCCAAGCGGGTGGTGCTGGCCCGGGAGATGACCCTGCAGGACATTGCTACCCTGCGGGACAAGACCCCGCCGGAACTGGAAATTGAGGCCTTTGTCCATGGTGCCATGTGCATGAGCGTCTCGGGCCGGTGCCTGCTCTCTAATTACATGGCAGGCCGTGACGCCAACCGGGGCCAGTGTGCCCAGCCCTGCCGCTGGAAGTACTATCTCAGCGAGGAGACCCGCCCCGGCCAGCTGTATGAGATCGGCGAGAACGAGAACGGCAGCTACATCCTCAACGCCAATGATCTGTGCACCGCCCCGTTCCTGGACCTTATCTGCAAGGCGGGTGTGGACAGCCTGAAGATCGAAGGCCGCGCAAAGACGTTCTACTATGTGGCCAGCGTGACCGCTGCTTACCGCAAGGCGCTGGACCAGTACCTTGCCGACCCGCTCAACGATGATTTCGCTCTGCCGGAGCAGGTGCTGGAGGAGCTGACCCGCACCAGCCACCGCCACTATTCGCCCGGCTTCTATTTTGGCCGGGAGCAGGCCCGTCAGGCCACCGACAGCGCCACCTACATCCGCGAGTGGGAGTTTGTGGGCACGGTGGACGGCTGGGAGAATGGCATTGCCAGCTGCCAGCAGCGGGGCAAGTGGAGCCTGGGAGATACGCTGGAAGCCCTCTGCCCGGATGGCCGGAGCATTCCGCTGACCCCGGAGTGGATCAAAAATGAGGCCGGGGAGGCCATGGAGTCCACCCCGCACGCGATGGAAAAATACACCATCCCCACCCCGCAGCTGCCTCCCATGAGCCTGCTTCGCCGGAAAGTCTGAGATTATTATACGGATCTACACAAAAAGAAGCTCTCCTGCGCGGAGAGCTTCTTTTCTTATGCATCGGATGCAATCGTATCCAAAATCGTTCGTACTTCCCGGATAGTGGCTTCATCGGTCTGCCAGATGTCAAACTCGGAGAAGCCGGGCAGGCCCATGGGCACGCCCTCGCGGCGGAATATCATCCGGCTGTCAAGGACTTTTTTGCCCGAGAGGTGGAACGCCCTGGCACCCGTCTGGGCGGCAAGGTCCGGGAGGTTGGCGGGGCCCACGCCAGCACCCACCAGGATCTCAATGTCATCCCCGGCGGCCTGCACCAGCTGGTGGAGCAGGGATGCTCCCTGCGGGGCACTGGCTGCCTGCCCACTGGTCAGGATGGTGGCAAGCTGCAGCTCTTTGGCGGCTTCCAGCGCCGCAAACGGGTCCCGGCAGACATCAAAGGCGCGGTGCAGCGTGCAAGCTGCCGGGCGTCCGGCCTCCCGCGCGGCACGGCGGGCAGCGGCATAGATGGGCCGCAGCGCCGCTGTATCCAAATCTCCCTCCGGTGTCAGGGCACCGGTCACGATGCCGTCAGCCCCGGCGGCAACCAGCTCTGCGGCCAGCTGCTCCATCTGGGCCAGCTCATAGCGGTCGTAACAGAAATCGCCAAAACGGGGGCGGAGCAGTGCCCGCACGGGGAGGCCGGTTTCGGCCTTGACCTGCCGCACCAGCGCAAGGCTGGGGGTGGTTCCGCCCACAATAAGGTCGGCACAGAGTTCCAGCCGGTCGGCCCCGCCACGTTTGGCTGCAAGGGCGCTGGCCGTGCTGTCAACACAGACTTCCAGGATCATCTTACACACTCTCCAGGAACCGCACAAAGCCTGCACGGCCTGCCTCGTCCAGCTTGTAGACACCGGCATCGGCCAGCACCTGTGCGAACACATGGCCTACCTCGTCCTGCAAAATCAGGTGCACATTGTCGGCATTCAACTCCGGGTGCTTTGCAAGGATCTCCTCTGCCCACGCAGCGTGCTTTTGCAGGGCTTCGGGGTACTCTGCGGTGGGCAGGTGCGCCACCAGCACATCAGCAAGGTCGAACAGCTCCTGCTTTAGGCGGCTGGGGAGCACGGCCAGACCCATGACCTCGATCAGGCCGATGTTCTCTTTTTTGATGTGGTGGAGCTTGGCGTGGGGGTGGTAAACGC
>OFLY01001683.1_pt1 | contig 12512 bp, 9 predicted proteins | sample 1541161 | NCBI WGS metagenome assembly OFLY01 (sample SAMN04209247, study PRJEB22552) | human gut metagenome | biome: gut; material: feces | host: Homo sapiens | place: USA: Oklahoma | reverse complement strand
CCCTTCTCGAGGATGCCGTCCACGGCTTTGCGCACTGCAGCGGCAAACTTGCCCGCCGACTCTTCCGTCGCGCCCCGGAGCACAAGCTCCAAAGTCGGCTGCAGCGTGCTGTCATCGAAGCCCACGTCGATGTCCGCGCCCAGTTTTTCTTCCAGCAGGGCGGCTTTCAGAGGCGCCTGGTTCGTCCCCAGCAGGGCGTCCAGCAGGATCTCCACGCCCAGCTGGCGCTCCCGGTCGCTGAATGCACCGGTGTACCACGCCAGCGCACACTGAGCCTCGTCCGGCTCCGGCTTCTCGGTATAGTACGGGATATTCCGCTTCGCACCGACCTGCTCGTCCTGCACTGTCAGGCGGGGGCGGCTGGCGCTCTTGGGCATACGGCTCAGATACTGCTCGTCGAGGAAGGCCAGCTTCTCGGCCATGTCCATCTTGCCGTAAAGGGTGATGCAGCAGTTGTCGGCACTGTAGTGGCGGCGGTAGACCCGCACATACTTCTCATAGGTCAGCGCCGGAATGGACGCCGGGTCGCCGCCGGAGACGAAGCCGTAAGCCGTATCCGGGAACATTGCCCGGCTCAGAGCGTTCTGCAGCTGTGCGTCCGGCGTCGCCAGCGCCCCCTGCATCTCGTTGTAGACGACGCCGCTCACCGTGCCGTCTTCGTCCCGGTGCCAGCCCTCCTGCTCGAACACGCCCTTGTCCACCATGGCCAGCGGGCAGAACACCGCGTTGAGGTACACGTCCATCAGGTTCTTGAAATCCGTCTCGTTGGGCGTCGCAAAGGGGTAAACGGTCTTGTCCGGGAACGTCATCGCATTGAGGAACGACGCCATGCTGCTCTTGAGCAGCTGCAAAAACGGCGATTTGACCGGGTACTTCTCACTGCCCGCCAGCACCGAGTGTTCCAGGATATGGAACACTCCCGTGTCATCGGACGGGAATGTCCCGAACCCGATGCCAAAGCCCTTGTTATGATCGTCATTTTCCACCAGCAGCACCGACGCCCCGCTGACATCATGGGCCAGCACCGTCAGGGTGCCGTGCTGCTCCGGGCAGTCTTCCTGCTTTACCAGAGTGTAACCGGGATATTGCTTCATCGCTGTTTCTCCTTTGGTTTTTATTTTTTTGCCTTTATTGTATCATTCTTCCGGGTAAAACACAACAAACCAAAAACGGCAGCCTCCCGCTCCCGGGAAGCTGCCGCTCTGTCTTTTAATTTACGCTGTCGGTAATGATCCCCGCTTTGCACGACACCCTGAACAGCACAAAGCCCACCACGAACAGCACGATGAGGGAACCGACGCCCACATTGGCGCTGCCGGTCAGCTGGCTGCCCACGCTGACGATCATGGTGCCCAGGAACGAGGCCCCCTTGCCGCAGATGTCAAACAGGCCGAAGTATTCGCCGGATTTTTCCGGCGGGGTGATCTTGGCAAAGTGGGAGCGGCTGAGGGCCTGCACGCCGCCCTGGAACATGCCCACGATGACGGCCAGCACCCAGAACTGCCACTGCCGGGTCAGGAAGAACGCAAACACCGCAATGCCCGCGTAGGCCGCGATGCAGACCGGGATGAGGGCCGTGGACGGGTATTTCGAGGACAGCCGCCCGAAGATGAGCGCTGACGGGAACGCCACGATCTGGGTCAGCAGCAGGGCCAGCAGCAGACCCGTGGTATCCAGCCCCAGTGCCGTGCCATAGGCCGTGGCCATATCAATGATGGTATACACGCCGTCGATGTAGCAGAAGAACGCCAGCAGGAACCAGAACACCTGTTTATCTTCCGGCAGGTGGCGGATGGTGTGCCCGATGCGGGCAAAGCTCTGGCGGATGGCGTGCCGCTCCACCTCCACATAGTGCAGCTGTTTGTATTGGTTCAGCAGCGGCAGCGTGGTCAGCAGCCACCAGAACGCCGTGATCAGCAGGGCCAGATCCAGAGCTTTCATCTGGCTGATGCCCAGCTTGTCCGCCCCCAGCACAAGGCCCAGACAGGCCACGAACGGCACACAGCTGCCAATGTAGCCCCACGCATAGCCTTTGGAGGAGACTTCGTCCATCCGTTCCGGGCTCGTCACATCGCTCAGCATGGAATCGTAATAGACAAGGCTGCCCGAGAAGCCCACCTTGGCAATGACAAAGATGACGAGGAACGGCAGCCAGGCGGACATCTTGCCCATGGCAATGCAGCCCACGATGCCCACCCAGACGCAGAGTATAAAGATGGGCTTTTTGAAGCCTTTCGTGTCCGCCAGAGTGCCCAGGATCGGGCTGAGGATCGCCGTGATGATGGTCACCACCGAGGTGGCGTAGCCCCAGTAGGCCAGATACTCCACCGACGACAGCCCGCCCGCGGCGGCCAGCGCGTTGAAGAAAATCGGAATGAGGGTGGCCACCATCAGCACAAAGGCCGAGTTGCCCACGTCGTACAGGATCCACGCGCGCTCCAGTTTGGTCAGCCGGAACCGCTGCTTGCTCTCTTTTTCCATGTTGCCCCTCTCAGTTTTCCCCAAAGGTGTGCTGGTATGCTTGATCCAGCGGTGCCCCGGTCTTCAGTGTGTCGCGGTATTCTAAAATCAGCCGCTCGGCCAGCGGCAGGGCTTTCTGGTACAGCGCATCCAGCTGCTCACAGCTCTCCGCACAGGCGGGGTTGGGCTGCGGGTTTGCCACCAGCCCGTGCAGGCCCTCGTACCTGCCCACGGCTTTCATGCCTGTCAGCACCACCCAGCGCTTGGCCGGGCTGGAGGCCAGCAGCAGCTTGTGCACGGCCACCATCCCTTTCATGGCGTCGTAAGCCTGCAAAATGGTGATGCCCTGATAGAACGGCGCGATCACTTTTGCCCGCTCCATACTGGGGTGGATGTGGCTGGCTGTCAAAAAATGCAGCGGGTCTTTGCCATCCCGGCGGAGGAGCATGTTGTCAAACTCCGTTTCAATTTCGCAGTGGCTCACGCCGCTGTCCCGGACATCCTGCTCCACGCGGGGGTGGCAGGTGGAGTCCAGCGCAAAATGGCAGAGGAAGCCCAGCGCGTAGGCCAGCGCGGCATCTCTATTTTTCGCTTTGTTCACCACGCCCCGGGCCCGCTCGAAGAAAACCGCTCCCGGCTGCTCGTGCATGGTGTTGCCCAACGCGCTCACCGGGGTAGATTTTGCCGCGTGGTAGTAGAACAGCAGATCCGGTCCGTGCAGGCCGATGTCATACAGCTCCCGGTAAGGAGCAATTTTTTCCTGCAATTCCGCGGGCAGGCGTTCCAGAACATCCGCGCCAAAGCGTCGGTGTGCATAGGTGGATGGCATAACAAAGGCCTCCTTTATTTTACAGCTTACAGCTGCGGCAGCTCGTTTTTCAGGCCGCGGTCCATCAGGGCGCGGACGGCCTCGGCAGCGCTCATGCCGTGGTTGACGATGGCGTCCACCGTCTGCACGATGGGCATTTCCACCTGATATTTTTCGGCCAGCTCCAGCGCGGCGGGCAGGGCGTTCATGCCCTCCACCACCATGCCGACTTCTTTCACGGCCTCCGCCGGGCTCTTGCCCTTGCCAATGAGGATGCCCGCCCGGTTGTTCCGGCTGTGCATACTGGTGGCAGTAACGATGAGGTCTCCGATGCCGGCCAGGCCCGCAAAGGTGTGGACATTGCAGCCCATGGCCACGCCCAGCCGGGCGATCTCCGCAATGCCGCGGGTGATGAGGGCGGCGCGGGCGTTGTCGCCGTAGCCCAGGCCCGTGGAGATGCCCACGCCCAGCGCGATGACGTTCTTCATGGCACCGCTCAGCTCCACGCCCTTGATATCCGGGTTGGTGTAAACGCGCATACAGGTGTTGTTGAACACCTCCTGCACATACCGGGCGGCCTCCTCGTCCGGGCTGGCCGAGACGATGGTGGTGGGCAGGTCAACTGCCACTTCCTCCGCGTGGGTGGGGCCGGAAAGCGCCACCAGACGCACGCCCTTGGGGCCGCCCTCCTTGCCCAGCTCGTCGGCCAGGATCTCCGTCATGGTCATCAGGGTGTCGGGCTCCACGCCCTTGGCCACATCCACGATGATCTGCCCGTCGGCCACATAGGGCCGGGCCTTGGCCGCCGTGCCCCGCACGAAGACGGACGGCACGGCAAACATCAAAATATCCTTGTCCGTGCACACTTCCTCCATGCTCTTGGTAAATTTCAGCTCCTGCGGGATCTTCATCCCCGGCAGGTTGGGGTGGACGCGGGTGGTGGAGAGGTTGTCGATCTCCTGCCCCAGCGCCGACCACACCAGCACATCGTTTCCGCTCACGCACAGCATCCGTGCCAGAGCCATGCCCCAGGTGCCTGCACCCAGGATGCCAATTTTCCGTTTTGCCATGTTCTTGTCCTCCGTGTCCGCGCGCCGGGCAGAGCGCCCGTTCGCGCGGCAGTTTCTATGCAAAAAATAGTTCCGATATTTTAGTGTTCTACACCCAAGCCCATTTTACACGAAAGGCTGTATCCCGTCAACTCTCTGGCAGGCTGCACAAAGTCCGGTGGTGTTTTTCAGCGGTTTTGTCTATCGTATGCGATTTCATAACTACCAATTGCATCCATCGGAAATTCATGTTATAGTATTTTGGTAGGTTTTGTAGGTTTTTTCAAAAACCCCTTGACTTCAACGCAGGTTTATCCTGTATACTCTGCTTCATCGTCACATTTTCTTTCAAAGAGGATTTCAAAAAGCTTATGTTTGAGTCATTCCTTGCCAACCGCACCGTCGGCGTGCTGTGGGAGGCCCTGCCCCGTATCTTATCAGCGGGCCTCACCATGACCATCCCCCTCACGCTGATCTCGTTCTCCCTCGCCATGGTCATTGCCGTGGCGGTGGCTCTGGTACAGTATGCCCATGTGCCGGTGCTGCGTCAGATCGCCCGGTTTTACATCTGGGTGGTACGCGGTACCCCGCTGCTGGTGCAGCTGTTCATCATCTTTTACGGCCTGCCCAGCGTGGGCATCATGCTGGACGCGTTCCCGGCTGCCGTCATTGCCTTTGCGTTCAATGAGGGCGCCTACTGCGCCGAGACCATGCGCGGCGCGCTGGAAAGCGTGCCCCAGGGCCAGCTGGAGGCCGGTTACTGCGTGGGCATGACCTGGGCCCAGATCATGCGCCGCATTGTGCTGCCGCAGGCCCTGCGCACCGCCGTGCCCGCCCTCTCCAACTCCCTCATCGGCATGATCAAGGACACCTCGCTGGCGTCCAACATCACGGTAGCGGAGCTGTTCATGGCAGGCCAGCGGGTGGCCGCCCGCACCTATATCTTCCTGCCCATCTACTGCGAGGTCGCCGTGGTCTACCTGCTGTTCTGCACCGTCATCACCAAGCTGCAGAGCCTGCTGGAGCGCCATCTGAACGCCCGCGGCTTCCAGTGAGAAAGGAGTGGAGCGTATGGCCATGTTAGAAGTGCGGGATCTCCGCAAATCGTTTTATACTTACGCAAAACCCGGCCTGCAGGCCGGCATCTTCCACAAGCCCGGGGCCCGCAAGGTAGTCAGCCAGCTGGATGTCCTCAAGGGCGTGGACCTCACCGTCAACAAGGGCGATGTCGTCGCCATCCTGGGCCCCAGCGGCTCGGGCAAGACCACGTTCCTGCGCTGCCTCAACTTTTTGGAAACAACCGACAGCGGCACCCTGCTCTTTGACGGCGAGCAGTTTGACCTGGGTAAGATCACCAAGGCCGACATTGCCCGCCTGCGCAAAAAGACGGCGTTCGTCTTCCAGAATTACAATCTTTTCCGGAACAAGACCGCTCTGCAGAACGTCACCGAGGGCCTTGTCATCGCCCGTAAGATGCCCAAAGCCCAGGCCGACGCCATCGGGATGAAGATGCTGGAAAAAGTCGGCCTGGCCGACCGAGCCGATTCCTACCCCCGCCAGCTCTCCGGCGGCCAGCAGCAGCGGGTGGCCATTGCCCGTGCTCTTGCCACCGACCCGGAAATTCTTTATTTTGATGAGCCCACCTCCGCCCTGGACCCGGAGCTGACCGGTGAGGTGCTGGCCGTTATGCGGCAGCTGGCCGAAGAGGGCATGACCATGCTGGTGGTCACCCATGAGATGGGCTTTGCCCGCGGCGTCTCCTCCAAGACGGTCTTCATGGAAAACGGCGTGGTAGTGGAGGCCGCTCCCTCGCAGGAGTTCTTCGCCCACCCCAAAGAAGAACGCACCAGAGAATTTTTACGCAAAATTGAACAGACGAACTGAAAGGAATCCAACCATGAAAAGAAGAACCTTTATCTCCCTGACGAGCGTGATGGCAGCGGCAGGCGTGCTGAGCCTGAGCGGCTGCTCTTCCTCCAATAACACCGCGGCTTCCACCGCTGGCACTGCCGCCTCCCGTGCTGCCTCCGCGGGCGGCGACCTGCTCTCCACCATCCAGAACCGCGGCACCCTCATCGTGGCGCTGGAAGGCGCATGGCAGCCCTGGAGCTTCCACGACGCGGACGACACACTGGTGGGCTACGACGTGGAAGTCTCCCGCGCCATTGCCGAGAAGCTGGGCGTGGAGCCGGAATATGTGGAGAGCGATTGGGACAGCCTGTTTGCCGGCATGGACGCTGGCCGTTATGACATGGTCTGCAACGGCGTGGAGGTCACCGAGGAACGCTCCAAGACCTACGATTTCACCACGCCTTACGGCTACATCCACACCGCGCTCGCCGTCAAGAAAGACAACGACAGCATTACCAGCTTTGAGGACCTGGACGGCAAGACCACGGCCAACAGCCTGGCCTCCACCTACATGGAGCTGGCCGAGAGCTACGGCGCTACCGTGCAGGGCATCGACACGCTGGAAGAGACCATCCAGCTGCTGACGGCAGGCCGCATCGACGCTACCCTGAACGCCGACGTCTCGTTCTACGATTACCTCAATGTCCATCCGGACGCGGACTTCAAGCTGGTGGCATTCACGGAGGAAGCTTCCCACGTTGCCATCCCTCTGCGCAAAGGCGACGAGACCGCCACCCTGCTGGAGGCCATCAACAACGCCATTGAGGAGCTGCGTGCCGATGGCACTCTCTCCGAGCTGGGTGAGAAATACTTCGGCCAGGATATTTCTTCCGAGAACTGATTTTTTGATTTTGACAGCACAAAAGGCAGCCGCGTTCGCGGCTGCCTTTTTTCGCGCGTTAAATCGTCTCGCGGTACACTTCCAGATACACGCTCTGGCGGGACTCGTACAGTTTGCGCCGAAACTCGGTGCAGAAATCCGGGTCGTCGAACAGCTCCACCACCGCCGGGGCGTAGCGGCTGCCCTTTTGGGCCCGCAGCTCCTCGATCAGCTTTTCCAGCGGCTTTGCCGCTGTGTAGCACCGCCCGATGTTGTCGGTGGCCGCGTCCAGAGAGTCGGCCACGGTCAGGGCGTCCACAATGGGCTTCATGTTCTTCGGGCAGGGCGGCTGATCTTTCGGGTAGCCTCCCTGGCCGTCATAATACGTATGATGGTAGAGTGCCGCCAGCGCCAGGTCGTCTTTGTGGCCGATCTTACACAGCAGCTCATAGCCAAACGCCGCGTGCCACTGCACGCAGACAAATTCCTCATCCAGCAGGCGGCGGGAGTTGTTGCCCACATACATGGTCACCATGCTCTTGCCAATGTCGTGGTACACGCCGCATTCATAGGCCATCACACAGAGTTCCTCCGCGTGCTGCCGCACCGCTTCCACGGTATCGTACCCCATGGTGCCCACCATGGCCTCCGGCTTTTTCCACAGCAGCCGCCGGACAAAAAAGCGGGTCAGGTTGGCCACCATCAAAGAGTGGACATAGGTCGGCTTGTGGGCCGCCAGCATGTACACCAGCATGTTTTTGCGGTAGGGCCGCTCCGCGCCTGCCTGCATCTCCACCAGTTCCCTCACCGCGTTGCTGGCCACACGGGGATACTGGTTCACAGGCAGATCGTTCAGGTAGCTCACGCTCTTGCTGAACATTTTTTCCAGTCGGCAGGCGTACTGGGGCTTTTCCTCCGGCGGAAGCGCGGCCTCATAATAAAACAGGGAGGAGAGGCTGGTCAGATTGTTGTTGATGCCCGTAGGCGAGTAGTCTTTCGGGTCCGCCTTTTCAATGGCCTCCAACAGCACGTCCACCACCTCGCGGACCGGGCAGCGCCCGGCGTGGTAACGGGCCATCGCGTAAAAATAGCCCAGCCGCCAGTTCTGCAGCCGCTCGTCGTCCGTCTGGTTCTTCGCCTGCTCCCGGTGGATGTACTCCGCCGATTCCAGCACCTTTTCCGCGATCTCCGGGTCCTTAAAATCCCGCAGGTAAGCCAGCAGGGTCATCCGATCCGCGTGCATGGCATACTCAAATTTATCCCAGGGGATGGAGGGGTCCAGCTTGCGGTAATAGGGCGAGCAGATGACCCCCATGGCCTTGTCGAACACTTCCATGTAAGCTTCGCAGTCGGCATGGCTGTGGCGGGACATGGCCATCCGGCTGTTGCCCAGGCACCGGATGATATAGCTCTTGGTCTCCAGGTCAAATCCCTCGTACCGGGCCATGTAGGAGGCTCCCTCCTGGAAGTATCCCCGCACCTGTTTGCCCAGAGGATTGATGCTGGAATCATCGCTCCGGACATTCATGTAATGCATGGTCACGCCGGCCCGGTACAGCTCCCGGATGATGGCCCGGTCGTCCTGTTTCAGGCGGGCGTAATCCAGCAGCAGGGCGTGGATCTTATAGGCAATGCCGCAGTCCTCGCTGTTGGCGTAGTGGAACAGCTTGCCCGCGAACTCGGAAAGGCCCGCGGCTTCCTCCTCCGTCAGGTTTTCCGCCCGGCGGGAAAAGATCACTTCGTCCAGGATGGCATTGCTCTGCTGCATCAGCGTGTAGGACTCCGCCGCGTTCTGCTTGATCTCTTCCAGCAGGTCGGCGGCTTTCATTCCGGCGTGGGTTTCCGGGCGCACGAGGGCACGGACCCGGCGCAGGTTTTCAATGTACCGCGTATACCGTTTGTCCATTCCCGGAAGCCCCCTTTCTGTGGCGCTGAAATCGTTTGCCTGCGTTGTTTTTCAAATTTTGACAAATTTTCACAATATCGCGTTTTATTATACCCGGAATCAAAAATGTTGTCAATTCCCCCCATCTAATATTATTTTCACCCGGAACAATGGCCCACAATTTTGCCAGATTTTCACTTTTCTTTTTGTCTGGATCGCTGTTTTTCTCCCACATACAAAAAGAGAGCCGCTTCCGCCCGTGCAGCGGCTGCAGCTCTCTTTGCAAAATATCCTTTTGTTGCCGTGGGTCAGTTGCGATAGCAGCGGTCCTGGGTCACAAGCCAGTCCTCGCAGCGGCTCTGGGCCTCCTCCACACTGCGGCTCACACAGTGGAAAAACGCCCCCTGCAGCGAGCGGTAGGAGTAGCTTACTTTGGGCACGCCGTTTGCATCCTTGATTTTCTCACAGCGTTCCTGTCCGGGCATCAGATAACATTGTTCCATGTTGCACTCTCCTCACAGTATTTCGCGGCCTGCCGCAAACAGACTTATTCTATCACGTTTGGGCTGCGGAGGCTATGCGCTCTTTTACCAAAAAGAACGCGGGATTTTGTGGGAGAATGCGTATTGACAATTTTTTGTGATTTGTTACGCGGTTTTCCGTTTCTTCCGATCCCACCAGAAACCGCAGTAGACTGCAAAGACCGGGATGGCCGCCAGCGTCACAGTCCGGCTCAGGGAGTAGCCATCGGCCTGATAGACAAAATCAACGCGGTTGGTCCCTGCCGGACAGAGCACCGCCATCAGGCCCTCGTCCACTTCCACAATGTCGGCCTGCTCCCCGTTGACATAGGCCGTAAAGCCATCGTCATAGGGCACCGAGAAGAAGACAAGGTTTTCCCGGGTCAGGTCGATCTCGGCATGGAAGCCGGAATTCGTCATTGTAAACACCCGGCTGGCCGTGGCCCGGCGGGCATCACAGTCCTCCACGTAGGTGTCATAGTAGAGGTCGTTCAGCCGTTCCTCGGGCAGGGGTTGCAGGTACTCGCTGTAGGTTTCGGCATCCTCGTCTTTCAGCACCAGCGCCCGCATCAGCAGATTGGAGCGGGTGGTCTTGATGGTGTTCTCGTACTGGCTCTCGGTCAGGTAGTAATCGTAGGTGAACCCCATGGGGACGTAATTCTCGTTCTCATACAGCAGGTAGCCGTCCCGGGTGTCGTAGTAGCTCCAGCCCTCGTCGGCCTCCGCGAGGAAATCCTCCTGACGTTTCTGCGTGGTCAGCAGATATTTCACGCTCAGCAGGCCGCGCAGGGCGTAGTTGGAGAGCTCCGGCTCGCTCCGCACGTCCCGCTTGACGCCCAGTGCCGGGTAAAAGCTCAGGATGCTGGGGGCTGCCGTGCTGCCAAAGTATTGCAGGCAGCTCTTGTCCAGCCAGAGGCCCAGGTTATCGTGGGTCTTGTAGGTGTCAACGCGCCAGTCCCCTGCGGGGAGGTCTTCTTTCAACTTGAGGGCGTTGGTGTACTCCTCCACCAGGTCGCTGTCGGTGTTCCACTGGCCGAACTTGCCAATGCCGATGTGCACCACGCTGAACGCGCAGGCAAAGGCCAGCGTGGCCGCCAGCAGCCGCCGGGCAAACACTTTCTGCCCCCGCCAGCGCCCGCAGAGAAAGCGGTACACCAGCAGCCCGCCCAGACCAAAGGCGAACACCGCCGCAAACTGGCCGGGGTTCTGCAGCACGCCAAAGCTCCAGCTCCCGCTCTCCGTATCCTGCACCGGCACCACGGCAAAGGCCAGGGTGGCCACCATCAGCCAGCCAATGCCCCGGGCCGGGGCATCCAGGTCGGTGTCCGGCGCTTCCAGCGCGCAGGCCGTCATGGCGCAGAGGATGAGCACCGGCATATAATACCAGCGGGCATAGTAGCTGGAGTTGAGGGCATAGAACGCGCTGTTGAGGACGGGCACCAGCGCAAACACGGCGCAGGTAGCCACGATCCGCTTTTTGCTGTCCCCTTTCCGGGCCCGCCAGTAGGCCATGGCACCGGCCAGGCTGCACAGGGGCAGGTAGGCGGACATGCTGGTCCACTTGATGACGCCCTCGGACCAGATGGAGGTCATATAGGGCGAATCCGGCGGCAGGATCCAGCTGACCAGAATGGCCAGATACTGCTGGACCTTGGAATAGGTCAAAAAGCCCCAGCCGGAGGAGAGGTCGATGGTGCGGGGGTTTTGCAGCACCGAGAGCACCGCCGGCCAGAGCAGGATAAAGCCCAGCGCCACGCCCAGCAGGCTTTCAAACGCCAGACGCGCAAAGAGCTTCGGCGTCAGCTTCACATCCCCGGCGCTGACTTTGCAGACAAAGTAGATGACCAGGAAGAGCACCTGCCCCACAAAGAAGAAATAGTTGTTGAGCAGGTTGAGCGCCACCCAGAACGCAAAGGGCCCGTGGCGGTGCTCATACATTGCTTCGTCCAGCGCGGCCAGCATCCAGGGGAAGAGGGCCACCACGTCAATGAAGTGGTTGAAGAAGATGTTGTAGACCGAAAAGCCGGAAAACGTATACAGGCAGGCCCCCAGCACCGCAAAATTCGCGTTCTGCGCATAGCGGCGCAGGTAGCGGTACGCGCCGCCGCCCGCCACGGCAAACTTGAGCACCAGCAGCGGCACCATCAGGTAGGGCAGCCACTGCTGCGGGAAGATCAGCGAGAACCAGAAAAACGGCGAGCCGTACAGGTAGAACGAATAGGCGTTCATGGCACCGCTGCCCAGGTCAGTGGCCCAGGAGAACGTATTGGACGCCGCCCCGGCCAGCGGGCTGTCCGGGTAGCCCAGCCCCTTGACAAAGCCGTTCATATACCGGTAAAAGCTGATCTGCTGGCTGTTGAAATCGCCGGCATAGTGGAAAAAGCCGCCGTCCAGAATGTAGAACGGCAGGAAGAACAGCGCCGCCGTCAGGGCGCACAGCCCCACTGTCAGCCAGAAGCGGTCACGCTGACGCCCCGGCAGGCGGAGACGGCGAGAAGTGAGAGAATCCATGGTAAGGGCCTTCTTTCTTTACGGGAACGGGATCTCCCGGTTATCATCTGCATCCGCAGCTCTCCGCTGCTGGTCAAACACGGCCTCGATGAGGGTGTCGATGTCTTCCAGATGGCTCAGCTCACAGCAGTACCGCCGCAGGGCCGAAGCACCTTTCAGGCCTTTCATATAGTGCATGGTCTGGGCCCGGGCCTGGGGCATGGCGACAAATTCACCTTTCTGCTCCACCATCTCTTCCACCTGGCGGCGGAGGGCGTTCATCCGGGCCTGTAAATTCGGCTCTTTAGGGGCGGGCAGCCCCTCGATGGCCGCGTTCACCCGCTCAAACAGCCAGGGGTCGCCCAGCGCCGCCCGGGCGATCATCACACCGTCGCAGCCGGTCTCCCGCATCATGGTCAGGGCGTCTTCCGCCGTGTGGATGTCGCCGTTGCCCAGCACCGGGACGTGAACGGCCTCTTTCACTTTCCGGACAATGCTCCGATCGATGCCCGGGGTATACATCTGCTCCCGGGTCCGGGCATGGACAGCCACCAGCACCGCCCCCGCC
>OFLY01001662.1_pt1 | contig 12616 bp, 9 predicted proteins | sample 1541161 | NCBI WGS metagenome assembly OFLY01 (sample SAMN04209247, study PRJEB22552) | human gut metagenome | biome: gut; material: feces | host: Homo sapiens | place: USA: Oklahoma | reverse complement strand
TGCCGGTGCCGGTGATGTGGGTCTGCAGATCCTTGGTGTAGTCGCCGCCGGACAGAGCGATGCCGAACAGGCGCTCATCGCTCTCGCAGATCTCCAGGGCGTTCATGACGCCGCGGGCAGACTCCAGAGCGGCAATGATCAGCACATCGCCCTCGGGGCGGCCGTAGGTCTTCTCGTCCTCGGCAATGGCCTGGGCCACGCGGTGGACATCCTCAGCGTGCTCGGTCTTGGGGATGCGGATGGAATCGCAGCCGCCAGCCACGCAGGCACGGATGTCTTCCCGCCAGTAGGGAGTGTCCAGGCCGTTGATACGGACCACGCGCTCAGCACCGCGGTAATCCACGGTCTTCAGAGCGTGATACAGGCTGAAACGGGCAACATCTTTCTGGTTCTCGGCCACAGCGTCCTCCAGATCCAGCATCAGGGAGTCGGCCTTATAGATGTAAGGGTCCTTGATGAGGCCGGGCTTCTGCGCATTGAGGAACATCATCGTGCGGCGCAGGCGCTTCTTGTTCGGATTGTTCATCGAATGGCACCTCCCCAGGGCAGATTCTCATACTGATCGACGGAGCGGAAGACCGCACCCTCAATGCGGGCTTTCAGGGTGCAGTCCAGCGCGCCCTTGTCCACAATGGTGATGCGAACGTTATCAATGTCCAGGTTCTTCAGCGTCTCCAGTGCGACCTTGCGCAGCTGGTTGCCGTACTGGTTGATGACAGAGCTCTCGAGGGAGAAATCAACTTTGCCCTCGCCCGGCTCCACCGTCACCATGCAATCGCTGGATTCCAGAGTGCCAGCAGTTGCTGCTTTCTTGATCTCCATGCTTTTTCCTCCTTGGTGGGTGTTACCTTCCAATATACCGTTCTTGCGGCCCAGTGGCCGCCCTTGATGATTCTATGATAGCCTTACAACCTTACAGAAATCATAGCCACAGCCTTAATATTCGTTAAGAAACAGCAAAAATTTCGCTTGAACACAAGAAATATTCCATTTTCTCATGTCTGGTTTCCGTCCGCGTTTCTGCCTTTTTGGCTCCAGTCTCTGCCCGGCTGTCCGCTCCCATAAAATCATCGCTTGCAAAGCGGGGAAATCCGCTTTTCCTGTTTCTATTATGCGCCCAAAACCTCGTTTTGTGAAATTGCGTCTTTCAATCTCCATCCATTTCGGAAAAGAATGGATAAAGATGGCAAATGTGAATTATATAGTAAAAAAACCGGGGCATTTCTGTCCCAGTTTTTTTACTAGAAAGAATTATCCCAGAGGGTAGAAAGCAGCAATGTAAATGATGGATTCCACAATGCAGATCAAGGTCAGCGGCAGACCTGTTTTCACATAATCCATAAAGCTATAGCCGCCCGGCTCCACCGCCATCGAATTTGCAGGCATTGCCACAGGGGTAGCCACAGCAATAGAACCTGCAAAACGCACAGCGACCAGAATGGCTTTTGCACTGATGCCCAGGCTCTCCGCCACGATCAAGGCAATCGGTGTAAAAAGGATAATGGTAGCTGCATTGGACATAAAGTTCGTCATCGGCGTGATAATCAAGAAAATGAGGAGGATAATCAAAATCGGGCTATTGATGCTTCCCAAAACTTTCAAGGCAGCATCTGCAATCAGATCTGCAGCACCAGAGTTGGTCATTGCAGTAGCCACCGGAACCATTGCCGCATAAATAATGATGCCGCTGATGGGGATTGCACGAGTGGCCTCTTTCACGGTCAGGCAACGGCTGCCCACTGCAATGATCGCGCCAATAATCGCAATGAAATGGAGGGGAATGCCAACCTGTTTTTCAAAGATCATGCCAAGGAACGTGGCTACCATCAGGCAGATGCTCAGCACCCGCTTCCATTTGGGCACATCGGAATAATCTTTTTTCTTGGTCGTTTCTTCAAAACTGTCTTCGTTACGGGGCTTGTCCGGCAGGAGTTTGTAGCCAGCGGTAGAAAGCCAGATTGCAGCGGTCACCAAGCAGATGATGGACAGCGGAGCAAACTCAAAGAACGTCATCGTCTCGCCCGTGTTCAGGCCCTCCAGCGTCTCGCGGAGAAAAGGTCCTGAGGTAGTGCCCACAATGGTGATGCCGCCGCCAAAGCAGCAGCCAACGATGACCGGATACATCAGTTTCGAGCGTTTCATTCCGGTAGAGGAGCACATACCAAGGATCAGCGCAATGAGCAGAGCCGCCGCGCCCGTGTTGGAGAGGAAACCAGACATAATGCCGGAGAAGATCACAATGACGAAAATCAGATGGCGTTCATCCTTTGATACTTTGGTCAGAAGCTCACCGATCTTCTCAGCACCGCCCGTCTTGAACACGGCTTCACCAATGATCGCCATGGCAGCAATGATCATTGCTGTACTGCTAGAGAAAGATTTCAGAGCAGTGCTTGCGTCCACTGCACCAATCAGATAAAACGCAACGGCAACGCTCATTGCCGTAACCGGGAGTGGGAGCCATTCTGTTATAAACAGGACGAGCGCAGCCAAAACAATCAAAATGACTGCTGCCGCCATAAATTCGGTACCAGCTAACATAAATTTACCTCCTATTGTTTGACGTCAGCCTCTTCATGAGCCGTTCATACCAGGGATTGCAATATCCGTAAGTCAATGCGCATCGATTTGTTGATGACTCTATGATACACCAAATCAGCCTTGTTGAAAAATCACAAAAAGTTTTAACTCGAATAACTATTTTTCATTGACAAAAAGTTATACCCCATCAAACTTTTAACCATTTTTCAACGATAATGCGCCACGGTATAATGCAGAAAAAAGGAGGTATGAATCATGAACGAATTACAACAGCTTGCCGCCTTTGCCAGCGGCCTGGCTTGGGAGGATATTCCTGCACCCGTAAAGTCTGCCGCAAAAGCCAGCATTTTAGATACCCTTTCCGTTGCATTGGGTGGTGTTTCCTATCCGATGTTCCAGCACATCAAAGAGGTTTATCTTAAAACTGAAGAGGGCAGCCATAGTGCCTGCCTGTTTGGTGACAGCCGCAAAACCTCTCTCCGCACTGCCGTCTTCCTGAATGCCATGTGCGGCCACATTCTGGAACTAGATGATGTTCACATCACCTCAAAAACACATATCGGTACGGTAGTCGTTCCTGCCGCCTGGACACTGGCACAGTCCCTTGGCAAAAGTGGCAAAGACCTGATCACTGCGGTTGTCTGCGGCTATGAGGTCATGGCCCGCATTGGAATGGGTTTCGGGGTTTCCAGCCACCGCAACCTGGGCTGGCATGTTACCGGAACTGCCGGCACGTTTGGTGCCGCTGCTGCCTGTGGCAGGTTGCTGGGCTTTACTGCTGAGCAGATGACTGCTGCGTTCGGTTTGGCTGGTACGCAGTCCTGTTCCACCTGGGCGTTCCTCTCCGATGGCGCTACCAATAAGATCCTGCACCCCGGCCATGCTGCTGCCAGCGGCCTGGAAGCCTGCCTGCTAGTATTGGGCGGGATGCGTGGTTCTGCCCATATTCTGGATGCTCAGGACGGCGGCATTTTCCCGATGATGTCTCACGAGTACGATTATAGTCTCGTTTGCAAAGATCTCGGCACAGTTTACGAGACATTGAATGTTGACAAAAAGCCTTATCCTTGCTGCCGCAGCACCCATTGCGGCATCGAAGCCGCTCTACGCCTGCGGGAAGAGCATTCTATCGATCCCGCTCAGATTGAATTCGCCACCATCTATACTTACTTGGTCGGCCTGAAACAATGTGGTTTCTCGGATTCCAGCAAAGAGCCTCACGCTGCAACAGAAGCTAAATTCTCTACTCCTTATCTGGCTGCAACCGCGTTTCTGACTGGAAATGTCGGATTGAGCGATTTCTCTGTAGAAGCCATCAATGACCCCGCCCGCCAGGCACTGCTCAAAAAGATCACGATTGCCGAAGACCCTGTCTTTACCAATCGCTATCCCAGCCATTGGGGATGCCGTACCGTTGTCACATTGACCAACGGCCAGACATTCCAGACCGAAGTGATCGATGCTTCCGGCAGCGTAGAAGCGCCTCTCTCTTCCAAGCAGATGCTGAGCAAAGCGCTCTCCTGCTGCGCAGCTTATCCTGCGGATGCGATGAAAGCGCTTGTGGAGTCTGTACTGAATTTGGAAACTTGCTCCGCCTTGCCAGATATTTCCTGCTTCGATCCGACCAACGCCTAAAATCTTGACAGCGGCCCGCACCGTGTTAAAATTATAGAATAGATTCAAGCAAAGGAGCTGGAACGATGAATAAAGCAGATTTGGAAAAAATTGTTGCTATTGCAGAGGAGGGCAGCATGGCCCGCGCCTCTCAAAAACTGTTCATCACACAGCCCGCTTTGAGCAAGGCCCTGACCAAAGTGGAAGAAGAGCTCGGCGAAACACTTTTTACCCGCCGCCCCTCTGGGTTGGAGCTCACCTACGCCGGGGAATGTTTTCTCCGCAAAGCTTACCAGATTTTAAAGCTGTACAGCGATGTTGACATGGAATTTTGCGAGCTGAACCAAATGCGGAAAGGTATTTTAAAGGTTGGCTCTGCGGACCGCCTGGGGGCTCTTGTGCTCCCAGAGCTATTGCGCAAGTTCCATGAGCGATACCCCAATATCCGTATTGAGATCGTAGAGCAAAACAGCATCAAACTGGAAGAAAGCCTGCTGATGGGGGCCCTGGACCTTGCAATCCTTTGTCTGCCGCTCAAAAACACCAATGTCAAATACCAGGTCTTTTATGAGGACCCCATCTATGTTGCCGTTCCCTCCTGGCACCCCCTCAACCGCGAATCTTACGCAAAAGAGGGCGAAGAAATGCGGTATCTTCCCATCGGGGCGCTACAAAACCAAACTTTTATCCTGACAAAGCCCACCAAAAAGACTCGCATGGCAGCTGACCGTATCCTCTCCAACCTGAATGGTCACTATCAAGTAGGGATGGAATCGCTCAACATTGAAACGGTCATTCGTCTGGTTGCCGGCGGCCTTGGCATTTCCTTAGTCCCCAATGTTTTTACCAAGACCTACCTCACGGGCGACAAGGTCAATTATTATCAGTTAGAAGAGCAATACGCGCCTCGTTGGCAATGGGCGGTCATTTACAACGACAGTCTTTCCAGTCTGAGCCGCCCTTCTCGTGAATTATACCATATTCTCTGCGACGAGGGCTGTTGTTTTCCGGATTACATCTAAAAAATACCGCCATCACAGGTTTTCAGCTGTGATGGCGGTATTTTCTATTTTTATTCCTTACGCATGATTGAATCCCTTGCCGAACACTTCGGTGGTACTCAGCATGGAGATGAACGCATTGAGGTTTTCCTTATGGATAAACTCCTGCAGCTGGCCGGCCTCCCGGTTGGTGAGGGTGGTGTAGATCATATAATGGGGCTTATCGGTGTAGGCACCAAAGCAGGGTGTGTAGGTAGCGCCGCGCACCAGCTTGCGCATGACGAAATTACAGATGGGATCTTTGTCGTCACAGATGATGAGGATGGCCTTGCACATCTTGATCCGCTCCAGCACGGCGTCGATGACCAGCGATTTCACGGTCAGACCCACGAACGAATACAGTGCCGTGTACAGGTTAAAGACGAAGCAGGCCGCCACCACCATGAACAGGTCGGTGAGGAAAAGGGCTACGGCGATGCTGTGGATGTGGGTGTATTTTTCCACGATGAGGGCAATGACGTCCGTGCCGCCCGAGGAAGCACCTACATTGAAGAGCAGGGCCGAGGCAATGGCCGGCAGAGCGATGGCGAACAGCAGGTCCAGCATGGGCTGGTTGGAAAGAGAGCCGTGCATGGGGAAGAACTTTTCCAGGAACATCAGCTCCGCCGACATGACCACCGAGGCATAGCCTGTGGTCATGGCAAATTTTTTGCCCAGGAAGATGAGGCCCACCACCAGCAGGATCATGTTGGCCCAGGACGAGAACGCCGAGGCCGAGAGGGGGGTCAGCTTTGCCACCAGAGCTGCCGCACCGGTCACACCGCCAAAGACGAAGTTATTGGGGAATTTGAAGAAATACACACCAACGCTCATGATGGTGATGCTCAGGGTGATGATCGCGTACTGGCTGACGTACGCCATGATCTTTTCCCGCTTATTGTGTTCCATACCGTTTTTCCTTTCAGCGCCCCGGCGGGGCGTTCTCCTCGTTTCACCGTTTTTTGCAGGGTGTTTTGCCGCACACCCCGTTTCACCTTGGCTATTGTAGCACGCCGCCCCCCGCCGCGCAACAAAAGAAGTGATTTTTCTGCAAAACGAAACTTTTTACGCCAAAAGCACCCGCTCCGTTTTCCACAGGGCGGGTGCTTTGCGGTTGAAAGTTTGTTTTTAAAAATCAGCAGTTCTTACAGCTTCTTGCCCGTGAGCATCTCATAGGCTTCCTCATACTTGGCAATGGTCTTATCAATGATGTCCTGCGGCAGGTTGAAATCGCTGTCGGGGTTGGCCTTGAGCCAGTTGCGGACAAACTGCTTGTCGAACGAGGGCTGTCCGTGGCCTGCCTCGTAGCCCTCCAGCGGCCAGAAGCGAGAGGAATCCGGGGTGAGCATCTCGTCGCCCAGGATCACATTGCCCTCTTCATCCAGGCCGAACTCAAACTTGGTGTCGGCAATGATGATGCCGCGGCTCAGGGCATACTCAGCGCACTTCTTGTACAGGGCAATGGTGTTGTCCCGCAGCTTGGTGGCGTACTCCTCGCCTTTGCCGGGGAAGAGCTTTTCCAGCACGGTGATGCTCTGCTCAAAGGTGATGTTCTCATCGTGGTCGCCCAGCTCTGCCTTGGTGGAGGGGGTGTAGATGGGCTCCGGCAGCTTCTGGGACTCTTTCAGGCCCTCGGGCAGCTTGATGCCGCAGGCAGTGCCGTTCTCCTGGTAGCTGGCCCAGCCGCTGCCGGTGATGTAGCCGCGCACGATGCACTCGATGGGCAGCATGGTCAGCTTGCGGCACATGGTGCACTTGCCCTCAAACTCGGGCTGCTGGAAATACTCCGGCATATCCTTATTGTCCACGCTGATGAGGTGGTTGGGCACCACATCACGGGTGTAATCAAACCAGAACTTGCTCATCTGGGTGAGCACTTTGCCCTTGTTGGTGATCTTATTTTTCAGGATGTAATCAAACGCAGAGATGCGGTCCGTGGCAACCATGATGAGGCTGTCGCCATTGTCGTAAATTTCGCGGACTTTGCCTTCCTTGATGGGCTTAAACTCTGTCATAGCAAAACACTCCTATTTCTTGTGTAAACCTCTCCGTCGCTTCGCGCCAGCTCTCCTGTCCGGAGAGCCTTTGGCAAAGAGAGAAAGCCTTGCGGTACGCCAGGGTCACCCCTGTCAGGGGAGGTGTCACCGCAGGTGCCAGAGGGGTTTTGTTTTCAGCTTCCATCAATATCTTATCACAGAACCTGTCCGTTTGGAAGAAACAGAATCCAAGGAAAATGCCCTCATTTTTCGGTTTTCTTCGTGAAAATTGCTAAAAATCAGCCTCGTTTTTCGTCGTATCGACGATAAAAGTCGTACTTTCCCCTGGTTTCCCCGGCCAGCAGTGCCAAAACCGCGGGCCGATTTTTGTACAAAGCGTGACTGGACACGCCGCCGGGATATGGGGTATAGTGGTAGCAGAAGAATTTTTCACAAACAGGAGGGCATTTTTATGGGCAGATTTCCAAAGGATTTCTTATGGGGCGGTGCCACCGCCGCCAACCAGTGCGAGGGCGCATACAACGAGGGCGGGCGGGGCCTGTCCAGCGTGGATGTGGTACCGTTCGGCCCTGATCGCTTCCCCGTGGCCATGGGCACACTGAAGATGCTGGACTGTGACGCCGGGCACTTTTACCCCTCCCATGAGGCCATCGACATGTACCACCATTATAAAGAGGACATCGCCCTCTTTGCGGAGATGGGCTTCAAATGTTACCGGCTCTCCATCGCCTGGACCCGCATCCTGCCCCACGGCGACGATGCCGAGCCCAACGAGGAGGGGCTGAAATTTTACGAGAGCCTTTTTGACGAGTGTCACAAATACGGCATTGAGCCGCTGGTCACTCTCTGCCACTTCGACACCCCCATTGCACTCATCCAAAAATACGGCGGCTGGAAAGACCGCCGGATGGTGGACGCCTACACCCACTACTGCGAGGTGCTGTTCCGCCGCTTTGCGGGCAAGGTGAAATACTGGCTGACATTCAATGAGATCAACATGCTGCTCCACATGCCCTTTATGGGGGCCGGCCTGCTGTTTGAGCCGGGCGAAAACGTGCTGCAGACCAAATACCAGGCCGCCCACCATGAGCTGGTGGCCAGCGCCAAAGCCGTCCAGCTGGCCCACAAGCTGATGCCCGGGGCCATGGTGGGCTGTATGCTGGCGGCAGGCCAGTATTACCCCCGCACCTGTGCCCCCGCCGATGTGCAGGCCGCGGCCGACGCCGACCGGGACAATTATTTCTTCATTGATGTCCAGTCCCGGGGCGAATACCCGGTCTGGGCCAAAAAGAAGATGGAGCGGGCCGGCATTCAGCTCCGGATGGAGCCGGGCGACGAGGCCCTGCTGAAAGAGGGCGTGGTGGACTTCATCTCGTTCAGCTACTATTCCAGCCGCTGCATCACGGTGGACAAGACCCTGCTGGGCGATGCCGACGGCAACGCCGTGACCGGGGCTGCCCGCAACCCTTACCTCAAGGCCAGCGAGTGGGGCTGGGCCATCGACCCGGTGGGCCTGCGCGTCACCATGAACAGCCTGTACGACCGCTACCAGAAGCCGCTCTTTGTGGTGGAGAACGGCCTGGGTGCCGTGGACACCGTGGAGCCGGACGGCTCCATCCACGACAGCTACCGCATCGACTACCTGCGGGCCCACATTGAGCAGATGGAAAAAGCTATCCATGAGGACGGCCTGCCCCTGATGGGCTACACCACCTGGGGCCCCATCGACCTGGTCTCCGCCTCCACCGGTGAGATGAAAAAGCGCTACGGCTTCATCTATGTGGATAAGGACAACGACGGCAGCGGCACCCTCAAGCGGAGCCGGAAAGACAGCTTTTACTGGTACAAAAAGGTCATCGCGTCGGACGGCGAGGATCTGGCCTGAGCGCGGTTTTGCAAACCAAATAAAATTCACATTTTGTTGATTGACGCCGCCCATAAAAACGTGTATGATGAGACAATGTATGGCAAGCCAACTTTTGAACGCGTTGGGAACATCGTTGGTTTGCCTATCGCAACTATGTCGTTTCGTGACACGATATTTTTAGAATTGCGATCAAATCATTGTAATAATTGTAATATAAGGAGCAGTTGTATGCGTCCCCTCATCATAGCACACCGCGGTGCCTCCAACCTGGCACCGGAAAACACACTGGCGTCGTTCCGGCTGGCCAAGGAGCTGGGTGCCGACGGCTTCGAGTGCGATGTCCAGCTCACCAAGGACCACAAGCTGGTCATTGCTCACGATTTCTTCACCGATGCGCACACCGGCGTCAAGGGTGATATCTACGATATGACCTTTGACGAGCTGCGCCAGCTGGACTTTGGCAAGTGGAAGAGCCCCGAGTACGAGGGCGAGAAGATCCCCACCATCGAGGAAGTGCTGGACCTCGGCAAAGACATGAAGATGATGCACATTGAGCTCAAGCCCTATCTGGACCGGGATGCCGATTTCCCGGAGCGGGTCATCGACGCGGTGGTCAACGCGCACATGGAGGATAAAGTCATCCTCACCTCGTTCCAGTACGGCCTGCTGGGCCGCATCAAGGAGATCCGGCCCGAGATCCGCACCGCCGCCCTGTTTCTGAACACGGAGTCCTCCCTCTGCCCGCCCACAGCCCTGTGGGAAGATCTGGGCCTGACCAACGGCGACCCGCTGCTGGAAGAGCTCTCCGGCCCGCAGGGGCTGGAAAAGGCCGTCTCCATCGTGGAAAACCCAGACTCGGTGGACGAGGAGAACGGCCTGCTGGTGCGCTACCTCAATGACCGCCTGACCGCCCTCTCCTCCAACTACCCGGGCAAAAATCTGGTGGAGATCTTACAGCAGTACTATTACCAGACCGATATGCTCAAGTATGTCTCCCAGTTTGATTTCCCGCTGGACTATGTCGGCCCGGAGTACCACGTCTGCTTCCGGGACACCACCCTGCTCCAGCGCGCGGTGGAGATGGGCTACCATGTGGCCCCCTGGCCCGTGGGCGACGAGAGCCGCCGGGACCTGCGCAGTGTCCTCAAGCAGAACCCGGAGATCATCGTGACCAACAAACCCGAGATCGTCATGGCGATTTTGCAGGGCCAGAAAGCACAATAAGCTTTTCCTCTTCGCCAGAGGCTCTCCCTTTGGGAGAGCTGGCGCGCCAGCGCCTGAGAGGGCGAGCCCGGTAAAATAAAATCTGTATGCGCAGCGATACGCTGACTCTAGCAATAGAGTGCGTATCGCTGTGTTTTTTCTTTTTGTTCCCCTCCTTGCCCTCTCCGTCACCTGCGGTGACACCTTGCCCCCTTCTGGCACTTTCGTGCCACCTCCCCCGGCCGGGGGAGTCTTTCAAAGGGAGAGGCCTTGGCATTTCGGAAACTTTTCTCTTGACATTTCCTTTCTCACGCCTATAATTGTACCGTATCAAACAGTTTTATTTGAAACAGTTCCGTTTCAAAACGATCCAAAGGGTGATTCTTATGTTGACCGATTTTAAAACAGTGCATCCCGGCTGCTGCCCTCCCCACGACAACCCGCCCTGGGAGCCGCCGCAGGTCATCCCGGCCCAGATCCGCCGGGTAAACAACCTCATCTTCCGCAAGATCAACGCGTTCTCCCGGGCAAACGGGCTGGAACAGGGCACGCCCATGCATGGGTGGATCGTGGAATATCTCTACTCCCATCAGAGTGAGCCGGTCTTCCAGCGGGACATCGAGCGGGATTTTTCCATTACCCGCTCCACCGTGACCAACATTCTGCAGCTGATGGAGCGCAAAGGCTACATTGAGCGCCAGAGCGTCCCCCAGGACGCCCGGCTCAAAATGTTGGTGCTGACAGCCAAAGGCCTGGAATTTCACGAAAAAACCATGCTCTCCCTCCATCAGACCGACGAATTTGTAGCTGGGCTGTTGACAGAGGAAGAAAACACCGAGCTGCTCCGACTGCTCAACAAACTCAAGAACGGGCTGAATGATTCACAAATATGAACTTTTTCCGAAACCTTTTTGAATTGCATTGACATTCAAAAAGTTCTGTATAGAATTGTTCTGTACCAAACAAAATCAACCACAGGAGGAAACTACAGATGATCAAAAAGTTAGCGTCACATCTGGGCGAGTACAAACGCTCTGCCATTGTGACGCCTCTTCTTTCCGCGCTGGAAGCGATCATGGATATCCTGCTTCCCACCATCATGGCGTTCATCATCGATCAGGGCATCGAGAAGAGCGATATGAACGCCATCCTCAAATATGGTCTGCTCACGTTCCTGGTGGCCGCTTTCGCGCTGCTGCTGGGTGTGCTGGCGGGCCGCTTTGCCGCCGATGCTTCCACGGGCTTTGCAGGCAATCTGCGCGACGCCATGTATGAGAGCATCCAGCATTACTCGTTCTCCAACATCGACAAATTCTCCACCGCCGGCCTTGTCACCCGTATGACCACCGACGTGACCAACGTGCAAAACGCGTTCCAGATGATCGAGCGGATGTGCGTGCGCGCCCCCGTGCATCTGGTGTTCGCCCTGTTCATGTCCTGCATGATCGGCGGCCCGCTGGCCCTGATCTTTGTGGTGGCGATGGTATTCCTGCTGGTGGTGCTGGCTTCCATCATGGTGCCCACGTTCAAAATTTTTGATCGCGTGTTCAAAAACTACGATAACCTGAACGCCTCCGTGCAGGAGAACGTTTCGGCCATCCGCGTGGTCAAGAGCTTTGTCCGCGAGGGCTTTGAAAACGAAAAGTACACCAAGGCCTGCGAGAGCCTGTACAACCAGTTCGTCAACGCGGAGAGCCGCCTGAGCTTCAATAACCCCGCCATGCTCACCGCCGTTTACGGCTGCAACATCGCCCTGAGCTGGTTCGGCGCCAAGTATGTCCTGCACGGCGCCATCACCACCGGCCAGCTCAACGCCCTGTTCGGCTACATCATGAACGTTCTCATGGCTCTGATGATGCTGAGCATGGCGTTCGTCATGATCGCCATGTCCGCCTCTTCCGCCAAGCGTATCGTGGAAGTGCTGGACGAGAAGACGGACCTGCCCCCGGCCAAGAACCCCGTGCAGCAGGTGGCCGACGGCTCCATTGAGTTTGAGCATGTTTCCTTTCAGTATAAGCACGGCTCCGGCCAGCCGGTGCTGAATGATATCACGTTCTCCATCAAACCCGGCGAAACGCTGGGCATCATCGGCGGCACGGGCAGTGCGAAATCCAGCCTGGTCCAGCTCATTCCTCGCCTGTACGACGCCGAGACCGGCACCGTCAAGGTCGGCGGCGTGGACGTGAAAGATTACAACCTTGATGTCCTCCGCCATGAGGTCTCCATGGTACTGCAGAAGAACGTGCTGTTCTCCGGCACCATCCTGGATAACCTGCGCTGGGGCAACGAGAACGCCAGCGAGGAAGAGTGCATCCGGGTGGCCAAGCTGGCCTGCGCCGATGAGTTCATCGAGC
>OFLY01001651.1_pt1 | contig 12664 bp, 7 predicted proteins | sample 1541161 | NCBI WGS metagenome assembly OFLY01 (sample SAMN04209247, study PRJEB22552) | human gut metagenome | biome: gut; material: feces | host: Homo sapiens | place: USA: Oklahoma | reverse complement strand
AGGCAATTCATCACGTCCTTAAAAGAACGTGTTTCCTTGCACGCTTTCAAAAAAATTCTCACCGCGTCAAAGCGCAGCGAGAATCTGATTGATCGTTCTAAATTCCTTGTCTTTTTTATCCCAAAAGCCCTTCATCAGTCTTCCGATCGAATTTTCTCAGAATATGCTTGATCTTATCAAACGGGTACGGTGCCTCTTCTTTGACATGATACTCAATCGATTCGATTCTGGCAATCTCTTCATGCCTGTCTTCTCCGACCGGAACAATGACAAAATCGCCCGGCTCAAAAATGTCTTCATCTGCAAGGTACCAGTACTGATTACCGTATTCTCCAAACGTGACGCTGCAAAAAATCAGTTCATTGCGCCGACGTCTGATTTTCCCGTATTTTCTTTCGTCCAACATTTCGCCCATTCCGTAAAATGAAACAAATTCCAGCAAACTTTCTATAAACTCGCTCCAATTGATCGGAAGGTCCTTTTTGTCAAACGTTCCGGTGATTTTTCGACATTTTCCGCGTCTTGTCCTGATGTCGATCTGGTAGTCCCTTGATTCAAGCGGATCGACATAAACGTCAGTCGGATTGCCTTCTTTTTTTGAAAAGACGTCAGCATTGAGATTGTCAAGCAGCTGCGACACGCCCCCTGACACGTGATATTTATGACAAACATCGCACCCCTCTGCGATCCGGCGGAAATATTCGATCGTTTCCGACTTGCGATCAACCACGAGTTTTTCGTGATAATCCCAGATCACGTAATCATCTTCTCGATCTTCCATCATGATTTTGGTGTTTCTGTCATATTTTGCCTCGATGCGATCAATCGGATCATAATTTCCGTCAAATAAAAGCAGGTCGTTTCTTCCGAGCTTTTCGCGCATAAACTCAGACAGTGATCTGAAAGTTGATTTTCCGAACATCAGACCGCTTATCTTGACAATCCTGTCTTCCGTATCGACAAGTTCAAGCTGCCAGACTCTGACATGAAATGCAAGCGAAGCATCATAATCCTCGAATGAACTCGAAAAAGCCTGCATGATGCTTTCCAACGTTTCTTGATTTGTCGCTATCTTTTCAACAGCCCATGGAATCTCTGCATTTCCGATGGACTTATAGCGTTTCAGCCATATTCCCCCGTCAGAAGAAACGGTCAGAACCTGCATTGCGTCTTCATCGCCTGTTTGACCCGATTCCTTGTTTAAATCTCCCGAAACCAGTTTGAACCGTTTCAGCTTTCCCGTCAGAACAAACGGATTTGTCTGCTGCTCATCAGTTATCGTCGCAAGCCGCGCAAACGCTATGATAAACCACGTTCTGAAACTCAGTTCGGAAAAATCATCTTGTTCCATGGCCGTCCACTTTGAAAAAATGGCGGAACCAAGCAGATGAACGTCTGTTATGTCATCGCTGATTTCGTCAAACCCTTCAGCATCCCACACGTTCTCATCAGGATATTCGCGCTCCAGTCCTTCACCATATTTCATTACCTCAAACCCCAGGGTGAGACACTCGTCAGCAAACGTTTCCGTTGCTTCGCCAAACGTCGCCTGCGGATTCATGTAAAGATTATAGTATTTGATTGCAAAGGCTTGGATCTCTTTGTTTGTTGCCATTGCGTTTCACCTCGATCGTTTTTTGGGGATAAATGCAGAGCAAAAAGCTCCTGTGACATATAGATTGATTACATCACAATGAAAATTAGCATTATGCTTACACCTTGTCTTGTCATCTCTTTTATGCAGGACTCTATAGCCGTAATCCTTTAATATCTTTAATACGTGATAAGATCGTGTTGCAGCTGCAGCTGATAACGCCGGGAAGCGTATCAATGACCGTGTGCAGGAAGCGTTCCATTTCATCACTTGATGAAGCAACGGCATGTACATGCAGCTTATCTCTTCCTGTGACACGATAAATCTGCGTGACGGTATCATTATTATGTAATATATCCGTCACCTGCGACAAATGGTCTGGTCTTGTCTCGATTTCAAAATAGCATGAAACAGCACCGCTGATCTTTTGAGGGTTTATTATAGTTGTATATTCTTCAATTATGCCTTTTTTCTCCAGAGCCTGAATCCGGGCTTTTACTGCCACTCTGGAAATACCGGTTTCTTTACCGATATCGGAGTAAGAAATACGTGCATTTTCTATAAGCAACCGGATGATCTTCTGATCCAGTTCATCTAAACCGTCCAGGTACATAAGCGTCCCTCCTGTAAAATAATATCCCCCGCATAGTAATTTTCCTCAAACATCATATCATTTATGTTTCCGAAAGTAAACGCTGGCTTGACTTAGCAGCTGTAACTACATATAATTATTCCATAACGTAATTTAGAACTTACATTTTGAATGTACGGAATAAATTTTGGCGAAGGAAAGAATAAGTGAAATTATAAAGGCTGTGGAGGAAATAGGATAATGTCAAAAGATGAATATTTGATCACGGATACGCCTCTTAAAGCGTTGACGGTTTTTGCGATGCCAATGATTTTGGGCAGTTTTTTTCAGCAAATATACAATATGGCTGACTCTGTCATCGTTGGCCAATTTGTTGGCTCCTCTGCACTTGCAGCTGTCGGGGCCTGCGCAGCGCTGACCAATGTTTTCATTTGTGTGGCACTGGGGGCAGGTGTCGGTGCCGGCGTGCTCGTGAGCCGCTATTTCGGTGCCAGGGAATATGGAAAAATGAAGACCATCATGTCAACGTCCTTGTTTAGCTTTTTAATTCTAAGCATAGTCCTTGGCGTTTTTGGCTTTTGCTTTTCCCGCTCAATGATGAGGGTATTACAAACCCCCGGCGATATACTGAATGATGCGGTGTTATATCTGCAAGTCTATTTTGCGGGCTTTCCGTTTCTGTTTATGTATAACATTCTTTCCAACATGTTCACTTCCATTGGTGAATCAAAAATCCCGCTGGGACTACTGATATTCTCGTCAATCTTAAATATTTTTATGGATCTTTGGATGGTGGCCGGACTTGGTCTCGGCGTTTTTGGCGCAGCCCTTGCAACTCTTATAGCACAGGGGATTTCTGCGGTGTTTTCACTTTTTCTTTTCCTTAGCCGGATGCGTCGATATAAAAGTCGCTTTGATTGGTTTGACAGGCAAGAGTTATATTCCATGCTTCAAATTGCTGTACCTTCGGTTCTTCAGCAGTCTACAGTGTCCATCGGCATGATGATCGTACAGGCTGTCGTAAATCCTTTCGGTACACAGGCGCTTGCGGGATATTCGGCAACGATGCGGGTAGAGAATGTTTTTTCATTGATTTTTGTATCCATCGGCAATGCGGTTTCCCCATATGTTTCCCAAAATCTTGGCGCAAGGAAAATTGAACGGATCAAAAAAGGATATCACGCTGCACTGGTGTTAGACGTATGTTTTGCAGTTCTTGCCTTTATAGTCATTGAAACATTACATACTCAAATTTCCTCACTGTTCCTTGGCAAAGATGGAACTGCCCTGGCTTATCAGGTATCCGAGGGTTATATGCGATGGCTCGGTTACTTCTTCATCTTTATGGGAATCAAAATGGCAACTGATGGGGTTCTTCGCGGACTTGGAATCATGCGCCCGTTCCTTATTGCAAATATGGTGAACCTGGCGATCCGCCTGTCGGTTGCTTTGATTTGCGCACCGCGTTTTGGCATCGTATTTGTCTGGCTTGCCGTACCAGCAGGTTGGTTTGCAAACTTTTTAATATCCTATGCGGCCCTTCGAAGATCATGGTCAAAGAGGTGCAATCCCGATGTAAGCGGTCGTTAAAACAGCGATGTGTACACAAATAGCCCGAGATAGTATCATTATCTCAGGTTATTGCGTACGCATCGCTTTTATTTTCTTATTTATGAGACAAGATCGATGTTCCATGGGAGAAGATGGCGGAACCTTTCAGGATCAAATACCTCAATGTTGGTAATCTCCGTTAATACTTTTCTCAAGTATTTTTCAGGATCCAACTGATTAAGTTTGGCCGTCGCGGATGAGCTTCCGTCACTGTGAGCAAACGCGGCAATCGAAGGAGATCCCGTCTTACTGTGACTGATGAGCAAACAAGATATCGGAGGTTTATGAAGAACGCTTATTTAAAGACCGCTTACGCATGCTCATCACTTCCTCAAAAGATTAGTAAAGTGAGTATACAAAAAAATGCAGGAAAACCGACAATCTTAAACCACCGATTTCCTACATTTTACAACCGACATTTACAACGCGATGATGCCATGTTTTGGAAAAATTTCAAGCAATCTAAAAACCGTTACTAATCTTGAAAACCTTATCCTAACACGATTTTCTTAACTTCCTCAAGATAGTCATCTTCATATTCTGGAACAAGCATCGGTCCTTCAATAGCATCCATCATTACTTGTTCCTTTTCCTTTAACCGACGATAAACCTTTTCATCAATGAATCCTTGATGAGCAGAATCACCCTCCGTCATCAAATAGTGGTACCTTGTGTACTGATCATCGGGTAACCCTAGACGATTAATTCTATCACGAGATTGCAGCATAAAAGTCAAATTGAAGTTGTATTCAAAATAAACAGCATCGTGAACGGTTTGGTGAAGGGAAATTGATTCACCCAATGTGTTTGGATTTGAAATCAATACCTGAGCAGAACCATCGCGAAATTCATTAATCAATCCTTCGCGATCCTTCTTAGGCGTTTCGCCATATACAAGAATTGTCTTTAATCCTTTTTCCTCAAGGCATCGCTTAATTTTATGCATCGTCCCGACAAACATTCCCCAAACTAAAACTTTCTTGCCTTCCGCAACCAAGTCAGTAATCAGATTTATCCCGTGATCGAATTTAGGCGTTTCAATATCTTTTAAAGCAAAGCGCTCATATGCTTTGACATCACTTTGATTTGCTTTTTTGATCTTAGCTTCGTCTTGGCTCCATGTATATGAATCACCGTCAACCAAACCTAATTCTCGATAGTTGATATTGTACTTCAATAATTCCGGATTAGTAGACGCCTGCAACAAACGAATAAACAATGCTAAAGCACCATTTTCATTTTCATAGATAGCGTCAGCCAAAATTTCTTGTTTTTCTGATGGCTCAACTTTAATAATATTATCCGGATCAGGTTTTGGCACATGGAGGTCTTCTTTATTGGTTCTCCAAAAGAACGGTGCCAGCTTGCGGTTAACATCCTCTGGATCGATACTATTCAACTCATTTAAATCCCAAGCAAAGAAAGTCGAGTATTCGTCCGGATACATCAAATGCAAAAAATTATAAATGTCCCGAAAGCCATTCGGAATTGGAGTTCCAGTCAAAACATAGCGATAGCGCGGCGCTTGACTTAATTCCAGTGCCGCCCTTGCCCTTTGACCACCAATACCTTTAATTCGATGAACTTCATCAAATACTAACATGGTCTTGCTGTCAATCAAATCATTTAAGACTGAAATTTTACTCTTCAATGCTTCATAGTTGATTGTTATCACGTCTGATCGTACCCAATCATGCTTAATAGAACCGGGATCATTATTATACTTGTTATCCCGTAAATTCATATAGTGCAATTGACGCTTAGAGCCAAAGACCTTTTCAAACTCAGTCCTCCAAGCCGCAAAAGCGTTCAATGGTGAAATGACCAACAGTTTATCAACTTTATCTTGTTCCGGACTTGATAGATAAGCAAAGGTTCCATACATCATCGCTGTCTTTCCTGCACCAGGAACGGAGAAGTTGGCGGCCCGTTTCATGGTCGCCAAAAAGAAGCTTGCCTTTTCTTGTTCCGTTTTTAAAGGACGACTAATCTCTCTGCTTACCGCTTGTCTAAATTCATCAAATTCGTTTTGCCATCGAGGATCGCTATTTTTGATCGTCAAACCCGCTTCACTCTGTTCTTTGATGTAATATTGCCTTTCTTCAACAAATTCATCAAAATCATTGCTAGTTTCAACCTCTGGCAAGCCTTTTCTTGCAAGCTTATGATTTAGTTTATCCACCATATTTACCAACTGGACATAAGTCAATTCAGGCTTAAATATCATTTGAGCTGAATCCAGGAAATAAGGTTCAAATATCTTTAAGCCGCGTCGAGCATACTTAGTCTGCAAAGTTTTCCGGCTATCGTCAACCAGCTGAAAAAATCCATCTTCATTTTTGATGATTTTTGGATTATCGAACTTCACTTCCATATTTTTCAAATAGCTCCTTGCTTGTAAGACTCAAATCACGCATATATGACTGCAATTCCTTAAGTTGGGAATTAGACACTTCATTATAGCGCAAACTGCCCGTTAAACCGTTATTATCGTTGATTGTCCTTATCTCTTTGACAATATCCTTGACCGATTTAATGAACTTATCAACTGACTCCCCGTTCTTGGCAGCCCGCATATGTGCATCGTAACTTTCTCCAAACTCTTTAATCAAGTCGTTTTCATTAGAAAGTTCTTTGCTTAATTCCGTGTAATTTTTAACATGTGCATCTTGAATTGCATCTGATAAATCATCAACAACGCACATCACTTCATCGTTGAAATCGTTGTTTCCGGATGATTTGACAATATACTTGCCAAAATCACGAACCTGATTTCTAGCCGTATTGCCGGTAACTCCAACGTGCATTTGATGAAGAATAATTCCAAAGTAAGACTGCATTGTTTCATTCTTCTTAACTTGTGCTTCAGCATCATCGCCAAATTCATTGTTTAAGACTTTGCCCATAACTTGAAATTGCGTCCACGTCTTGCTTTCCTTGACAATATTATAGCTGGTTTCAGGTGCTCCTATAAACTCTAAAAACTTCTTAACATACACTGCGCCAAGATAGTATTCATGAAGCTTTGCTTTGCTCATCCGTGAGTTTTTACCATAATCAGCCAGAGTCATAATTGGATTTTTTCCGCCTGTAGTTTGGTAAATATCAATAGCAAGGTCTACCGGATCGTAATTTTCACGTTCTTCGACCCCCATCTGTAAAGCTAATTCAAGCTGTTTAATCTTAACACGCTCACTTTTATTCTTATATGAAAAAGGTAATAAAACAGCTTCAAAATAAATAGTCTGACCTGTTTTCTTTTGAATATTGCGCAAAGCAGTGAAACGACGATTGCCATCAATTACACGACCATCATCTAAAACCCAGCCGTATACTTGCTGACCGGATTCTTCAATCGACTTTTGAGTTCTTTTTAAGTCAGAAGCACTGCCGTTTTCAATGATCTTTGCTATGGTTTCGTTATATTCAGGATTTTCATTATCATAAGCTGGATGAATTTCTTCCCCATACTCAGCAATTCCAGTCGTAATCCGTCCATTTTGGTCATTGTAATACAGGTATTTCAAGGGAATCTTGTATACATCCAAAGTTTTTGAACTTACACCGTCAACCTTAATCGGCAGTTTAGGTTTAGCGCCTGTCGTTTCAATTTTGCCTTCTTGAGCCAGTTTAATCAGTGATATCATTTATGTCCTCTTCTCCATTTTCAAGCTTATTAATTAAGTCATGTACTTCCTGTTCACTCGTGGCCATTTGGTAGTAAACACCGCTTTCCTTAAGCTTATCAAAATAAGTTTTCTGAATAACCCTAATCGTTTCATCACCCAGGCGCATATTCGCTGCCTTGGTTTCAATCACCAAATAGATTGGTTTGCGTTCACGTTCAATCTTGAAGATGAAGTCCGGTGTCGTTGTTCCATTGTCATAGCGCGGAATTTTAATAGCTCGCTTAGGCAACTTTCCAAAGGCAACAATTTTATTGTCGTAAGTACGTTTTAAAATTTTGAGTTCTGGATTAGCACTGTCATAACGCAATGGCGGCCGGTCATACAGGTACTTGTCATCGTTAGTTGCTCTCTCATCACTGTAAACACCCAAATCATTAGCAGAAATCTCGTCAACAAATTCCTTCTTTTTAGCATCATAAATTGATGTGGACGCGGCAAATTTCAATGGTTCATAACTATACGAATTTTTGATTCGTTCATTGAAACGCTTATTAAATTCACGAACCAGATTACCTAGCGTTCTTTCATTGATATAATCTTTATTGCCATTTAAACGTTTGATTGCTGCAATCATTTGCTGATGTAAGAAGTTGACCGGCAAATCAGTCTGAGTTGCTAAATTTTTCAGAAATGATCCGTACTTCATCGTTAAATAGTTATTTTCATAATCAGTTGGAGATTCCTGAATTACAGCTTGATTATTCTTAGTAACGACTTTTTGTTTAATCATCTGCGGACACTGACGAACAAAGATTTTATTTTCATTATCTTTGAAAATTTCTTCCGCAACCGTCTGTGCCAAATCGTTAACATCATTATCAAACTTAATCATTTGTCGTTTGGATAATTGTTTCCATAGTTCTTCCAACTGCTTCCAGTTAGACTTACGCAACTTGACTTTTGTAGTCGGATGGTGCTTATGATCTCTAACCTTTTCAGAAGAGACTTTAGTCCGATGTTCCACTTCTGGATAAAAATAAATCAAAGCTTCATATCCTGACATTTTACTTCCGTCTATCTCAACATCAGACTTAAACTCATTGGAACGAGTAATGATGTTATGGGCATCCAAATCTTTAAGCAACTTATCTTTGTCAAATGACTTATCTGATTTTTGGCGTTCCTCAACGATTAACTTAATCATTGCATCCGTCAATTCATCATGGTTCAGTTCAATTGGTGCATCTTCATTAATCTGATTGACCAACGTTTGAGCAAAGTCACGTTCATCATAACCAATCAGAAAGGCTAAGCGGCTCTCAAATTCATCTTGTTGAACTCGATGCCCGGTCTCATCGACCGGCAGCCGTAACCCACGGCCTACTTCTTGTATCTTGCTGATTTCTGATCCAGAAGTCCTCAATTTGGCAATAACAAAAACGTTAGGGTTATCCCAACCTTCACGCAATGTCCATTTAGAAAATAAGAAGCGACGAGTAATCCAATTACCGTCTTTATCTTTGAAACTCAATAATTTTTCCTTATTCTTCAGGATATCATCAACTTCAGCTTGAATTGCTTCCTCCTTGCTACCACGATCCTCACTAAAATAGCCGGCATAAACTTGTTGATGTTCTGCATTCAAATCACGTAAAGTTGCCTGCAAAAATTCACAGTATTCCTTTTCCCGAAACTCAATGGACATTTCATATTTTTTGATAAGCTGCTTTAATTTTTTAGTCAGCATTTTTTCAAAGTGCTTAGCCAACCACCCCTTAGTATGTTCAGGTCCGCGGAAACTAGCGATGCTGTCAATAAAGAAAAGCGAAAGAGTTTTAATCTTAGGGGCATTGCCTCCGCTTTCCGACCGCATGAAGTTTCGCACTTCAGCTTCAAAATGCCGATCAATTGCTTGTTGAATAATTTCATCCTGATAGTTTTGCGAGAACGTTCCCGGAATCAATTTCATATCAGGTTGAAGTTCAAGTTCGTTGGAAAGTTTATTTTTTCCAGCATAGGTAATATCTCCGGCAAAACCTTCATCTACATCAGCCAGGTTCTCATTTACATTTACGGGATAGTCTTTGCCATCACGCGATAAGACCAACTGATCTCTCTTAACACTCTTAACCTTGTATAAACGGCTCGCTTCTTCTTCTGTAATCTCAGGATAATTGATATCAATAGCTTTGACCAATCCTTGGTTAAAGCTGTCAATGGCATTCAAAGTGAATTGAGGCTTGCCACGGTAGTAATCGATAATCGTCCGTTTATTCTTCCCTTTTCCGGTCGTAGTCTGCGGAAAAGTGGCTCCAAAACGAACAATCAATTGCGGTTTCATGTCTTGCGCGATAACATCATAGATAGTCTTGGTAGTATTGTTCTTATTCTTCTTATTCTTTGGAAAACGGTGCGGCTCATCAATGATAATAACGGGGCGAGTGGCGGCAATCGCCTTAATTGGATTAGTTTCACCGCCAAGCAACGTTTGATCATAGTCGCTTTTACGCATTCCGGCAGTCGAACTGAGCATCCCAGAGTTTACTAACAACACCTGAATTTGGTTAGCATTTTGCCTGGTTGCTTCGACAAATTCAGACAATTGTGCAGGAAAGTTTCTCCTCCCTCTCTTATTATCGAAATCACCAGCATTAATGGTATTTAACTGAATTTTGACATTTTCATAGCCTGGAACCCCGGAGAAATACTGCCGAGCATAATCACTGGTAATAAAATTCTTAGTTCCTTCCTTAATGCTTGGAGTGGGAACAACAATCACAAACTTAAAGATTCCTTGTTTGTGCATTTCATACATCATTTGAGTATAAACGAACGTCTTCCCAGTCCCGGTTTCCATCTTAACATCGATATAATAGTTTTCATCACCGGCATATTTTAAAATAGGATTAGAATAAGCGTGATCTGCATCAACTATATCGACACCTTGAAATGCCTGATTAATGGCATCAATCGCAGCCACTTGATGAGGCAATCGTTCTAGTTGAATTTTCATATTAGTACCTCTTCAGCAAATTGATGTTTACATCAAGCTGCTTTAAACCAATTTCTAATTCCCTCAATTCTGCAATATTAAAGGAATATCCAAACAAGACAATGGTTTGAACTGTCAATTGATGCGTACCAAGCTTATTTAGCAGATCTTCAGTATTTTTACTGGTCCATCCGTCATTAATTAAGTACAGACGACTACCTTCCACCAAACTTGCTTCATAACCAGCAAAATCAGCCTTCTTGACATCTGCGTCAAATGAATAACCGTCCTTTGCTAACCAGGTAGTACGGATGGTTTGTTCGCCACTGGCATTCCCGGCAACATTCAATGCATCACTAGAAAATGACGAAACCATATCATTAAACAAATCTGTGTTATTTATATCAAAGTCTTCAATTTTTTCTAGGGTTTGCCTGGTTGGTTCCACTACTCGATAGTGTTTAAAGCTTCCATCAAAGTCTTCAGAAAGATTATTGTCTTCTCGAATTTTTGCCGCTGAACGTTTGATACGCTCACGAGATAATTCATCAATTGACTTAAAGCCCGCTTTATATGCATCCTTTCCCCCGCCAGTTGGCACCTCTTTTCCATCAGAATTTACAGTATAGGTTTTTTCAGGCAGTTGAACCATAATAAACTTGCGGCGTCCACCATCCTCAGCGTTTAATTGCATAACGGCATCAGCAGTCGTAGATGATCCAGCGAAAAAGTCTAAAATGATATCATTTTCACTAGAAACCATTTTTAATAATTGATAAATCAGTCTTACAGGTTTTTTACCGTTATCAAATTTTATTCCACCTTCCTTAGAAACATTTCCCATATCCATATAAAAATCGGGCCACCAATCTCCTCGGATTTTCCTTAACCCTTCATTTTTATAAAAATCATCCGCAATCCCCCATGAATCTTTTAGCAGAAGCAACTGTTTAATTTTGCCCTTATTATCCGCGGTTAAAAAATATGTTCTATTATTTTGCTCAACTCTCTTCCATTTGCCATTACTTAAACTACCTGAATCAAAAACATTTCCAATTTTATCAAAGCGAACAATGTTTGCGAGATGAGAGCGAACAAAAGATTTAAAATCATTGCTTGTCTTATATGCCTCAGCAAGACTAAGCGATTTCTTAGTACTTAAATCTTTTGGATGGCGATAGTCATAAACCTCACTAAGTTTGCAAATAGTCCCATCATCTTTTTTAAACAGCGAGTAATGTTTATCGTACTCTGGCCTATAATCATAAATTGGATGTTTTGCTATATTCTTCTTTCCATTTTTTGTATAGCACAGGATGTACTCCGCATTCTTAACAATATTCCCTTTTTTGGCTGGACCAACTTTCATTCCTTGAGTAGTACTTAATTGGCAATGTATATTAGCAACCAAATTAACTTCTCCGAATATTTCATTCATTAACATTGTTAGATTTGCTTGTTCATTATCATCAATAGATATAAAGATTACACCATTATGAGATAAAATGTTCTTAGCTAATGATAGCCTTGGATACATAAATGTCATCCAAGCAGAATGACTGGACTTTCCTTGAATACTTTTGAGACGCTCAACTTGTTCATCATCCATCCCAAACATTTCTTTAAGCTTTTCATCAGAATATTCAAAACGATCTGGGTAAACGAAATCATCTTGTCCAGTGTTATATGGCGGATCAATATAAATAACATCCACTTTACCAGCATAATTTGTTTGCAAGTGACGCAACACTTCCAAATTGTCTCCAGTAAAGAACAAATTTTTGCTGTTTTTACCTTCGCCATTATTTTGAATTTCATCAGGAACAATTACCGTGCTCGGCATTTCTCCAGCTTGTCGGCGAGCGTAGTCTTTACCGATAAAATTTAGCTGATATCCGTCCTTTAATTCATCAATGTTGTGTTCCTGCAATTGTGACTTGAATTTATCCAAGTCAAATTTTCCGTCTTTACTGAAAAAATCCGGCAGCTTACTTTTCAAATTTTCAAGAAAGAATGTGTTGGGCTGAACAGATTCATTATATTTTTCATTATCCGTTTTCATGCCCAAACACCTTCTTTTTTTAAAGATGCAAAAAAGAATCCACTTACCCTCTGCATAAGCGAATTCTCTTTAATTTTTATTAAATTATCAAAAAAATGCTTGACAAATAATCCTCGGTCTAAATAATCAGAGTGAGTGAGTGAGTGAGTGAGTGAGTGAGTGAGTGAGTGAGTGAGTGAGTGAG
>OFLY01001634.1_pt1 | contig 12788 bp, 9 predicted proteins | sample 1541161 | NCBI WGS metagenome assembly OFLY01 (sample SAMN04209247, study PRJEB22552) | human gut metagenome | biome: gut; material: feces | host: Homo sapiens | place: USA: Oklahoma | reverse complement strand
TGTGATGATCAACGGCTGCGGAGCCACTACCATGATGGAAATGCTGGTCCTCTTTAAGGATACGGTTGAGTTCTTAAAGGAAAGGGGCGTGGAAGTGGCTGCCAGCATGGTAGGAGAGATCTTAACGGTCCAGGAGGCCGGAGGCTTCCAGATGAACATTGCAAAGTGGGACGACGAATTTATCCGTCTCTGGAACACGCCGTGCCACACACCGGCGTACAGCAAGGAGTAAGATTATGGCAGATAATATTGGAAATAAAGCGGCACATGATTACCATCTGGATATTGCTCCCGTTCAGGATGGATTTTATGTAAAAGGTGCTGCACATTGTGACTGGGGAATGAAAAACCGATTGGCGAAAATTTTCCAGCCTAAATCTGGGAATACCGTGATGCTGGCTTTTGACCATGGCTATATTATGGGGCCTACGGCTGGGCTGGAACGCATTGATCTGGTGGTACCTCCGTTAGCACCTTATGTGGATGTACTGATGGGAACGAAAGGGGTTATTCGTTCCTGTGTTTCTCCGGCATCTCCAACAGCTACCTGTGTAAGAGTTACATATGATACAACAGTTTTGTTTGATGAAATGTCAAATGGCGGCGGCATTGCCTGTGATATTGAAAATGCTATCAGAATGAATGCGGACTGCATGGCAGTACAGACCTTCATTGGTGCGCCGGGGGAATCTCGCTCTTTGGAACTCCTTGCCAGAACAGCAGATGCCGGTACGAGATATGGCATTCCTACATTGGGCGTTGTAGCGGTGGGAAAACAGATGGAACGTACGGAAAAATTTTTCCAGATGGCCACAAGAGTATTGGCAGAAAATGGTGCTAATATTGTGAAAAGCTATTATTGTGAAGGTTTTGAACGTGTAGCGGCGGCTTGCCCTGTGCCCATTGTTATTGCAGGAGGCAAAAAACTGCCGGAATTGGAAGCTTTGGAAATGGCATACAGAGCCATCAACGAAGGTGCTCATGGTGTGGATATGGGCAGAAATATCTTCCAGTCCGATTCTCCGGAAGGGATGGCGGCAGCCATTGGTAAAGTGGTGCATGAAGGCTATACGGCAAAACAGGCATATGAAGTGTACGAAGAAATCAAAAACAGCAAATAAAGGAGGTCTTACATATGGCAGCGGAATATATGCACATCGGAATCCCTATCACAAATAAAAAGCCTGGTATGGTATATAATGAAGGCGCTAAGTTCTGGGTAAGCAATGTAGACGATTATGATTATAAAATCGAATATTTGAAATTTGAAGAAGGCACACCATTCCCTGAAGAAATTCATCGTAATCCTCATGTGGCTTATAGAGTGGATGATCTTCAGAAATATATTGATGATGCGGACAGCGTGATCTGTGGCCCTATGGATGTCAGCGAAACAGCGCGGATTGCTTTTGTATGGAAAGACGGAGCAATGATTGAGCTGTACGAAGAACATTAATTTTCAAAAAAAAGAAAAACGTGATGCTTCCACTTAGTGGAGGTATCACGTTTTTTTGCGCTTGAAGGGTTTGATAAATAGCGTGTTGCTTCGTCCAGTAGGGGACATATTGTTTGAACAGGGCCTAAGAAATTGGTTAAGACTAAATACAAAGTGTTGCGGGAAGTTTGAAAAATGATTTCGATATATTTATGTTTTGAAGTATGGCAGTTCAAAAATATGGTGAAAAATTTTTAGATTTTGAAGTGATTTGAAATTGCTTGCAAAATATCTTTGATATTTTGTTTGCAATCTTTTTTTGCATATGAGATATTTACTGAGAAAACTGATTCGTCAGATTATACTAATTGGAAACGAGAAGTGTTTTATTCAAATATACCAATGAATTTTAGAGAATTTCTGTGATTACACTCCTTTTCTTGTCAAAAACATATCAGATGGACGTGGATAAAAACAATATATGAAAATTTGTGATGGAAACATATTCAGACAATTTATGAAAAAGATATACAGCTTTTCATGAGGTGACATTGGCAATAACTATCAAGGTGTATAAAAAAGTTTGATATAATATTCGTTTTGTTTGCAATATTGATATAAATTTTAAAAAATGATACTATATTTCCTGTGAAATTTCTGATCAGATAAAATTTTTTTCACAATGTATAATTTTGTGTGCCTAAAATCTAACAAACAAAATGTTATATTTTAGACGAGTTGTTTGGTAATGATACAAAATGCAACAGACGATATTCATGTACACAAATTGATAATGTTTAGACAAAGAAAGGAGAACTTCATGGAAAGTTTTGTAGAAGCGTTAAAAGGTATACAAGGTGTCGTGTGGGGGCCGATCACCATTCTATTGCTATTATTCACAGGATTATATTATACAATTCGACTCAAAGGCATACAAATTTTTCATCTGCATAAGTCATTTCAGTACATTTTTGAAAAAGAAGAAGGGCAAGGCGATGTTTCTACGTTGGGTTCTTTGTGTACAGCATTGGCTGCAACCATTGGTACCGGTAGTATTGTAGGGGTTGCCACTGCGCTGCGTGCAGGTGGCCCCGGTTCTTTGTTCTGGATGTGGTTATCCGCATTTTTCGGTATGGCAACCAAATACGCAGAGTGTGTATTGGCGGTAAAGTATAGAAGTAAAGACCAAAACGGACAGGTTGCAGGCGGCCCTATGTATTATATTGAATTGGGCCTTGGCAAAAAATTCAAATGGCTTGCGTGTGCCTTTGCATTTTTCGGTATCTTTACAGCGCTGTTAGGCTGCGGCACATTCCCTCAGGTAAATGCAATCGTAGAATCCGTAAATAACGCGTTTCATGTTCCTGTTGGTATTCTGGGGGTTATCATTACTGTTTTGGCGGCGGCAGTTATTTTTGGTGGGATCGGCTCTATTTCTAAAGTTGCAGAATTGGTTGTACCCGTTATGGCCATCGCGTATATCTTTGGCTGCGTCGTTGCGCTGATTTTGCAGGCAGATCAGCTGCCCGCTGCATTTGCACAGATTTTCCAGTCCGCATTCACACCACACGCAATGGGCGGCGGTATTGCTGGTACAGTTATCATTTCTGTTATGACTGCAATGAGAACTGGTGTTGCAAGAGGTATTTATACCAATGAAGCCGGTCTGGGTAGTGCGCCAATCGTTGCGGCAGCAGCACAGACAAATTCCCCTGTACGTCAGGGTATTGTATCCATGCTGGGTGTATTCCTGACAACCATCATCATCTGTACAATGACAGCACTTGTAATTATTTCTTCCGGTTTGTTGGAAACACCTGTAAATGGCGTTCTGTTGGATGGCGGCTTGCTGTCTAATACAGCGTTCCAGCAGTCTTTGCCTGGGAATATCGGTCTGTATATTGTTTCCATTGGCTTGGTATTCTTTTCCTTTACAACCATTATCGGTTGGAGCTACTATGGCGAAAGATGTTTGGTATACTTGTGCGGCGGTACAAAACTGATTACCATTTATCGCGTTTTATATATCATCTGTATCGCAATCGCACCTTATCTGACACTGGATGCAATCTGGATTTTGGCGGATATTACAAACGCTTTGATGGCATTCCCGAACTTGGTAGGTTTGCTTCTGCTTAGCCCCGTTGTAATCAAAGAAACAAATGCTTATATGGAAAACCTTAAGCGAGAAAAGGCAGAAAAAGCTGCAAGAGGATTTACTGGCGTGGGTGATATGGAAGCATAAAAAGAAATCTCCATATATAAAGTGAATAGTCATTTTTGTTACACATCTCCATATTGAAAATTGAAATATTTTTAGGCAGTAAGATATGAAAAACTTACTGCCTTTTTATTTTGAAAAATAGATATTATAAGGTAATATTTCGATTTTGAAAGTATATTTTGAGGTGCTATGGTTGAATGTTGATATGATTTCCTTCCATATTATATTATCAAAAATAAAATTATGGCAAAACACGAAAATTTGAAACCACAAAGATTATGTCATATAATAAAGATAGAAAACAGCAACGGAAAAATGGAAAGGAGGGAATGAAATGAAAGGTTATTTGTCTATTCGGGAGGCGGCAGAAAAATGGGGCGTATCGGAGCGGCGGGTAAACCAGTACTGTGCAGAGGGGCGTATTCACGGAGTGCAGCGTTTCGGTACCTCGTGGGCAATTCCGGATACTGCAAACAAGCCGGGTGATCCCAGAAAGAATAAAACCCATGAGCCACCTAAAACAATGGAATTATATACGGGCTTTATGCCTTTGATGAGTACGTCTTTTGCGCCGGGAAATTGTATGGAAACCATTGAGAAAATACCTAATGAGCCAAAGAAGGAAATTGCGCTTGCGGAATATTATTATTTCAGTGGTCAGGCTGAAAAAGCCATGCAAAAGGCAGAGCTGTACCTGACTTATTCCGAGGCGGCTTATCGGCTTTCTGCTTGTTTGATTTATGTCTATGCGTGCCTGTCTATGGGGCAAATTTCCCATGCCAGATATGCCTTGAATGAAATCAAAAAAACATTGGCCGATGGCGTAAAGCAAGCACCCCATGTCCGAGCTATTGAAGCCTTTGTTGCATCGGCTTCTGCAGTGCTGCTTCATTTGCCTTTGCCGGAAGAAATCCCATCAGTACATGAATTTCTGCCTTTATTGCCGCCGGGACTGCGTGCTTTTGCCCTGTATGTCTTGGCACATTATCTCTATCTAAAAGAAGATTATAGCCGCAGTGCGGGCATTGTGGAGGCCACTCTTGCCATGGGCGGAGAGGAATATCCCATCCCTGCCATTTATCTTCATTTGGTGGCAGTCATGGACTATATGAGCCTGCGTGAGCTGGAAAAAGCAGAGTGCCATATGCTGGCCGCATGGGAAAAAGCCCAGCCTGATGATCTCATTGAGGGGTTGGGAGAGCATCATGGTCTTTTGGGTGGAATGTTGGAAGCAGTCATCAAACCAAAATGGCCAGAAGATTTCAAACGAATCATCGGCATCACATACCGTTTCTCTTCGGGATGGCGTAGAGTTCATAACCCCATTACCGGCCATGATGTGGCAGACGATTTGACTACCACAGAGTTTACTGTGGCAATGCTCACTGCCCGTGGATGGACGCAGCAGGAAATCGCGGAACGCATGAATATCTCGGTAAATACAGTGAAAAGCTATATTGCGCAAGTGAAGAACAAATTGTGTGTAAAGAATCGAAAAGAACTGAAAAAATACATGCTTTTATAGGAAAAATGCCTGCGGAAATATCCGTGGGCATCACCTGTTTTTAGGGGTCAAATGGGTGATAGATTTCAAGAAAATTTTTTAGTATAATATAAGTATTCGCAAATGCGTTGCGCGAGAAAGGGCGGGAACTTTATTTGGAAAAATAACTTCTGTCCAGAAAAAGGGGGCGGAATGGATTTGTGTTTTTGGAAAAAGATCAAAAAGGAAAAAAGAGGGAGGAGAAAGCCATGAGAAAACGAATTTTCGCGGCGTTTGTCTGCCTGTGCATGATGATGGCGTTGGTACCGTCCATGGCGTATGCAAACGATACTGTTTACACGGGCGGGCTGTGTGAACACCACACCCAGCATGACGGCGCTTGCGGCTACACCGAGTGGACAGCGGAAATCCCCTGTTCCCATGAACACAACGAGAGCTGTGGCGGACTGACCGATCCGGCAGCCTGCAATCACACCCACGACGAAGTTTGCGGCTATGTTCGCGCTAAAGATGGAACGCCCTGCACCTATGTTTGTGAAGTCTGCAACCCGCAGGACAGCGGGAACCCGGCAACTCCGTCCGACGCCCAGCCGGAAGAATGTACCTGTGAAACCCTCTGCACCGAGGAAGAAATCAATGGGGATTGCCCCGTTTGCTCGGTGGAGGGTGCTGAACTGGACAAGGTTTGCGTGGGTGCAGCTCCTATGCTGCCCGTCACGGTGCTGGCGGCGGAAAACGATAGGCCTTATTCTCTTTATGTGGGTAACACAAATATTGCGAGTACAATATATCCTGATAACGCTGCCTATTTGACATCCAGCGACGGTGGGACAAATTGGACCTCACAACTGGAGAAACCAACGGGAGATAGCTACATACACTACAACGGCCAAGACACCCTGACGCTGCACAATGCGAACATTCAGGGACAATACGATTCCTCAAACAGATACTCTGGTTACGGGATTTACGCAGTAGGCGCGCCAGGCAGCGCCGTTTCACTGACAATCCAGTTGGAGGGGACGAACACAGTTTCCGGATGGTCTGGAATCTTCGTGCACGCGGACGATGGAGCCGCTTCGCTGTCAATCAGCGGTACCGGCAGTCTGGCCACAGAAGGAACAGGTGGCATCAGCTTCTCTGGAATTGTAGTACAAGGCAACGGCGGCAAAGCGGAACTAACCATCAATAATGTTGATGTGACTGCCACAAACACAAGCGATTATGCACAGGGAATCCTGCTGCAGTCTGCCGATAGTTCCCCGGCAACCCTTACCGTAAACGGCGGGGAATTGACCGCCAGCGGACAGAGAGCTGGTATTAAATATGTTTTTGGCAGTAGCGGGACCGGCGGCGGCACACCCACAGTGACCGTCAGCAACAACGCCATCGTGCGAGCCAATGGCGGGATCAGCGATGATTCCAGCACTGACATTCAGATCGGCGCGGACAGCAACGAAAGCAACGGCGGTATCGTCTGGAATGGCAAGGACGGTACTGTGTACGGCGATGTGACCTTGCAGGAGGATTTGAAGATTGGCGAGGGCGAGAGCCTGACGCTGGAAATCATAATGTGATCGTGGACGGCGGAAAGCTGGACGAAAGCATTGCAAATAGTTTGGGCGACAGTGTGAAGTATGCGCCCACCATCGTCACCCCGCCCGCAGATAAATCTGTGACCGAGGGCGAAACTACTACCTTTACCGTGAACGCAACTGGCACCGAGCCATTGTCCTATCAGTGGCAGCAAAGCATCGATAACGGAAGCAGCTGAACGGATATTACAGGCGAAACCAACGCCACCTATACCATTGCGACTACCACAACGGACATGAACGGCTGGCAATACCGTTGTGTGGTGACGGGTTACGGAACAGCAGCAGAAAGTAATGCCGCCACAATGACCGTTAATGCCATCCCTACTTATACAATTACGGTACAAAATGATGGTCATGGTGAAGCACTTGCAACACCAGCTTCTGCAAAGGCAGGCGAACAAATTACATTAACTGCAACTCCTAACAGCGGCTATCGTTTTGCAGGCTGGACTTCTTCTGATAATATCACCTTTGCAAATGCAGGCAGCGCACAGACCACCTTTACAATGCCGGATAAAGCTGTAACGATTACGGCAAACTGGAAGAAGAAATCCTCCGGCGGTTCTGTATTCTTCTGGGATTTGAAATTCGACACCAACGGCGGCAGTAAAATTGACACCGTCACCGAATGGGAATACAGCACCATTGATCTGGACGAATATGTTCCCAAAAAAGAAGGCTATAAGTTCGTAAGCTGGTACGCCGATGAAGATTTGACAAAGAAAATCGACGAGGTTTACCTGACGAAAGACACCACCGTTTATGCGAAATGGGAAAAAATAGAGGAAGAAGTTCCTGAAGAACCAGAGGAAACAGAAGAAATCAAAGAGCCTGAAACCATTTCTTTCTTGGATGCGAAGGAAAGCGACTGGTTCTATGAAGCCGTTTCCTATGCGGTGGAAAATGGTTTGATGAGTGGTATGAGCGAAGATATTTTCGCACCCAACACACCTTTGACCAGAGAAATGCTGGCAGTTGTCCTTTATAATGTAGAGGGTCAGCCGGAAAGCACAGGCGTGAACCCCTTCACAGATGTGAAAGCGGATATGTGGTACACGGATGCTATCCTTTGGGCAAATGCGAACGGTATCGTGGCAGGCTATGACAATGGCGCTTATGGTGTGGGCGATCTCATCACCAGAGAACAGTTCGCTGCCATTTTGTATCGTTATGCCCAGTTTAAAGGCTATGACACCACCCAAGGCGGCATGGCAGTGAGAGAATTTTCTGATTATGAAAATATTTCTGACTATGCAAGACCTGCCATGGCTTGGGCAGTGAACGCAGGTATCATGGGCGGTATGGACGACAGCACATTGATGCCGCAGGGCAAAGCCACCAGAGCCGAAGCAGCTACCATGCTCATGAATTTCTGTGAAAATATTGTAAAATAATCAATCCAAAAGTCGGAGGCTGAGAAGCTTCCGGCTTTTTGTATTTTCTGGCGCAGTGCCTCTTTTTTGGACGGATTTTCTTTTAACTGATTCGTTACGACGCTCTTTATTTTGTTTTTCATAAGGCGAAGCTTGCTTTCCTTGATGATTGAGGTCACAGCGTTTTTTTGTTAAAATAAAAAATAAGGATTTTGTCAGAGCATGTTTTACACAGAAAAGTGTGTGGAGGAGGAAAAGCCATGGCGTACAGTGAATTGGTCAAAAATTTTAACCGCATTCGTGATTATATGCGGGAATTCTATATCTATGGCTTTAAGAGTCGGGAAGAGTATAGGAGAAAAAGTGCCCGCTCCTATGATGATGAACGTCGGCGTATAGAAAGCTGGCTGGGGGATTATATGGGATTTCGCCAGAATGCAGACGGAAAGAATGTGTTTATTTCCATTGACAGCAGGGCAACGAGTCACAATCCCCTTTATAAAGCATGGAAAACCAAAAGCTTTACGGACGGGGATATTACACTGCATTTTATATTGATGGATATTTTTGCCTCTGCCCAAAAGGCGCTTTCCCTGACAGAAATCACAGAACAGATAGACGAATATCTTTCTGTTTTTCCGGAGCCAAAAACATTCGATGTTTCCACAGTGCGGAAAAAGTTGAATGAATATATTTCCGAGGGAATTGTGTTGGGGGAAAAGCAGGGAAAATCCATGTATTACAGTTGGACAATGGAAAAGTGCGATTTGGATCGGGATATACTGGATTTTTTTTCAGAAATCGCCCCTTGCGGGGTCATTGGGTCTTTTCTGTTGGATCAAGTGAAGGAACAGGACAGCCATTTTTCATTCAAACATCACTACATCACAAGCGCCATGGACAGTGAGATTTTGTGCAGCGTTTTTATGGCAATCAGAGAAAAGCGAAGCGTAATACTGGAAACCTATAACCGCCATAAAGAACGCGTATCTGAGTCCCACGTGGTTCCTCTTCGTGTGATGGTCAGTGCCCAAAGCGGCAGACAGTACCTTATTGCGTATGCGCCGAGATTCAGACGGATTTTATCTTTTCGGACAGATCATATCGCTTCTGTAAAAATTGGAGAAGTCAGTGAGCGTTTTGACCAGATGCGACAAAAGCTGGATGAAATGCAGAAACACATGTGGGGTGTCAGCACACAGAACCGATGGGGGAACCGTATGGAACATGTGGAATTTACCATTCGTTATGGAGCCGGGGAAAAGCACATCCCTAAGCGGCTGGAACGGGAAAAACGCTGTGGAACTGTGGTACATCTGGATGAAAATACCAGCAGGTTTACGGCGGATGTATATGATGCCAGTGAATTGATCCCTTGGATTCGGACATTTATCTGCCGTATCACAGAAATCCATATTTCCAATGAGAAACTGGAGGAACAATTTCTGGAAGACATCAAAGCAATGTACGCTCTTTATGGGCTGGAAGATGGTGAAAATCATGATATTCAGTGAATTATATAGTACATACTACCAAACAGTGGCAGCTATACTGAAAGCAGCCATAGATCATCCTGTGGAAGCAACGGAGATGCGGCATATTGTTGAGGAACATGCTTTTGGAGAAAGCATGCTGCATATTTTGCCCGCCATTGAGGAACAACGCTGGCAGCTGATTACACCCGATGGCAAGACGCCGCTGCAAAAAGAGCCTTCTATGCCATTGACACTTTTGGAAAAACGATGGCTGAAGGCAATTGCCCATGATCCGCGCATCCGTTTGTTCGGCGATGAAATTTTTGATTTTCCAGATGTAGAACCATTGTTCTTGCCGGAGGATATTCTTGTGTTTGACCATTACGCAGATGGGGATGATTATACAGATGAAAGATATATACAGCATTTTCGCTTGATTCTGGATGCCATCAAATATCAGTATCCGTTGAAAATTACACTGCAAAACCGCAGAGAAAATCCGCTGGTCATGAGCGTTTTGCCGCACAGCTTGGAATATTCGGAAAAAGATGATAAATTCCGATTGATTGGTTCTTCTGACCGATACGGCAGTACCATCAATCTGGGGAGGATTATAAACTGCGAAAAATGTCAGGATTCCATCAAAGGGAAGCTTACCAAGAAAACGGAACGACAGCGGCGAGTGGTATTTGAATTGGTAGATCAGAGAAAGACACTGGAAAGGGTGCTGCTCCATTTTGCCCACTATGAAAAAGAGGCAGAAAAGCTGGATGAAAAGCATTATCGGATTACGGTTGTTTATGATAAAGAGGATGAAACGGAGATGGTTATCCGAATTCTTTCCTTTGGGCCAATGATAAAAGTAACGGCTCCTCAGCATTTTGTGGAGTTGATAAAGCAAAGATTGATACATCAGAAAAGTTGCGGACTTTAATGTTCGCAACTTTTTTTCCGTGATGAGATTGGAAATAACAGGTAGAATAAGGATACAAACAGAGAAACAAATTCCAAGACGAAATATAACAGTCCAAGAAAGTGATTCTCTGAAACATAAAAGGCGCATACAGCAATTTTGACTGTAGAGGACTTAAAACCCTGGCACAGACAGATGCAAACGCGCATCTGTAAATGACGCGCCTTGTAAAAATGAAAAAGGCACCAACAGCAATTTTCATTGACTTTACTTTACATCTGATGGTTTCAGACCATTGGTGCGGGCTAGCCCCGCTTTATATGGTGCCTTGTGAGAATAAGAAAAGGAGGATCATTATGCTGGAATACATAAAACAGGAAGCCGATATGACTACAACAGAAAACGGCGCAGTTACATACGCTTCTACTGGCTCTCAATGTCTGGATTTGTTTGCCACCATTGGAGCACTGCGCAGACAAAACGAAAAAGAAATCATTGCTCGTTTCATTCGAGCTTACACAGAGGAAGCGGATCTGGCCATGAAACTTCTTTTCTTTGCAAGAGATATTCGGGAAGGATTGGGAGAAAGAAAGGTATTTCGGACTGTACTTCAATGGCTGGCAAAAAACGAACCTGATTCTGTTCGGAAAAATCTGGGGTATGTGGCTGAGTATGGTCGTTTTGATGATCTCTTGGCATTGATGGATACACCCTGCGAAAAAGACATGCTGGCTTATCTGAGAGAACAGTTTGAAGCAAATATGAAAAATCTTGCAGAGGGAAATCCTGTTTCCTTGTTGGGAAAATGGCTGCCATCTGTCAATGCATCCAATCAGAAAACGGTACATCAGGCAAAAAAGATTGCCAGAGCCTTTGGCTTGAATGATGCAAGTTACAGAAAAGCTTTAACAGCCCTCAGAGCACAAATCCGTATTATTGAGAATTATCTGAGAGAGAAAGATTATACTTTCGATTATGAACAGCAGCCGTCCAGAGCCTTGTTCAAATACAAACAGGCTTTTTGGCGTAACGACAGAGAAAGATATGCGGCTTTTCTTTCAAAGGCGGCTGCCGGAAAGGCAAAGCTTCATGCAGATCATGTGGCGCCTTATGAATTGATACAGCCTTATTTGGGTTGGAGCAATAACGGAAGCTTTTTGCGGGATATTTCTTCGGAAGAAAAGGCTGTCCTGAATGCCACATGGGCTTCCATGCCAGATTTTGGCGGAGATGAAAACGCCCTTGCTGTTATCGACACTTCCGGGTCTATGTATTTTGAAGGAAATCCTGTTCCTGCGGCAGTGGCGCTGTCCTTGGGACTGTACTTTGCAGAACGGAATAAAGGGATTTTCCACAATCATTTTATTGAATTTTCTGGAAAACCACAGTTGATTGCCATCAAAGGAGAAACCTTTGCTGACAAACTGCGCTATGTGGCAACATTTAATAAAATTGCGGATACCAATTTGGAAGCAGTCTTTGACCTGATTCTGCAAGCAGCGGTGAAAAATCACGTGCCTCTGGAAGAACTTCCTGCAAAACTGATCATCATTTCGGATATGGAGTTCAATGCCTGCGTGAACAACGCGTCAAAAACAGTTTTCAAAAATGCCAAGAAAAGATACGCAGAAAAAGGATACCGCCTGCCAGAAGTTGTCTTTTGGAATGTTGCCAGCAGGAATCGTCAGCAGCCTGTAACCAAGAATGAACGAGGTGTTGTATTGGTTTCCGGTGCGACACCAAGGATATTTTCCATGGTCGCAGGGGGAAACCTCTCACCCTATACATTTATGATAGAAGTGCTGCATAGTGAACGTTATGCGCCCATTACGGCATAGCTTCAAAAGGAGGGAAGACGTATGTTAGAAATCAGAGGAAAAGTAAATACAGCCATTTGTTATGCGAAAGTTATTGAGGATGTTGCCATTGAACAGATTCAAAGAATGTGCGACTATGGCCTGACCGAAGGAAGTAAAATCAGAATCATGCCGGACGTCCATGCGGGAAAAGGATGTACCGTTGGTACAACAATGACTGTCAAAGACAAGGCATGTCCCAATATTGTAGGGGTAGATATCGGATGCGGGATGTATACCGTAAAATTGGCGGAAAAAGAAGTTGATTTTTTGAAACTGGATGAAGCATGTCATTATATTCCTTCAGACAGAAACGTGTGGGAAGGCAGAATGGAGCGTTTCGATCTGACACAGCTGCGCTGTTACCGCTCTTTGCGGGATGCCAAAAGGCTGGAACGCTCTCTAGGAAC
>OFLY01001632.1_pt1 | contig 12810 bp, 3 predicted proteins | sample 1541161 | NCBI WGS metagenome assembly OFLY01 (sample SAMN04209247, study PRJEB22552) | human gut metagenome | biome: gut; material: feces | host: Homo sapiens | place: USA: Oklahoma | reverse complement strand
GCATGGTGTTCCAGGGCTTTAACCTGTTCAACAACATGGATGTGCTCGACAACTGTACCCTCGCGCCCGTCACGCTCAAAAAGATGAGCAAGGCCGAGGCCGAAAAGGTCGCGCTAGAGCACCTGGCAAGCGTGGGACTCGAAAAGTTCGCACACGCCGCCGTGGGTCGCCTGTCCGGCGGCCAAAAGCAGCGCGTGGCCATCGCCCGCGCTCTGTGCATGAACCCGCAAATCATGCTGTTCGACGAGCCGACCTCTGCGCTCGACCCCGAGATCGTGGGCGAGGTGCTCGAGGTCATGCGCAAGCTCGCCGCCGACGGCATGACCATGGTCGTCGTCACGCACGAGATGGCTTTTGCCCGCACGGTGTCCGACCGCGTGGTCTTTATGGACAAGGGCGTGGTGCTCGAGGACGCCGCGCCGGCTGAGCTCTTCGGCAATCCCAAGCACCAGCGCACCCGCGAGTTCCTCTCGCGTTATCTCAACGACAAATAATGCAAGCGAACGTGGCAAAGGGACCGCCTCTTTGCCACGTTATTTTTGGAGGAAGGCATGGCCGAGGTTTGGCGCTTCTTTGCGCACGAGGATGATTTTGCCGATATCGATGAGGTCGGCGCGTGCGAGCGCCTGGGCCGCGTGCTGTCGTTTCCGACGATTTCGAGCATGGATGCCCAGACGGTGGACTGGCAGGCGTTTGACGACCTGCGCGCCTATATGCAGCAGGGCTGGCCGCGCGTGTTTGCGACGGGCGAGGTCGAGCTCATCGACCATTCGCTGCTCGTGACGCTTGCCGGCACCGACCCCGCCCTCAAGCCGGTCATGCTCATGGGCCACATGGACGTGGTTCCCGTGGTGCCGGGCACCGAGACGGACTGGACGCACGATCCCTTTAGCGGGCACGTGGACGACACCTATATTTGGGGTCGCGGCGCCATCGATATGAAAGACCAGGTTGCGGGCATCTTGGAGGCCGTTGAGTATGCGCTGGCGCACGGCTGGCAACACGAACGAACGCTGCTGCTGGCCTTTGGCCAGGACGAGGAAACCACGCAGTACGGCGCGGGGGCGATCGGTCGTGTGCTCGAGAAGCGTGGCGTTGAACTTGAATATCTGATCGACGAGGGTGACTACCGTATTGTTTCGGCTGCCGAGTATGGCGCGGGCGAGGGCTGGCTTATGCATGCCGACCTCGCGGAGAAGGGTTACGCCGATATCATACTCAAGACGAAGAGTGAGGGCGGGCATTCGTCCAACCCCTACGGCGGCACATCGCTCGAGGTGCTCAGCCGTGCCATCACCGCAATCTGCGATATCGAGTGGCCGACGCGCGTGACCGACTTGCTTGCCGCTCAACTCGTCGAGTTGGGGCTCTACACGGCCGATGAAATTGCCGCCAACGGGGATGCCATTGTCCGCGATTGCCTCGCCAGCAAAAAGCTCTATCCGCTGGTGACGACCACCTGCGCGCCCACGCAGATCGAGGGTGGCAGCACCGGCGCCAACGTAATGCCGCAGGATATGTGGGCCAATATCAACTTCCGCATGCTCGAGGGTACGAGCGTGGCCGATGTCGTGGCCTGCTGCCGCGAGGCCGTTGCCACCGCTGGGCTCGCCGGCCGAGTCGAGGTCGAGCTGGGCCCCGGCAGCTCCGAGCCCTCGCCGTCCCCGCGCATCGGTGGACCGGGGCTCGAGGCCGTCCGCGCCATCGCCGCCCGCTATTTCCGTGATCCCAAGCCGACGGAGGAAAACGGATCGTCTGCGGTGGGCCAAGAGCCGATGAGCATCGTGCCCTCGACCGTGATTGGCGCAACCGATGCCGCCAACTACCAGCGCATTTGCCGCGAGTGCATCCGCTTCTCCGCCTTTGTGGTCGACGATGACGAATGTGACCGCGGTGTCCACGGCACCAACGAGCGCATCACCCGTCGCGCCTACCTCCAAGGCATCCGCTTCCTCATCGCCCTGCTCCACACGCTCTAGAATGTGACAAAGGGACTGAGCCGATTTCATCGGTAATGAGACAAAAACTGTCATAGAAAAAGACTAAGATATCTTAAGAGACATATGCCGGGCTTGGTATTCCTTGAACGACTGCGGGCATGTGCCAGACTGCCTCGGCCCCCCGGGGAGTGCCCGGGCAGGTCGCCGTGTGACTGGGGAGGAAATTATGCAGGAGCTCAGAGAGATGACGTCTCGACTCGTGAATATTGCTACCGGGGGGGGTGTCTAAGCAGGGAACTTCCTGGTGAACATCGGCCGCGCGAGCGGTGGTCCGTCATGTCTTATGGCCGCCGTCGTGGGCTGCGCCCGGTTTCGCCATATGCGATTGTTCTGGCCCTCGCCGTCGCGCTGACGGCGAGTTTCTTCCTGCCGCTTCGTGCCGAGGCGGCGATCTCCGACCACACGGTTCCGACGACCTCGCCCTCGGGGACGACGATCAACCTGTTTGATTACTGGGTGAATCCCGATGACCATCTGTCGGTTTCCGGCAGCGGCGGCGTCAACGCAGGCCACAAGTTCCAGTTTAACGACGGCAAGGGTGATGGGCCGCTCAACCAATGGACGGGCGGCACGAGCCCGCGGCCCGGCATCGTCAACAACACGCTTTCAGACGGCTACCCGAAGCTTTCCGAAGCCTTGGGCGACGAGTCCCTCCGCTACCTGTTCGATTCCTCTGCCCAGACCGGCAAGACGTCCCATTTTGGCGTGACGGGCCTCCTCAAGGTTCAGGGCGGCTACTACGTCTATGACAGCTCCGAAAACTACGCAGCCTACAACGCTGACAAGAATGCCTTCGACATCTATGGCACCTGGGGCATTGACAAAGTGGGCGATTCGTCCCACCAGGGTCAGTTCTTCCCGTTCGACGCGGCAGACAAGGTGTTCAAAGAGGAAAACGGCCAGCTCGTCCAAACCGGCATCAAGGCAGACAACACCGGTGATTCGCGCTACAACGGCGGCAAACCCGTCAACCACCACTTCGGTCTCTCAATGTCCACGCGATTCGTGCAGCCCAAGGGCGGCCTGACGAACAATAATAATGACATGACCTTCGAGTTCGCCGGCGATGATGACGTCTGGGTGTTCATCGATGATGTCCTCGTGGGTGATATCGGCGGTATTCACAACCGCGCGAGTCTGAGCATCAACTTTCATACGGGCGACATTAAGGTAAACGACAATTACAACGGCACGCTGAAGAGCAAGTACCAGGAGGCGGGCAAGGCCGGCGACACGAGCTGGGAAGGCAACACCTTCGCCGACGACACCAACCACACCCTCAAGTTCTTCTACCTGGAGCGCGGCGCCACCGACTCCAACATGGAGCTCAAGTTCAACCTCGTGACGGTGCCCGAGTCCGACATCATAAAGTTCGACCAGGACGGCAAGTTCGTACAGAGCGCCGAGTTCGCGCTGTACAAAACAGACGAGAACTTTACAGATACGACCAATGACAAGAACGCGCTCCTCGGCTCCGGCACCACGGACGAGGCCGGCCACCTAACGCTCACGAACGACGATGACAACGGCGTCATCAACTTCGACGATCTCTACAACAAGAATCACGGCAACAAGTACTACCTCCTGAAGGAGACGCGCGTGCCGGAGGGATACCGCTCGAGTCTCACGGCGACAGGTGGCAGCATGCAGCTCGAGTACGTGCCCGCGAGCGCTGAGAACGGCGCGGGCGGCGTCATCATCAACCGCGGCGGTATGGATGCGGACAGCGTCGTGTGGAAGACTGGTGCGTTTGCCGGCGCGAAGGAGACCATCACCGCACCGGTGAACGTGTACAAGGCGGATGATGACCTGACGAAGTCCGACGAGACCGTCAACCTGAAGTCTGGCATACTGTTCGCTGTGGTGCTCAAGCGCGATAAAAGCGCAAACGCAGATATCAAAAATCAGAACAATTGGTACGCCGTGTCGGGCGACCCATCGACGGGAATGGGGTACACCCTCGCCGAGAAGCCGAGCAAGGCCGGCGCTATCGAGGCGGCGAAGAAGGACCTGCACGCCTTCACGCTCAACACGAGCGGCCAGTACCAGGTAGAGATTCAAAATCTGCCCGGTGACATCTCCAAGTACTACTACCTGCTGAGCGGTGATGCCCGCAAGGATGCCGAGTACACGGTGGCCATCTACCACACAACGGAGAGCTCCATCGCCAACGCGAAGCCCGAGAACACCGTCCACGTGTACAGCGACGGCATCGCAGACGGCACGAACTTCAAGCGGCAGTTCGCCACGCGCCTGCTCGTCACGAACATCCAGAACCGCCTGTTCGTGCAGAAGACCGATACCGAGGGTAAGCCCGTTGACGGGGCGAAGTTCGCCCTGTACACCTCCAGACAGGTGACAACAGACGCGAACGGCAAGGTCGTGCTCAAGGGCGAGCAGACCCCCTACGACACCCTGACGACGGGGTCGGTCGGCAACCCGGTCCCGCTCGAAGGTGCGGGCATATTCCCGAATACAAGCGCCGGTAACAGGCCGCTCGTGAATGGAACTTACTTCCTAAAGGAGGTCTCGGCTCCCAAGGGCTTCCTGCTTAACGATACGCTCACCAAGGTGATTGTGGACGATTACGGCGTCCATGCCGATGCTGGTACGGACGATGACGGCGTTTCGACGTTCGTGGGCCCGGGCGCGCTCATGAAGAGTCTGGGCCAGTTTGGCGCAGAGGGCGACATCGACAACACGCTCACGTGGATCAAGGGCCAGCGCCAGACGTCCGACGGGACGCTCGACGGCAACGACAACCTTTCCTGGAACAATGACGCCAAGGGCGGCGAGGATGAGGTGCACCTCAAGTACGGCGCCAACGGACGTGTCTACCAGTATGGGCCCACCGAGGAAGGCAAACCTTATCGCTTGGAGACCGAGACGGGCTGGATACGTATGGGCATCACGCAGGACGTGCCTGGTGACACTAATGCGAAGGGCGCCCGTGCCAATCTGGACGACATGAATTTGAACGCCCTGTTCACAGGTGCCACCTGCGTGCGCGTGGCGAACGAACGCGAGGCGAGCCTCGAGGTGACGAAGAAGGTTGCCCTGCCCGATGGCCTGACGGGCAATAAGGACGCGGAGTTCACCTTCAAGTTCACCGTGCCCACGACGGCGGGGAAGACGTACAAGGCCGCGGTGTTTGAGAACGCGGGGACCGCAAGCGAGAAGCAGGTCGGCAAAATGTTCGACCTCGAGAACGGCCGCGAGCAGACCATCACGGCCGACCAGACGATCCGCGTGTACGGTCTCGCCGAGGGTGACCAGTACGCGGTGCAGGAGCTGACCGATACGGACAAGATGCCGGCCGGCTTCACGCTGACCAAGCGCGAGCAGGGCGGCAACGCCCTGAGCGGCGAGGACGACAGCATCTCCGGCACGATTGCGAAGCAGAACGCCAACGGCACGTTGGCCGAAGCCAACAAGCTGGTATTCACGAATACCTACAGCGTAAAGCCGCCGGTGACGCTCACCAATGCGTTCTGGGCGCAGAAGGTGCTCCGGGGCCGTGACTGGAAGGATGGCGATAGCTTCAAGATTTACCTGCGCGCGGACAAGGGAACGCCGATGCCCGCCAGTGCCAAGGATGCGCCCGTGAGTGGTATGAAGCAGGTTGTGAAGACCGTCAAGAACGGGGACAAGTTCGACTTCGGCAATATTGAGTACGCCAAGCCCGGCACCTACACCTATCTCATTGCCGAGGCCACGCCGTCTCAAAACGACGCTAGCTGGCTGCCCGGGTTCGGGTATTCAAGCGCTTCCTACCGCGTCACGGTGACGGTGAAGGATAGCGGCGACGGCACGCTGTCGCAGCCGGCAGTCAAGATGGAGCAGACCTACACCGACGACGGCGTGAGCCATGAGGACAGCCCGATCGAGGTCGCTGACAAAATCGCCAAGATCACGAACGCCTATAACACCGATGAGGAGACCATCTCCTTCAACGTGCAGAAGACGTATGCCGACCAGTCCGGTGCAAATCCGCTTGTGAAGGATAAGTTCACGTTCCAGCTCGAGGCACTCGGCGGGATGAAGAATGATGCCGTGCCGAGTGGAGCCATCGATTTCGGCAAGCTCGCCACCTCCTACAGCGTCGGTGCCAGCAAGGTCCCCATGCCTAAGGGGTGCACGTCCACCACGACCACGGCGAAGAACGATGACGACGGTATCGCTGCGTTCCCGCAGATCACCTATACGATGGAGAGCGAGAACCTCACCTACGTGTACAAGGTGACCGAGGTCAAGGATTCCGATACATCGACGTCCAGTGGCATAGGCTACGACGATACGGTGTACTACGTGCTGGTGAAGAACCAGCAGGTTGATAACGAGTCTGGGACGGGTAAGTGCCTGTCCTCCACGGCCACGTATTGGAAGGCCGACGGCACGCAGCTGACGGACACGGGTGGATATATCCCGTTCAAGAACACCTACACGGTGACGCAGACGACGTCGGCACCGGTTACTGTGCAGAAGACGCTGGCTGGGCGTGCGTGGGAGACGAGCGATGCGTTCGACTTCACCCTGACGCCAGCGGATGATGCGACGAGGGATGCGGTTAAAAACAAGGTCGTTACCCAGAGGAAGGCTACCGACTCCGATGAGACCGGCGATCTGACGACTAAGGTTGAGATCGCAGGCGCCGGTGACGCGACGCGTTCTGCAACCTTCGGTGTGGGCGACCTGGTGTTCACCAAGTCGGGCACGTATACGTTCAATGTGAACGAGACGAAGCCGACCGACGCGGATAAGACTGGTATTGCGTATGACGGCCATACGTCCACGGTGACGTACACAGTGACCGATATCGAGAACGGCAAGCACACCGGTAAGCTGACCGCGTCGGTTGCGTACGACAACAAGCAGGCGACGACGGATGCCGACCGGCAGGTGACGGACGCCGCCGCGTTCACCAACATCTATGCGGCCTCTGGTACCTACGCGGGCATCGATGTGACCAAGACTCTGGTTGGTACCCCGCTGAAGAATGGCATGTTCCCGTTCACCATCGAGGCGATGACGTATAACGGTACGACGGCCCCGGAGCCGGCTGATACCGATAAGTCGTTCAAGAACACCGTGGGCAAGGATGACGGTGACGATACGCAGACCGCCACGATGTCCGGCAAGCTGAAGATGAACTTCACGCAGCTGAGCTACAACAAGGTGTATGTGTACAAGGTGTCTGAGGCGCATGGCGCCAACGCTGGTGGATACACGTATGACACCGAGTACCCCGGTGACGCCTACGTGCTCATTGCGGTGAAGCCGAATCCGGACAACAAAGGCCAGCTCTACACCGAGACGACCATCGCGAAGGGCCCGGGCGTGACGGCGCTTGTTGGCGGGGACGGCAACGTTGATGCGCTGACGGCCGAGGCGATTAAGGGCCTCGATACCACGACCAACTACGTGAAGACGGTCTCGAGTCGCAATGCGAAGCCCGCTACGCCTACCGTCCCGTTCAAGAACAGTTACAAGTCAGACGCCAGCGACGAGCTGACCCCGCAGGTGACGAAGAAGATCTCCGGTGTTGAGAGCACGGAGAAGGCGTTCTCGTTCACGCTGACCGCCACGGAAGAGACACAGCAGAAGATCGCCGCCGGCGACTTGGGTGTGTCGGACGACCTGGCGGGCGACGCGCACGCGGAGTCCAAGGCCACGAAGGACAAGATTATCAAGGACAAGGGCCAGACGGTCGACTTCTCGAATATGACGTTCAACAAGGCGGGCGAGTACACGTTCACGCTCACCGAGGTGCACAACGCTGATGATGATCCCGCAGCGGACGGCGTGCAGAACGCCGGCTGGACGATGGACGCCTCCGCTTACACCGCCACGGTGACGGTGGAGGACGTGGACGCCAAGCTGACCGTCACGGGCGTGACGGTGAAGAAGGATGGTGACGCTGAGGCCAAGCCCATCAAGGCTGAGGTCAAGGACGGCAAGGTGAACCTCGCCACCTTTACCAACAGCTATGCTGCGAAGGGTTCCGTGACCCTGGCGGCGAAGAAACGCTTTACGGGCGGTGCGCTCGCGGGGAACGACTTCTCGTTCGCTCTGTACAAGGGTGACAAGGCGGAAGGCACGCCCATTGAGACCGTCACGAACGACGAGAAGGGCAACATTACCTTCCAGCCCATCAACTACACCGAGGCAGGTGACTACGAGTACACCATCAAGGAAGTTACCGGTAACGACCAGACCATCGTCTACGACGGTCAGAAAGTGAAGGTCAAGGTCAGCGTTACCGATAACAAGAACGGCACGCTGGACGCGACCGTCACCTACGGCGGCGATAAGGCCGTGCCGACCTTCACCAACGTGAAGCCGACGACGGACGTTACCGTCGAGGCCACGAAAGTTCTCGCGGGCAAGGCGCTGACGGACGGCGCGTTCGCCTTCGGCCTGTACCAAGGCGACACGTCCACGGGTAATCCCGTCAAGATCGTCCAGAACGACAAGGAGGGCAAGATCAATCTTGCCCTCACCGGTCTGACCATCGGCGAGTACGACTACAAACTCAAGGAGGAGAACGTCGGTGCCGATCCGACTATCACCTACGACACCAAGGCGGTGAAGGTTCACGTCTCGGTGAAGGCGGAGGGCGACAAGGCGAAGGCGACCGTCACCTATGACGGCAAGAACGATGCCCCGACCTTCACTAACAAGTACCAGCCCGCCGAGACCTCGGTGGCGCTCACGGCGAAGAAGGCCTATGTGAAGCCCGACAACACGCCGGCCACGCTCAAGGGCGGCGAGTTCACCTTCGACCTGTACGAGGGCGACCTGACGGCTGAGCAGCTGAAGGGCAAGCAACCCATCCGGAGCGCCAAGAACAGCGAGGACGGCACCGTCACCTTCCCGGCCATCGACTACACCAAGGCCGGCGAGTACAAATACACCGTCGCGGAACAGGAGGGCGACCTGTCCCACGTGACCTACGACGCTACGGTGCACCATGCCGTGGTGAAGGTCATGGACAATGCCGGCAAGCTGGACGCCGCTGTTACCTACGATGGTGACAAGGCCAATGCCCCCACCTTCACGAACACCTACACCGCAAAGGGATCCGTGGAGCTGACGGCGACCAAGATCGTTGCGGTCGCGCCGGGCTTCACGCACGACACCAAGCTGAAGGGCGGCGAATACACGTTCGAGCTGAAGGACGCCGACGGCAAGGTGCTCGGCACCACGACGAACAAGGCCGATGGCACGGTGAAGTTCACGCGCAAGTTCACGCTCTCCAACCTGGGCGGCGCTGCGAGCAAGGACTTCACCTACACCATCGCGGAGAAGCCGGGCACGGAGCCGGGCATGGTCTACGACACCCATGCGCTCATCTACAAGGTGACGGTCGCGGACGATGGCACCGGCTCGCTGACGGCCACACCGCAGGTAACGAGTGGAGACAAGACCTTCACGAACACGTACCACCCGAAGGAGACCTCGGTAACGCTCAAGGCGACGAAGCGCTTCACGGGTGGCGAGCTCGCAGGGGGCGACTTCACGTTCCAGCTGCTCGACAAGGATGGCAACGTGATCCAGACCGTCCAGAATGACAAGGACGGCAAGGTCGCCTTCCAGGCAATCAGCTACGACACGCCGGGCGATCACGACTACACCATCAAGGAGGTTGCCGGCAACGACCCGACCGTCGTGTACGACACGAAGGACGTGAAGGTCCACATCAAGGTCTCCGATGAGAAGGGCGAGCTAAAGGCGACCGCCACCTACGACGGCGAGGCCGACGTTCCGACCTTCACCAACTCGAAGCCGACGACGGACGTTACCGTCGAGGCGACGAAGATCCTCACGGGCAAGGACCTGACGGCCGACGCGTTCACCTTCGGCCTGTACGACCAGGCCGGCAACGAGGTCGCCAAGGGCACCAACGACCGGGGCGGCAAGGTCGAGCTGGCCGTCAAGAACCTGAACCTGGGCGAGTACGACTACACGCTCAAGGAGGAGAAAGCCGGCCAGACCGTCGACGGCGTGGCCTACGACGCCAAGAAAGTCAAGGTCCACGTCAAGGTAGAGCAGAACCAGGGCGACAACAACAAGACGAAGGTGACCGTCACCTATGACGGTGCCGCTACGGCTCCCACCTTCAACAACACCTACGACGCAAAGGGTTCCGTAATCCTGACGGCGACCAAGACCATCAAGGTTGCGGACGGCTTCGACCACACGACGAAGCCCGCGGACGGCGAGTTCACCTTCGACCTGAAGGACGCTGCCGGCAACGTGCTCGACACCGCGAAGAACGATGCAAACGGCAAGGTCAGCTTCACGCGCGAGTTCCAGCTCTCCGACTTGGACGGCGCCGCGAGCAAGGACTTCACCTACACCATCGTGGAGCAGCCGGGCGCGGAGCCGGGCATGGTCTATGACAGCCATCCCCTCACCTATACGGTGACGGTCACGGACGGCGGGAACGGAGCACTGAATGCGAAGGCGATCGTGACGAGCGCATCCGGCTCGGATACCTTCACCAACACCTACCAGCCGGCCGCGACCGGCCTGGCCCTCGGTGCGCAGAAGAGCTATGTGAAGAAGGACGACAACACGCCGATCGTCCCCAAGTGCGGCGAGTTCACCTTCGATGTGTACGAGGGCAACCTGACGGCTGAGCAGCTTGCCGGGGCCAAGCCCGTCCGGACCGCGACCAACGGCGCGGACGGAAGTGTTAACTTCGACGCCTTCTCCTACGCGAAGCCGGGCACGCACGAGTACACCATCGTGGAGCGGAAGGGTGATCTGGCCTACGTGACCTACGACGCCGCGGTGCACCATGCCGTGGTGACGGTTGCTGACAATGCCGGCACGCTGCAGGCGAGCGTCGCCTACGACGGCACGAATGTCACGAAGCCCAGCTTCACCAACACCTACGAGGCACAGGCGACGGACTCCGGCGCGATCGCCCTCACCAAGAGCGTTGACGTGCACGACGGCAGCTATCAGCTAAAGGCGGGAGACTTCGCCTTCGAGCTGGTGGGGTCTGACGGCTCGGTGATCCAGACCCAGAAGAACGATGCGCACGGCAAGGTTGCCTTCGACAAGCTGACCTTCGACCATGCGGGCACCTTTACCTACACGGTCCGCGAGGTGCAGCCGACGGGGGACGCGCCGGGCGTGCCGGGCGTGACCTACACCGGCAAGACGTACACCCTGACCTACGTGGTGAAGGACAACAACGACGGCAAGCTGGCGGTAGAGAGCTCCACGGCGAAGCCGAGCAAGGGCACCGAGAACGGCGTCACCCCCAACACCATGACGTTTGCGAACAGCTACCAGCCGGGCGCGACCTCCTACCAGATCTCCGGCATCAAGGTGCTTGAGAATACCGATTCGGCCACCATGCGGACGCCCGCCGATGGCGAGTTCACGTTCGCGCTGATTGACGCGGCCACCGGGCAGGAGATTGACCGGACCACGAACGCGGGTATCGCGTTTACCTTCAAGGCCATCTCGTACACTGCGACTGGTTCGCATACGTACCAGGTGAAGGAGGTTGCGGGCCAAGATGGCACCATCACTTACAGCGATGCGGTGTTGGATGTGACGGTGAGCGTGACCGACGACGGCAGCGGCCAGCTGACCGCGACGGCGAACAAGACGGCCGCGGATCTGACCTTCACCAACATCTACACGCCGACGGCAACGACGGCGACGATTACCGGAACGAAGGCTCTGACCGGCCGCGACTTGGCCGAGGGTGAGTTCTCCTTCGACCTGAAGGACGCCGACGGTAACGTGGTGCAGACGGTGCAGAACGGCGCCGACGGCACGTTTGGCTTCGCGCCGCTGCAGCTGGACAAGGTGGGGACGTACGTCTACACCGTGTCCGAGCGGGCAGGGGCGACGGCGAACGGCGTCACCTACGACACGACGGTCTTTACCGCGACGGTGACGGTGACGGAGAATGCGGAGACGCACGCGCTGGAGGCGCAGGTTGCCTACAGCAAGGGCGGCAAGGCTGCGGATGCGGTGGCATTCAGCAACAGCTACGCGCCGGCCGCGACTGAGGTGAAGCTGGGGGCCTCCAAGGTGCTGAGCGGCGAAGACCTTAAGGAAGGGCAGTTCTCCTTCCAGCTGAAGGATGCCGACGGCAAGGTGCTGCAGACCGCCAAGAACGCGGCGGACGGCACGGTGGGCTTCGAGGCGATCTCGTACGACAAGCCCGGGACGTACGCCTACAGCATCTCCGAGGTGGACGACGGTCAGAAGAACGTGACGTACGACGCGGCCGAGCACCGGGTAACGGTGACGGTGACGGACGACGGTGCGGGCCATCTGGTGGCGACGGTAACCTATGACGGTGACGTGGCGCCGGTGTTCAAGAACACGTACACGCCGCCGACCACCCCGCCGGTCAACCCGCCGACGGAGCCGCCCACCAACCCACCGGTGTCGAAGGAGGAGAAGCCGGGTCTGCCGAACATGGGCGATACCAGCTTGTCGCCGATGGCCCTGGGTGGCATCGCGGGCGGCGCGGTGGTGCTGATCGCCGCAGGCGTGATTCTGCGGCGCCGGAACCGGTAACTGCGGCGGCCGAGAAGGGCTTTGATTGAGGGCGGGTGGTCGCAGGGCGCGGCCACCCGCCCTTTTCGGTGAAAGGCTATGTTAGCCCGCCGTTTGCACGTCCGGCTCCGGATGGAACTCGTACTCCGGCTCCATCATCTTCTTCCAGGTCTTCCTGTAGCGCCCGTCCTCGAGCTGCTCGCGCATGAGCGGCGTCCTGTTCCCGTCGCGCCTACCTCCAAGGCATCCGCTTCCTCATCGCCCTGCTCCACACGCT
>OFLY01001629.1_pt1 | contig 12878 bp, 9 predicted proteins | sample 1541161 | NCBI WGS metagenome assembly OFLY01 (sample SAMN04209247, study PRJEB22552) | human gut metagenome | biome: gut; material: feces | host: Homo sapiens | place: USA: Oklahoma | reverse complement strand
ATGCGAGCGCATAAGCGAACATTCAAACTGCCGCGACTAAAGTCACATATGTGGGGTATATCCTCTTTTTGAGGGCGTCTTTCTTGCCTGCGGCAAATCAAAGTTTATTCCGGAACGAATTCAGCTGTCTGGTCGAGCATATTTATCTTCACTTTTCCCTTTTTGCCATCAACTTTAGCGAATGGAATCACCTCATATTTTGCTTTCTCCATGCACTTACCAGGGTCATCTGCCGGTTCTTCGTTGAGAAAGATTTTTTCAGCTCCGCCACTTAACTGGCGTTTAATATTTTTTACCATGAGACGGTCATAACGCTCACAGGCTTTTTCTGCTTTTTTCTGGTTTTCAGGATCTGAGAAATATTCTTTTGTCCATTCTTCTAAGTTTGCAATTTCAATCATCTTGTACACTTCTCCTTTGATTTTTATGTCTGATTATCTTTTATTATAAGATAAATTTTACAGACAATATAGGAATAATACCATTTATTTATAGAAATATTACAGATTCTATTGTGAATCATGGAAAGACAAAAAATCAGTGTCATATTTCCCTATTTTATGAAAGGATTGTCCAAGAGTGAATGGAACTGGTTTGCTATAATGAGAATAATTATTGATATTGTAGAAAACTGTGATGGAATGTTTTTTTAACATACTCTGGAGCAGGAGTACTGCGAATTGGGATAATTACGATGAATAGGAAAACTTATTAGGAAAATTTCATTAAAAAACTCATTGTAGATGGCAGTATTTACAGGAATGTTTTTTCAAACACGCTCTAGCGTGAAGTAGCTGTGGTGAGTTGTGATGAAAGAATGAAAGGAAAATCAGGAGGAGGTTATGTAATGGCAGACAAAATTTGCAGTAGTGCGGACAAGGTGCTGGAGGTATTTCTTGAGAATGCACCGATGGATACTTCCCATCATCGGATGGTGAAACAGCAGAACAAATGTGGTTATGGATTACAGGGAGTATGTTGTAGATTGTGCTCTAATGGTCCATGCCGACTGTCTCCGTCAAAACCAAAAGGAGTGTGTGGAGCAGATGCGGATACGATTGCGTGCAGAAATTTCTTAAGACAGGTGGCTGCTGGCTCAGGATGTTACACGCATGTTGTTGAAAATACCGCAAGAAGATTAAAAGAGCTGGCGCAGGAATTACAGGCAGAAGGCAAGAAACCAAAATATAAGGACTCTGTTGCGAAACTTGCAAAGATTTTACAGATCAACTGTTGTGGTAACTGTGGGCCGGACTGCCATAACAGTTGTGCGAAAACAGCAGAGATGATTGCAGATGCAGTTCTTGCAGACATCAGAAAGCCATATGATGAGAAGATGACACTCATGAAAAATATTGCTCTTCCAAAGCGTTATGAACTGTGGGAGAAACTTGGAATTTTACCAGGCGGAGCAAAAGACGAGATTTTTAATGCGGTTGTAAAGACATCGACAAACTTGAATTCAGATCCGATGGACATGTTGTTACAGTGCTTACGTTTAGGTATTTCCACAGGTAATTACGGACTGATTCTTACAAATCTCATGAACGATATTATTATGGGACCACCACAGATTAGTATGGATCCGGTTGGTTTCCGTATCATTGATCCAGAGTATATTAATATTATGATTACAGGACATCAGCAGTCCATGTTTGCAGATTTGGAAGAAAAATTAGAATCAGAAATTGTACAAAAGTCTGCCGAGCTTGTCGGTGCAAAGGGAATCCGTATTGTAGGCTGTACTTGTGTGGGGCAGGATTATCAGGCTCGTTCTGGCTGCTATAAAGATGTATACTGTGGACATGCAGGTAATAACTATACAAGTGAAGCGGTATTAATGACTGGATGTGTGGATTTGGTTGTTTCCGAATTTAACTGTACGATTCCGGGAATCGAGCCAATCTGTGAACAGTTAGATATTAAGATGCTTTGTCTTGATGATGTGGCAAAAAAGGCAAATGCAGAATTATTACCATACACAGCAGAAGAAAAAGAAAAGATTACAAGTCAGATTATCGCAGATGCTCTATGTGGATTTAAGAACAGAAAAGAAAAATTATATGGAACCGCTCCGGCAGAAGGAGAAAAGCGTGTCAATGTCATGGCACAGCATGGTTTTGACAAATCCATTACCGGTTTATCAGAAGATACTTTAGTAGCTGCTTTAGGTGGAACTTTACAGCCGCTTATTGATGCGATTGTTGCAGGAAAGATTAAAGGAATTGCTGCAATTGTTGGATGTTCTAACTTAAGAGCAAAAGGGCATGATGTATTTACCGTAGAGCTTGCAAAAGAATTAATTAAGAAAGATATTCTTGTATTATCCGCCGGCTGTACCTGTGGTGGATTAGAAAACTGCGGACTTATGACAATGGAAGCCGTAGAGCTTTGTGGAGAAGGATTGAAAGAAATATGTACAGCACTTGGTGTTCCACCAGTACTTAACTTTGGTCCATGTCTTGCGATTGGACGAATTGAGATGGCTGCCTGTGCATTAGCAAAAGAACTGAATGTGGATCTGCCACAGCTTCCGGTTGTTATCAGTGCACCGCAGTGGCTTGAGGAACAGGCGTTGGCAGATGGAGCATATGCACTTGCACTTGGCTTCCCTCTGCATCTGGCATTATCACCATTTGTAACAGGAAGTCAGGTAGCAGTGAATGTTCTCACAGAAGGGTTAAAGGATTTAACCGGAGGCCAGCTTATCATTGAGACGGAAGTTGAAGATGCGGCACAGAAATTTGAGGAAATTATCAAAGAAAAAAGAATCGGTCTTGGAATTGATAAAGGGGGAGATGCCGTATGTTAATGAACCGAACAACTCCTTTTATGGTTCCGGTAGATGAGGAAAATCCTGCGATTATCAAGGATGAAGCGTTGTGCAGCCAGTGCGGACATTGCTTTGCTATTTGCGAAGAAGAAATTGGTGTGGCAGCAAAGTATCTTTTGAATCCTCGCGAAACCTATCAATGTATCGGCTGTGGACAGTGCAGCGCAAACTGTCCGGAAAAAGCGATTATTGGCAAGCCACATTATAAGATTGTAAAAGAACTTATCAAAGATCCAGATAAAATCGTTGTTTTTTCTACATCCCCATCCGTAAGAGTTGGATTTGCAGACGGATTTGGAAAAGAACCGGGAACCTTTGCACAGGATGAAATGGTTGGTGCATTGAGAGCATTAGGTGCGGATTATGTATTTGATGTTACTTTTTCTGCTGACCTTACGATTATGGAAGAAGGCTCAGAGTTACTGTCCCGTATTTTAAAAGGAACAGGACCACTTCCACAGTTTACAAGCTGCTGTCCAGCATGGGTAAAATATATGGAGAACTTCCATCCAGATAAAACGGCACATCTTTCTTCTGCAAAAAGTCCGATTGGAATGCAGGGGGCAGTGATTAAGACTTATTTTGCACATAAAAAACACATTGACCCGGAAAAGATTATTTCTGTGGCAGTTACCCCTTGTACTGCCAAAAAGGCAGAAATCGCAAGAGAGGAATTATGTGATGCAGGAAAGCTTCTTAATATAGAAGAAATGCGTGACAATGATTATGTGATTACGACAAAAGAACTGGTACAGTGGTGTCAGGAGGAAGGACTTGATTTAGATAAGATTATTCCTTCTAAATTTGACAGTGTCTTAGGAGAAGGAACCGGAGCCGGAATGATTTTCGGAAATACCGGCGGTGTTATGGAAGCAGCACTTCGAACCGTTTACAGAGTATTAGAAGGAAAAGAAGCCCCGGCAGATTTTTATCAGCTTCGTTCGGTAAGAGGATTAAACAATCGAAAAGAAGCAGAAGTAACAATCGCTGGAAAGAAGCTTCGGGTTTGTATTCTTTATGGAACGGCTGCAGCGGAGAAATTCCTTGCAGAAGATATGAATGGTTATCATTTTGTGGAGGTGATGACATGTCCGGGAGGCTGTATCAGTGGAGCGGGACAGCCGGATTGCGGAAGTGTTCCAGTATCAGACGTCGTAAGAAAGAAGAGAATACAGTCACTTTATCAGGCGGATGAGCAGGCAGAACGCAGAAACTCCATGGATAATCCGGAAATTGGAACAATATATCACGAATTTTTTAAAGAGCCATTAAGCATACTTTCAGAAAAACTCTTACATACTACTTATCAAGGAAAATAAGACAAAGAATGTGCAGAATAGTTCAAAAATGAGAATTGGATATTACAACTAAAAAATCGATGTAAAATGAGAATTTCTTGCCTATATTTTCTTGGCAAGTATACCAATTTGTTTCATATCGAAGGATGTAATTCGTTGCTGTTGCAATAAAATGTAGCAGCAACGTTTCTTTTTGTTGTGCAAACTGTATAAATGTAAAAAATATCCGATTGATAATTGCCAAATACTGACACGGATATTACTAATTGTTGCTTATTTTTTCCTGTATAATGCAAGACAGATGAAAGCTCAGTAGTGGTTGATTTACAGGATTTATAGGATAATTTTTTGAGTTATCATCTCTCAAACATTTTCATTGCACATTTTTATGTGTCAGTAAGAAGGAGGAAAATTGTAATGATTGCAAAAGGATTTACAGAACCAACCGCACGTATCAAAGCCTTAAAAGCAGAAGTTGTTAACGCAGTACCAGAAGTAGAGCCATATAGAGCCGTACTTATTACAGAGTCTTACAAAGAGACAGAGGGTATGCCAGCAGTTATGAGAAGAGCAAAAGCTAACGAGAAGATTTTTAACAATCTTCCAGTTGTAATTCGTGACAACGAATTAATCGTAGGTGCTCTTTCCGTAAAACCTCGTTCTACAAACCTTTGTCCAGAGTTCTCATTTGACTGGGTAGAAAAAGAGTTCAAGACAATGGCAACTCGTATGTGTGACCCATTCGTAATTACTGAAGAAACAGCAGATATCCTTCACGAAGTATTCAAATACTGGAAGGGTAAAACTACCAGCGAATTAGCTACTTCCTACATGAGCCAGGATTGTCTTGACTGCCAGGCTGGTGGAGTATTTACAGTTGGTAACTACTACTTCGGTGGTATCGGACACGTGTGTGTTGATTACGGTAAAGTATTAAAAATCGGTTTCAAGGGCGTTATTGCAGAAGTTGTTGAAGCAATGAACAAACTTGATGCAAATGATCCGGAATATCTGCAGAAGAGAGCATTCTATGAAGCAGTTATTATTTCTTACAATGCAGCTATTAACTTTGCTAAGAGATACAGCAAAAAAGCAGCTGAGATGGCAGCTACATGTACAGATCCAGTAAGAAAAGCTGAATTACTTCAGATTTCCAAGAACTGTGACCGTGTTCCAGAAAACGGAGCTACAAACTTCTATGAAGCTTGTCAGTCTTTCTGGTTTGTACAGGCATTAGTACAGATTGAAGCTAACGGACATTCCATTTCTCCAGGACGTTTTGACCAGTATATGTGGCCATACTTAGAAGCAGACAAGAGCATTTCTAAAGAATTCGCTCAGGAATTAATCGACTGCCTCTTCGTATTATTGAACCATGTAAACAAAACTCGTGATGATGTATCTGATCAGGCATTTGCAGGATACGCAGTATTCCAGAACTTTGGTGTTGGTGGACAGACAGAAGATGGCCTTGATGCTACAAACCCAGTTTCTTATATGTGTATGGATGCAGCAGCTCACGTTAAATTACCTGCACCATCATTCTCCGTTCGTATTCATAACCAGACACCGGATGAATTCTTATTAAGAGCTTGTGAACTTGCAAGACTTGGTACTGGTGTTCCGGCTATGTACAATGATGAAGCAATCATTCCTGCATTATGTAACAGAGGATTAACTCTTGCAGATGCTCGTAATTACTGTATCATCGGTTGTGTAGAACCTCAGTGTCCACACAAGACAGACGGATGGCATGACGCAGCATTCTTTAACGTTGCTAAGGTATTTGATATCGCTATCCATGGTGGTAAGAACCGTGATGGCAAACAGTTAGGACCTGTTACAAAACCTATGCCAGAATGGAAATCTATGGATGATTTATATGAATCATACGAGACTCAGATCGAGTACTTCGTATCTAAATTAGTTGAGGCAGATAACGCTGTTGATATCGCTCATAAAGAAAGAGCACCATTACCATTCATGTCCGCATTAGTTGATGACTGTATCGGAAGAGGTAAAACAGTTATGGAAGGTGGAGCTATCTACAACTTCACAGGACCTCAGGCATTTGGTAACGTAGATACAGGTGATGCTATCTACTGTATCAAGAAACATGTATTTGAAGATAAAGACTTAACAATGCAGCAGATTTACGATGCTATGGAACACAACTTCGGTGCTGAACTTGGTGCTGGATGTTACGATGGACCATTCGTAAGATTAAGTACAGATTCTGCAGAACCTGCAGCAGCAGCTATGGAAAGTGTTTCTGTATCTTCCGAAGATAGCATGGAATCTATCATTAACGCAGTTGTTCAGAAGATTCTTGCAGAAAAAGGATCCAACTTAAGCATGAGCGTTGATACAAAATCTGAAGCTTGTGGAAGCTGCTGTAGTGATTCTCAGAGAGCTGAATACGACAGAATCAGACATATCCTCGATGCAACACCTTGCTTCGGTAACGATATTGATGAAGTTGATATGTGTGCTCGTAAAGCTACACAGGTTTACTCTCACGAAGTTGAGAAGTATAAAAACCCACGTGGAGGCCAGTATCAGGCAGGATGTTACCCAGTATCTGCTAACGTATTATTTGGTAAAGACGTACAGGCTCTTCCAGATGGACGTTATAGCAACGCACCTCTTGCAGATGGTGTTTCCCCTCGTCAGGGTCATGACGTTAAAGGACCTACAGCTGCAGGTAACTCCGTAGCTAAACTTGACCAGTTAAATATCTCTAACGGTACATTATACAACCAGAAATTCTTACCTTCTGCAGTAGCAGGTGATCAGGGACTTCTGAACTTCGCAGCAGTTGTTCGTAACTACTTCGATAAGAAAGGTATGCATGTACAGTTCAACGTAATTGATAGAGAAACATTACTTGATGCTCAGGCACATCCAGAAAACTACAAAGACTTAGTAGTACGTGTAGCTGGTTACTCCGCTCACTGGACAGTACTTGCTAAGGAAGTACAGGATGATATCATTGCTCGTACAGAACAGCATTTCTAAAATAGTAGATTTTTGAAATAAACTGGAGGAAGTACCTATGAGTAATATGGAACCAAGCTGCGATACAAGTAAAAAAGGGCTTGTCTTTAATATACAGAGATTCTCTGTAAATGACGGTCCTGGTGTAAGAACGATCGCCTTTTTAAATGGCTGTCCTCTTCGCTGCAAATGGTGCTGTAACCCCGAATCGCAGGAATTAAAACCAGTCGTTATGTTTAAAGCACAGAATTGTGTCGGCTGTGGAAATTGTGAGATTGTGTGTCCAACTGGTGCTTCTAATTTAAACATTCCAGGAAAGATTGATCATACAAAATGTATTGCATGTGGTAAATGTATTGATGTCTGCTATCACAGAGCCCTCGAAATGTCCGGTAAATGGATGACAGTAGAGGAACTGATGGGAGAACTTTACAAAGACCGTGTTATTTACAGAAAGTCCGGAGGCGGTATCACCGTCTCCGGAGGTGAAGCGCTGGTACAGCATGAATTCCTTTTAGAACTGTTAAAGGCTTGTAAGGCATTCGGCTGGACTACTGCGATTGAAACAACCGGTATGGCTTCTGAAGAAGTAATCAAAAAGATTATTCCATGGCTTGATGTGGTCATGATGGATATTAAACATATTGACCCGGAAGTACACAAAGAGTATACTGGAGTAAATAACGAGGCGATACTGAAAAATGCATTACTGATTTCCAGTCTTGCAAAGAAGATGATCATCCGTGTTCCGGTTATTCCAGGATTTAACGCAAGCCCGAATGTTATCGCGGCAATCGCGAAGTTTACAACCTATCTTCATAATGTAAATGAGATTCATCTTTTACCTTATCATGATTTGGGAAGTAACAAATACGGAATGCTCGGTAAGGAATATGAACTTGCCGGTGTAAAGAAACCGGAAAACGAATTCATGGAAGAATTAAAAGCAATAGTAGAAAAAGAAGGATTAACCTGTAAAATCGGAGGATAAATCGATGCAGGCAGTCCGAGGTATCCCTTATATATCAGGAGGTTCACGATGAACAAAGACATAACATTATTAACTTCTGAATCTGTTACAGAGGGACATCCGGATAAAGTATGCGATATGATTTCCGACGCTTTGCTGGATGCCTATTTAGAAGAAGACCCATCTGCCCATGTAGCATTGGAGACAATGGCTTCAGAAGACACTGTTTTCATTGCCGGTGAAGTTGCTTCTTTCGCAAAGGTTGATGTTAAAAATAAGGCAAGAGAAGTCATCTGTGAAATAGGATATGACAGTAAGGAAAAAGGAATAGACGGGAAAGAATGTCTGATTATTACCAATATCGGTGTACAGTCACCTGACATCGCTCAGGGAGTTACCCAGTGTAATGGAACAATCGGAGCAGGCGACCAGGGAATGATGTATGGATATGCCTGTGATGATACAGAGGAACTTATGCCACTGTCTATTTCACTGGCACATAAGCTCAGTAAACGACTTACACAGGTAAGAAAAGAAGGAATTCTTCCATACCTCTATCCAGATGGAAAGTCACAGGTTACAGTAGCATATAATAGCCAGGGAGAAGTCCTTGGTGTTACAGATGTTGTAATTTCTGCACAGCATAATGCAGAAGTTTCTGTACAAAAGCTTCGAATGGATATTGAGGAGCATGTTATAAGAGAGGTAATTCCTAAGGAATTACTTTTACCGGATGTAAAGATACATATTAATCCTACAGGACGTTTCGTAGTCGGAGGTCCTGCCGGAGATGTAGGTCTTACCGGAAGAAAGATTATTGTAGATACTTATGGCGGAATTGCCAGACACGGAGGCGGAGCATTCTCAGGTAAAGACCCGACAAAGGTTGACCGTTCCGCAGCGTACATGGCAAGATATGCCGCAAAGAATGTGGTTGCTGCCGGATTTTGCAAAAAGTGTGAGATTAATCTTGCTTATGCAATCGGTATCCCACAGCCGGTATCTATAAAGATAGATACCTTTGGTACAGAAGAAATACCAAAGGAAATTATTGAAGACACTGTAAATGAAGTATTTGATTTCAGCGTGGCAGGTATTATAAACAGCCTATCTCTCACTAAGGTGAAATATAAACCAGTCGCAGCCTACGGACACTTTGGAAGAACGGATCTTGATCTCCCGTGGGAACGGTTAGATAAAGTGAATATTCTTCAGGAAAAAGCAGTTGCCCGTGTGGCAGAAGAAATCTACAAAAACCGTTAACAAATATTAAATACAACAATCATTACACTTTTTAATAATTATAGAAACTATTTAAAGTCAGATGGTTTCAGCGACTGAGACTTTAGAATAGTGAAATAGCTAAGGGGTCATTCAAGCGCATAATTGTTCTGAAATAATCGGTCTCAACACTCTCACAAATAGATTATGAAACAACAATAAGCTTGATCCACATAAAGGGGGCTGTCGCAAGGTGACAGCCCCCTGATTTAATTTTTGGAACAACAGACGGGAGTGAATTAAATTAGGGACTTCTATGCGAGCCGCTTTGAAGAAATATTCATCTTGCATAAATGGTAATTAATAGTTAATATATAAGTATATGATAGAAGTAAGTAACCATGCAGGTAAAAGCATTATGATGTGAATGCAGGCTTGCAAAGTGGTTGTGAATATTACTATTATAATTTTAGAAGGAGGATTTTTAAAATGGTAAGAAAAGCAAATATCGTTCAGAAACAGGAACTTGGCGGTGGAAAAGGTTGTGCAGAGGTGCATGAGATTGTTCCAGAGAAAGATTTATATGGACATGGAAAGTTATATGCAAAGGTTGTTTTAAAACCGAATTCCAGTGTTGGCTGGCATCGTCATGTTGGTGAAACAGAACCATATTATATCTTAGAGGGTGAGGGAATTTTCGTAGATGATGATGGAAGCCGTACAAAGGTAGGTCCTGGAGATGTATGTACAATTCTTCCGGGACAGTGCCATGCGATTGAGAATGCATCATCATGTAAGGATCTTGCATTTATGGCTTTGATTCATAAAGACTGATTCGCTTGATTTTTTATTAAGGGAGACGAACCCCCGAAGAGAACCCTACCCTATATTTGTGACTCTATCGCTGCGGGTTGAATGTTCGCTTAATGGCTCACATTCAATCCTCGCTCTAAGGCCACAAATATAGGGTAGGGTTCTCTTCGGGGGTTCTGTTTTTTGATAAAACAAATAAGTAAGAGGGGTCTTTGGTGATAGTAGATATAAATGCATGATGTTGGGGTGGGAAGGGTATCTGTAGGTTTAGTTTACTAAAACAGAAATGAAGGACTTCTCATTTTTCGTCTGTCTCATATTACAAGAGGGGTAATTATTTGTTGGATTTTGCTCTCCTTATCACAAATAAAGAATCAAGAAAATTACATGTAAATGCAATATATTTTCCTATGATTGAGAAATAGCACAAAAAAACCAATTTATTTTTTGTGTAAAAATGATAAAATATATACTAAGTAGGGTGTAGTGTAAAAAAAGTAAAATTTTTTGTCTTTATTTTTACAAGTAAATATCCCTTTGGAGGTGAACATGGAAACGGAAAAGAAAAATGGCAGAGGGAAAAAAGAAGTTAGCTTGTTAGGCTTATTTGGTAAAAAGTTTTTGGAAGAAACACAGGGTAAGCTGGCAGAAGCGACAGGTATTTCTTTTTTTATTATTGATTATAAGGGGGAGCCGGTTACAAAGGGAGAACAAGAGGAAGATTTTTGTGAAAAAAGGAAGGAAGAAGATATACGCTGCAGTGAGTGTCAGATTACGAGAGCGTTTGCAGCAGCGAAAAGTGCAATTAAAAACTGTCCGTATATTTTTACTTGTCCAAATGGACTTGTTCATATGGCGATTCCGATTGTTGTAAATAACCAGTATATAGGGGCAATTATCGGGGGACCGATAAGATGTGAGAAGAAGGCTTTAAAAGATAGTGAACTTGGAGATACAGAACAGGAAAGAAAAGCTTTTTTAGATAAGCTTGGGGAAGAAACAGAATATCAGAATATTACTTCATTTACAGAAAAGAGAGTAGCAGCTGTAGCAGATATGGTTTTCCTTCTTTTTAAAGAGATGGGAGTAAAAGAAACAACGGCGATTAAACTTGGAGCTTTAGAACATAAAGAGGTGCATCTTTCTGATATCCGTAAGAGGAATAAGTTGTTAGAAGATAAAGTATCACAGCTTGAGTATGAGCTTCTTAAAGGAAAGTTACCAAAGCAGTTTATGTTGAATCTTTTAACGACGGTCTCTAGTTTTTCTATTCTGGAGAATGCAAGCCGGACGGAGAATATCACGGCCGAAATGGCATCGGTTTTGCGTTATTATCTGGATAATTCTTCAGAAGTTATTTCATTATCGGAAGAATTAAAGCAGATAGAATGTTATCTGGATATTTTAAGACAGCAGTATGATAACCGATTAGAGTATCGTGTGTATTGTCAGAAGGAAGTGGAGAAGCAGAAGATTCCGATTATTGGAATTTTCCCATTTGTAGAACAACTGGTTGATTTTGGAATTCTTGCAGGCCATTTCAGAGGAACATTGTATATTGATGCAGAGAAAAAAGAAGATTTCTGTAAAGTAGTTTTACAGTTAGAAAGTTCTGGACTATCTGTTGGACATTTTGGAGCAGATATCACAGACGGTAATTTTGCACAGATGCAGGAACAAGATACAAGAAAGCGTTATGAGAGAGAGTTTGGCAAAGACTTTGAGATAACGGCAGATCCGAATGTTATAACGATACAAATTCCATTTCAGGAAATAAAGTAAGGAGGGGGCTATGATAAATATTTTATTGATTGACCAGGAACCATTGTTTCAGCAGGCATTTTCCAGAATGATTGCGGAAACGGAAGAATGCCAGCTTATTGGAATTGCGGAGAATAGTAAAGAAGCATTCGAGATTGCAAGCCGCTATCATCCACAGATTGTATTTTGTGATGTTGTTCTTGGCATGGAGAATGGAATTGCTCTCTGTAATCTTATTAAGGAGCATTTTCCTGAGATTACGACCTATATTTTATCAAATTACTGTAGTTTCCAGATGATTCGTCATTCCATGGATGCAGGGATAGAGGAATATTTATATAAACCATTATCGAGAAAAAAGCTTTCAGAATTAATCGAGAGAAACAATGCTTCAAGTCTAAATGAAGAAGAAAATTTACAGCAGGAAGCATTACTTGCAGCAATTGAGCAAAAAGATTATAAAAAAGCATATGATACAGCGAAGGAATTAGTAGAGTATTTATTTGAAGAGTGTGAACGCAGAGAGCGCAGGAGCAAGCTGTCTATGTTAGAATCCAGTCTGTTTTATATGATACCCGGAATGGATAATATTCAGAAAAATTATTATTTCCAGAAATATGAGATTACAATGAAAGTATTGACCAAAAGTGCGATATGCTATCACTGGCTCATTCAAATTATAACAGAAGTGTTCCGTCAGCTTTGTACAATGAAGTATGCACATATGAACAAGGTATTTCAGTACATAGAAAATAATAAAAATAACGAGATTTCCCTTTCTGAACTTGCAGACGAGGCAGGAATCAGCAGTGGTTATCTGAGCCGTATCTTTAAAAAATATTACAAAATCAGTGTCGTAGACTATATCCATCTTCGTAAATTACTACAGGCAAAATACTACATGGCAACAAGTGAAATGAATATCTCAGACATATCTTTCCTTCTTGGCTACAGCGAAGCAGGATATTTCTGCAAAATATTCAAA
>OFLY01001625.1_pt1 | contig 12898 bp, 6 predicted proteins | sample 1541161 | NCBI WGS metagenome assembly OFLY01 (sample SAMN04209247, study PRJEB22552) | human gut metagenome | biome: gut; material: feces | host: Homo sapiens | place: USA: Oklahoma | reverse complement strand
TCCAAGTAAAGGTTTCCAACTTAACTTATGTTACAAGTTCTATGATCTCCAGTACACTTCTTACATCCGGTGTTGAGAACTGTAACGTTATCGCTGCTTCTCCGATCGAAGTATCCGGAACAGGCGCACTGACAGGAATCATGATGGCTTATGAGAAAGCCACCGGAACAACTCTGAACGAAGATCAGAAGGCTGCCGCAACCGACGAACTTGTCACAACAGGAGATCTGGCAAATGATATCGGACAGGACAAAGCCGAAGATGTCATGAATGATGCCAAAGAAAGCGTTATTGAAGACGGCTTAAAAGATGAAAACGATATTCAGGATGCAGTGGAAGATGCTGCCAAGAATAACGATGTCACTCTGACACAGGAACAGATCGACAAGATCACTGAACTGTTAAAGAACATTTCCCAGTATGACTATGATGTCAAAGCACTGAAGAATACACTGAACAACATCGACGGAAAGAGCGAGGGATTCTTCTCCAACCTCTGGAATTCCATCAAAGGAATCTTCGGCGGCAGTGACAGCTCTGATGGCGGAATCATCAACAATACGGATGACAGTGCACTCGGCGATGATGTCGTAAGTAACAGCACACTGGATTCTTCCGACAACTCTTCTTCGAACAATTCCGACAGCGCAGATAATTCTTCCGACAGCAGTTCGGATGACAACAGCGATGACAGCGGATTCTGGGGCAAGATCAAGAAATTCTTCAAGGATCTGTTCGGCGGAAGCGATTCTAAAAAAGACAATTCAGATAAGAGCAAAAACGATGCCAATACAGAGGACAGCAAAGATACTGATGATGATCAGTCTGACGACACACAGAATGATTCTCTGAACAGTGATGCAGATTCTTCAGACGCCGGCACAACAGACAACTCTGCTGATGATTCTTCACTGAATAACGGTGCCGATGATCAGTCCGATACTCAGAGCAGCTTACCAGGCAGCAGCGAATCAGATTCTTCCAACTCTGATACGTCTGATTCCACAGCTAACGGCTCTGCCAACTAGACATAAGCATTAGCAGGTAATTATAGTAACAAACGAATTATAATGACAATACAGCAAACCTGCCACTGGCAGCTTTTCTTGCATACTTTGGTATAAAAACACCGGGAAGCTTAAAAAAACTTCCCGGCGTTTTTTATTTTACTTCAGTCAAATTAAAATCTCTCTATTCCAAAATTTAAATAATCCTAAAATTACTCCTCTTAAAATTCAAACACAGCAACTCCGTAAGGCGGCAGCTTATAAGCAAATGAATACGGTCTTCCATCACATTCTTTTGCCTCAGCCTTATAGATTTTCTTCCTTACCTCTCCGGTTCCGCCGTATTTTTCCTCATCACTGTTCAGAATCAACTTATACTGTTTCTTTCTCGGAACTCCGACTCTGTAATCATCTCTTGCCATCGGCGTAAAGTTGCAGACGAACAACAGATTCTTCTTTGCACCTTTGGAATGTCTCATGAAACTATAGATACTTCTGTATCCATCATCCGCATTGATCCATTCAAATCCTTCCCAGCTCTGATCCATCTCATACATCGCCTTATGACTCTTATACAGATGAAGCAACGCTTTTACCCACTCTTTCATCTGCTGATGCTCCGGCTCAGCCAACAGGAACCAGTCAAGTTCTCTTTCCTCGCTCCATTCACGAAGCTGTGCGAATTCCTGCCCCATGAAAAGAAGCTTCTTACCGGCGTGTCCCATCATGAATGCATAACCAGCTTTAAGGTTAGCATATTTATCAAATCCCAGTCCCGGCATCTTATTAAGCATCGAACACTTAAGATGTACCACTTCATCATGCGACAATACCAGGATATAATTCTCACTGTATGCATAACTCATGGCAAATGTCATCAGATGATGATTATCCTTACGGAAATATGGATCCAGCTTCATATATTCCGTGAAATCGTGCATCCATCCCATATTCCACTTCAGGCTGAAACCTAAACCGCCTTCTTCCACATCACCGGTAACCTTCGGCCATGCTGTAGATTCTTCTGCGATCATGAGTGCTCCCGGATTTCTTCCAAGAACAACAGAGTTCAAATGTTTGAAGAAATCAATCACTTCAAGGTTCTTATTCTCACCATACTTATTCGCTACCCATTCGCCATCTTTCCGTCCATAATCCAGATATAACATAGACGCAACAGCATCTACACGAAGTCCGTCTATATGGAATTTTTCAATCCAGAACAATGCATTGGAGATCAGGAAATTGCGGACTTCATTTTTTCCAAAGTCAAACACTTTTGTTCCCCAGTCCGGATGTTCTCCAAGTCTTGGATCTGCATATTCATACGTCGCAGTTCCGTCAAAATCAGCAAGTCCATGTGCATCCTTCGGGAAATGAGCCGGTACCCAGTCCAGAATGATACCAATCTTATTTCTATGCAGATAATTGATCATCCATGCGAAATCTTCCGGTGTTCCATACCGGGATGTCGGTGCATAATAACCAGTCACCTGATATCCCCAGGAACCGTCAAACGGATGCTCCGCGATCCCCATCAGCTCCACATGTGTATAACCCATTTCTTTAATATATTTGGTAATTGCTCTGGCAAACTCTCTATATGTATAGAAACCTTCATCTTCCCGTCCCGGATGGCGCATCCAGGAACCAATATGTGCCTCATAGACAGACATCGGCTTATGCTTATGATTCCAGGTCTTTCTGTGGGTCATCCATTCTGTATCCGTCCATTTTATATTCTCGATATCTGTAACTCTGGATGCTGTTCCAGGTCTTAATTCCGCATAATTGGCATATGGATCTGCCTTAAATATCTGTTCTCCCGAATAAGTCTCAATACAATACTTATACATCTGATTTTTCTTCACACCAGGTATAAAACAGGTATAGATTCCCAGAGGTTCTTCTCTCTTCATCGGGTTCGCCTCTGTATCCCATTCATTGAACTCTCCGACTACCGAAACTGCCTGTGCATGCGGTGCCCATACCGCAAAATACACACCTTTTTGTTTTCCGTCCTGTACCAGATGTGCACCCAGCTTCTTATAAATCTCGTAATGATTGCCCTGTCCGAAAAGGTATTGATCCAGCTCGCCTATTTCATACGGTTTCTTCTTTTTTTCAGCCATAATTACCCCTCGCATTCTGTTGCATATTTATAACAACATTATACTTTACAAAAGGGCAAAAAGAAAGAGTTTTGACAGTTTAGTTTGTCAAAACTCTTCCAAAATCTGACTTAAATTTTAAAATCTTCTTCTTTCAGAATAATTCTGTCAGAATCATCTGTTCCCTTACCAAATACTCTTCGTGCAAGGTGTTTTACATTTGCTTTCTGTGAATGAGCAATTGCTTCATCCATGATCTCTTTAACTTCTGCAACAGATACTGCATGGTCTTCTCTTTGCATTACATCGATACGGCTGTACAGTGCAAGGATTCCCATCTCATCCAGTTTATATCCATTCTCTTTCGCATATGTCTGACCGAATGTTACCAGTTCATCATTAATGAATACCGGAAGTTCCAGTTTCGAACTGAATTTCTTCTTGAATTCCGGATTAGCTGTCATCAGACGCTCCAGAGGTTTTCTCTGATCTTCCAGTACGAAAAGTAATTCACCTGTCTTCTTTTCCATCAGATAATTAAGTTCTTTTACCGTTCTTGAATTCAGCTTGCCAGCATGTTCAATGATGATTGCTCCTCCACGAAGCTTCTGGATGATATTCGTAAGTTCTTTCTTATTCAAAGACTCACCTGTAACGATCGCTACTTTACCCTGTTTCAGATTTCTCTGTTTCTGGATTGCTTTTACGATATCAACCGCAAGAACTGTTTTACCAGATCCTTTTCTTCCGATTACCAGAAGGTTTCCTGTCTTGGAAGTACCCTCTCTCTGGGCACGTCTGTCATTATCAAGAACCTCTACGATCTGTTCACTCATTCCTCTTACCGGAACGAAATATGAGAATAACTTCTTCTGTTCTTCCGTAAGTCCTGCCTTTAATCCGATTTCACTCGTTGCACTCAGATCATATCTTCCTGTTACAACGAATCCGGTATCAAATGGAACTCCACCTTTTGACTTTTTAATTCTTGCCTGGATCTCTTCTTCGGATGGCTCTTCAATCTCTAATTCTTCTGTGTCATCCTCATCTTCGATCTCTTCTTCGTCAAAATCTTCTTCCTCAAAGTCGCCTTCGTCAAAGTCTCCTTCATCAAGATCCTCTTCCTCAAAGTCAGCTTCGTCAAAATCTTCCCCTTCAAGGTCTTCGCCAAAATCAAGCTCTTCGTCATCGTCGATCTCTTCTTCGTCGAAATCCTCTTCGTCCATATCTTCTTCAAAGTCGCCTTCGTCAAAATCGGTTTCTTCATCATCTATGTCTTCAAAGTCGTCTTCGTCATCGTCTTCGTCAAAATCGGCCTCTTCAAGTTCTTCCTCGTCAAGATCTTCTTCCTCAAAGTCAGCTTCGTCAAAGTCTTCCTCGTCGAAATCTTCTTCCTCAAAGTCGCCTTCGTCAAAGCCTTCCCCTTCAAGATCCTCTTCCTCAAAGTCGCCTTCGTCAAAATCACCTTCCTCGAAACTGCTTCCATTCATATCCAGTCCGTCAAGCTCATCTTCGATTCCTTCTATGAAATCTTCATCCATTCCCGGACCGTCTTCAAGTTCTTCCTCATAAATCTCATCTTCGGAATCTTCATTTTCACTCTCCATCTCTTCCATCAGACGGACAATGTCATCCGGTATTCTCTGTGTATTTCTTTCAGATTCTTTCTCGTCGGCTGCCTCTTCCTCAGCTTTTCTTGCTGCCTCTTCCTCGGCCTTTCTTCTGGCCTCTTCTTCGGCTGCTTTTCTTGCTGCCTCTTCCTCGGCTTTTCTTCTGGCTTCTTCCTCAGCTGCTTTTCTTGCTGCTTCTTCTTCAGCCTTTCTTCTGGCCTCTTCTTCGGCTGCTTTTCTTGCTGCCTCTTCCTCAGCTGCTTTTCTTGCTGCCTCTTCTTCGGCTTTTCTTCTGGCCTCTGCTTCAGCTGCTTTTCTTTCTACTTCTTTGCGCTCTTCTTCCTGACGGATTCTTGCCTGTTCTCTTTCCTTCTGGATACGCTCCTCATCTTTGGCTTTCTGCTTTGCAATCGCCTCTTCATGATCTTTCTGTTTTGCTTCCCATTTCTGAAGGATATCATCGATCATCATCTGACCGTTTGCCAAGATTTCATCCTCGCGCTCTTTCATTGCTTCTTCTTCAATATTAATACCGCTTGCAACAGCAACACCCTGTGCCAGAGCTTCTTCTAATGTGGCCCCCGTAACTACCTGTTTGATTGCTGATGTATGCTCTTCAGGTGTCTCAACAGATGCTTCCGGTTCTTCTTCCCTATACATCGGAGTCTCTTCCACTGCTGCAGTTGCTTCCGGTACAACTTCCTCCGGTACGACATCTGCCTGTGCGGCTTCCTCCGGTATTTCAAACTCTTCCTGCATCGGAACCGGCTCCGGCGGAATCTCCTGTACTTGTGCATCATCTATTCTCTGCACCGTACTTTCCTGTACCTCTTCTTCAGAACCTTCATCATATTCATTCTCATCGTCAACTTCTTCCAATGTTGACTCCGACTGTTTTACAGGTTCCGGCTGCTTCTTTACTGCTCCCGGACGGCTGTCATATTTTTCCTGCTGAAGCGGCGTCAGTGGCTTATACTTCATCTTAAGTTCCATCGCCAGGTATACATACTTTCCTTCGCTGAACCAAAGAATCAGGTCATCACATTCTTCCAGACATTCCGCAGTCATTCCCGCCTCATCATATAACTTGGCAAGTTCATATGCCCATTTTTCAATATATTCCGCTTTTTTAAATTCTTCCAACGCCGCAATCTGATCCGAAAGTGCTGCTCCCTGAGTTCTCAGGATCTTATACTTCAGGATATATTGATTCGGGTCTTTTGGCGCCAGCTTAACAAACTCTTCATAACAGTCTGTCGCTTCTCTGATATCCTTAATCTTTAATGCCAATGTACCTAATCGATATACGATTTTACGGCTTCCCGGTGCTCTGTCAAATGCCAGGAATAAGATATCTCTCCCTTTCTTAAATTCTCCGTTATATTCATAAATCTCACTTACCGTATTAAGCATAGAAGCGTTCTTTACTCTTCGCCAGTCTATACTTTCAGCTATATCCATTGCTTTCTGGTATTCCTTTTTTTCCAGATGATCAAGCATCTGCTCGGTCTTTACCCTATATTCATATTTATCCAATATTTCTCACCTCAAATATTTATTTTAAAAAAGCGTATTTCCCTACAATTTTACTTATATAAGTTTATCATATGACCTGTCTATTGTCAAAATATCCGGTTAAATATGTTAAAAAAATATTACAAAAGTTACAAAAGTTTATAATTTATTGTCGGCAGCTTCTTCCGAATGCATGGCAATGCCGAAAACCTGCCACTGGCAGCTCCTTACGAACGCATGGCGATAAAAAAACAGCCATCATAATTCTTTTTATTATGATGGCTGTTACATATTCAATTTTATCATATACTTTTCATTTGTTTCGGAGAATTAATTATTATTTTATTCCCTGACGCCTTTTTATGTATTTCAATGATCTTTTACTCATTGTCCTACATGTTCATTCAAATCTACTATTCATGTTTCTTTACACATTTTAATAATATATTTAAATATATGGTATTATGTTCAATATGTTTACAGTTTTTTTATTTTTATTATCCGGTTTTATTTTCTCCGTTTATTTTTATTATTATCTGAATCTCCTCTACCGGCCTTTTTATCTATTATTATAAAGGCTTACTCTATGGGAATTTTTAACTGTCATACCACTAACATATTGATTCGATGATTCTACTGTGTCCATTGGATTAAGCCTCCTTTTCATAAATTTCCAATCAACATATCTCACCGACATATGAAATATTTTTTATCCTTATAAACTTTTTTCATTCTTTATACACATAAGATATAAATGATATTTATTACCTTGTCTCTTTCATTAAGATTATTCCTATATCCCCGTGATATCATTTTATAATCTTACTTCATCCATTCTCTATCTTTACAATATACTTTACGATATCTAATATTCGATGCATTACCAAATACTTTATACCTATATATGCATTTTAGATTTCTAAATGAATCGAAACTCTGATAATAAAAATTCTCTTATAAAATATATGCTATAGAATTTTCAAGATTCCCTTTCTCGTCAGGAGTCCTTTTTGTTTATTTCGGATTTCCTTTGGATTGATTACATAATATCATCCGCATTTTGTTTTGTCAATACTTTTTGCGATTATTTTCTTTTATTTTTCATTATTTTATTTTTTACGTTAAATTGTCTGATTTCTATATATTTATTTTAATGTTTGCACAATACTATACAGTTTCTCTGTAACCATATTTGTCAACATATCACCTTTTCAATTGTTAACCGCACCAAACACATAGTTGACATTTTGCACATTTCATTTTATACTGCTTTTATATTTTGATATGAATCTAAAGGAAAGGAGTTCTGCCAGCCGGCAGACAATTACTACTATGAATAACACAGCAAACAGCACAACAACGAAAAGACTCTCCACCCGTAAACTGGTTCTGATCGCCCTGATGACTGCGATCACCTGTATCTTCGCTCCTATGGCGATTCCGATCCCTGTCAGTCCGGTACCGATCAGTCTTACCAACCTGGTGATCATGATCAGTATCTATGTACTTGGATTTAAAGATGCAACGATCAGCTATATCGTATATCTGTTACTTGGCCTTGTCGGTCTTCCTGTATTCTCTGGTTTCACCGGCGGATTAGGTAAGCTTGCAGGTCCTACCGGCGGATATCTGATTGGTTTTATCTTCCTCGCACTGATCGCAGGACTGTTCGTTGACAAATTTCCAAAGAACAGAATCCTGGCCGTTGTCGGTATGCTCATCGGTATGGCGATCACTTATATCTTCGGTACAGAGTGGCTTGCAATTCAGTTAAAAATGTCCTTTGTTGCAGCACTTTCTGTCGGAGTTATCCCTTATCTTGCCGGTGACGCAGTGAAGATTATCATTGCGATCATTGTCGGACCTGTGCTTCGCAGCCGTCTGAGTCATATGCAGTAACAGTTACATCTACAGAACTTGCCACTGGCAGCTCCTCTTGCATACTTTGGTATCTAAAAAACACACAATACCGATTATATGATTCCCTCTGTTTCGGTGTTGTGTGTTTTATTTTCCATTCTGGAACCTCGACTATAAAACTTCCGGTTTTACAATATAATATCTCCCTTTTTCTTGCCGGTATCCATATCATAAGCCTCGATAATATTTCCACTGATCACGTATAATGTATCTTCTATATAAATCCCCCGGATACCTTGCGAAGTATTTCCATTAATCTCTTCTTTCAGGATTGTTTCAAACTTTTTCTCTTTTCCATTATAAGTCAGCAGGCAGTATGTTTCCCCATTCTGGCTGTAGCCAGAGAACCCGATCCTATTTTTCTGCTGATCGGCAAGAACGGATTTGTAATCGTATGCTGCATTTGTTCCATACAGATCATCCAATACAAGGGTTGATTCTTCTTTTACATCCGTTCTGTCTGTAATATCGAACATGGTGATTTTTACACCTTCCGACACCCCTGATTCTTCATCGGTTGACATGCCGATTCCAAGTAATTTATCTTCTCCATAGAAATGCAGATATTCTGAAAATCCCGGGATTTTTAATTTGCCGAGGATCTTTGGTTTCTCCGGATTGGACAGATCCACGCTGAACAACGGGTCTACCTGCTCATATGTCACGAAATATCCTGCCTCTTTCATGAATCTTGCAGAATAGATGGATTCCCCTTTTGCCAGATTCTCGATAGAACTGATCTTATCCAATTTCTTATCTAAGATTGTTACCAGATTTTCATCATCATTGGTTGTAAATAATCTTAAGTTTCCTTTATATTCATCCAGTGAAAATGTATCATTCAGATATCCTTTTACTTTTCCCTGAGCTACGGCCTTTAGCTTGCCCTTTCTATAAGAAATCTTGCGAAGTGTCGTCACAGTCTGATTATCCTGCTGCCATTCTGATTCATAATAGTAGATATTTTTTCCACTTACATACATTTGACCGCCTTCGGAGAGAATTGCCTTATTATCCACTGTTTTATCAGGTTTGCTGATGTCCACGGAACTGATCACTTCATACATTGTTCCACAATTCACCGGCGGCAGACAGATACTGGTCTGGCTCATCTTTTTGCCATTCACCAGAGGCACATAGGTGACCGGTTTATCTTTGACCACGTCGCCACCTGTATAGTATTCACTGAACAGATACAGATATCCGTCTGCCATACGAGACGAATTGTAAATACCACTCTGTGTTACCTCGCCTTCTTTTACCGGCTTTTTAATATCACGGATGTCATAAGTGACCGCCGCTGTTTTAGTCTGATTCCAGGTATCTGTGTTCGTCTGCTTTTTGTTACTTTTATCTGCACATTCTTTCTGACATACAGCCACCAGTTTCTTTTGATCTGCATTTACATAAAACTCCTGTATTGTGTATTCTTTTCCAAGCGTAATCTCGCTGTATTTTTCTATATTCGTTCCGCTGTTTCCTACGTCTACAATATCGATGGTCCGGCCATTATCTTCCCGCACATATAGATAAGTCCCGTCTGTTTTGGCAATATCCCCTTCATCTACACCGGACTGTCGTACATTGGTCTGTGAATAACTGCCATCTGCTGTTGCCACACCGGTATCTGCCGAGGCCGTTTCCGTTGAAGACGCCGTTGATCTTCCTGTTGAAGCCGAATCCTCTACGGCTGCTGTTTCATTTACATTTCTTGCATACATTGCAATGCCGGAGTTATCTTGTGAACGTTTGATATATTTATAGATTTCGTCATAACTTTGGGCTGTCCTGATCTTCTTACTGTCGCTGATCTTCTTTACTGTATTACTATTTCCTGCACTGCTGCCTGCATTGCCACCTGGCACATCCGGAGAATTTATCGCTCCTTCATGCATCCTTCCATACTGCCACACTACAGTTCCCGCCACAACTGCCACGCAGGCCGCCGCTACAAGCCCGATTTGATACGGGCGGAAATGTTTCTTCTGTTTTTTCTTTTCCAATAATTTATCTATATTCTCCGATCTCAGACTATCCGGGACTTCTGTATCTTCTGACATTCTTGAAATCTGATCTAGGATGTCCTGTTCACAATATTCTTTATGTTCATTCTCGCGCTTCATACCTTCTCACTCCCTTCTTTCCTTCTCATCTTCGCCGTAACTGCCCAGCACACATTCCATCTTCTTAAGTGCCCGGCTCCGCTTCGACCGTACCGTGTTCGGATTCAGCCTCATCATCTCACCGATCTCCTGACTGCAATACCCGCCAAATACGGATAATCCGACTAATATCTGTTCCTCTTCCGACAGCACAAAGAATGCTTTCTTAACATCGATTGCAAGATCATAATCCGGTGCTGTCGCTTGTTCCGGAAGTTCTTCTTCTCTTCCCGGTGTTTCTTTTAACGCTTTCTTCAATCTCTTCTTACATTTATTCGTAAGAATTGTAAATATCCAGCTTTTGAATGCTTCTTCTTTTTTTAATTTATGTATGTTCTCGTATGCTGCGATAACCGCCTCACTCACCGCATCTTCGGCTTCCTGCGGATTCTTCATCAGGCAGAGTGCGTAACGGTACAGATCACGGTAGACAGTCTCGTACATTTCCGAAAATTTCTTTATACTGCATTTCATATCATGTCCTCCCTCAGATATGAGTTTTCATGGTTTTTCTTTCTTTTCTCTATCATCTACATATATAAGAGTCTTTTACTCCAGATTCTGTTGCACTAAATTGAAAGTTTTTCTATCTTACATTCATGTTCCTTTGAGTCCTTCCAATAACCGATTCCAATTGCCAGAATGTCACCCGTGTATATTTCGTCATCACCCAGTTTTCCCTGAAAACGTAACGCATAACCCTTTTCTTTGATCTGACGCACTGCTGATTCTGCCGTATCATCAACCTTTAGATCTCATCATATGGACCAGAATTTGTCCAATAATTTCCCATTCGGATTCACCGTATCCACAAGATACTTCTCATATAGCCCGTCTACTTCCTCTTCTATAAATCCAAATATTTTTTCCAGCATCAATGTTTTATCAATAAAATATCGTGACTTCGTCTCCCCTTCGTACAAAACATATGGTGCTCTACTGTTAAGATAAAATCTCATCTTTGTGTCTCTTTCCGGTAACACTGCTTTTTTCCATCGTTCTCTTTTGTTTTCTTCCATCCATTATCCTCCACTTGCAATTCAGGAGGATCTATACTTTTTCAGAAATCCTCCCGCTCATTTTAATATGTTGTGAATCTTAAGCATTGAAAATCTCTGATATGTATTTCGCTTGAATATAGAAACAGTTTTTCTGCTTTAGAAAATATAGAAATATAATGCTTGGATATATTCTAGCATAAGGCACTCAGGTTGTATATAGTAAATTTAATTTTATTTTTCATCTACCTATTTTATTATGACGTCAAAAAACTCCTCAAAATCCCGACAAATCTTTCATGTCTCAGAATTCTGAAGAGTTTTTATTTGTTTATATTGGAGAGAAAAAAGGTTATTAAAATAATTCTAATTTATTTGTTCACTTTTTTATAAAGTTCGATCATTTCTTCTGCCAAAACCTTGAATACTTCCGTACTCATCATCTGGTCTTCTGCATGTGCAAGGATGAGACTCATCTTCGCGTCTTCACCGGCCGCTTCTTTCTGCACCAGATCTGTACATCGTCCTGTCCCAGGAACATTCCGACTTCTACGATTGGTACAGGAATCTCCTTGGTAATCGGCACTGTCGTAAATACATAATGGACTTTTGAAAAATCAAAACACTCCGGGCTGTCTATCAGACCTCCCGGAGTGTTTCTATCTGTCTTATTTTCTGTCTTTCTTATTCTCTATCTACCTTATTCTCTATCCTCTATAATAATTGATCAGGCATCCTTTTAAGATAATCTCTCTCTCCGCATCCGTCATATCACCGAGCTTCAGAGTGATCTCTTTCAAAGTATCTCCAACCACATACGCCTTAATTTCAGCACTCTTATCCTCGATTGCTTTTCTGATCTCCGGCACGAAGATATAATCACCGTTCTTGAAGCTTAAGTTCTCATGATCTTCCTCTGTAATAAATGGAAGCATACCCCAGTTGATCAGGTTCGAACGGTATCTCTTGGTTGCGTATTCGTTCGCAATATTTGCCCAGCCGCCGAGTACCTTCTGGCAGGATGCTGCCTGTTCTCTTGCGGAACCGTCTCCCGGTTTTACTGCGAAGATCGTGCTTCCGATTCCAAGGTTGCCTTCTCCTGCTTCCGGATACGTCTTGCGTACTTTTGCCATAACTGGTTTCAGTTCGTCTAATACTTCTAACGGACACTGTCCTGCCTCGATTGCTTTCTCAGCTTTCTGCACTTCTTTTGCACGGCCTACATAAGCAGGGTCTTTTCTGGATAATGCAAATTCTGCAAGTCCCAGAGGATTTGATCTATAAGAAGATGTCTCTCCTGACGGAATCAATTCGTCTGTTGTTGTAACCGGATCGTGGATCTCGGATACTACTTTCAGGAGTAAGTTCTTCGGAAGTGCTGCCATTGCCGGCCAGTCTTTGATGTTCGGTCCGAATTTGATCTCTACAGATGGATCTGCTACGCCGTGGCTGTCGAAGACACGGTTTGCGTAAATATTTTTGTCAAAGTGATATTTCTGTCCTTTGTATTCCACATCCATGTCAGTTGCAGGTGTAAGGAATCCCTTATTTGCTGCTGTTGCTGCGATGGAACGT
>OFLY01001621.1_pt1 | contig 12921 bp, 10 predicted proteins | sample 1541161 | NCBI WGS metagenome assembly OFLY01 (sample SAMN04209247, study PRJEB22552) | human gut metagenome | biome: gut; material: feces | host: Homo sapiens | place: USA: Oklahoma | reverse complement strand
CTTATTCACTCTACAGAAAGCTTTGGTTCTGTTGACGGGCCTGGGGTACGTTTTATTATATTTGTTCAGGGATGTCCACTGAGATGTCAGTTCTGCCATAACCCTGACACCTGGAATATGACAGATAAAAACGGCGCCACCTGGCGCAGTGCCGATGAGCTTCTTGCGCAGGCTCTGCGTTACCGCACTTACTGGAAAAATGGCGGTGGAATCACCGTAAGCGGCGGAGAACCCCTCCTACAGATTGATTTTCTGCTGGATCTTTTCAAAAAAGCAAAGGCAAAAGGTATTCACACAACGATTGATACTGCAGGTGGTCCTTTTACCAGAGAAGAACCATTTTTCTCCAAATTTCAGGAGCTGATGCAGTATACCGATCTTCTTCTTGTTGATATCAAACATATCGATGAAAAAGCTCACAAAGAACTGACCGGAAAAACGAATAAAAACATTCTGGATATGATCCGTTTTCTCTCCGATATCAAAAAACCTGTCTGGATCCGCCATGTGCTCGTACCGGAGCGCAGCGACTATGATGAATACTTAAACCGGTTAAATGATTTTATCCAGACACTTGATAATGTAGAAAGAGTAGAAATCCTGCCTTATCACACACTTGGTGCCTACAAATGGAAAGAGCTGGGACTTGATTATCCCCTCGAAGGGATCAATCCACCTTCGAGAGAACGCGTAGAAAATGCAAAGAAGATCCTGCACTGTTCGTAAAAGTTACTGTTCACAGTACCTGTGACCGGCAACGCATAAGACACATTTAAAAAAATAGATGACAGCTTTCTCTTCATATTTTACCTGTAATGTGCTATGATTGGTGTAGTGTATTTAAGAGAGGAGCATTATAGCAATGAACGAAAGAATGGAACGCGTATTGGAAAAAATGAGAAAAAAAGGAATCGATCAGTTACTTGTATCTGATCCACTCAGCATCCGCTTCTTAACAGGCATCACGGTAAATCCTGGGGAAAGATTATATGCCCTGCTGCTTCGTACAAGCGGAAAGCACACGATTTTCCTGAACTATCTGTATTATGTTTCCAATACAGGTTTTGAAGAAGTATGGTTCAGCGATATGGACGATCAGATTGGTGTTCTGACCAGGCATATCGACACCAAAGGCGTACTCGGTATCGATAAAGTATTTCCGGCACGTTTTCTTATTCCGCTTCAGGAGCGCTGCCCTGAGCTGAAGACCGTATGGGGATCTGACTGTGTAGATGGTGTCCGCGCAGTAAAGAATGCCGAAGAAATTGAAATCATGAAACATTCTACAGAAATCAATGATCTGGTAATGGAACGAGCTGCTGCTTATATCAAAGAAGGTATGACCGAAAAGCAGATTGCTGATTTTATCGATGCAGAATACCTCAAAGAAGGTGCGAGTGGTGTAAGCTTTGATACCATCGTATGTTTCGGTGCGAATGCAGCTGACCAGCATCATACACCAAGTGAGACTAGAACCTTAAAAGCCGGTGAATGTATCCTGATCGATATGGGCTGCGTGTGGCATGGATATTGTTCAGATATGACAAGAACTTTCTACTGCAAGAGCGTAGATGATGAGCAGGCTAACATTCATGATATTGTCCGCACTGCTGTCGAAAAGGCAGAAGCTGCGATCAAGCCGGGAGCACGTTTCTGTGATATTGATGCACAGGCAAGAGACTACATCGATGAAAAAGGCTACAGCGAATACTGGAAGATCCGCCTTGGACACTTCATCGGACAGGAAGACCATGAATATGGCGATGTCAGCCCGATCAATAAAAATGTGGCTGAACCTGGTATGATCTTCTCCATCGAGCCTGGTATCTATATTGAAGGCAAGTACGGCGTCCGTGTAGAAGACCTCGTTCTGGTAACAGAAGATGGACATGAAGTTCTGAATAAGGTAGAAAAGAAATATCGGATTGTTGGGTAATTAAGTATATGACAAAAAGAAACGCAGTTTGAATATCCACACTGCGTTTCTTTCTTTTTACTCTGTTTTAATATCAACAACTTCATAGACAGACGCTACATCTTCCTGATAATCCATTAATAATACCAAATCGTATTTATTAGTAAATGAATCATCATTTCTTTTTCCTTCTACTGTTACTTTAGCTTCCACATACCCAATAGTTCTTTCATTATATAAAGCTTCACTTGCTTTTTTAATTTCTACTGTAATATTATCTGTCTGAATTTTACTATCTTTATAAAATTCTTCCCTCTGCTGCTTTATTTTTTCTCTTTCTTTATCTGATGTAATAATTTCATATAACTTTTCATCTGTTATTTTTTTTGTATCATCGGAAAAGCTATCATCAATTCCTATAGTTGCTTTAGCCCAGTTTTGAATTCCTTCTTCTATTTTTTGTTTTGAATCATCTGGAATTTCTTTATCTGTTTTTTCAATTTTATCATAAAAACTTTTCGTATCATTATTGATTGTTATTTCGAATTTTTTGTCTTTTTTTTCACTTTTTTTACTTCCGCAGCCAAAAATGGTCATGATACTTAAACAAATTACTGCACCTATTATTAATCTTTTTTTCATTTTCTTTTCCTTAATATAATTGCCAGAAGCATCTTTTCCGACACCTCTGGCAATTAAGTATTACCTTATTTTACTTAAGACTGTTCTTATTAACGAACGTGTCTTTTTCTGCAAATTACAGTAACAATTGCAGCTGCACAAATAGCCATTACAAGAATGTTCATTACTACATGAGCTGAATCTCCTGTCTGAGGTGTTTCTGCATTTTCTGCTTTCTTCTCAGCTTTTTTAGCTTTGTTTGCTGTTTTATCTGCTTTTGTGTTGTCAACTTTGCTGTTATTTTTGTCATCAGCTTTGTTGTCATCTTTTTTAGTATCATCTGGTGTTGTCGGATCAGTCGGATCTGTTGGCTCTACTGGATCTACTGGATCTACTGGATCAACTGGGTCTACAGACTGAATCTTTTCTACGATCATTGTATGTCCACCAGTTGCTCCAAATGGAACCTGAATGTTTGTTACCTGATCTACACCTTCTGCAAGCTGATAGCCTTCTGGAAGCTGGAAGTCTTCTCCAAGCATGAATGTCCATGCTTCGTCTTCTCCACCTACTGCTGTTGTAGATGCTGTTGTTGTACCAACTACTTCTCCATCAACTGTTTCGAATGTTACATTTAATACTGTTTCTTTTGCTGGTTCAACCGGATCTACTGTACCGTTGATTGGTTCTACAATAAGAACATGTCCACCCATTGCTCCAAACGGAACCTGAACATTTGTTACCTGATCAACACCTGTTGCAAGCTGATAACCTTCTGGAAGCTGATAATCTGTTCCAAGCATAAATGTCCATGCTTCGCCTTCTGCTCCTGTTGCTCCTGTTGTTACAGTCTGAGTATCAACTACATTTCCATCTGCCAGCTGATATGTTACATATAATGTAGTTACAGTCTGCTGAACCTTTTTCACATAAACCTCTCTTGAAGTTCCATCCAGATAAGGTGTAACAGATACTGTTGTAGATTCTGTAAATCTACTATCTACCTCATATCCTTCTGGCATAATAGAACTAAAGTCTACATCCTGTGCCACCCCTTCTGTACCATTTACAGTCAGGTATTCTTCCTTGATGACCTGATCATTATTATCAGTGTCATGGAAAATAAACTTGATATTAAAATCCCCGCTGACAGCAGCAAAAACATTCAACGAGTTAACCATTAACATCGCTAATGTAAGGCATGCAACAAGGATTTTTCTCATACTCTTTTTCATAACCTTTTTTCCATCCTTTCTTAATTTTGAGTATAAGTCTCTCTCGTATGTCCCCCCTTTTTATTCAAATTTTCGCAGAAACTATTTTCCTGCCTGTAAAAACAGTTTCTACTATTTCAAAAGCCATCCAACGCGTAGAGACAAATATTTTCGTTAAATGGCTTCTGACTTTGACTTCATTTCCGAGAGGTTATACCGCCAATATCTCCTCTTGTGTCTATTATCTAGTTTTCACATTGCGGCATATTCATACACTGTTATTATATGTCTTAATTTTTAAGATGTCAATTGATTGTGTTCGAATTCTAAGACTTTCTGTGTTTTTTCTCATAAACATCCTTCTCTTTTGTTCACTTTGACGAACCGTTAATTATTTCATTATCAGTCCCACTCTTTTCCAACTTTTTTAATATTTTTGTCATGTATTTTATTATTTATCGAAATCTATCGAAAAACTCCGCACCAATACCCTTTAGTCTTATTTTTTAAGATTTTTATTATTAAAAGTACCTTTTTTAAGACTTTCCACTTCCTAATATCAATTTCCATTATAATAGGTAATAACATATACAGATTTCGCTTATACTATATAAGAACTCTTAGAAAGGAAGACCTGCTCATGGAACATATTGGAGAAATTCTCCGGACAGCACGTGAAGATAATTTTTATACTCAGAAGAAAGTAATGGAACTGACCGGTATCAACCGCAAGACTCTGTCCGGCTATGAGAACAGTGTAGCTGAACCAGATCTTGACACATTTGCCAGATTCCTCCGCTTATATCAACTTTCTGCGGATGAAGTATTAGGAATTAAGACTTCTATCCCCCCTCGCATTTTTCCCTTTCGCGCTGCGAACGAAAAATGCTTACTCTTTTCCAAAAATTTGACACCAGCCACCAGGAAGAACTTTTGATTCAGTTTCAATCTCTCGCAGACTATCTCGATAAAAAATCAAAATAAATTGTTATTGCTTTTTCCTGCTCTGACCATTTATAATGAACTTATACTATGTTTGAAGGGGGAACATTTTCATGAAAGATATTGGTAAAATTCTGAAAAACGCCCGTGAGAATAAAGAATATACCCAGAAACAAGTGATGGAATTGACCGGTATCCACAGAAAATCTCTGTCCGGTTATGAGAATAACGTTGCCGAGCCGGATCTCTCCACTTTCGCAACCCTTGCCAATCTGTATGGCATCTCTGCAGATGAAGCTTTGGAAATTGGTGAACCGGATCCTTCTGTTTCTTTGCTTCGTTTTGAATTCCAAGTTCTTTCTTTATTTAAAGAACTCGATGCAAAGCATCAGGAAGAACTTCTGATCCAGATCACCGCACTCGTCAGATATTTAAATGCAAAAAATATGGTGCCGCAAAATCATCAATCCAGATAATTTTGCGGCACCACCGATTTATACATGTAAATTCTTTTCCATTTCCTGACGCATTTCTTTTCCCTTGAAAAGCACCAGTCCGATCAGCATCAGCACGCCCATCCCAATTGAAATCACAGACGGAAATACAATTCGTACCTTACCAGTCAGCAAAAAGATAAATGGTAAGATCATTCCGTAAAGCGCCGCCATCACAAAGTACACCAGATAGTCCTTCGCCTGACGGTAATACACCCTCGATATGATCAGCATCGAAATCATAATCAAGCCACTGACTCCCGGAAGCACAAAGTCAATCGACCAGCCATGCCAGCCGGTCAGCCAGTCCCAGATAATACAGCCGACTGTCACAATGATCAGCTGCCACATGGCATTCTTCAGCAGATTGTACCGCTTGAAGAAACCGACTGCGAGCGCCAACCACATACTGAACGCACCGCCGCACACAAACAATGACAGATGGAAATTCGTATCAATGCTATAATCCACTCCCAGTGCCGCCACAATCGCGATCATGCAAAGAAATGTAAATATTTTGAAAATCTGCATTCCTTTCGCTTCTGTCATCACACTTTCCGGATACTCCACTTCAAGGATCTCAGGCTTTACTTCCTGCTCTTTCAGAATCTGGAAAAAGTTGTCCTTGATCGCATCACAGTCATATCTGGACGTAAATCCCAGATAAATCTTATCCCGGAAAGAACACATGCAAAGCTCTACCTTCGGCGTACTTGTATAAACACCAAAATACCTGATATACGTCTCATAGCTTTCCGGCATCCGGATGATTCCCATGTTGGAAAAAATAGCGGTCACATCACTTTCTGCCGTCCTCGCCCCGATATTGATACAGACATTTTTCAGTTCCAGCGGCGCAAATTTCAGGATTGGATGCACCTGCAAGGCGAAGTAATCGTTCATCCGCTTCTCCATCTTTTCCGCTGTCAGTTCTTCTTTAAAGCATGCATTTACTTTTTGCACAACATCTGTGAACTCTTCTTTTCCACCCTGAAAATGATATCCCGGTTCGATCCAGTTGAAGAAATTGAGCATTGTATTGGTCGGAAAGAAATTACGCAGATTTACCGGAACCATCAGTACAACCGGCTTGCTTTCCTGCCGTCTTGTCATTGTCCGGTGAATCGCACACAGATATACCGCAGTCAGAAATACCGTCATCGATACACCATAAGTCTTTGCCTGATGCCTCAGTTCTTCGACCGGAATTTCTGCCTCTGTCGTCTGCAGGCTTCCAAGCTCACGCCGGTTTCCGCGAAGCTGATGCGCTGCCGGTTTTTTCTCTTTTTTGCGGTCTGCCTGGCGGGAATAATATCTTTCAAATCCATCTGCTTCCTGATCGAAAAGGCTCTCCGAATACTCTGACAGAACCACATCCTCCAGTCCATCCTCATGATGTGCCAGATACAGATAATTTTTCACCAGCTCCCGTACAAATTCACTGGCACCGGTTCCGTCCGTCAGCACATGAAAGACCTCAAAATTAATTCTCTTTTTGTAATAAGTCACTTCAAAAAGCAAATCTCTCTTATCACGGATATAAAGGCTGCTGCACGGCTCCTTATACTCTTCTCTTACAACCGGTCTTTTATTACTCTGTTCCAGATAATGCCAGAACAGTCCCTTTCGCAGCACGGACAGAAAGATCGGATATTTTTCCAGTGTCCTGTCTACCGCCTTCTGCAGGATCTCCTGCTGTATATCCTCTTTCAATTCACAGTAGAACCGGAATACACGGGTATCCCTTTTACTGCTCGCCGCCGGAAAAAGCTTCGCTGCATTGTCCAGCCTTCTCCAGTGCTTTACATTTGCCTGTGGCATTTTCTATTCCCCCTCCAGAAAATGATTGATATATTCAAAACTTTCCTGTACATGCAGACTCCGGATTCCCAGTGCAAAATATCCGTGAAGTGCATCCTTGATCCGGTGTACTTCCACCCGGTTACCTGCCTCTGCAAGACGTCTTCCATACGCTTCTCCCTCATCCCGGAGCGGATCAAATTCTGACGTCAGGATCAGTGTATCCGGCTGTCCTGACAGATCTTTCTCCAGAATCGGTGCAAAATATGGATTTAACTTGTCCTCTTCCGAACCTGCATAAAGATTGATATAATCTTTTAATTTGCCTGCCGTCAGAAGATAATCCTGCCCGTTCTCCCTTACAGAAGAGAACAGACTCTTCTCTGAATAATCATTATTGACTGCCGGATAGATCAGAATTTGTCTCTTTGGCATAAATTCGCCACGGTCCCGTGCCATAATGGACAATGCAGCTGCCAGATTGCCACCTGCACTGTCTCCAATCAGAGTAATATCCTCCGGCTTTGTATCCGGATGCGTATACAATGCTCTTGCCACGGCATAACAGTCCATAAGCCCGGTCGGGAACTTGTGCTCCGGCGCCAGGCGGTATTCTACTGCTGCTACAGTCTGCCCCGTCGCCTGTGCCATCCGGGAACATACTCTCTCATAATTTTCCACATGCTCAGTCGCCCATCCTCCTCCGTGAAGGAAAAGCATGATCTTTCGTCCCTTGATCTGATCTTTTTCCAGACACGATGCTTCATCCGGGAAAAATACCCGGATCGGAACTTCATAATCTCCGTTATATACCTGCAGATCCATTTTTTTATAAAAAATTTTCATCGGATCCAGTCTTTTCAGATCCGCAAGCTGCCTTGATACTTCTACATCAATCCCTCCAAAAGACAGGATTTTCAGGATTGCTTTTGTTGCTATATTGATTGCCATATTTTTCTGTCCTCATTTATTTTTTCATACAGATTTATTCTACCATAGAATGATGTCCCCTACCACTCTTTCTCTTTCCATCTTTGCTACATTAACCCATTTTCAATTTTTCAGATTTCACAATCATCTCATTATTTATTTGACACAGACTGTCAAAACAGTTACCATACACTTATGCACAAGGAGGGTGTATTTGTTTTATGAATAATAAAAAAAATATAGACGACTATTTTGATGACAACTTTGAAGTAACTTATACAGGCGATCTCCCGTCGATCCCTGTGGGGCAGGATGATTATGACGACCGTTATGACGACACAGACTACCTTAACGATTATGAAACTGACGACTACTACGATGAAACAGACAGGCTTGCTCCTGATTATGACGATGATTATGAAGAAGAGGATTCTTATTATGACCGCCAAAGACCAGCCAGACGGACAGAACGGAGAAATTCCCGCAGACGTCCCGATTCCTCTTCCGAAGAACTGGCTGCTCCAATCCGGAATATTGCCCGCACCGGAAGTACTGCCGCTGAGAAACTGACCACTTTCATCCTTCGCCCGGCACCGGTTCTGATGTCCGCCATCATCCTGGCGATTACCTTTTTTTCATTCTGGAATCAGCTGTCTGATTATGGAGATATCAATACACTGACATCCAATCCAGATCTTACTCTGATTGCTTATCTGACTGTCGGAGCGGTTATGCTGATCTGGATGCTGTCTACGTTCTTTTTCACATTAAGTGGCATCCGACACGGAACCGGACGCGGACTTACTTATTTTGTCCTGGTATATGTTCTTTCCTACCTGTTCAGCCTTGCGGCAAATGCAATTCCTGCGGATGTCGAACTGTTTACCGGTATCAGAGGCGGTATCCTGGTATTTGGTTCCCTTTACCCGGCATATTTTCCATTCTGCGTGGTGGGAATTATTACTTGTATTTTGCGGAAAATTTTGAAGTAAAACATTCCTCATACTAAGGCATATGCCTTAGGGCATCCTCATATGGTGTTTTTACTTTATAAGTGAACAACAACTAATTACATGCGAAAAAAGAGTAAGTCAAATCACTCATCTATCTGATTTGACTTACTCTTTTCTTACTTTTGTTTCATTCCCGATGTGTTTCCCAACTTTTGTACTATTTTTTCTATATCATATTCCGGTGCATAGGTATTGGCAATATCATAGATTCTCTGTATCGTCAAGACATCCTCTTCCAGAAAATCTGCAATTTCCTCTGCTGACATCCCTTTTTGCAATTTTTTTATAACAATTGAAACTAATGCTTCCCTGTACCCTTCTTTACGCCCTTCTTTACGCCCTTCTTTACGTCCTTCTTTACGTCCTTCTTCACGTCCTTCTCGCATCCCAATTATTTTTGCACTTTTCATAAACGAATTATGATCCCACAAAATTTTTTGTCTTTCTTCGTATTCTCTTCTTTTTCTTTCATCTGCACTCATCTTCTCCAGACATTCATAAGCTTCTTTAATATATTCATTTTGCTCTGCCATCTTTGCAAAATCCTTTCTGTTCTTTCCGCTCATAAATCGCATCCACTGGATGATCCCAGTTTCATTCTGACTTTCCGGTGGCAACTTTTTCAATTCCAGAATATGAATCTGCAGCAAGTCCGTCAGCACTTCTCCAGTCTCTTTATCACAGAACATTCCCGCATGATAACATCTGGTATCATTTTCAAAGAAATTAAAGTCCAAAATTCCAACATGAATGCACGGTTTAATTCTATCATAAGTATCCCCTGTTTTCATTTGATCCGTTACCATCTTTGACAGATAATAAAAGCTCCTCTGAAACCAGAATTCAAATGGCACCACCTGCATTTCCAAATCCATCTGCTCTCCATTTTTCAAGAGAACTCTTACATCCAGAATCCCGTATTTATCTTCCGGATATTCTTTCCTTAAAATTGTTGGCATCAACTTTGTTTTCTGAATTTCTTCTGGATCTTTCTTTAGAATTGCCGCAATCAATCCCTGTCTTACTTTTGCATTCTCCATTAATTCCTTGAAGCAGAAATCTACCGTTGGATGCATTATAAAGCTATCCTGATTTTCTGTTAATTGTTTCTTTTCTTCTGTCATATGATTCCCCTTTCTGCATTGTAAAAATATAGAAAGGAAAATCTGACTTTTCTACTATAAATATTTTAACATACTGTCATCCTTTGTAAAGGCAAACTCCCATACTTCTATATTTTCTTTTGCTTTGTTCATTGTCGGGAGTTTACTCGAAAATTGAGCACCGAAAATGAGATACCTTCTGATTATGGTTAATTAGATACTTTTTCGATTTTAGAACTAAATCGAAGTAAAATAACTCTATCACATTTTCCTGAAATCTTATACCCTGCATAACATTTTCGAGCACTTTCGTTGCATTTCAATCATCAGACCATTTTATATGCATATCCAAAAAAATCCCGTACTCCATGTACAAATCACATGAAATACAGGATCTTTTTATTTATCTAACTAGAATTTGATAACTCCAAGAATTATACCTGAGATCAGACAGATAATACTTACACCCCAGATCCAGAAGAAACTGTTCTTGATGTGATCTTTGATCTCCACACCGGCAAGTCCGGTTCCAAGGAAAGTAGCAGGAACAACCGGGCTGATGAAAGTTGCACAGTTACGGCAAACAACCATTGCAATGGCAATATGTGCCGGATTTACACCGAATTCGTTTCCGATTCCGATCAGTACCGGAAGCATTCCGAAGAAGAAGGAATCGGTATCAAACATCAGTGTAAGCGGTACAGATACCAGACCTACGATAAGCGGTAAAAATCTTCCCATAGACTGTGGAACTACATTTGCAAGTACATTAGCCATATGAGTCATGATCTCTGTTTGCTGCATCACTCCAAGAAATACACCTGCACAAAGAATCGTAGATGCCATGGTAAGTGCCGGACCTGCATGGGATTTAATGATCTTACCCTGCATTTTTGCACCCGGGTAGTTTACAAAAAGTGCTACTGCACATCCTACCATAAAGATATAGTAAGACGGTACCTTTGCAAGAACCAGGTTTACGATCACTACCAGTGTTACGATTACATTGAACACAAAGAGTTTCGGTCTTGCAAGCTCATTCTTTTCATCATCTGTTACGGCTTCATCTTCAATTCCGCCATACTCGATCTTTTCTGCTGAAGAAGTGCCTGCACCTCTCTTCTTTTCGATATTTCCCCAGATAAATGCAGTTCCGAGTGCAATGAAAATACCTACAACCTGCATTGGAATGATCTGTTTCCACAGGGCATTCGGTTCAATTCCAAGAACAGTAGCCGCACGCATTGTCGGTCCGCCCCATGGCAAAAGGTTCATAACACCCATTGCAGATACACAGATCAGCATCAGAGTTGTCGGTCTCATATTCAGACGTTTGTACACCGGGAGCATTGCCGGAATCGTGATCAGGAATGTGGAAGCTCCACCTCCGTCCAGATGTCCGATCATCGCAATGATACAGGTCATCATTGCCACACCGACTACATTACTTCCAACCTTCTTCATCAATGCATTGATGATCTTATCGAACATTCCTACATCTGTCATAATTCCAAAGAAGAGTACAGAGAAGATAAACAACGCCGCAGTACCGTGTACTCCGGATACACCGGCTGAAATAAATTCCCCCATTTCTTTGATCGTAAATGTTCCGGTCGCTACAAGAATCGCACCTGTTACAGTGGATACACTGACAAACGCAAGTGCCGGTACCGTTACATTTCTTAAAAGCAACGCAATCACTACAATGATCGTTGCAAATCCCAATAAGGCAAGCATCGCTTCACTCATGGCATTTTCTCCTTCCTTTTGTACGGGTACTTTTTCGTACCATTTATTTGATGATTCCATTATAAAAACCCAACCTTACACTCTTACAGATTCCTCCTTACATTTTGTTAAGGTAAATCTTTAAAAGTATTAAGGTTGGGTTTGTCTTATCTTACACCTTACAGATATCTGCGTCTTTTTTCTTATACCGGCTGGTTGGCACGATTCCGAATTGCCTCGAGAATTGCGGTATCCGATACCGGTTTTTCTACATATCCGTCAATGATTCCTTTCTGCCGGGCCTCTGCCACCTCACGGCTGACTCCATCAATAATAATAAGCTTCAGCATGTCCGGATATCTGCCTGCAAGCGACATACAGAAATCCACTCCACTGCAATCCTCCATCGTCTCGTCTACTACCAGTACATCTGCCTCCTGCTGTTCCAGACATTTTTGTAGTTCTTCTCTTTTCATACAGGTCTGAATCTGGATCCCAATCTTCTCAAAATTCTTTTTCAGCAGTTGCAATACCTTTGCATTGTCATCTGCCACCACGATCCGATAATCCTTTCTGGGAATATTCTGCACAATCTGTGGCATATGCTCTGTATCCAGTACCGGAAGGTAGATATGAAAGGTACTTCCTTCTCCTTTTTTGCTCTCTGCATAAATATATCCCTTATGTGAAGTAATAATCTGCTCCGCAAGTGCCAGTCCAAGTCCGGTACCCTCTCCCCCTTTTTTCGTTGTAAAAAATGGATCAAAAATCTGACGCAGCGTCTCTTTATCCATTCCACACCCATTATCTTTCACCTGGATATGGATATATTTTTTCCATACATCCGAAAGCTTTTCAATCACTCCCTGAGCCAGTTTTTCTTTTTCTTCTGAATGGCAGGATATTCTGATATTTCCTTGATTTTTTCCAATCGCATGCACCGCATTAACGCAGACATTTAAAAGCACTTGGTTCAGCTGTGTCGCATTTCCAAGGATCATTTCATCATCTACACAAAACTCACTTTCCATATGGATCAGAGGCGTACAGACAGATTCCATCATCCTTTCTGCACGCGTCATGAATTTCTTTATCGAAATATTTTTATAAACGGTCTCTACATTCTTTCGACTCAGGGACGAAATCTGGCGCACTACATCC
>OFLY01001613.1_pt1 | contig 12950 bp, 10 predicted proteins | sample 1541161 | NCBI WGS metagenome assembly OFLY01 (sample SAMN04209247, study PRJEB22552) | human gut metagenome | biome: gut; material: feces | host: Homo sapiens | place: USA: Oklahoma | reverse complement strand
GTTCAGAAAATGGGCGCGGTAAAGAGCATGAAGCTCTTTGGCGGTATCGGAACGGTGATGTTCTGCGCCGGCTGTATCCTGGGAGAGAGCGGCGTATGGATTCTGGGAGCATCAGGCTTTGCGCTGGCGATTTTGTATCCCACCATGGTGCTTTTGATCCAGCAGATTTATCCGGTTCAGACCGCAGCCACCCGTACAGGCGTTATCATCAGTGCGGCTACGGTAGCAGATATTGTGTTTAATCTGCTCTTTGGCGCAGTTTCCTCCAAGTGGGGATATGGCATCAGCTTTATGATCCTTCCTGTGGCTATGGCTGTTTTTTATGGTTTGTATCTGAGGCTCGCAGGAAGTTTGAAAAGAAATTGAGGAAAAATGAAAATAGAAAAGGGAGAACGGGCAGATGGATGTAATGAGAAACAGAATACGGCCGATTTTAGACAGTTTGAGACAGTGGCGCTGCCGTTTCAGTGAAGAACTGACAGAGGTATTTAAGAAGGCTTTAAATAATGACAAGCTGGATATCAAGGTTGAGAAGATGAAGAATGCATCTGTTGCGTCTATGATCACTGTATCTGAGGAAACCAGACGTATGCAGGATATGATGAAGATGTACAGCATGGGCGGCATGGATATGAGTGCATTTGGCGCAACAGGAGAGACTCTTGTATTAAATGCAAACCATCCTCTGGTTAAATATGTCCTGGAGAACAAAGAAGGCGAAAATACAGTTAAGATCTGCGAACAGTTGTATGATCTGGCAAGCCTGGCACATGGTCAGCTGTCACCAGAGCGTATGACTAACTTTGTAAACCGCAGCAATGATATTATGATGATCATGGCTGGACAGAAAGCAGAATAAATAGTACAATAAAAAGCACGACACAGATTTGCGGGGGCTGTTTCACAGGCATTTTGCCTGAGTCGGCCCCTGCTTTTTTAGTTAAATGTACTCGCAAAATCGGATACAAAAAGATCCTGAGAGTACATGGGTTGAATATATTTGAAAGTACAGGGAGAATATATATGAAAAAACGTACCTTATCAAGAAACGTGCTGACACTGGCTCTTGGAATGTCACTGGCGGCAGCCGGTGCTTTTGTAGCGTTTGCAGACCCGCTGGGCTTAAGCTATATTAATGGTCAGACTGTAACAAGCCGTATGGGCGGCTTTGAATTTAGCGCACCGGCAGAGTATAAAGTAGACAGAAGTGGCGCTTCTTCGGCTCTTTCCGGGGAGATCGTAGCGGGTCTTGTGGAAGATGGCGGAAAAATCGATTTTGCGGCGTCCATGGTAGATGAAACCAATAAAAGTTATATCATCAATACAGCCATGGTCCTGCCTGCAGATGATGGTTCCGGACAGCCTTTTAGCGTAGAAACCTTAAAAGCGGAGCTGGCAGAGTCCGGTCTGAATCCGGCAGATACAGAAAGCGGTACAGTAAAGCTGGGAGCTGCAGATTATGAGTATCTGAAGGTAAATTACGGAAAAATGATGGCAGACTCCATGAGGGGACAACTGGAGTCAGGACAGCTTTCTGAAAAACAGAAAGAGCAGGCAAAGGCATTATTAGACCGGATGGAAAAACTGCTGGTCAATGATTTTTATATCCGGAATACAGGAGACAAAATCTATGTGCTCTGCCAGACCTATTCTGCTGACCAGGCAGAGCGTGCAGCAGCCTTTTTAGGTCTTTTAAAGCCTTATACAGGAGTAGAAGGCTGGTACCAGAACGGGGAAAACTGGCAGTATAAAAAGGCAGACGGACAGTTGGCGTTAAACTGCTGGGAACAGGATGAAAATGGCCTTACCTATCATCTGGACGGAAACGGAAATATTGAGTACAATGCCTGGGTACAGGAAAATGGCGGCTGGAAGTATGCAGATGAAAGTGGTCATATGGTTACTTCTGTAACAAAGACCATTAACGGAGTCCAGTATACCTTTGACGATAAGGGAAATATGATCGCCGGAAGTGAACGCACAGCCCAGGACTATTCCCTGGGAAACCTGGAAGGAAATACCTATACTAACTACTGGGCAGATATGACCCTTTCTTTCCCGGAAGCAGCTACTGTAATGGCAGGAAACGGCAGTGCCCAGACCTATGCACTGGTTGGCGGGGAACATGTAGATGTAAATGATCCGGAATTAAGTTACCGTATTACAGTGGATTTTACAGAGGCAGACATGGAGCTGGATCGTTTCATGGATGCAGTAGTTGGTCACGGGGGAACAGATGGCTATAAGGTAGATGCTTCAGGTAAAGTGAGCCTGGGTGGCTATGAATTCCGCTATTGCAGGACTTCCTACGATTTTGGTGATGGAACCGCCCATCACTCTGACTGGTATGTACGCCAGATTGATTCCAAACTGGTCCTGATCCATTTTGATTACTATGATGAGCTGAAAAACCAGGTACAACAGGTTTATGACAGTATTAGACAGCCACAGGCGTAGTCAGATAGTTGATAAAAAACGTCAAAGAGTAAAGAAGGCTCTTTGACGTTTTTTCGAAATTACTAACGTATAGTGAATATTAAAAGTTTTTTGATATATTTGCCGTTACATGGGGCCTAAGTGAATCATTTGAGCGATAAATACCAGGGCACTTCCTACTGCCAACCAGAGAAGCATGATTTTCCACATAAAGCGCATCCAACGATCGTAAGGAATATTTGCAACACTTAAGTTCCCCATTAATGCGGTAGACATAGGAAGAATGTAATTGCAGAATCCATCGCCAAAGTTAAATGCCAGAATAGCAGTTTGACGAGTAATTCCGACCATATCTGCAACGGGAGTAAAAATTGGCATAACTACAGCAGCTTGTCCGGAACCAGAAGTTACCAATATATTGATGATAAAATTAACCCAGTACATACACATGCCACGTAGTGCAGGAGGAAATGCATTAAGTACAATGGTACATCCGTAAACCAGAGTATCCAGAATATTAGCTGAAGATAAAACACCAGATGTAGCTCTTGCAAGACCAAGGATTAAAGCAGATACAGTGAGTTTTTGACATCCTGTTGCAAAATGTTTAGCAATAGTACTTGGACCAAACCCAGCAAAAGCACCTGAAATTACACCAAGCCAGATAAAGACAACAGATATTTCAGGAAGATCCCATCCTCGTGTTACACAACCCCATACCAGAACAACAAGGGAACCAATTAAAGTTAAAAGAACCAGAAGCTTACGTGGAGTCAGAGAAGAGTCGTGAGAGGCATCAACATCTTCATCATTTCTCAGTTTATCCAATTCGTACATAGGGCTTGAAGCAGGATTGGATTTGACTTTACGTGCGTAACGGATCAGGGCAATACTGGTAAAGATCCAGAAAACGAAGAAGCAGAAGAAACGGTATTGAATACCGGAGTAAAGTGGAAGTTCTGCAATTTTCTGGGCAACAATGGTAGTTGAGGTATTTAAAGTACCTGTGGAAAAACCAATGGCACCACCTAAAAGTGGCAGTGCAGCACCAGTAATGGAGTCAAATCCCATAGCTCTTGTCATCATAATGATAACAGGAGTAAATCCAATAAATACAGTTACAGACTGTGTAGTAGCAATGGCAGCGAAAACCAGGAGCAGAAGCGGGATGAAAATAGCTTCCTTATTGCCAAATTTTGCAACTACTTTTGCGATTAGTACCTGAAGTGCACCGGTTTCAACCAGAACATTAAAAGCACCACCAGACATGATGACCATAAAAATCAGTTTGGCACTGCTGGAAAAACCGTCTATAATATAATTAGGAATTAAAAGTGGATTTACAGGGGTTTTAGCAATAAATGAAAACTGATCAGGAACAACTACTTTAATTCCCTGAGCATTTTCAACACGGGCAAATTCTCCCGCCGGTAGAATCCATGTGAGTATTGAGGCAATGAATACGATACCAATGATGATGACAAAGGTATGAGGTACTTTGAACTTTTTCTTAGGTACGTTTTGTTTTTCTGATAGCATAAAAATTCCCCCTTTAGTAAAAATTAAGAAAATGAGAACAGAAATGAAAAGAAACAGCTTCCTGTTGCAGGAAAATGTTGAGTGAAGTATAATCAATAAACAAAGAATTGTAAAGATAAAATCTGTTTATAACAGAATGCTTCCCATAATGTTTGATTATACTGAGAAAATTTTGCATATTTGGCAGAGAGGAGGAAAATGGTCTTTGAATTTAAAAGAACAAATTTATATGCTTTCTTTGGAACGTCATAGTAATATTACAAGAGCGGCAAAAGAACTGGGAATTAGTCAACCGGCATTAACTACATTCTTAAATCATTTGGAAAAGGATTTGGATGTAAAGTTATTTGACCGCTCTGCAGTTCCTATGAAATTAACTCCTGCTGGGGAGCTTTATATTAATAAGGCTAAAAAGATGCTCTGCATAAAAGAAGAATTTGATAGAGAACTTCAGGTGTTGAAAAAACGGGATTTATCATGTATTAGAGTAGGAATCCAGCAGATCAGAGCTCCTCATGTTGTGCCGCCATTGACTATGGCAGTTAAACAGGAATTTCCTAAATTGGATGTTGTTTTTAACGAAAATCATGGTGAAAATTTGTTTAATATGCTGGAAAGGGGAGAAATTGATCTTTTACTTCATAATCATATGAGGCAGATACCGGGAATAAGTGCGGAATTTTTGATGAAGGACCGGTTGCTGTTTATCACTCCAAAGAATCATTTGCTAAACGCATATGGAATTAAATCTGCCAAGCCATATCCTTGGATCGATTTATCTTGGTTTAAAAATGAAAATTTTATGTTGCTGCCGGAAGCATATACATTGAGGGAACATGCAGAACAACTTTTTGCCTCTTTAGGATGGAGACCAGAAACAATAGAGATATATACCAGAACAGAGACTATTTTACGCCTGGTCACTGCAGGCGCAGGGGTTGGCTTTATTTTTGAAAGCTATCTATCATATTTTAACGAAGAACGCAAACCTGCTTGTTTTCTTATAGGAAATCCTCCGATTACGGTGGATTATATGGCTTTTTATCCGGAAAAAATGAAACAATATCCGGTTTTCACCCGTTTTTTGGACATGATCCGCTTTGTATTATCAAAGTAATGTTGGTATAGATGGTGAGTGGCAATAATTGAAGATAAAAAAGATTGACAAAAAAGAAAATATGTGAGAAGCTTTAGATAAATGAGACAGTGAAATGAATAGAATGTGAAAAGGAGAATTGCATAATATTCTCTTTTTTGTAGTGCAGCCAGTCCTGAATAAGGTCTGGCTTTTTTTGAATGGATTACATGGTTTTGAGAAGACATGTTATTAAAAAAGGAGGATTTATAATGGAACATAAGTCTTTTTCAGATCGCTTAAGGGAGTATTTAAAAGAAAATGAAAGTAAACTTATAGAAGGATTATCAGAGATTGTAGCTCAGCCTAGTGTAAGCAGTACTGGTGAAGGAGTATCTAAATGCTGTGAACTAATAGTGAAAAAGATGAAAGCAATTGGTATGGATGTACAGACTTATCCAATCGAGCCACATTCAGTGATTATTGGAAAAATTGGAGCAGATCCTTCAAAAAAGACAGTTTTGATATATGCTCATTATGATGTACAACCTCAGGGTGACCTTACTCAGTGGAGAACACCGCCATTTGAGCCAACAATTATAGAAGGGGTAATGTACGGACGTGGAACAGCAGACAATAAGGGACCATTAATGGCTCATTTAAATGCAATTGAATTTTGGTTGAAAGAATATGGGGAATTGCCTGTTAATATAAAAACCATTTTTGAGGGTTCAGAAGAAAGTAATAGTGAAGGATTGCCAGAATTTCTTTGCTCACATAAAGAATTATTAAAAGCTGATATGGTATATTTTAGCGATGGATCTAAAAACCATAATGACCAGCCGATTATTGCTCTTGGTGTAAAGGGAATGCTATATGTAGAATTAGTGTTGACAACTATGACCAGAAATGTGCATTCCCAATATGCACCTGTTTTGCCAAGTGCAGCATGGCAAATGGTTCAGCTATTAAATAAATTAAAGACAGAGGATGGTACTGTCCATATCCCAGGCTTTTATGATGATGTTGTACAGCCGACAGAAATTGAAAAAGCTATATACGATAAACTGCCGGACGTGAGAGAAAATCTATTTAGAAGTTATGGAGCCTATCCGATCTATCCGGCAGATAAGGGTTACTATATACAATTAAATGGAACCCCAAGCTTTAATATATCAGGAATCAGTTCTGGATATACAGGAAACGGAACAGCAACTGTTCTTACATCAAAGGCAATTGCAAAAATTGATATGCGTCTTGTAGCTGCCCAGGACGGCAATAAAATATTGGATAATCTGAAACGATATATTAAAAAATTAGGATATGATAATGTAGAAGTCATTTGTCATGGAATTACAGAGCCTGCCAAAACACCGGTTGATACTCCGTATCTGCTTCCGGTGGAGAAAGCGACCCAGAATGTATTTGGTCCGTACATGGTATATCCTAATCGGCCATCAACGGCACCGGATTATTTGTGGACCAATATTCTGGGGCTTCCTACGATCCAGGTGCGTTGGTGTGATGCTACTTCTGATAATCACGCACCAAATGAACATTTAACTTTATCCAATTATATCAAAGGGACTGAGCTTACAGCTACAGTTTTAAAAGAAATCAGTGAAATGTAAAAGAGGTGGACATGAAAAACAAAAAACTTTTATCAGATATTAAGGAATATCTAAAATATTATGAGAATCAGGTTTTGGAAGACTGGTATGAACTGATCCGTCATATAAGTGTTAGTGAAACAGGGGAAGGAATTGAAACTTGCTGTGACTGGATCCAGAAAAAAATGGAAGAAATTGGAATTCAAGTGATAAAATATTCTGTAAAACCCGCTCCGGTCCTGGTAGGGAGGTTTGGCAATGATCCGGAAAAAAAGACAGTTCTGATCTATGCCCATTACGATGTGAAACCGGCTGGAGAACGAAAATTGTGGCATTCAGATCCGTTTGTTCCTACAGTACGTGATGGAAAAGTTTATGCAAGAGGAAGTGCTGATAATAAATCACCTTTAATGGCGCATTTAAAAGCTTTGGAATACTTTGTCAGAAAAAAAATGGAAGTTCCCGTAAATGTTATTTTTGTATTTGAAGGGGATGAGGAATGCGGCAGTAGAGGATTGGAAGAATTTCTGGCAGAGCACAGGACGGAATTGGCAGCAGATCTGGTGTTTTTCAGCGATGGTCCAAAGGATCCTAGTGGATTGCCTATCATTGCGCTGGGAGCAAAGGGAGATTTGTCTGTTCATATTACAGTTGAAACGATGAATAGGAATGTTCATGCCCGTTATGCACCGGTACTGCCTTCCGCTGCGTGGCAGCTGGTGGAGATATTGGGAAAGTGCAAGTCAAAAGATAAGATTCTGATACCTGGTTTTGAGGAAGGAATATTACCTTTTACAGAAAAAGAAATTGAGATCATGGATAAACTGCCGAAGTCAGAGGACAGTTTGAATACAATTTATGAAGCAAAGTCGTCTAATTATGGCAAGGACTTTTATCCAAGGCTTTTAGGACAGCCTACATTTAATATTTGCTGGATCAAAACAGGAGCTAATGGAGTAGTTCCTGCAAAAGCGGAAGCATTGATCGATTGCCGTTTAGTACCAGATCAGGATCCTGAGAAGGTATTTCAATGTATCAAGAGGCACGTTGAGATGATGGGATATGATAATGTAAAAATTGAAAATGATGGTTATATCCCTTCTTCAAAAACAGATGTGAACACGCCGTATCTGCCGGCTGTTGAAGAGATTTGTCGTGATATTTATGGTGAATATGTAATCTACCCATGCAGACCATCATCAGCCCCTGACTATTTGTGGACTAATGTTTTAAAGCTTCCGGCTATTCAGGTGCGATGGAGTGATGCTGATTCAGATAATCATGCGCCAAATGAACATTTATCCATTAAAGAGTATATGGATGGAATTGCGCTGACAGTGTGTGCGTTGCAGGCAGTTTCTGAAATTTCAGAAATTAACGAAAAGGACTGAAGAAAATCCGAATAAAAACTCTTGACATCACCACGTCACAGTGCTATACTCCAAACAACTTCATTAGAAAACCGTTGAAACGGAGATAACGGCAGTTATGGCCTCACAGAGAGTCGGCGTTGGTGGAAGTCCGATAGAACCCAGATTGTCAAATGGACCGTTGAGGGCGCAGTCAAAGAAGGTGACTTCGAGTATTCTGCGACGTGGGGCTGACGTTAATAGCCGGTAGTATGATAGTACTACGCAGAGCGCACAGCTTATGTGAAACAGAGGTGGCACCGCGGTTTATTCCGTCCCTGATGATATTTATATCGTCAGGGACTTTTTTGCGTGAGCAGCCGGTCAAAGTCCGTGTTTGCACGAAACATTGACAACTGCCCCGTCAGATGAAGGAAAAGAAGGAAAAAACACAGGTAAATGTACAACAGACACAGATAAGTGTACAAATGGTACATGAAAGGCAAGAGGAGGAAAAAAATATGTCAAATGCAAAAGGACGTTTCGGAATCCATGGTGGCCAGTATATTCCGGAAACACTGATGAACGCAGTGATCGAACTGGAAGAGGCTTACAATCATTACAAAGATGATCCTCAGTTTCAGGCGGAGCTGACTGAATTGTTAAATGAGTATGCAGGTCGTCCAAGCCGTCTGTATTATGCAGAAAAGATGACCAAAGACCTGGGCGGAGCCAAAATCTACTTAAAGAGAGAGGACTTAAACCACACTGGCGCTCACAAGATCAACAATGTTTTAGGACAGGCGCTGTTAGCCAAGAAAATGGGCAAGACTCGCCTCATCGCTGAGACCGGCGCAGGACAGCACGGTGTTGCAACTGCTACAGCAGCAGCGCTGATGGGAATGGAATGTGTGGTTTATATGGGTAAGGAAGACACCGAGCGTCAGGCTTTAAACGTATACCGTATGAGACTGCTAGGAGCAACCGTTATCCCTGTAACTACAGGTACCGGAACATTAAAGGATGCCTGCTCTGCATGCTTCAGAGAGTGGACCAACCGCATCAGCGATACCCATTACTGCCTTGGTTCTGTTATGGGACCACATCCGTTCCCGACTATCGTAAGAGACTTCCAGGCAGTTATCTCCAAGGAGATCAAGGAACAGCTGATGGAAAAAGAAGGAAAGCTTCCGGATGCAGTGCTTGCCTGCGTAGGCGGCGGTTCCAATGCTATTGGCGCATTTTATAACTTTATCAACGATCCGTCTGTTAAGCTGATCGGTTGCGAGGCAGCAGGACGGGGCGCGGATACACCGGAAACAGCAGCGACCATTGCTACCGGCCGTCTGGGAATTTTCCATGGCATGAAATCTTATTTCTGCCAGGATGAATACGGACAGATTGCTCCTGTATATTCTATTTCCGCAGGACTTGATTATCCGGGCATCGGACCGGAACATGCTATGTTACATGATACCGGCCGTGCAACCTATGTACCTGTAACCGATGATGAAGCAGTAGATGCTTTTGAATACCTGTCAAGAACCGAAGGCATCATTCCTGCCATTGAGTCTGCCCATGCAGTTGCCTATGCAAAGAAGCTGGCGCCGACTATGGGAAAAGACCAGATCATCGTTATCAACATTTCCGGAAGAGGAGACAAAGACTGCGCAGCGATCGCACGCTACAGAGGGGAGAATATTTATGACTAAGATAAGAGATGCATTTAAAGATGGCAAGGCATTTATTCCGTTTTTAACCTGTGGAGACCCGGATCTGGAGACTACTGAAAAACTGGTATGCGCTATGGCAGAGGCAGGTGCAGACCTGATCGAACTGGGGATCCCGTTTTCTGATCCGACAGCAGAAGGACCTGTGATCCAGGAAGCAAATGTAAGAGCACTGTCTGCAGGAACTACCACAGATAAGATCTTTGATATGGTTGTCCGTATCAGAAAGACAGTAAAGATCTCGCTTGTGTTTATGACCTATGCAAATGTAGTATTTTCCTATGGCTCTGAGCGTTTTATCTCCAAGGCTGCAGAGATCGGCATCAACGGTCTGATCCTTCCGGATGTGCCATATGAGGAAAAAGAAGAATTTGAACCGATCTGCAAGAAATATGGTCTGGACCTGATCTCCATGATCGCACCAACTTCTGACCACAGAATTGCAATGGTAGCAAAAGAAGCGACAGGATTTATCTATGTAGTATCTTCCTTAGGTGTTACCGGTGTAAGAAGCGAGATCAAGACAGATATCGGTGCTTTAGTAGAGCAGATCCGTGCGGTCACCGATGTTCCGTGCGCAGTAGGTTTTGGTATCTCTGAGCCGGAGCAGGCAAAGAAGATGGCTGGGCTGTCAGACGGAGCCATTGTAGGAAGTGCCGTTGTAAAACGGATCGCAAAATATGGAAAAGACTGCGTTCCTTATGTAGCGGAATATGTAAAGGAAATGAAACAGGCTGTAAGGGAAGCATAAGGCGCCCCAAAGGCTGCTGCAGAGGGAGAAATCCTTTTGCAGCAGCCTTTTTTTGTGCCAAGTACTGTGATCTGTCACTGAACTATAGACAAATGGTTATAACTGTTATAGATATGATAGATAAGAAACAATCATTGATCGGTACATCTCGCAGATCGTTTTACAGATTATTTATTACAATCATCTTTTAGATCATTTCCAGAAATGTACTGACTACCCGTGGCATATAGCGGCCCCGTTTATAATAAAAATTCACTTCCCGGAGAGCATCTTTATGATCCAGCTTGTAGTATACCAGGCCTTCATCGTCAGGAACATGGCGCACCAGGGTATCAGAACAGAAAGAGATCCCCATTCCATACCGGGACAGATTGTAGGCAGTGATCTGCTGGTCCAGCTCCAGTTTTATTTTGGGGAGAACATGGGCATTATGGCAGATGCGGTCTGCCCGGGAGCGGGTATCATTTCCGGATTTTAAAAGTAAAAACGATTCATTTTGAAAATTTTCCAGGGGAACCGGCGGGATCCGGGAGTTTAGATGCCGGTTTTCTCTTATATCGGAAGCTGTAAGGGCATAATTTTTCATTTTTTCATTTACAGCCAGGCGGATGGGCACAGCCAACAGCAGGTGTTCTTCACAGAAGAAACTTTTCTGGTAAACAGCCGGATCCATGTTTTTATTGTCAATGAGCAGATCTAAGGAGCCGGAGAAAAGGCGGTCTGTCAGCTGGGAAGTGGTAGCTTCCACCAGATCGACCTGGACCTGGGGATATTGTTCTGTAAAGCGGGATAAAAGAGGCGGGAGCACATAAGAGGCAAACAGATTAGTGCCGCCAATGGCAATGGTACCGCTTTTTAATTCTTTCATATCATTAATATAATTCTGAAATCCAGTTTCCACATCCATGATGATCTCAATGGAACGTATGTATTCTTTTCCTAGTTCTGTCAGCTGGATATGATTGGAACTGCGGTCAAAAATAGGAAAGCCGATCTGTTTTTCTGCTTTTTTAACTGCAGCACTTAAGGAAGGCTGGCTGATAAAAAGATTTCGTGCAGCTTTGGAAAAACTCATTTCTTTGTAAACTTCATAAACATAGTGCATTCCCTGGAACATGGGAGTCCTCCTTGTCCTTGGTATTCATACAGATAATGTATTATAGACATTTATCTATAAGAAGTATGAAATTATAAGTATTTGAAAATATTGTAGCCTGGATCTATAGTAGAGTCAAGAGGATGATTGCGTACAAAAGAACGAAAAAACGGTCACTGATGTACGTATGATAAATGTGGAGGAAAGACATGAGCGAGATCATGAATAATGGAATGAATAAAATAGGAAGTAATGGAATAAAAGGTAATGGAACAGAAGAGAAGAAATACCGCATAGAGCACGACTCTATTGGAGAAAAGGAAGTACCTATTGATGCTTATTATGGGGTACAGACTCTGCGTGCCCATGAAAATTTCTATATTACAGGCTTAAAAATGCATCCGGAGCTGATCAAAAGTGTAGCCCAGATCAAAAAGGCAGCAGCTATTACCAATTTTGAGGTAGGAGAGCTGGATAAAAAGCGTGCTTCTGCTATTACACAGGCCTGCGATGAGATCATAGCAGGGAAGCTTCACGACCAGTTTATTGTTGACCCGATCCAGGGCGGTGCAGGAACTTCCCTGAATATGAACGCCAATGAGGTGATCGCAAACCGTGCCATTGAGATCTTAGGGGGCAAAAAGGGCGATTACAGCCTGGTAAATCCAAATGACCATGTAAACTTCGGCCAGTCTACCAACGATGTATTCCCGTCCTGTGGCAAGATGGCAGCCTTAAAGCTGATCTCTAATGCCCAGGAGCAGTTAAAACGTCTGGAAAAGGCATTAATGGATAAGTCAAAGGAATTTGACGCTGTTATTAAAATGGGAAGGACCCAGCTTCAGGATGCAGTGCCCATCCGTTTAGGACAGGAATTTCATGCCTATGCATCTGCGATCCGCCGCGATATCAAGCGTTTTGACAATGCAAAAGAAGAGATCCGCTGCTTGAACTTAGGCGGAACTGCTATTGGAACCGGCTTGAACGCAGATGTACAGTATTTCCACAGAGTAGTTAAAAACATGTCCACATTGACAGGAGAAGAACTGGTGCAGTCCTATGACATGATTGATGCAACCCAGAACCTGGACAGCTATGCTTCTGTATCCGGTATCGTGAAAAACTGTGCAGTGAATCTTTCCAAGATGTGTAATGACCTGCGCCTTATGTCATCCGGTCCAAGGACCGGTTTTGGAGAGATCAATCTGCCTGCAAGACAGAACGGCTCTTCCATTATGCCAGGAAAGATCAACCCAGTCATCCCGGAGGTTGTAAACCAGGTTGCATTTAATATTATAGGAAATGATATGACTATTACCATGGCAGCGGAAGCAGGACAGCTGGAATTAAATGCTTTTGAGCCG
>OFLY01001610.1_pt1 | contig 12966 bp, 9 predicted proteins | sample 1541161 | NCBI WGS metagenome assembly OFLY01 (sample SAMN04209247, study PRJEB22552) | human gut metagenome | biome: gut; material: feces | host: Homo sapiens | place: USA: Oklahoma | reverse complement strand
TCAATACATAATAATACTTACAGATTCGCTACAAAATTCTGTAACAAGATTCTATTCAATAGAATACCGACAGAATAATTTCAAAAAAGCTTCGACTTACTTTTCTTCAGCAATTGCTATAACTGTCTTATTGGCCATAGCTGTTGTTCCATTAATATGCTTTCTCTTGCCACAAATAGAGAAGTTCCTACACATACCCAACAATCTGTCACATTCTGTAGGGTTGTTGATTGTCTACACAGTAACAAGTTTGTTCATTGCGGTATGCAGTAATTGTGTAAATATCACGATTTATTCAGACAACAGACTTGATCTCATAAACTATCTCAAAGTAATTAGAAATCTTACAAAACTTATCATCAACATTGCTTTATTTTATTTTTTCTCTGTAGATGTAGCGAATGTTGGATTATCCGCTGTACTTGCAGAAGTTCTGGTATTGATAATAAGCATCATATTCTATAAAACCACCAAGAGTAAAACGATACGATGTGGAAGACGTTATGTGAGTTTTATGGCAATGAAACCAATAGCAAAGATGCTTACATGGGTGTCATTGATGAGTTTTTCTGGCGTATTTATCTACAAGATTGACGCCATTCTTGTTAATAATTATTTTGGATTATACTATACAGGCATTCTTGGTTCAATTTCAGAATTTGGTTCATATTGCATAAGTATAACAGGGGTAATCGGTGTACTATATCGTCCACTTATGCTGATAGCCTATTCAGAAGGGAGACATGAGGATCTTGTACGAACAGTTGTTGACGGCTCGTATATAGTAGGATTGGTTTCAAGTCTACTTTGCGGCATTATTATGGGATTATCGGCTTCGATATTAAAAATATGGCTTAATGAAGAAATATCTCATTACTGGTTGTGGCTTGTTATAAAGATGTTCATTATACCGATAACTACGTTTGGATCGACATACAGTATCGTGTATAATCTATGGAATAAAGTACGAAGCAGTGCATTGTGGAGTTTAGGCATTTCTGTTGTTTACGTAGGTGTGAGTGTCATTTTATTGGAAATGGGAATAAGCATGACATGTTTCTTAATCATAGGTGCAGTTGCTGCAATAATGCAAGGAGCTGTTCTCCATATTGCCATTTATAGGCGTATATATCCGCAGTCAACACATCAGGTTTATGTACGTTTTACAAAATGCTGCATCTATTTTATATTTGTATTTGGATTGTCTTTTACAATAGACTTATTTATATGTGCGTCAAACCTGTTTATTTTAGCTATAGAAGGTGCTGTTGCATTATTGTTGGCGATGTTTATTATTCCTGTTTTTATTAGTACTAAAGACATTGATGCATTAGACGTTATTGTACCGGTTAAAACCTTAATGAAACGGTTAAATATAAATGTAACAAGATAGAAAATGAACATAGCAATTTATAATTATCAAGAATTCAATGAGTATATAGGTGGCATAGAAAGAGTCTCAATATCCTTAACAAGAAGTTTGCTTAAACGTGGTGTCAACGTGATATTTGTTGCCGTGCATAAATCACAGTATGACATTGAATATGAGACACCTGTACCTATGTATTTTTTACCAGACGAAGAAACTACATCTGAAGCAAACGTTACAGCATTTAAAACAATATTAGAAGAAAATAAGATTGATATAGTTCTCAATCAAGATGCCCATTCTTTGGCGTCTCATGAACTTGTTTGGAAGACATTGCAAGGAATGGAAGTGAAACATATTTCGGCTTTACATTTCTGCCCAACTACAAGGAGCCTTATTTACAAGCATCCAATTGATTGGAATATTTTTTCGACAAAAGAGAATTGTTTACGTTTCCTGAAAGGTGTAGCATACAAATATCCGTTCAGTTTGGTTACAATGAGTGATGTAAAGAAACAATATCGTAGGCTGTATGACGAAAGTGACCAAGTAGTATTACTTAGTGAGCGTAACATAAAAGAGTATGCAAAGATTGCAGGATTGAAGAGCACAAACAAATTGTGTGCTATAAATAATATGCTTTCTTTTGAACATGCAGATTTTGAAGGTGTTAAGGAAAATAAGATCCTGTTTTGTGCCAGGGTATCCCCCCAAAAAAGACCAGAAAGGGTCTTGTATGTATGGAAACATGTATATAAAGAATTGCCCGACTGGTCGCTTGATATTGTCGGCGACGGTAGATTGCTTAACCGTATGAAGCGATTGGTGGACAAAATGAAACTGGAGCGTGTAGCTTTTCATGGTTTCAAGAATCCCGTAGATTTTTATAAACGCTCAAAGATATTCCTTATGACATCAGATTATGAGGGATGGGGATTAACTTTAACTGAGGCTATGCAATATAAATGTGTGCCAGTAGCTATGAGCACTTATTCAAGCATATATGATATTATTGATGATAACAAGAACGGCTTTTTGATTCCCAATGTAGATTGTAAGGCCATGGCTAATAAAGTAAGGTGGCTCACTAAACATCCTGTAGAAATGCTGAATATGTCAGAGGCAGCCTGTAAAAAAACAGAATGCTTTGCAGCAGATACTATTGCAGATAAATGGATAAGGGTGTTTGAGAATGTGTTGAATTAGTAAAACTTTCCGAATATGAAACATCTTTCCTTAGCAGTATTAGTAATATCATTAATACTTTTTTATTTGGCTCCAAATAATCCCTCAAGACCATTTATGGGCGCTTGTGTGGCAACTTCTATATTTTTAATTTTCTTACATATAAAAGGATATTGCATAGAGTCAAATCTCAAGAACATTTATTTAAGACATTCTACACTTTTCTTATTATTTTTCTTTGTCGTATTCTTTCAAAGAGCTACTGATTTTTCTTTGGGTATAATTAATCAAAAATCAACGAGTGTATGTGATGTGTTATGGGCGTATGTTCCCTCTGTTGTCAGCAAAGCCAGTGCCCTTTCTCTTTTGTCGTTGAGTGCTTTTCTATTTGGGTATCATTGTTATAATGCAAAATCCTTAAGTATAAGTAATTGTAAGTATTCATATAAATTTACAAATAAAAGAATATTGGTTTTAAGTGGCTTTGTGTTGTTACTCATTTATGTTGCTTTGACTGGCATAGGTGATTTCTCTAAACATTCTGAAGATGAGAATATGGGCTTTTTAATAGTTGCTCAAGCTGTATTATTAGCAATTGTAGTTATATATTCTTATGAGTATAAAAATAAGTTCAGAGAGAGAAAGCTTAAATATATATATATTCTGTTTCCTTTATCATTGATTATATTCTACCTTTTAATTTATTTTGCTACAGGAAATAGAGGAGGTGCTATAAAAGTATGTTTAATGTTGTTAATTGCTTATATATATATAGTAAGAGACAAGGTTAACTATAAGAGAGTATTGGCACTTTCCATTGTTGGTGCTTTTTTTATGACACTTATAGGTATAATAAGAGTGCAAGACACAAAAAATATCAATGAAGCATATTCGCTTATTGCAGCAAAAGAAACCGTATTGCCATTAACAGCTGAGTTATCAGGAAGTGTTAATACCGTTCATGTTGTTTTGGCCAATGTTCCACAAAAACAAGATTATAATTTAGGTAGTTCATTTATCAGCGGTTTTTCTGTACTTATTCCTGGTTTGAGCCGATTTACTTCTAAATTAATCGAGCCCTCTGGTGAAACTATAACAAAAATGTATTTTGGTGGATTTAAACCTGATTGGGGGTGGGGATTAGGTTCTTCATGCATTGCTGATTCATATATATCATTTGGAGTTGTCGGAACTATTATTATTTTCTTCTTTTTAGGTCGGTTTATCCACTATTTGGAATTAGGAACTTTTATTGTCGACAAATCTCCTTATTTCTTAGTTCTTTCGTTTTGTGTCTTTTCTCAATTACATTCTCTTTGCAGAGGCCCATTCTCTATATTATTTTTAAGTTGGGATTATGCGGTCTTATTGGTGTTCATTTTTATTCGACGTTATAAAAAAGCTAAAATAATTAACAATGACTAAGACTTATACACCCTACTACTCCGAGATCACCTACCTCAAGGGCATAGCAATTCTATTTGTAATACTGGGTCATTCTTTGACTCCTGTATTAAAATTGGATACTGAAATAAATCCGATATTGCGTTTCATTATAGTTGAGCCACAAATGTCGATGTTCTTTGTCGCAAGTGGTTTCTTATTTTCTGAAACGATTGATTGGAAAACATTTTTCGGCAAGAAAATAAAAAGGTTGATGATACCTTATATTTCATTTTGGTGTATTATGCTTTTTACCCATTCCGTACTTGCTGGACTTACTCGGTCTGGAGTACATAGTATTGGACATGAGATTGTTGCATTGTTTACTGGAGGCCATTATTGGTTCCTATATGACCTTCTGTTGATAATGATTACCGCAAAAATATTCCGCACATTCAAATACGGACTGTTATTGCTGACCATTATAGCTGTAATATGTCGTTTATATATAAGCGATATGCCGACTAATATGTGGAGATATTTTCTTTATACACCTTTCTTTGTATCAGGCATATATATGCGCAGGCATTATCCCACGATTAAGACATTCGTTGTCAAATATCGTCTACCTATTATTATATTTTCGTTGATAGGTTTTGCTTTTTGCTATATGTTGGAAGAGAAAGAAATGTATTTGGGGCGAGTGACAGGTACAATCTTTTTTTTGACTTTTTGTATTACAACACCATTAGATAAACTAATTGGGGGGGGTATTTTACACTTCGGAAAATACTCTTTACAGTATTATCTCAATCACATACAAACGGCAATGGTGGCAATAGCGATCGTTTCTCGAATGAACATGGATTTTCCATACAGTCATTATGTTGAATGGTTGTTGATATTTGCATTAATGGTCTTGTTCTCATATATAGCCCTCTTGATAGAAAAGCGTTTCAGAATATTGCGTTTCATTACAGGACTTAAAAACTAAACAAGAGTATGAATATTTTATTTGTATCGGAAAGTTACTTTCCTAATCAGAGTGGAGTGCCAATGGTTGTAAAATACCTTGCCGAAGGGCTTTGTACAAAACATTCGGTCACGGTTGCCACATCTATTTTATCCAAAGGAACTTTGCCAGAGGAGGACGTTTGCAACGGAGTGTATATACGACGATTTGTTTTATGGCATAATATAGCCAAACAAGTGAAAGGAGACATTCATGGCATACGCAAGTTCGTCCTTGACAGTAAATTTGATGTGATCATAATTGAATGTGGGCAAGCAAAGACAACGGATGCCTTGTTGCCTATTATGTCACAAATCAAGGCTACGTGCATACTTCATGCCCATGGGCTGTCGGGATTGCTTTGTAAACCATTCTCTATAAAATCTGATTTCAAGCATACAATTGGCGGTACATACAACTGGTTACGAATGCAGTTTTATTACAAATATACCTTCAAGCGTCAGTGCAAATATTTTGCTGCTTCTATTAATCTGACAGATTGTGACTCTGGGTACGATTATGTAAGTAAGAATATTCGTAAAAACTACGTGCTTTGCAATGCTGCAGACGATATGTTTTTTGAAGAAACTAAAGAGCGATATGAATTACAAACGGAAGGTAAACCCTATCTTATAAGTATAGCCAATTACACGATAGTAAAGAATCAGATAGAAATGATGCGTGAGTTCTATAAGTCAAAGCACAAAGAATATGCTCTTGTGATGATTGGATCAAAGAAAACGCCCTATTATTATACCTTACAAAAAGCAAAAAAAGAGTTCGACAGACAATATGGTGAACATACGGTATTAATGCTTACTGGTATTGACAGGAAGTACTTTCCTTACATACTTGACAATGCTTCTAACTATCTGATTTCCAGCTCGCATGAAGAATTTTCTATATCAGTAATAGAAGCAATGGCAAGATCATTGCCATTTATTAGTACTAATGTTGGCAATGCACATCAACTGCCTGGAGGAATCGTAGTAGATAACATTAAAGATATGCATAAGGCTATTGATTATGTTTTAGACAATGCCGACAAGCGTAAGGTTATGGGGGAAGAAGGAAGAAAGTATGCCTTTAGTAAGTGCCGACGTAAGGTAGCTGTAGAAAAATTAGAGAAAATAATTGAAGAAGTTATTGCGACAGATAATTAAAACTATATGAAGAGAATATTATTTATATGTCCTTATTTTGGAAATTTGCCCATAGCTCATATGAAATTATGGTTGTTGTCATGTGAACTTAATCCAACGATAGATTGGCTTATTCTTACTGATGACCATACACAAGAGTTAAGCTTTCCATCAAACGTGAAAGTAATTTACACAACATTGGACGAAATAAAACAACAAGCCCAAAAGTTATTTGATTTTCCGATATATCTTGATAGACCCTATAAATTATGTGACTATAAACCTGCTTATGGTTACATATTCTCAGAATACACTAAAGGATATGACTATTGGGGACATTGTGATATGACAGATTGCATATTTGGCAATCTACGCAAGTTCCTTACCGACGATTTCCTGTCGGCTGCAGATAAGTTTATGTATCTTGGTCACATGACAATATACAGAAACACAGACGAAGTAAATCGACGTATATTTGAGACGGTCAGTTATCAAGAGGATAATCTTAAAAACATATTTGGATCCGATAAGAATTGGGCCTTTGATGAATTGAATCCTACAAGTATTAATACCATTTATATGGAACATGGTTGGCGCATAAAAAGATACGACGAAATGTATTCAGACTTAAAGGCGTCCGATAAAAATCTAATAGCAGGGAAATATAATGATGAGTTCCACTATATAGGAACGTCAGAGGGAAGACATGTATTTGAATGGAACTGTGGAACACTAACTGATTGGACGCTTCACAAAGATGGAATACTGACCTCAAAAGAACTTGGATATGTGCATTTCCAAAAAAGGGAAATGATAAATACTGTAACTAATACAAATCGGTTTTACATTGTTCCAAACGCATACGTAGACGCTTTATGTGATGTGGATGTGGCTTTTATGCGCAAACATACAAAATACTGTAGATATACGTATCCACAATATTATAAGTTGAGATATAAAAATTTCAAATTCAAAATACAGAAAACATTAAAGAAACTATTTATGTAATGGAGAATCATAAGTTGGTAACTATAGCTATCCCTTTTTATAATTCAGAGAAATATCTTTCAGATGCAATATCGTCAGTAATTAATCAAACATATACGAACTGGGAATTGTTGTTGATGGATGACAATGGGACAGACAGTTCTAAAATGATTGCAGAAGAATTTGCGTCTAAGGATAAAAGAATAAAGGTTATGAGTGATGGGGAAAATCATGGTCTTCCTTCTCGACTTAATGAAAGCGTGTCCTTGGCAAAAGGTGAGTTTTATGTTCGTATGGATGATGATGACATCATGGCTGTGGATAGATTGGAAACGCAGATAAAATATTTAATGCATCATCCAGATGTGGATGTGGTGGGTTCATCGGCCATGATAATCGATGATAAGAACAAAGTCATACGTTCCTCGGATATGAGCGGCATTACAACTGGCTTTATACACCCTACTGTCTGCGGTAAAACCGAATGGTTTCGCAGAAACAAGTACAATGAGAAGTGCAGAAGATGTCAAGATCGTGAATTGTGGCTTCGCACAGCAAATAATAGCACTTTTTACAACATAGAGCGACCTTTGCTATTTTATCGTGAATTTGGTATACCATCACTAAAGAAAAATCTGAAAGCACATCAAGCGCAACGTTTTATATTTCGCGGATATAGACAATATGGAAAATCATTTATTTGGTATGTAAAATCAACCCTGGAAACGTATGTGAAAGATGTAGCGTATCTGTTCTTTGCAGCTTTTGGCAAAATGGATTATTTGGTAGGCAAGAGAAAAAGAAAACAATTGAAGAATGAATTGTTGTTGAATGAGAATGACATCTTACAAGCTACAAAGTAATTTGTAAATATTTAATTAGGATTATTGCTTTCTGTCGGCATTGACGTACATAGTGATCATAAAGAATTATCATCATTAGATATGTTAAAAACATACGAGGCGTCTGTGCTCATTCTTTTGATAGAATTAATAAGCCTTTAGTTCCAGAAAATGCGACAAATGCTGTATCTGAAGTGTTAGAAATGATGACCCCAAAAAGAGTAAAGCATTGTGTATGTCATATTATATGGCTTAAATAACTATGAAACGCAACCCCCAAAAAATAATACGCTCTGTTACAGTATCCATGTCATTGGACTTCTGTCGTGAGGTGATGATCAAGATGCGGGCGACGGGGTATGATATGGTGGCGATAACGTCGCCTGGTCCTGAACTTGATGAGCTTAGAGATAAGGATGGATTCCATTGTGTGGAGGTGCCGATGGAGAGACATATCTCTATAGTGCATGATTTGAAGTCGCTTATAAAGATGATTGGCATATTCCGTAAGGAAAAACCTCAAGTGGTGCATTCTATGACTCCCAAGGCTGGTATGATTTGTATGGTAGCTGCATGGCTGACTCGTGTGCCTGTGCGTATACATACATTTACTGGTCTTGTATGGCCTACGGCAACAGGTATGAAGCGAAAGATATTGATGATAACTGATTGGCTTACTTGTGCTTGTGCAACACATGTGATTCCAGAGGGGCTGGGAGTACTCAATGACCTAAAAAATGGTGGCATTACAAAGAAACCTATGAAGGTATTGGGCTATGGTAATGTGAAGGGGGTAGATATGGAGCAATTCTCTCCTGATCGTTTTAAAGCAACAAAGAATCCTGATGTGTTTACCTTCGTGTTTGTCGGTCGTATTGTTGGAGATAAAGGCATCAACGAATTGGTGGAGGCTTTTGTCAGACTGCACGACGTGCATAAGAATACACGTCTTGTGCTTGTGGGCAACTATGAGCATAATCTCGACCCTGTTAGTGACAAGACTCGTAAGCTTATAGACACGAATGACGGCATTGAGGCTTGCGGCCCTAAATATGGCGACGACTTGCTGCAGATGTATGTTGATGCCGACTGCTTTGTGATGCCGTCGTATCGTGAGGGCTTCCCTAATACTGTGCTTGAAGCGGGAGCTATGGGGTTGCCTTCGATAGTGACGAACATCAATGGTAGCCGTGAGATCATAAAAAACGAAAAGAACGGTTTTATTATTCCGTCGAAGAACGTGAATGCTCTGTATAATGCTATGGAACGTATGCTTACAGATGACAAGACTCGTGGAATAATGAAGAGCAATGCACGACCAATGATAGCGTCAAGATTCGAAAAGAACTTTGTACAGAAATGCCAAATAGAGTTCTATAAAAGTATTCTGGATTCTGAATTTTGTGGTCGGCTCATAGAAATGAACAATATTCATACGCTATTAAAGTTCGTTCGTTTTGCATTTTTCCAAGGTCCTGTATTACCAGACACTCTGTTGTCAGAAAATATAGACTGGCGTGCAGTATATACTCTTGCCATACGTCAGGGCATATCTGCCATTGTGCTTGATGTCATAGGCAAGCTGCCAGTTGACATGCGTCCGCCTAAACCAATACTGCTACAATGGATAGGACAAGCAACGATGATGGAACGGATGTATGCTAAGCATAGGGAAAGGATTAATTCTTTGGCGAAATTTTATGGGCAACATGACATAAGAATACTTTTGCTTAAAGGGTATGGATGCAGTTTGAGCTATCCAAGGCCTGAGCATCGACCTATGGGAGACATTGATGTATATCTGTTTGGCAAGAAGGATGAAGCTGATGCTTTGGTAGAGAAGGATCTTTGCATTAAGGTACACCGCGAATACCACAAACACTCCACATTTAATTATGGTGGTGTGGAGGTTGAGAATCATGCAAAGTTTATCGATGACGTGTCTCACAAGAGCAACATAAAGTTCGAACAGATTCTGATGTCGATATTGGAGAAGGAGGAGTGTTTAGCGAGCCCGATAGGCAATGTGTTGTTACCTTCGCCTACATTCAATGCCTTATTTCTGCTGCGCCATACGGGTGAGCACTTTGCCTCAAATGAGATAACGCTTCGGCATGTGCTTGATGTCGGTACGTTCTTCCAACAGTATCACTCGCAAATTGATTGGGCATTGGTGTTTAAGGTCTATAAGGAAGAGCGAATGATGCAGTTCTTCAATGCCATAGCCACAATTTGTGTTGATCATATAGGCATGAATACTGCCTGCTTTTCATCTGACGACAATCAGTATGCTTATCAGAAGGATACGGTTCTTGCCGAACGTGTGCTATCCGACATATTTGAGAAGAAGGACGTGCTGCCAATGTCGACAGTTGGCATTGACACTATCGGTAAGAAATTGCGTTATGCTATAGACAAGAGCCGCCGTTGGTGGAGCAACCGCTGGAAGTATAAACTTGTGTATAACGAGAACCTTATAGAATCGTTTTGGTGGTTGGCAAGAAATAGAATTTCTTAATAAGCACTCAAACTGTTGCAAGTTCACATCTAATACTTTAATTTTTCAAAACGTTCTATGTACAAACTCTTTTTTAAGAGGGTGATAGATTTCTGTATCGCCCTCGCAGCCCTCGTGTGCATTAGTCCGATCTTATTAGTGGTTACCATTTGGCTGCACTTTGCCAATAAAGGGGCAGGGGCGTTCTTTCTGCAAGAACGGCCTGGCAAGGATGGCAAAATCTTTAAGGTTATCAAGTTTAAGACGATGACGGACGAGAAGGATGCGGATGGGAATCTGTTGCCAGATGCAGATAGACTGACGAAAGTTGGTAGGTTTGTACGCTCTACGTCAATAGACGAGTTACCACAGCTGATAAATGTACTGAAGGGTGATATGGCGTTGATTGGACCTCGTCCGCTTCTTGTGCAATATCTTCCATTGTATAGCAAAGAACAGGCTCGTCGACATGAAGTTAGACCAGGAATTTCGGGTTGGGCACAATGTCATGGACGTAATGCAATCTCATGGACAGAGAAGTTTAAGTTGGACGTTTGGTATGTGGATCATTGCTCGCTGATGACAGATTTGAAGGTGATATTCATAACGATAAAGAAAGTGCTTTGTCGTGAAGATATAAATACCACAACTGGTAAATCGGCAACGATGGAGTACTTCAATGGTCATAATTAAAAACTAAATCATTATGTATTTATTCGGAGCAAGTGGTCACGGTAAAGTGGTAAAGGAAATTTTGAATGTCAATGGTGTCGAAGTAGAGGCCTTTGTAGATGATAATCCTAATGTGAATGAGTGTGGTGGTCGTCCAGTTCTGCATGATGCAACTGGTCTTTCTCCTATGATAGTGAGCATTGGGGTGAACAAAATACGAAAGATGATAGTGGAGAGGTTGAAAGCCGACAATGTTGCTGTGGAGTTTGCGAAGGCTATACACCCTTCTGCTGTTATCTCGCCTTCTGCTAAAATTGGCGAAGGAACTGTGGTAATGGCTGGAGCCGTTATTAATGCCGATGCTGTAATAGGCAATCATTGTATTGTAAATACAGGAGCAACAGTAGATCATGATTGTGTGGTAGAGGATTATTGTCATGTTGCCCCTGGTGTACATATAAGCGGTGGTACACATGTGGGTGAGGGTACTTGGGTTGGTGTTGGCTCATCTGTAATACAATGCTTGAATATTGGCAAGAACTGCATGATTGGTGCAGGAAGTGTTGTAGTTAAAGATATACCTGATAATGTGACGGCATTTGGATGTCCTGCAAAAGTAATCAAAATCATAAGTAAATAGCAAGGCAAGCAGGTATGATTGAATAGGCTTACGCCTGTGGAGCGAAACCACTACCTGTAAGCAGTCAAATTAGGGCTTACCTCTGAAGTTTATATCTTTGCGCCGAACAAAAATTTTAGAAATGTGGTATGCCCTAATTTGGCTGCATACTGCATTGTGACGTAAAATGCAAGCATATTAACAAATATTACTATGGATACAGAAAGACAAACCATTTACCTCTGCCTGGCCCACATGAGCGAGGCAGGGCTTGAACAGAAATATGTGAAAGAGGCATTCGACACCAACTGGGTGGTGCCCATGGGACCTAATGTGAATGCCTTCGAACACGATTTGGAGGCGTTTGCCAACAGCAAGAGCAATGGCACAACACCGCTCGACCGTAAGGTGGTGTGCCTGAGCGCAGGCACAGCTGCCGTGCATCTGGCCCTGATTGGCTGCGGGGTGAAGGCCGGCGACGAGGTGCTGGTGCAGAGTTTCACATTCTGCGCCTCGAGCCACCCCGTCACCTACCTTGGCGCCAAGCCCGTGTTTGTAGGCTCCGAGGGCGAAACCTGGAACATGGACCCCGCCCTGCTCGAAAAGGCCATCATCGACCGCCAACAAAAGACTGGCAAACTGCCCAAGGCCATTGTGCCCGTGGCACTTTACGGCATGCCCTACCGCATTGACGAGATAATGGACATTGCCAACCGTTACGGCATACCCGTGGTGGAGGACGCCGCCGAGGGCATGGGCTCGCGCTACAACGGGCAGGTGCTTGGCACATTCGGCCGTTATGGCGTGCTGTCGTTCAACGGCAACAAGATGATTACCACCTCGGGGGGCGGTGCACTGATTTGCCGCAATGCCGATGAGGCCAACAACATTATGTGGTATGCCACACAGGCCCGCGATGCCTACCCCTACTACCAACACACTGCCATTGGCTACAACTACCGCATGAGCAATGTGTGCGCAGGCATAGGCCGCGGACAGATGACCGTACTCAACGACCACATAGCGCACCACAAGCATGTGCAGGCTCTGTATGAAGAATTGCTCAAGGACGTGCCAGGTGTACACATGCACAAGCAGCCGGCCGACCCGCGCTACGATGCCAACTACTGGCTCTGTGCCGCCACGCTCGATGCCGATGTGCGCATCAAGGGGCAAGATGCTGCCTACAAAGAGGTGATAACCACAGCCGTGGGCGGTGCGGCAGGCGTTATTCATGCAGTAGACTCTGCCGTGACCG
>OFLY01001608.1_pt1 | contig 12970 bp, 9 predicted proteins | sample 1541161 | NCBI WGS metagenome assembly OFLY01 (sample SAMN04209247, study PRJEB22552) | human gut metagenome | biome: gut; material: feces | host: Homo sapiens | place: USA: Oklahoma | reverse complement strand
GACGCAAGTGTTTGATACATACCCTTTTTTATTCTGTCCATCTGATTTGCACCGATGTTTTGACCCGAGAAAACCGACAATGCCGAGCCGACCGATACAATCGGTGCGATTGCGATTGAGTCGATTTTTACGGCGGCGGTATAGCCTGCCATAGTCATTGCACCGAATGAGTTTACAAGACGTTGCACGCTCATTGTGCCGAGTGAAATCAGACAGCTTTCAAGTGCCGACGGTATTCCTGTTTGGAAAATCCGTTTGATTGCGCGTTTTGTTGTTTGGAAGTTTATGCCCTCAAGATTAAGCTGTCTGCGGTGTCTTACCATATGTATAATACAATAAATCGCACTGATAATCTGTGCGATAACGGTTGCAACCGCCGCACCGACAACACCTGTTTTAAACACAACAACGAACAACAAGTCGAAAACTACATTTAATACAGAAGAAAGTATAAGTGCGTAAAGCGGTGTACGGCTGTCGCCAAGACTTCTGAGTATTGCGCTTGACGCGTTATACATAGCCGTACCGATTGTAAATGCGAATATTACGTTTATGTATGCAACCGCCTCGTCAATTACATTGTCGGGCGTGTTCAGAAACGATAAAATCGGCCGTGAAAACACAACTCCGGCAACTGACGTAACCACCGCCAAAATTCCTACTATGTAAATAAGTCCCGTAACCGTTTTTCTCAGTTCATCAAAATTCCTTGAACCGAAACACTGTGCTATAATAATTCCCGCACCGCTCGTAAGTCCCATCATAAGACAAATCATAACTCCGACAATCGTACCTGTCGAACCTACCGCCGCAAGAGATTCAGCCCCCACAAACTTACCGACAATCGCCGCGTCAACGAAGTTATACACCTGTTGAAAGATATTTCCGATCAGCATCGGAACTGAAAAAGAAAGTATCAATTTTAACGGATTTCCTTTAGTCATATCGCTTATCATTTCACAATACACCGCCCCTCGTTTTAATAACTTATGACATTATAGTCTATTAAATTCATAAAGTCAATAAGGTTGAAAAATTTATTTTTATTTGTTATAATATTGTTAAAAAAGACAAGGGGGTCTTAAAATTGAAAGTGTTGTTGTTATCCGTAAAAGCCGGTTACGGACATCATTCTACAGCTAAGGCTATTATGGAATATTTCGAGGAGAACGGACATCAATGTCATATGCTTGATATATTCGACTATGTAAATCATCGTTTGGGAAATTCAATACAGGACGGATACTTGCTTTCGACAAAGTACCTTGCAAAGACGTATGCGAAGGCTTACGGCAAACTTACACAAAAGGACGAACCGTATGACCGTAATTCGCTTGTATCGATATTTTCACGATTTGTTTCAAAGAAACTTGAAAAGTTCGTTGCTGAATATGATCCCGATTTGATAATCGGTACGCATAGCTATGCCGGAGTGTGTATAAGCATACTTGCCGACCGTGCGGCTTTTGACTGTCCGTCTGTCGGAATAGTAACCGATTTCACCGTACATCCGTTTTGGGAAAGTACGTTCCTTGACTATTACGTAATTCCGGATGAACTTTTGGAACACGAAATGCAGAAAAAAGGTATAGCGAAAAAGAAACTTTTGCCTTTCGGTATACCGATAAGAGAACAGTTTGTAAAGAAAAACGACCCTATTGAGGCACGGAAAAAACTCGGGATTGAAAATATTCCCACTATACTTATAATGATGGGTTCAATGGGGTACGGAAATATAAAAAAGATTTTGGCACAAATAGATACATATCCGAAAGATTTTCAAGTGCTGTGCGTTTGCGGTACGAATAAGAAAATAAAAAGCGTAGTTGATGAATGTGAGTGGAATAAAAAAATATATTCATACGGATTTGTCGATAATGTTGACGTAATGATGGATGCCGCCGACTTTATAATAACAAAGCCGGGCGGACTTACAACATCAGAATCGCTTGCAAAAGGATTGCCGATGATAACAATGAATCCCCTTCCCGGACAAGAGGACAGAAACCTTAATTTCCTTGTGAATAATGGCGCGGCAATTATGGTAAACGACACTTATCCGATTTCTGAGGCGATAAATCAAATGTTTGCTTGTCCTTGGCGTGTTGCAATGATGGAGGAAAGCGTAAGACATCTCGGTAAACCGAATGCAACGGCTGACCTTTATAATTTCTGCTGTGCAAAGGTTTTGGCAAAATCAACGCTTATTTGAAATTCTTTGTTATTTAGGTAATTTAATATGCCTGCATCCGTTTTAAAATCGAATATAAGCTTGTAACTTGCAAGCTTCATACCTCCGCTGTGCCGTGAGCCGTACTTCGTATCTCCGTACAGCGGATTTCCTATATGCGAAAACTGTGCTCTGATTTGGTGTGTGCGTCCTGTTTCAAGCTCGACTTCCACAAGTGAAGTGTCTTTTTTTTCGGCAATAACATTATATTTTGTGCCGATTTTCTTTGAATTTTCTTCATTATAATCTGAAACCGTAACTTTTTTGTCACCGCGTGTAAGATATGCGGTAAGGTGACCGCTTTTTTTAAGATGACCTTCGACAATGCAAAGGTATATCTTTTTAATTTCTCGGCTGCGGATTTTTTCGTTGATTATACGAAGTGCGGCGGAATTTTTCGCACCGATTATTATACCTGATGTGTTTCGGTCAAGGCGGTTGCAGAATGACGGCGAAAAGCTGTGTTCGTTTTCGGGATTGTATTCGCCTTTTTTGTACAGATAACTCTGCATTCTTTCAAGAAGCGTATCCTTTGTGCCTTTATCGTCCGAATGGACTACAACACCGCTTTCTTTATTAATAAGTATAATATTTTCGTCCTCATATACAACGTCAATATCGGAATTGCCTGCTTTAAAGCTTGATTTGCTTTCGTAAAATTCGTCTTTAAAAAATAATTTCAACACATCGCCGTTTTGGAGCATATATTTGCCGTCTTTAATGTGTTTGCCGTTTACTCTGACGCAATTTTTTCTAAGACTTTTATATAACATACTCTGTGGCATATTGACAAGGTATTTTGTAAGAAACTTGTCAAGCCGTTGCCCTGCGTCGTTTTGATTTATCGTGATTTCCCTCATTTGTTACCTCGATTGATATTTTATTTGTAAACATTTATTTTTGATATTGTATCATAAAAAAAATTGTGTTACAATATAGTTTGCATAAATATTTTATATGAATGAAAAATTGTATTCAAATTTTGGAAGGAGAAAAAATATGGGAATTTTCGGCGGCGGTTATGATAAACCGGGTAAGGGAGTAGATAAGAACGAACCTAAAAAGAAAGGCTTTTTCTTGTTTTTTGATATTGTGATACGTAAGTTCACTAAATTTTTGGGTGCGAACTGTCTTTATGCGATAACGAGTATTATATGGATTGCGATTTTATATATTTTCGGCGGTATAGTTTTGAGCAGTACGCATATCGTTCAGAATGTTTCAGACACTATTATTTCACTTGGTACGGAATCAAGTGCGGAAAATGTGCAGGGAAGCATTATGATACTTATTCAGCTTGCTTTTTCAATCGGTGTGTTCACGTTTTGGGGTTCAGGTCCTGCAACGGCGGCTTATTCGTATATAACAAGATGTTTTACACGCGGTGAACATACTTGGGTTTTGAGTGACGGTGCGGACAAGTTTAAGGAAAACTTTAAACAGGGTATGGTAGTTGTGCTGATTGACGCGGTTTTGCTTGTGTTCGGACTTAATGCAATTCTTTTCTATCATTCGCTTTACGTTTCAACGGGCAGTATGCTTTGGATGATGTTGCTGTATGTTATGATACTCGTACTTGTTGTTTATACAATGATGCACCCGTATTTGTATCAAATTATGGTTACATTTGAATGCGGAATCGGCTCGCTTTATAAAAATGCGTTGCTTATAACACTTGCAAAATTACCGGGTAACTTTTTTACAACGCTTATAGGAGTACTTATATACGGTGCGTTGTTTACATTCGTTAATCCGCTTGCAGCGGCAATTATAGTAGTAGTTATCGGACTTTGCGTTACTTGCTATCCGCCGCAATTTTATGCCGCAAGAGTAATTGAACGCTCAATATTAAAGGATATGAAAGAAAAACAGCCTAAGGTTGAATATATCGGGGAGGAAGAATAATGGTTTTAGGTGAATATGATGTTGCCGTAATCGGCGGCGGTCACGCGGGCTGTGAGGCGGCTTTGGCGGCGGCAAGATTGGGTATGAAAACGGTTATGTTTTCAATAAGCCTTGACGCAATAGGAAATCTTCCTTGTAACCCAAGTATAGGAGGTACGGCGAAAGGTCACCTTGTTCGTGAACTTGACGCACTCGGCGGTGAAATGGGTAAAGCGGCGGACGCTTCGTTTATACAGTCAAAAATGCTTAATAAAGGCAAAGGCCCTGCCGTACATTCGCTTAGAGCACAGATTGACAGAAAAAAGTATCACGTTGAAATGAAAAAACGTGTTGAAAATCAAGAGAATTTACAGGTTAAACAAGCGGAAATCGTAAATGTAATTACCGATGAAGATAATAATGTAACGGAAGTTGTAACACATACAGGCGTTGAATATAAGGTAAAAGCGGTTATTATTGCCAGCGGAACTTATTTAAAGGGTAAAATTCTTATCGGAAGTTATTCGCGTGAAAGCGGTCCTGACGGAATGTTCCCTGCAAATGAACTTTCGGAAAATCTTCGCAGATTGGGTATTGAATTAAAGCGATTTAAAACAGGTACTCCAGCAAGAGTGCACGCGGATACGCTTGACTACAGTAAGATGGAGCTTGAGGAGGGTGACGAAAAAATCGTGCCGTTCTCGTTTGAAACGGAGAATGTCGGCAAAAATCTTGTTCCTTGCTATCTTGTGTATACAAATGAAAAAACTCACCAAATTATACACGACAATCTCGGTCGTTCGGCAATGTACGGCGGTATGGTTGAGGGTATAGGTCCGCGATACTGTCCGTCTATCGAAGATAAAGTTGTGCGTTTTTCGGAAAAGCCAAGACATCAGCTTTTTATGGAGCCTATGGGAATTGATACAAAGGAAGTATATGCACAAGGCTTTTCAACGAGTATGCCTGAGGACGTACAGCTTGAAATGTATCGAAGTGTTGAGGGACTTGAAAATGTCGAAATTATGCGTCCTGCATATGCAATAGAATATGATTGCTGTGATCCGACTCAACTGTATGCAACGTTGGAATTTAAGAATGTACATGGACTTTACGGCGCAGGACAGTTTAACGGTACGTCCGGCTATGAGGAGGCGGCGTCACAAGGACTTATTGCCGGAATTAATGCGGCATTGAAACTTAAAAACGAAGAACCGCTTACATTAAAACGTTCGGACGGATATATCGGCACACTTATAGATGACCTTATAACAAAGGGTACAAACGAGCCGTACCGAATGATGACATCACGTTCGGAATACCGTTTGCTTTTAAGACAGGATAACGCAGATGAAAGACTTACTCCGTTCGGATATAAAATCGGTCTTATATCGGAAGAAAGATATAAAAAGTTCCTTGAAAAAATGGATATGATTGAAAATGAAATTAAGCGTGTGACGTCGGTTATAGTACCGCCGAAAGACGCAAATCCGCTTTTGGAACAGTATAATTCGACCGCAGTTAAGACGGGAATACGTCTTAGCGATATGATAAAACGTCCAGAACTTGATTATGAAAAACTTGCACCTGTCGACCATAACCATCCGACACTTCCGGACGCAGTTTGTGAACAGGTTGAAATTAAACTAAAGTATGACGGCTATATAAAAAGACAGATAGCACAGGTTGAGCAGTTCAAGAAAATGGAGGAAAAACTTCTTCCCGAAAATCAAGATTATTCTGATATACACGGCTTGCGTTTGGAGGCAAGACAAAAATTGAATAAGATACAGCCAAAGTCACTCGGACAAGCGTCAAGAATTTCCGGTGTTTCACCGTCCGATATGTCGGTATTGATTGTATGGTTGGAAACACAAAAAAGATAACAAATAAAAAATGTGTGTCATTTGATATGACACACATTTTTTGCTATTCATTATCATTTACCATATGATTAATTCTTGCGGGGATTTCGTTTGTTACTATGAAGTCCGCACCGTAATCAATGTATTTTTGTGCTGTTTCCGTGTCGTCAACGGACCATACACCGCAGAAAATATTTTGTTGATGGAGTATATCTATTGCGGCTTGATCCACTTGCGGATAGTTATACAAAATACCTCTGTTTTCGGATATTTCCGTAATACGTTCAAGATTATCCGTATACGGTGCAGGAGTGTAACCGATTGTCATAACAGGAATAATACTGTTTCTTGCACGAATTTCTTTTACATCATCAATCGCACCTGTGATTATACAATGCGTTTCAAGTCCGCTTGCTATGATTGTGTTTAGAAATGCATCGTAATTGGTGATATTTTTGATTTCGATAATCGGTACATTTCCGTATGTACTGCATATCGAAAGATATTCTTCAAGAGTAGGTATTTTTAAGTTTTCGTTTGTGTCGAGATAATTTCCGTAGTCAATTTGGAACTGACTTAAATCGTCAAGCGTGTAGTAGGAAATAGCTCCCGAACCGTTTGTTGTTCTGTCAAGCGTGTCATCGTGCATACAGACGAATTGACCGTCACTTGTTTCGCAAATATCCGTTTCGATACCCCAAAAGCCGATTTTACCGGCAAGCTCAAATGCCGGAATACTGTTTTCGGGCGCATAGTTTGAATATCCTCTGTGTGCGACAAAGCGTTCCGTGCTGCCGTCTGAAAATACGGTTGATGTACCGCTTTCGGCTTGCTGTGCATTCGCCGGAGTGGCGATTGCGTCATTATTATCGGAAGAAGGAAAGAATTTTAACATAACAGCAGACACGGCAAAAAGAAGTACGGTAAGTATCCATAATTTGCGTCGTACATTGTACATATTAAAAACCTCCTTTCACGTCTGCTCGTTTATTTAGAATAATGATTTTATACCTATTATAATAAGAATAATTCCGCCGAGTATTTCTGCTTTGTCGCCAAGTTTCTCACCTGCTTTTGTACCGACAAATAATGCGATAAGACTTAGAACGAATGTAGTTACCGCAATAATCGGTGCAGACTGCCATATGTTTGCACTGTTTGCGGCAAACGAAACACCTACGGCGAATGCGTCAATGCTTGTTGCAACTGCTTGAACAAGTAATATCCAAAGTGTGAGCTTTTTCGGCTCGGTCTCTTCGTCTTTGGCAAGACCCTCACGAATCATATTGATACCGATTATACCGAGAATAAGCAGTGAAATCGGTCCTGACCATTTTTCAATAAACGATGCGAAAAGACTTCCGAGAAAGAACCCTAAAATCGGCATTATTCCCTGAAAAAGCCCGAACATAATCGGCATTGAAAGTTTTCTCAGCCATGTCATATTCGTATAGACCATTGAACTTGCGACACAGACCGCAAAAGCGTCCATACTTAGTGCTATACCGATAAGCACTATTTCTGAAATTGACATTATGTATTCCCCCATAATTTAGCTTTGAATTTATATTATACTATATATTCTGCCTTTAATCAAGGCAATATTCAACAAAAAACGCAAAAAAGCCTTCAGAGGTCGACAAATTGTCCGGAACTTGCAAGGGATTATTTTTATATTTTAAGATTTGAATTTACAGCTATAAAAAATAACAGGCAAGCTACGGCTTGCCTGTGTACTTTTTGCGAAAATAAACTCTAACGTACCCATGTACGCCGACAACCTCTGCCGGTGTGTGATATGATTTTTAGTTTGTACGAATAACAACGGTCTGTGTATCTCCGTCCCAGTCAACGTCAAAGCCTACCATATCGGCAATGTCACGGATTTTGAAGTAAGTATTTCCGTTGATGTTGTAAGAAAGAACTTCTTTTTCTTCGCCGTCCACATAAACAGGGGCGGTGTTTTGGTCAACATTAAGTGCGGCTGAATGGTCGCTGTTAAGCTCGCCGCCGACTATTGTGTATTTAACTCCCGTTGAAATTGCGATAGCACTCAAATTCTCGTCCCACGCAACGTCAAAACGTGCATTTGTTGTACGAAGTACCATTGCAATATCACGAATTTTATAATAATTTGAGTCGTTTACGGAATAACCCGATACTTCAACGTCTATACCGTTTACGGATAGTTTTGCATTTGAATTTGTTGCGGTAAGCGTGTTGATCCCCTCGTATCTGTCGACAAAATCCTTGATTTTTGCTCTGTTCGGATAACCGTTTGTCAAAAAGTCGTTGCCGTACATATCAACGTAAGGAACGGTTTGATATGAGCTTACATATGATTTAAGTATTTTTTCTGTTGAGAAAGTCTGACCGTCAAACATAAGCTTGTAGAAGTTGATAACCGAAGAATAGCGCGGTACTTCACGACCGACAAATATGTATCTTCCGCCGTCTTGGTATACGGTGATGTCTGAAAGGCAAGTACCGATAATGTTGTTAGGAACATCAATATTTGAAATTGTATTGCCTTTCATAGTGAACGCGGCTGAAATACCTCCGTCCATACCGTCACGCATAACGAATGCCTCCGGTATACCGTTTCTGTCAAGATCGGTAAGAACTACTTGATTGTATGACGGATCTGAGGACATAATTTTCATAAGACGTGTAACGAATGCTTCACGCCAACTCTCTGCCGCAAATGTACTTGTTACGCAAAGCGTAAACATCATAGCAGTGGCAATTATCGCCGAAATAATCTTTTTCATTTTATTTTTCCTTTCATAATAAAAAGTGTTCAAGTTCTTTTTAAATATCTGTATTATACTAAAATTTTTTAGTGTTGTCAAATCTGACACTATTTTTACGAATATCGCTTGAATATTTGACTGTAATTTATTATACTAAAAGAAAAAGATAAATAAAAACAGAGAGAAGAAGATTATATGAAGTACAGAGAAATGGCGGGAGAGAAAATATCGGTATTGGGCTTCGGTTGTATGAGATTTCCGACAACGTCAAAAAATGCGGAAGACATTGATGCCGAAAAATCAGCAAAAATGCTTGAATACGCTATTGAAAACGGTGTGAACTATTTTGATACAGCGTATGTTTATCACGGCGGAAAAGGTGAAAGTTTTATAGGCGGAGTTTTAAAGCCGTATCATGACAAAATACATATTGCCACGAAATGTCCTACATGGGAAGTGAAGTGTGAGGAGGATTTCGACCGTTTGCTTAACGAACAGCTTGAAAGACTTCAAACCGATTATATTGATTTTTACCTTATGCATGCACTTGATAAGGACAGATTTAAGAATGTTGTCGAAAAATTCAATCTTATAGACAGGCTCAACAAGGCGAAAGCCGACGGCAAAATACGTCATATCGGTTTTTCGTTCCATGATGACGTTGAAACATTAAAAAAGATTATTGATGCAAATCCTAATTGGGAGTTTTGTCAGATACAGCTTAACTATATTAACGTAAAACATCAGGCGGGTCTTGAGGGACTTGAATATGCACATAAAAAAGGACTTGACGTGGTTATAATGGAACCGCTTTTGGGCGGTAAACTTGCGAACCCGTCACCGCAGGTCGCAAAAATGCTGTCTGACGAAAAGACGCCTGTTGAGTGGGCAATGGATTTCCTGTGGAACAGAGAAGAAGTATCACTTCTTTTGAGCGGTATGGGTGCAATGGAACAGGTGCAGTCAAATATAGACTATGCGGATAAAGCGGAAGTGGGTATGCTGACGGAAGAAAATCTTGATATGCTTGCAAAGACAAAAGAGGTATTTGACAAAATGGCACTTGTACCGTGTACAAAATGTGCGTACTGTATGCCTTGTCCGTTCGGACTTGACATACCTAAAACATTTGAGGCGTACAATGCAACCGCTTCACTCGGTACAGACAGAGCAAAGGCAATTTATGCAGAACTTAACAAGGGTGCGGACCAATGTAAGAAATGCAAAAAATGCGAAAAAGTCTGTCCGCAGAGTATTAAAATCAGTCACACAATGACCGAAATTGCAAAAATATTTGCGAAATAATTATAAAGGCTGTCTGATAAATTTCAGACAGCCTTTTCTTGTATGGAATTTATTATGCGATATTGACTTATACGACGGTAATGTAGTATAATCGTTTTTGTAATGAAAAAAACAGGAGGATTGTTCTTTTGGTATTTTCAAGTTTAATGTTTATGTGCATATTTTTGCCGATAGTGCTGATTGCATATAATTTATCGAAAAATCTTACATATAAAAATACAGTACTGATTATCGCCTCACTTTTTTTCTACGCGTGGGGGGAGCCGATATGGGTAGTGCTTTTGATATTCAGTGCGTTTGTGGATTATATAAACGGACGTATAATTGATAAATACTATGCGAGGGCAGGTGCAACGATTGCGCTTGTTTCGTCACTTGTGATAAATTTAGGCTTGCTTGCAATGTTTAAATATTCGGGATTTTTTATTGAAAACATCAACACGTTTTTACACACGTCAATCCCTAATCCGAATTTCAAACTGCCTATCGGAATATCGTTTTACACATTTCAAACGTTGTCGTATACGATAGATATGTACAGAGGAAAAACGCGAGTGCAAAAATCGTTTTTGGGATTTTTGGCATACGTTTCAATGTTTCCGCAGCTTGTCGCAGGACCTATTGTGCGGTACAGTACGGTTGCGAGCGAACTGAACAGCAGACGTGTTACGGCTGATGATTTTGCATACGGCGTAAAAAGATTTACCGCAGGTATGTGCAAAAAAGTAATGCTTGCAAACAGTTCGGGTGCGGTTGCGTCAATGGTGCTTGACAGTACAAGACTTACGGTTGCGTCATCATGGCTCGGAATAATAATGTATACATTTCAGATTTATTTCGATTTTTCTGGTTACAGTGATATGGCGATAGGCTTGGGAAGAATGTTGGGTTTTCACTTTGGTGAAAACTTTGAATATCCGTACATTTCAAGAAGTATAACCGAATTTTGGAGAAGGTGGCACATATCGCTGTCAACATTTTTCAGAGATTACGTCTATATACCGCTCGGCGGTAACAGATACCACGCAATACGAAATATATTCATAGTATGGCTTTTAACCGGACTTTGGCACGGAGCAAGCTGGAATTTTATATTTTGGGGATTGTTTTACGGTGTACTTTTGTTTATTGAAAAAACACTGTTTAAAAAGAAACTTCAAAAAATTCCCGCTCCCATCTGCTATATATACACTATGTTCTTTGTAATACTTGGTTGGGCACTGTTCTATTTTACGGACTTAAACGCACTTTGGACATTCATAAAGAGTGCATTCGGCGTGGGTACGGCATTGTACGACTTGACGGCGGTGTCAACATTCTGTACGAATGCATGGCTTATTGCGGTTTGCGTAATAGCGTCAACTCCGATACCGACAATTATACACAAGAATTTCTGCAAAAAATCAAAGGTATTTGCGGCAATATCGGAGCCGGTTTTGGTTATTGTCGGACTTGGAGTGTGCTTTGTTTTGCTTGTGGGACAAACATATAATCCGTTTTTGTATTTCAGATTTTAAGGAAAGGTGACGAATATGAGAAATAAGCTTACAATCGGTGCATTTCTTCTTATGCTGACAGCTTTTATCGTTGTACTCGCACTTCCGGCGGACGAGGAAAGTATAAAATCTGAAAACAGAGTGATGGCAACAATTCCGCCTGTAAATGAGGAAACAGTGTTTTCGGGTGAATTTGAAACAGGGTTTGAAAGTTTTATCGGTGATAATATCGCTTATCGTTCACAAATTACCGATTTTTCAAAAACGTTGGACGAAAAAAGAGGATTTGTACCGAAAACAGGTAAAATTATTTCCACAAATAAAGATATAGGAACGGGTACGACTCAAAAGCAAACTCTTCTTGTTGCGGATAACACTATTATGGAGATGTTTATAAGAAACGATAAAACAGAGCAGGAATATGCCGACGCGATAAATCGCTATGCCGAAAAACTTCCCGAAAATATAAAACTTTTCAGTATGGTAATTCCAACACAGCTTGAATTTAAAGAACCTATATATAAGAATTTGCAGGACAGTCAAAAGGATACGATAGACAGTATTTATTCAAAGCTTGACAGCAGGGTGGGTACTGTTGACGCATACGGTTTGCTGTCCGAACATTCAAATGAGTACACATATTTCAGAACCGACCACCACTGGACGCAACTCGGCGCGTATTACGGTTACAGTGCGTTTATGAATAAAGAGGGCGGACAAGCGGTAAATAAAGATGATTACGAAACGGGTAAGATACAAGGCGTACTCGGTTATCTTTATGACAGAGTAAGTTCAGATGTGGCGACAGAACCCGACACGATTGAATGGTACGACATTGACTATGATAAGCATATCAAAACAACAATGTATGCAACCGACGAAAAAGGCGAAATGTATTCGTACAACGGTGTGATGTACGACAGAAGTAAAGCGAATTATAACTTTTTCTTCGGCAGTGACCATCCGATTGTCGAAATGACGAATGAGAAAAATCCTGACGGTAAAACGTTGGTTGTGCTTAAAGATTCGTATACAAACGTACTTGCACCATGGCTTATAGAAAGCTATAAAAATGTAATTCTTGTCGATCCGAGAATTTTTGACGGCGATTTTCAGATGATTTTGGATATGTATTCACCTGATGAGGTGCTTGTTGTGAATTATATTTTCACGACTGTTTTTTCGGATTATTGTAATTTGCTTGAAAATTTGTACGATTAACAAAGAAGCGGTTTCTTTTTATAAAGAATTACCGCTTTTTTCTTTACAATAACAATTCGTTATGATATAATTCTAATATTGAGAAAAAACAAAAAGGAGAGAATTAAATGGGTAAGACTAAAGGCGGTTTCACACTTCCGGGTGAAAGCGGTTATGAAAAGCTAACACTTGAAATGGCTGAAAAATGGGGTGCAGACGTAATCAGAGATTCTGACG
>OFLY01001600.1_pt1 | contig 13024 bp, 10 predicted proteins | sample 1541161 | NCBI WGS metagenome assembly OFLY01 (sample SAMN04209247, study PRJEB22552) | human gut metagenome | biome: gut; material: feces | host: Homo sapiens | place: USA: Oklahoma | reverse complement strand
TTACCTACCCCCAGTTGAACTGGGGGTTTTGTCACACCTATTCGGCGTACAACAAGAAAGCTGAAATCCTTAACAGGATTTCAGCTTTTTTTATTTTGACTGAATGGATGATGTATGTTTTCTTATGAAGATAGCTCAGTTTTTTTCTGCCCATTTTTCCTTCCCCGCCCTGTCCTTTTGGACAAAAACAGGAATAAAACCCAGTTTTTTCGCCTATATTATCTACAAAGGTCGTACATCCGGCGAAAGGAGGGGTTTTTGAATGCACAAAAGAAAAAAAGCCACTGAGGGCGAAGCCATACTCTCTGCCATTTATGCCATACAGTTAGAGCTGCGGCGGGCACAGGCAGGCTTTCAGGACGAAACGGATGAAGCCCTCATTGACAGCTACATTTACGAGATCATCTCTCTGCATAAAAAATACGAATATTACCTGCGGCGGGCAAAGGAATTGGGGCTGGCTGCCGCAGGATGTGCGAAAATCAGCTGATACAAAAAGGGGGAAGAAATGTGAGTTCTACCACCATTTTATCCGCCATGGTCATCACCTGTCTGGTGATTGTGGTACTGGTGGCGCTGGCAAAGCCGCTGCAAGGACTTTTTCGCTTTCTGCTTTCGGGGATTTTTGGCTCTGCCCTGCTGTTTCTTTTGGGCAGGCTGGGCTTTGCCGTAGGCGTCAATGCCGTCACCTTTGTGGTGAGCGGACTTTTGGGCGTGCCGGGGGTTGCAGGCCTTGTGGTACTGAGCCATTTTCTTTGAGAAAATGTAGCTTTTTGTAAACTCCTGTCGAGAAGAAATGACGGAAAAATCAAAGGGGCAAATTGACAGCACGCCATGATTTGTGATATGATAACCACAGATAAAATCAGTATCGGAAACGCTGGTTTTATCGGAAACAAAGTCTTCTTTTATGATAAGAATACCCCCATTTTTCTTATCACTTGCCGAAAAAAACCATCGGGTCCCCCAATCCGGTGGCTTTTTTCATTTTCCCCATTTTTTTCAGAAAGGAGTCTTTCTATGACACCTGAACAACTGGCAACAGATCTGAAAAGCCTGCTTTTGCAGAAAGATTTCCGCACCGTACAGCAGCCGGAGGACACCCCTGTGTTTGATCTTTACATACGCATTGAAAATCCTGTCTGCTGTGTGCTGGCAGTGCAGCCCCATGACAGTGACGAGCATCGAGAAGATGTGGCTGCCTTTGCGGAAAGCCTGCAAAAACAGCTTCCTCAGATCCAATGTACTCAGCTCATCTGTCTGTATCTGACCATTGGCCCGGAGCCTTTGGCGGAAGTACGTCCTCTGGCAGACACAGACCGCATGGGCAATTTGCATCATATTGCATGGCATTACGCCACGGACACACAAACTTTGCAGGTAGCCGACGGCAGTCCGGACAAGCTTATGGGCATTGAAAAACTGCTGCGGATGGCTGCCACCGGAGAAGAACTGCCCAAAGACACCCTCCGGGAAGATACCACAGGAAAACGCCCCGTGGTGACTTTCACCATTTTTGCCATCTGTGCTGCCCTGCTTCTCTACGGCATGGTGACAGGACAGAACGAATTTCTCTGGGAGCGTTTCAGCGTCAGCAAAGAAACAGTGCTGGGATTGGGGCAATACTACCGCCTCATCACCGCCATGTTCTTCCACGGCAGCATCATGCACCTTGCTGCCAACAGCATTTATCTGTTTTACTTCGGCAGTCGGGCAGAACTGCTGCTGGGCAAAGTCCGTTATGTGATTCTGTATCTCATTTCCGGCATCTGCGGCGGACTGTGCAGTGTTTTTCTGGGGCATTATGCCTCCATCGGCGCATCCGGCGCCATCTTCGGACTTTTGGGCGCCATGCTCATCCTCACACGGGAGAAAGGTTCCCGTTATACCGGCATGAACTACGCCACCATGATCCTGCTGGCATTCACAGCCCTTGCCATGGGCTTTCTGGATGTGGGTGTGGACAACTGGGCCCATCTGGGAGGATTCCTCTCCGGCGCTCTGGTGTTCTTCCTCATGTTCCGTGCCAAAGAATGAGGTTTGCGGACGGTTGTTCCCTCTTGACAAGCTGGGAGCAGCCGTCTTTTTTTGTACAAAACCGACCACTTTTCCCCACAGGTTTTCCACTTCTTTTTTTGGGGATAACTTGCCATTTATACACAGAATAGGATACAATAAGTGGGAAAAGGTGAAAATGTAACAAAAACCACACCAAATTTTCAATATATTCCACTAAATAAATTTGAAAAAACAAGATATAGTCCACAGGGAACCACTGTTATCCACACTTTTTCTGTGGATAACCCAAAAACCATGTGGATAACCAGAAAGGATGGATAGAAAAATGGACCATTTGACACAATTATGTGCCAGATTGCAGGAAGCCGCATCCGCTTCCCCCTACGCGGAAAAAAAACTGGTGTTCGGTGACGGCTGCCAGAATCCCAGACTGATGATGATCGGCGAAGCCCCCGGCGGCGATGAAGAAAAGCAGGGACGCCCTTTTGTTGGCAAGGCAGGGAAAAACCTGTCTGCTTTTCTGGAAACCATCGGCTTGAATCGGGAAGAAATCTACATCTCCAATGTGGTAAAACTGCGCCCCACCAAGGAAAGCCCCAAAACAGGGAAAGCCGTAAACCGTCCCCCTTCCAAGGATGAGATCGCTTTTTTCCTGCCTTTTTTGCAGGAGGAAATCAAAGTGGTGAATCCTCAGTGGATTGTGACTTTGGGCAATGTGCCATTAAAAGCAGTCACAGGGGATGCCAAAGCGGTCATTGGGGACTGGCACGGCAAGCCTTTCACACTGGAAGACGGAAAAATCCTCTTCCCCCTCTACCATCCCGCAGCCATCATTTACAATCGGGCATTGTCCGAAACATATCAGGAAGATTTGATGACACTGAAAGGATTGCTGGAGAAATAACTGCATAAATATGTTATTTTATCGCAAAATCGGGCGTCTGTAAAGACTTCCCGATTTTCTTTTTTACAAAAGCATATTCTTTTACTATGCTATGTTTTTCAGTAGTATAAAACCATCACTAAAAATTTTGTATAAAATTACTAAACAAAAAGTATTGCATTTTTATAAATTTATTGGTATGCTTATGCTCGCATGTGTTCATGCAGAAAAACAAAACGGGGCGAAAAAGACGCCCAAAGAAAGGATGTTGATAAATGAAAAAAATCGCAAAAGGGATTTCCCTGGTACTGGCACTGGTTCTGATGCTTTCTGCCTGCACGACAGCAACGCCTCAGAGTGAAACTGCCGCATTGACTGCTGCCCAGACAGCTTATCTGGAACATGTAGACACGGAATACTCCTACAATCTGGCACGAAAGCTGGAGGAGATCCGCTCCAATGACGCCCTTGGCTACCGCACCGCAGGCTCCGACGCCGAAATCGCTACCGGCGATCTGCTGAAAGCCGAAATGGAAGCCATTGGCCTGACCAATGTGACAAAAGATGCCTTTACTTTAGATACATGGACCTTCCGTACCGCACAGCTCACTTACACAGCTGCGGACGGCACAGAAAAGACTGTGGAACTGGGCGGCTACCAGACCACATTCCAGACAGAAGGTCCCCAGACCTTCACCCTCATTGACGGGGGCGAAGGCACCGAAGACGATCTGGCAGAGCTGGACGTAACAGACAAACTGGTACTGGTAGACATCAACCAGAGAGAAAACTGGTGGATCAACTACCCTGCTTATGAAGCACATCTCAACGGCGCCGCTGCTATTTTGGCAGCACAGGACGGCGGTTATGGCGAAGTAAGCCCTGATGCCCTCAACGCTCAGGATGTTTGCGGCCCCGAAGACGCGCCCGCTTTCTCCATCAGCCGCACCCACGCCGATGAACTCCGCGCCATCATGGAAGCAGAAGGGGTCAACGAACTGACTGTTACATTCAACGCTGACAGCAAAGTGGAACGTGACGGCACCTCCTACAACATTGTGGGTATGATCCCCGGCAAAGACCCTGATGCCATGGTGCTCATGAGCGCTCATTACGACTCTTACTTCACCGGCTTCCAGGATGATAACGCTGCTATCGCTCTGATGATGGGCATTGCCAAAGGCATCATCGACAGCGGTTATGAACCGGAAAAAACACTGGTATTCTGCGCCATGGCTGCGGAAGAATGGGGCGTTTCTGATACACGTTACGACTGGTCCACAGGGGCTTACAACCAAATTTTCCGGGTACATCCCGAATGGGTTGGCAAAGTGGTGGCAGACATCAACTTTGAACTGCCTGCCATGGCCGAAGGCACCACCGACCAGATTCGTACTTCTTACGAACTGAAAACATTCACAGAAGATTTCAAAACACTGGTACCTGCCGTAGAAGGCATTTTCGAGGACGGCATCGAAGTTATCGTGCCCACACAGACATGGTCTGACGACTTCTCCCTGTCCATCGCTGGCGTACCTTCCAACGTAACTGCCCTGCGCGGCGGTTTCTCAGAAACCCATTACCATTCTCAGTTCGACAACGCAGATACATACAGCCCCGAAGCATTCCTGTTCCACCACAACATGTACGGTCTGCTGATGCTGGCTTATGACCACTGCGCCGTATCCCCTCTGGACTTCTCCACCAGAATCCAGACCATGCGGGATACCATGGACACAGAACGCCTGTCCGCTCTGACACTGGAAGACGGCTCCAACACCGCTGACGCACTGAACACCGCTCTGGATACAGCAGAAGCTGCCGCTGCAGAAGCTTGGGAAAAAGTAAACACTGCCAACAGCGAATATGCCGCTGCCCTGGAAGCAGGCGACACAGAAACAGCTGACAAGATTCTGGCAGAAACACGCACCCTCCACAGTCAGGTACTGGAAGCTTTCCGTTATGCGGAAGACCAGTTTGTACGCCTGACATGGGAAGACGTTTCCATTTTCCCTCACGAACACAGCCAGAACAACCTGTCTGCACTGGAAAGCAGCATTGCAGCTCTGGAAGCAGGCAACGCACAGCAGGCACTGGACGAAAGCCTGTACCTCATCGACAACAACTGGTACGCTTACGACTGGAGCAGAGAAACTTTCGACCACTTCACAGACTATGTACTGGATCAGCCTGCTGACCGCCTCATGTGGGGCGCAGGCCGTGTACAGGGTCATGTAGACCTGTATGATGTCATCAACAGCCTCCAGGAAAAAGCAGAAAGCGGTGACACAGACTACACAGAAGAACTGGAAACACTGAACACAGCCGTTTCCACAGAAACAGAAAGTCTGAAACAGCAGGTTTCCCATGAAATCGAATCTCTGGAAACACTGACAGACTCCCTGACAGCTATGGCTGCTTAAAAGAAAATCAAAACAGCTATTTCCAAATAAAAAAGCTGGAACCTTCCAAAAGGCTCCAGCTTTTTATTTGCTTATGAAGTTTTTATTCTGCCAGTTTTTTCAGCAGTTTGGCATAGGTTTCCACGCCCAATGCCAAGATTTCCTCATCAAACTGGAACTGTGCGCTGTGGAGAGAATGGGTATAGCCTTTTTCCGCATTGCCGCTGCCTAAGAAAAAGAACATACCGGGTACCTTCTGAAGATACAAAGAGAAATCCTCTGCCAGCATATAAGGAGGTGTTTCTTCGTAATTATCCCCTGCCACTTCCTGCAAAAGTTCTACCAGTTTTGGGTCGTTATCCACCACACGATACATATGACGGAACACCGCTTCTCCTTTGCAGCCATAACCTGCCGCAATACCAGAAGCCACTTCCTGCACACGCTTTGTCATGGTTTCGTAGGCTTCGTCGCTGAATGCACGCATGGTGCCTTCCAGCTTCACTTCCTTAGCAATGATGTTGCAGGCTTCGCCGCCATGGATGGCACCGAAGGTCAATACGCCGCTGTCCAAAGGGGATACATTTCTGGACAGGATGGTGTGGAGCCCTGTGATGACTGCCCCTGCCGCCAATACGGCATCATGTCCCAGCTGAGGCTGTGCGCCGTGAGCACTTTCTCCGTAAATATGCACATCCACTTCCCCGTTTCTTGCCATCATGGCGCCTTTGCGGCAAGCCACTTTTCCCTGAGGTACCTGAGGGAAGATATGACAGCCGATGATGCAGCGAACGGGATGTTTTTCAAAAAGTCCCGCATCTACCAAAAGCTGTGCGCCACCGGGGCCTTCTTCCGCCGGCTGAAAGATGAGGACAACATCGTTTTTCAGTTCATCTTTATGTTCCTGCAAGTATTTGGCAAAGCCCAGCAGCACTGTCACATGGCCGTCATGACCGCAGGCATGCATACAGCCCACATGCTCCGAAGTGAAGTCGCAGCCTGTCTGTTCTGTGACAGGCAGGGCATCCATATCCGCACGGAACGCCACCGCTTGTCCCTTGCCTTTGCCGCGAATCACTGCCACGACGCCTGTTTCCAGCCATGTTTCCAGCTCTGTGATACCGAAGCTCGTAAGTTTTTCCCGAATATAGGCGGAGGTTTTGTATTCCTTCAGTCCCAGTTCGGGGATTTTATGCAAATTGCGGCGCATCTGCCGCAGTTCTTCTACCATGTTTTGAAAATACGCTTCCATTGGCTTTCCTCCTTTGTTCTGATTGTTCTCATTGTATCACAGACATCTTTCTTTGGAAAGGATACAAATTCTGTGGAAAATCTCCCCATTTTCGTATATAATAAAAGGTAAATACAAAAATCAAAAGATAAAGGAGAGATTTACCCATGGATTATGATATGACCAATCCCTATGAAATTGCGAAATACATCAAGGAAGCCAAAAAGGCAACCCCTGTCAAAGTATATGTAAAAGGCGATCTGAGCGGCGCATCCGCAGAAGGCGTAAAAGTATTCGGCCAGGGGGATTTCTGGATCCTCATGGGCGACCACGCTGCCGTACAGGCTCTGCTGGACAGCAAAAAAGACGCTATTGTAGACTGCGCTATGGAATATGACAGAAGAAACTCTGCTGTTCCCATGCTGGACATCACTGGCGTGGAAGCACGCATCGAGCCCGGCGCATTCATCCGTGACCGGGTAAGCATCGGCAAAAACGCTGTTGTAATGATGGGCGCTGTCATCAACATCGGTGCGGAAATCGGCGAAGGCTCCATGGTTGACATGAACGCTGTTCTGGGCGCAAGAGCAACCGTAGGCAAAAATGTACACGTTGGCGCAGGCGCAGTGCTGGCAGGCGTTCTGGAACCCCCCAGCGCAACACCTGTTATCGTGGAAGACGGCGTAATGATCGGCGCCAACGCAGTGGTACTGGAAGGCGTACGCATCGGCGCAAACGCTGTTGTTGCAGCAGGCGCAGTAGTAACAGAAGACGTACCCGCAGGCGCGGTAGTAGCTGGTTCCCCTGCCAAAGTCATCAAAATGAAAGATGAAAAGACAGAAGGCAAAACACAGCTCATGGAAGATTTGAGAAAATAATCCTTTCTGAAAATCAAAACATCCCCTCTCTCAGGGGCATCTTCGTAAGAAAACAAAGAAAGCTAAAATCCTTATCATGACAAAGGATTTTAGCTTTCTTATTTTTTATTAAGATTTTTTGTTATGTTTTCTTATGAAGACAGCCATCGCAATTCCCCTTAAGAAATCAAGGAAAAGAAAAATCAATGTTTTCTTAAGGGGAAGTTGCTTTCAGAGGGGATGTTTTTTTGTTGGGACAGAAAAACGGCGGCAGTTGCCTGCCGCCGAAATAAAGTATCATGTGATGTCAAATATTACCAAAGATCCCAGAAGGACAGTGGTATTGGTGTATTGGGCATGGTGCCGGGTTTCATGGCTGCTTTGAATGTGGTGATGGCTTTTTGTAATTTGAGATATTCAGCATCAATCGTGTTCTGATCCGCATCCTGTTTGTCATAAACTGCTTTCGCGGTATCCACTGCTGCCTTCAAAGCATTTTTCTGCACTTCTGTCACCCATTTCTGATTAGGAGAGATATTGCTGCCGTCAGTAGAAGTCGGTGTTGCCAGCAGGTTATTGCCCTCCTGCATCAGGGCAGCCAGTTTTTCTTTATTCACAGACAATACAGTTACTTTGCAAGTTGCTGTTTTGTTGCCATCTTCTGTGGTGACTGTAATCGTCGCAGTGCCAGGTGCCTGTGCAACCACTTTACCATTGTTATCTACTGTTGCTACTGCCAGATTATTACTGCTCCATTTTACTTTGGGATTTGTCGCGGTTTTCGGTGTCACTGTTGCCACCAGTGTATTCGCTTCCCCTGCGGAAAGTTTCAGATCATTGGTGTTCAGACCTACGCCTGTCACTGCTACGGGTGTTTCTTTGACGGTAACTTCACATGTGGCTGTTTTATTGCCGTCTTTTGTGGTTACTGTGATCGTTGCATTGCCAGGTTTCTGTGCAACTACTTTACCATTCTGATCTACCGTTGCTACTTCCGGATTATTGCTGCTCCATGTCACTTCTTTATTTGTGGCTGCTTCCGGTGTCACAGTTGCCACCAGTTTATTTTCTTCCCCTACGGAAAGTTCCACTTTATTGGTGTTCAGTCCTACACTCTGTACAGGTACAGTTGTTGTCTGTCCATTTACAGTTACTTTACAGCTTGCGCTCTTGCCATCAACCGTTGCAGTGATGGTAGCTGTGCCTGCCGCTTTTGCAGTCACATTGCCGTTATTATCAACAATTGCTACACCTTCATTATCGCTCTTCCAAGTTACAGTCTTGGTAGTAGCGTCATCAGGTTTTACTGTTGCATTCAGTTTTGCTGTACCGTTCACATCCAGTGTCAAATCAGTTTTATCCAGTATCACACTGGTTACACCAATCTTCACATCTTCTGTCACTTCAACTTTGCCGGATTTTTCATCAATACGGCCACTTCCCTTGACAGTAATGGCATTATCCGCCTGCAATTTGCCAATGGTGCCGCTCAGCTCAATTTTACCGTTTCCTTTATCGGTCACATAGAGTTCTTTCACGACAGTTGGTGCCGGAATCTTCACATCCGCATTAGCAGCGGTAATATCCACACGTTCTGCCTGCAAATCGGTCAATTCCACAGGATTGCTTGTTTCCACAACGATCCGTTTCAGATATGTGCCGTTGTCGCTTTCCAAACCCATCACATCCGCACCGTTGCCGCGAATATACAGATTCCCTTTCAACGCCTGTGCGGTTTTGTTGTCCAGCTTCAGACCAACAGGATATTTGTCATATGTTTTTTCAGCATAAATATGTCCGCTGATCTTGCAGTCTTTGAAGTATACGGAGTTTTCACCGCCGCCTTTTACATAAACATTGCCATAAACGGTCATGCCTTCCAATGTGACACTGCCGTCTTTCACATCGCTGTCAATATAGAGATTTTCCCGTACGGTCATGTTTTTCGCTGTAATACCGGATTTTGTCACAGTGGCGTTGCGGTAAGTGCCGCCGCTGTAATTTCTGTCCACAGTCACATTGCGGTAACGGCTGGGTTTATACCAATCGTCATTATCATCGGTATAATTGGGCTTGCTTGCGCCGTCCTTTGTTTTCACTGTATCAGGGCGGATGCTGGTATTTACATCGCTGACATAAACAGTCATGGTATCGATGTCACCGCTGCCGCGGATGCTGATCTTATCTTTTACCACCATATCTTCTACTTTTGCCTTGGAGAAGTCGATGGTAGCCTTATCGGCATTTTTGGTGATTTCCATATTTTTGATTCTGGCGTCAGAACCCAGTTTCAGATCGGTTTTCGCATCCAGTGTCAGGTTGCGTACTTTTGCGTCGATGGTAATGGAGCCGGACAGTTCTTTATCCACTACAACATCTGTATAATCGCCGCCGGTAAGTTTACCGATTTTCTTAAATGTGGTTTTTTCCACAGTGGTCTTGCCGCTGGCTTTCACTGCGGTATCCTTCTGATCCATAACCATTTCTTTGATGTTACAGTCTTTCAGGATGATTTCGCCGCCGCCATCCACAATGAGTTTGCCTTTGACAGTCACATCTTCCAGTGTGATGGTCTTTGTGCCCAGGCGGTCGGAAATGGTCAGATCACCCGTAACAGTTGTATCTTCCAGTTTGGACTGGGTCAGGAGCATATCTTCTTTTTTGGTTTCTTCTTTATCTTCTTCCTTGTCGCCAGGCTTATAGTTCATGGTCTTATCCAGTGCCAGAACGGCTTCCGCTCTTGTGAGCACTTTGTTGGGCCCGAAAGAGCCATCGGGATAGCCTGCCATAATGCCTGCTTCGCTGACAGCGCCTACTACGCCTTTTGCCCAATTGGAAATGGCGTAGGAATCGGTATAACGATATGCCCGGCTGTCATTCTGTTTCAAACCCAGAATACGAGAGATCATCGCCGCCGCTTCCTGTCTGGTGACAGGGTCATTGGGACGGAAAGTACCGTCGCCGTCGCCGGAAATATAGCCTGCCGCCACACCTGTCTGGATGGCGTTTTTGCCCCAGTAATGGTTGGGTACGTCAGAGAAATAAGCATAGCCGCTCTTGCTGTATCCCATGGCGTTATTGACCAGCACTACAAACTCCGCTCTGGTAATCATGTTGTTGGGGCGGAAAGTACCGTCAGGATAGCCGCTGATGTCTCCTTTATCCACCCACTTATTGATGGTATTCTGTGCCCAGTGTCCCTGAATGTCTGTGGGCGCACCGAAAGCGGTGACGCTCATAGCCATGGAAGCCGCCAGCACAGCTGTAATGGTAATCACATGTTTCTTCTTCATAATTACACCCCCATATGAAAAACTTTTCATGGAATTTTTATCCTCTTCTAATGCTACTGTACTCTGTTTTTCCTTAAGAAACAACTGCTTTCCGCCATTCGTAAGAAAGCCTTAAACAAATCGTAATATCCGTAACATAAGGATTTTTTGCTGTTGTGTCCCCTGTAAAACATCGAAAAATCCGCCACCGTATTTTCAATACCGCCAAACTGTGCTATGATAAAAAATATACAAAATCTTAATACAAAAGAAAAAAGGAGGTGTATCCATGGAAAAAATCAAAAAATATCTGCCCAAATTTCGGCCCAACTGGCGGGGTGCGCTGCCGGTGGTGCTTTTTTTCGGCGCTTCTTTCCTGCTGGTGGCAGTGTTTTTTGGTCTGCAGTTCGTCATGACAGCCTCTGTCATCACGGTACTGTTCCAGATCCGCCATGCCCGATACAACTCCTGGGGTATCTTTTCCGTCAGCTGGTCATCTGCGAAGCCCTTGCCCTTTTCGCCATGATTGCCACGTTAGATACGCCCCTTTCTCTGCTCTTGAATTTCACCATTCCCTTTGCGTTGGTTTTCCTGCAATCTTCACAATTTGTGCCAAAAGGCTACTTTGCCAGTGCCATGATATTCGTATTCCTGCAATTCATGCCGCCGGAACCAAAAGATTTCGCCGTACAGCTGGAAGTGGTACTGGTTTGCTGGGTATTCCTGGCCATCGTACTGAAGCTATATCCCTATTTGCAGCGAGGCAAAAAGCAGGCAAAACCTACGGTTCAGACACTGCACACCGGCCTGAAACAGCTTTCTCAAATGCTTATCCGCATTGCTGACGGGGAAACAGACGACGATTTTTCCAAAGAACTTTACAAATTAGAAGACACTTACCACCGCATGGCATATCAGATGCAGACGTTGTTCCAGAAAGGCGACCACAGCAAAAAATGCTTCGATATGCTGGCGGTCATGTTCCAGCGGAGTTTTTATCTGGTACGGGACAAAGCCTGGCAGCAGGATGAAGTCCAGCAAAATGCTCTGCCTCGTCTAACAGAGGTGGCGGAACTGGCAGAAGAAGCCTCTCAGACTCTCAACGAAACAGACAATACGGAACTCATTGCAAAAGCCCGCGATCTTTTGCAGCAAAGAGAAATGCCGAAGGACGGGTGCGCATCTTTTACCGAAGCTGTCTGCACATGCTCATACTAATTTGTCACACCTACCCTGCCACAAAGAAACAGAATCTCCAGTGGTTCGGCGTAGACTGGCAGGAAACATGGCTGAAATTCCGGCGGCGTATTTCACGCCATTCCATCGAAACCCGGTTTGCCCTGTGGCTTTCCGTGGTGCTGACCATCAGCTGCGGCGCCAAGGCAATCTCCCACGCAAACCATGTATACTGGTTCCCTTTGAACGCATTTCTGCTGCTCCAGCCCAGCTTTGAGGACAGCGAGCATCGTCTGGTGACCCGTCCCATCGGTACGGCTTTGGGCTGCCTTCTGGCGGCGCTGGCAGAGCCTTTTCTGCCGACGGTACCCATGCAGTTTGCCTTTGCCTTTCTCATGATGTTCTTCATGTACTGCTCCACCCCCGGCACATGGGTGCAGCCCATTTTCTCCACCAGTTTTGCCTTGATTCTGGCGTCCATGTCCATGCAGGACAATACATTGATCTGGCTGCGTATTGCCTATGTTATCACGGCGGTACTGCTGGTTTCCGTCATCAACCTGTTTTTCTTCCCTACCACAAAAGAAAAGCAGTTTTCCCTGAACCTGCGCAGGCTCTTCCAGCTCCACGCTTCCTACTGGGAAATTGCCAGACGGAGTTTGTCACAAAACGTGGATTTACATGAGTACAATGAACTGCTGACAGAGTTCCATATGATCTACGCCCAATGCAGAGAATACATACAGAAAGAACTGCCGGGAGAAACGGGCACAGTGTATCATGAGCTGCTGGTGACCCTCTGGAAAACATTCTCCGAACTGGAACAGACAGCATCCCTCATGCAGACAGGCTCGGCGGAACAGGACGAATATCCAGCCCTCATGGATTTGACCATGCAGCTGCAAAAAGAAATCTTCCCGCCCCAGCCCACAACGCCTTCCGTTGCCATTCACCGGGATTTTAGGGACAAAGACCTGACTTATGTACTGACCCAGTACATGCGCAACAGCGGACACCTGCGGTCATTATACAGTCAGGTGGCAAGCAACACTCTGATATTCAAAACAAAAGAACTTGCCCACAAATAAAAACAGAGCATTTCCCCAAAAAGAAATGCTCTGTTTTTTTATTGTTGTACGCCGAATAGGTGTGACAAAACCCCCAGTTCAACTGGGGGTAGGTAA
>OFLY01001591.1_pt1 | contig 13075 bp, 12 predicted proteins | sample 1541161 | NCBI WGS metagenome assembly OFLY01 (sample SAMN04209247, study PRJEB22552) | human gut metagenome | biome: gut; material: feces | host: Homo sapiens | place: USA: Oklahoma | reverse complement strand
TCAGCTTCGGCACCAACGACCTGACCCAGATGACCTTCGGCTTCAGCCGTGATGATGCCGCCAAGTTCCTGGGCGCATACTACGAGAACAAGATCTACGAGAGCGATCCGTTCCAGCATCTGGATCAGATCGGCGTTGGCAAGCTGGTCAAGATGGCTGCCCACGACGGCCGCGAAACCCGTCCCGATCTGGGTCTGGGCATCTGCGGCGAGCACGGCGGCGACCCCACGAGCGTGGAGTTCTGCCACAATGTCGGTCTGGACTACGTCAGTTGCTCTCCCTTCCGTGTGCCTATCGCACGTCTGGCTGCCGCTCAGGCTGCTATCAAGAATCCCCGCAAGTGATTGCGTGAGCGCTTGAAAAAGCACCAATAAAACAAACGAACCGCCCCGGTTTCCGCAATGGAAGCCGGGGCGATTTTTGTGTTGACTGGCAGAATATCCAAACGGTAAAATATACATGCAACAATTTCCGGAGTGGATGTGGAAATTCTGGACGTGGAACGAATTGAGCAAAAATGCTATAATTTTAACAGTGATAAGAAAATAAATGTGCTAATCAACAGGCTGGGGGAGGTGAAAAGATGGATGAGCGAATCTGGACGATCGCTGAAATACTGGACAAAAGTGGCCCTATGACGGCGGATGAACTGGCCGCACAACTGAAACTCAGCGGCAAAACAGTGCGGAGCCTGATCAAGACCTACGCAAAGGAAATGCAGGAAAATGGCTTTTGCATCACAGCCAAACCCGGCAGGGGGTTCGGCATTGAGATCACGGATGCACAGACGTATGTGTCGGGCAGCAAACCACAGCAGGGAGAACAGACCGGCATCCCGCAGGAGCGGATACAGCGGCTGAGGCAGTATCTGCTGGAAAAGGATGGCTATTCCAAGCTGGATGATCTAAGCGAGCAGTTCTTTGTGTCGCGGCGGTCAATCTCCAACGATCTGCGCGAAGTGGAGCGGCAGCTGGCGGAATACGGGCTGAGCATCCGCCGCAAACCGGGCTACGGCATCTGCGTGGTAGGCAGTGAGACGAACCGTAGGATCTGCATTGCGGCGCAGCGGGACGAGAGCCGCCCGGTCGAGCAGCAGATACAGGAGCTGGTCAGCCGGGTGCTGGAAAAAGAAAAGTTCGCCATGTCCACGATGGCGCTGGATAATCTGGCGGTCCACCTTGAGGTCGCAGTGGAGCGCATCCGCACAGGGCACGCGATAGAAAGCTCGGATGGCATGCAGGTAGACCTTCCGGAGCGGATCCTAGAAGTGGCCAGCCACATCGCCGTGCAGATCGAAAACATGACGGGCGTGGCTTTTCCACTGCCGGAGGTCTGCTACATTGCTATGCATCTGAACGGCAAACAGATGTACCGGGCAAACGCAATGACCTCGGATGAAAATTTGGTGATTCCGCAGGAGGTCAACCGCATCGTATCGGATATGATCGAGCATATCTACGAGGCGTTCCGCATCGACTTCCGGGACAATCTGGAATTGCGCATGGGCCTGTGCATGCACATGGTGCCCTTGCTGGCGCGGATCAAGAGTGGGATGCGGATGAAGAACCCGATCCTGCAGGATATCAAGCGGGAGTATCCGCTGGCCTACGAAATGGCCACGCAGGCGTGCAGCGTGCTGCGAAACGTCAGCCCGAACCCCATCAAGGAGGACGAGATCGGTTATATCGCCGTCAGCTTTGCGCTGGCACTGGAACGGCAGAAGGCCAAAGAGTGGGCACCTAAAAACATCCTGATCGTCTGCGCCAGCGGCAAAGGCAGCGCCCAGCTGCTGGCTTACCGCTACCAGCAGAAATTCGGCAAGAATTTGGGCCGGGTACAGACCTGTGACGTGATCGGGCTGCGGAGCGTGAACTTCAGTAAGATCGACTATGTGTTTTCCACGGTGCCTATTCCCATTTATGTCCCGGTGCCCATCCGACAGATCCAGTTCTTCCCCACCGAAAAAGAACTGACCCAGATGAAAAAGCTCTTGATGCAGGGCAAAAAGGGGACTGTGGAAGAATATTTCAGCCCGGAGCTGTTTCTGCCACATCTCAACTGCGAAAAACGGAGCAGGTACTGGAACAGATGTGCCGGTTCGTGTGCGGCAAAAAAAAGCTGCCGGATGATTTTTTACAGCTCGTGAAAAAGCGGGAATCGCTGGCCGCCACTTCGTTTGGTGGGCTGGTGGCAATGCCGCATCCGTGGAAGGCAGTCAGCAAAGATACCTTCGTCTGCCTTGCCATTCTGGACAAGCCCGTGCAGTGGGGCGAAGCAAAGGTACAGGTGGTATTTCTAGTGTCCATCGCGGACGATGCCACCGCAAAACTGCAAAAATTCTATCAGGTTGTTGCGCAGCTTATGGTCGATGAAGCCTGCATCTGCAAATTGATCGCAGAGCGCCGGTTCGAGGTCCTGTTGGGGCTGCTGAGACAAAAAGAACAAGGACTGGAGGAACAAGAAAATGGTTGATGACGAGAAGTACGAAGTTGCATTTGAAATTATCGCCTGCGCTGGTGATGCAAAGTCGCTGGCACTGATGGCAATCGAGGAGGCCCGCAACGGCAATTTTGAACAGGCCGAAAAAAATCTGGCCGAAGCAAGAGAGCAGATGGCTAAGGCGCACGATGTGCAGAACGATATGCTGCAGAGCGAAGCTCAGGGCAAGAGCGTGGAACTGAACATCGTGCTGATCCACGCAGAGGATCACCTGACCATGGCAATCATGTCCATCGATTTTGCAGAAGAGTTCATTGAACTCTACAAGCAGAATCATAAATAAACACGGAACACAAGAAAGGAAGAATCGTTATGAAGATCATGCTGGCTTGTTGCTTGGGAATGTCCACGAGCGTCGTTGTCCAGAAGATGAAGGACGCTGCAAAGGAACAGGGCAAGGACTATGAGATCTGGGCTGTGGATCAGAACAAGATTGCGGAGAACGTTGGCAACTTTGATGTGCTGCTGCTGGGCCCGCAGGTGCGCCATCTGCAGCGCAAGGTCAAGGCAACTGTGGGTGACAGTGCACCGGTGGCGGTCATTGATGCACTGGCCTATGGCCGCTGCAACGGTGCTGCCATTCTGAAGCAGGCCGAGGATCTGGTGAACAACGGCTGAGTTGTTTGGAAAATCCCTTTTGGAGGAGAAAAAACATGAGTAAATTTAGCGACAAGTTCATTGACGGCATGAGTCTGGTGGCCGAAAAGGTGGATGAAAACAAGTTCCTTGGCGCTATCAAGGACTCGTTTACCATCTACATGCCGTTCGTTATCGTGGGCTCGTTTATGAGCCTGTTCAATACCATCCTGTGCAGCACTACGACTGGCCTTGCCAAGTGGATCCCCGCACTGGAAGCACTGAAGCCCATCTTCACCGCTGCAAACTTTGCAACGCTGTCCTGCATGACCCTGCCTATCGTGTTCCTGATTGGCCTCAAGTTGGGCAAGAAGAACAACGTGCCGGAGCACATCTCCGCTATTATGGCGCTAGCTTCCTATCTGACCATCTGCCCGCAGATCGTTTCTGTGGTGGTGGACGACAAGACCGGTACCGCTAGCGGCCTGCCCGGCGCAGCGCTGGGCTCTCAGGGTCTGTTCGTGGGCATGCTGATTGCCATTCTGGCAAGCCAGCTGTTCGCCTTCCTGATGACCTTCGATAAGCTCAAAATCAAGATGCCGGATTCTGTGCCCGCAGCGATCACCACTTCCTTCAACTCTCTGATCCCCATCGTGCTCACTCTGCTGGGTGTTTCCATTGGCGGCTACGCATTCCGTCAGATCAGCGGCCAGTACCTGACCGACTGGATCTACACCACCATCCAGCATCCTCTGGAGAACGCATTCCAGAGCCCTGCCGGTCTGTTCATCATCATTCTGGTCTGCCGTGCATTCTGGTTCCTGGGCATCCATGGCGACCTGATCATCAAGCCTGTGCGTGACCCGTTCTTGGCTGCTGCTCTGGCTGCAAACGTTGCTGCTGTGGCCGCTGGTCAGACCCCGTCCTCTCCCATCACCTACGGCTTCTGGGTCGCATTCGTTGCCCTGCCGGTGGCTCTGCCCGTCTGCCTGGCTATCTTCCTGGTGTCCAAGCGTGAAGATTATCGCGCTGTTGCCAAAGTTGCCATTGGCCCTGCACTGTTCGGCATCAGCGAGCCCATGGTCTTTGGCCTGCCTCTGGTTTTGAACACCACCATGCTGATTCCCTCCATCCTCTCTGTTATGCTGTGCTCCGGTACTGCACTGTTTGCAAGCACGATTGGCTTTATGCCCTGCAACACCGTTGACGTTGCCTTTGGTACGCCCGTGCTGCTGAGTGCACTGATTGGCCACGGCTGGCAGGGTGTTGTGGTGCAGATTATTGGTCTGGCACTGGCAACTCTGGTGTATGTCCCCTTCATGATCATTGCCAATAAGCAGGCAGAAGCAGAGCAGGCCGCTCAGAACTGATAAAAGGAGAACTGCTGTGAAAACCTTTGCAAAAAACTTCTTATGGGGCGGCGCACTGGCGGCAAACCAGTGCGAGGGCGCTTATCTGGAAGATGGAAAGGGCCTGGAGATCTGCGACCTGCTGGAGACCGGCAAAGATCGTTTCATCAAGCTGGACCCGGCGCTGGAGCTGCATGAGGGCCGCGTCTATCCCTCCCATGAAGCCATCGACTTCTACCATCACTACAAAGAAGACATTGCCATGTTTGGCGAGATGGGCATGAAGTGTCTGCGCACCTCCATTGCATGGAGTCGCATTTTTCCGAACGGCGACGATGCCGAGCCCAACGAGAAGGGTCTGACCTATTACGAGGATATGTTCCGGGAATTGCACCGCTGGGGCATTGAACCGGTGATCACAATCTCTCACTTCGAGACTCCGCTGGCGCTGGTCAAAAAGTACGGTGGCTGGGACAACCGCAAGCTGGTCGGCTTCTTTGAGCGCTACTGCAAGGTGTTGTTTGAGCGCTACAAGGATCAGGTCAAGTACTGGATGACTTTCAACGAGATCAACAACACCCTCAAGCTGCCTTATCTGGCAGCCGGCATGGTGGTGGCAGATGATGCCAATGCACCGCAGCGGCAGTATCAGGCTGCACACAATATGTTTGTGGCCAATGCACTGGCTGTCAAAGCCTGCCATGAGATGATACCGGGTGCAAAGATTGGCTGCATGCTGTCTTTGAGCACAGCATATCCCAACACCTGCCGCCCGGAGGATGTGATGGAAACCTATCAGCTTCGTCAGCGTTCGCTGTTCTTCTCGGATGTGATGCTGCGCGGCCGTTACCCCTCTTACATCGATCGCAAGTGGGAAGAACTGGGCGTACAGGTGCAGATGGAGCCGGGTGATTTTGAGCTGATTGCACAGAACACCAACGACTATCTGGCTTTCAGTTACTACATGACCTCTACCCACATTGCCGGCATGAAGATCCGCTCCAATACGGGCGGTCACGTAGGTGCGGACAATCCCTATCTGGAAAAATCCAAGTGGGGCTGGCCAATCGACCCGGTGGGTCTGCGATTCGTCTGCAACGAACTGTATGACCGCTACCAGAAGCCCATGTTCATTGCTGAAAACGGCCTTGGTACGGCAGACACCATTGACTCGGATGGCCGCATCCGCGATACTGCCCGCATGGAGTACCTCAAAAAGCACATCGAAGCTTTGCAGCAGGCTGTGGCTGACGGCTGTGATATCTTCGGCTACACTTGGTGGGGGCCCATCGATATCGTGAGTGCCGGCACTGGCGAGATGGAAAAACGGTATGGCTTTATCTATGTGGATAAGGATAATCAGGGAAACGGAACTCTGCAGCGTCGGAAGAAAGATTCCTTCGAGTATTACAAAAAGGTGATCGCCTCCAACGGACAGGATCTGGAACTTCCCGCCGAGGACTAATCAAATAAAAAAGATCGGTGCAGTATTTTTCAAAACAACAAGAAAAATACTGCACTTGATTTTTTTGTGTGAGGGTGCAGCACGTACAACAGCTGCCGCAAAGGAATATCGATATGATAAGTTTGATTCTGGCAAAAAAGATCCTTTCGCTGTTTTTGGTCATGGCTCTGGGCATTGTGCTGGTGCGCTGCGGCATCGTCCGCAGTCGGGACAGCAAGGTGCTCTCCATGATCTCACTGTATCTGGTCATGCCATGTGTGATCATCTCGTCGTTTCAGGTGAAGTATCAGCCCGAGATTCTGAACGGTCTGCTGCTGGCACTGGCTACGGCAGTGCTGCTGCATCTGGTGCTGATCGTGGTGGTCGGCTTTCTGGGCAAGGTGCTGAAACTGGATGGTGTAGAGGAAACCTCGCTGATTTATTCCAATGCAGGGAACCTTATTATTCCCATTGTGACGGCCATTCTGGGCAAGGAATGGGTCATTTACACCAGCGCATTTCTTTCGGTGCAGCTTTTTCTGCTGTGGAGCCATGCTAAAATGAAGCTCTGCGGAGAAAAAGGAATCGACCTGAAAAAGATTCTGACCAATATCAACATGATTGCCATTTTTGCTGGGGTGCTGCTGTTCCTGCTGCAGATCCAGTTGCCTGCACCTGTGCAGGATGCGGTGGATTCGATCAGCAGTATGGTTGGTCCAATGGGAATGCTGATACTCGGTATGCTGATCGCAGAAATGGATCTGAAAAAACTGATGAGCTATCACAGACTATGGTGGATCACACTGCTGCGTCTGGTGGGCATCCCGCTGATAGGAATCGTACTGTTGAAATACAGCAGCCTTGCAGCACTAGTGCCGGAGGGCAGAACAATACTGCTGGTTACACTGCTTGCCATCTGCACGCCGTCCGCGTCCACACTGACCCAGATGGCGCAGGTGTACGGCAAAGATGCAGACTACGCCAGCGCTATCAATGTGGTAACGACCCTGCTGTGTATCGTCACGATGCCGCTGGTGGTGGCACTGTACCAGATGTGAGTACGTGCGAACGCTCTGTAATTTTGGCACCCGCTCAGGCTGCAATCAAGAATCCCCGCAAGTAATGGCGTAAGGGCTTGACCCGACACAAATAAAGCATAACAAACACCCCTCGGTTTCCTGCTGCGGAAGCCGAGGGGTGTTTTGCGTATTAAGGGTGGAACGAATGCGCACTGTGATTTTATTCGGCCTTCAGGCGGAGCAAAGTGCCGGACTTTTCAATGCGGTAAAAACCTGCGCTGCCGTCCACGCCGAACTGCAGCTGCAGCTTGAGCGAAGAGTGCGACAGCGCGCGCACCGAAGGCGCGATCCAGTGCACCAGTGCCAGCAGCAGCGGCAGGGTGAGCCTGCTGGGAACGGCGCGGGTGTGATCCGATGTGACCAGAACGACCTTCTTTTTGCCTTTTGCCAGCTCGCGCAGGCGGGGCGTCCCGATGGGATGCTCCAGTGCCTCCTGCACGATGGCGGCTTCCGGCTGGCCGGGGTCATACTCATGCATCCGGGCCGTCAGGACGGCGGACAGATTCTTCTCTTCCACATGCAAAGGGAGTGTCTCGCGGCAATAGGGGATATGGATTTCTCTCAAGATATTCTCTCCTCTCTTTGACGGAGTTTCCCCGGACAGGCAGAAGACCGACCGTTTTCACGGCCGGTCTTCTGCCAGATGAGTTGCCCAAGGAGAAACACAAGACGATGGAAAAACGGGGAGGTAGGGGAGGTATTTATTGGAGAGCGGGGATGAAATCGGTGACTTCGGTGTGCATCAGGGCAGTCTCGATGGCAAAGTCAGACAGCTCCTGACCCAGACCCGGGCGGTCCGGGATGATGTACTTGCCGTTGACGGGCTGCATATCGTACTTGCCCAGCTTGTTGATGCACTCCTGCGTGGTGCGGAAGTGGTGCTCGTGGATGCCGAAGTTGGGGATGGCGGCCTCCAGCTGGATGGAAGCTGCGTTGGTGATGACCGCACCGGCCACATGGACCTGCACGCGGGCGTCAAAGACGTGTGCCATGTCGGCGATCTTCTTCAGCTCGGTGATGCCGCCGCAGTTGCAGGCGTCGGGCTGGATGAGCTGGATGGAGTTGTTTTTGAGGAAGTTGTAGTAGCCCCAGCGGGAGTAGATGCGCTCACCGGCGGCCAGAGGCGTGCGGATGCGCTGGCGCAGCTCCTTCATCATGTCGGGGTTCAGCATAGTGACAGGTTCCTCGTAAGCCATCATATCGTACTTGTCGCACAGCTCGCCGATGCGGATGGCAGAGGTCAGGTCGGTCTGGCAGTGGTTCTCGACGATGATGTCAATATCGGGGAACTCCTCGCGGATGGCAGCCATGCGGCTCTCGATCCGCTTGTAGAGCGAACGGTCGGGGAAGCCTTCCTTGGACAGGTGAGGAATCTTCTTGGCGTTCTCATCGTAGGTGGTGAAGTCAATCTTCACCGCGTCGTAGCCCTCGCTGACGGCGTGGCGGACGATGTCCACATACTCCTTGTCGGAGCCCCAGGGGCCGATCTTGGTGGTCCAGCCGAACTGCAGCTGACTTGCGTAGCAGCGCAGCTCGTCACGGCACTTGCCGCCCAGCAGCTGGTAGATGGGCACGCCCAGAGCCTTGCCCTTGATGTCCCACAGAGCGATGTCCAGAGCGGACATACCGGAGAAGACGACCACGCCGCCGCCCTGACCCCAGAAGGTGCCCTTCAGGATGGTCTCCCAGATCAGCTCGGTGTTCATGGGGTCCATGCCAATGATATGGTGGGCCATGTCGATGATCATGCCATAGGCTGCGGTATAACCGGTGCCGTAAGCGACACCCGCTTCGCCGTCGCCGTAGATACCTTCATCGGTATAGACACGGCAGCAAATAGGATAACGGGCGCCGCGCTGTTCGCCGGCATCCAGAACCCAGACGTCTACTTTCGTAATCTTCATGGTGCATTACTCCTTTTTATGATCTCTGCTGCTGCGTGCAGCAGCTTGTTCCGCTCACTGGATCGTGACGCGGTCGCAGTTCCTGAAGGCCACCTCGCTCAGCTCGTTGCCCAGACCCGGCAGATCGGGGACGGAGAACTTGCCGTTCACCGGCTGGTAATCGTGGATGCACAGCTCCTTGTTGTACGGGCTGAGGGCGTAGGTGTGATGCTCGTGGATGACGAAGTTCGGGATGGCGCATTCCAGATGCAGGGCTGCCGCCGTGGACAGGGGGCTGCCGCAGGCATGGACCTGAACGCCGACATCGAAGACATGGGCCATATCGCAGATCTTCTTGATCTCGGTGATGCCGCCGCAGGTGCCGACGTCCGGCTGGATGACCTGAATGGCGTTCTGTTTGAAGTACTCGATGTACTGCCAGCGGGTATAGATGCGCTCACCGTTTGCGATAGGCAGGCCCGTTTCGTCGTGGACGAACTTGGACAGCTGGGGAGTGGGGGTGGAAGGTTCTTCGAAGTAGAAGATGTTGTACTTCTTGACCAGATTGCCCAGCTGGGCGGCGGACTGGGAATCCGTAAAGGAATGGTTCTCGATGATGAGATCCACATTGGGGCCGATGGCCTCGCGGACCGCCTTTACGCGGGCCTCGTACATCTGCAGATATTCCGGGCTGAGCAGGCCGAGGCGGTCGTTGTCGTTGAAGTTGCCCTCGTCCGGCTTGAAGGTAAAGAAGTCGATCTTGATGGCATCGTAGCCCTCGGCCACGGCCTTCTTGGCCTCGCGGGCGTAGTCGTCCGGGGTGCGCTGGGGGATGATGTCGGGGCCCCAGCTGAACTGCAGCTGGCTGGCGTAGGTGCGCAGCTTTTCGCGGCGCTTACCGCCCAGCAGCTCGTAGATGGGGGCGTTGTAGTACTTGCCCTTGATGTCCCAGAGCGCAATGTCGATGGCCGAGATTCCGGCGAAGATCACAGGGCCGCCATTCTGGCCCCAGAAGGTGGTGCGGTACAGCTTGTCCCAGATGACCTCATGCTGCAGCGGGTCCATGCCGATGATGAGCTTGGCAAAGTTCTGTACGATGCCGAACGCTGCGATCTGGGACTCGCCGTAGGCCAGAGCGGCTTCACCGTCGCCGTAGATGCCTTCGTCGGTGTAGATGCGGCAGACGATGGGGCGCCAGTGGCCGTTTTTCAGATTGGTTTTCAGATGCAGGACGTCAACCTTTGTGATTTTCATAGAGCGAAGCTCCTTTCATAGACCGGATCAACCGAATGTGAGGGACCAATCACCCAGAACACCGAGAGAGATGGCTGGGACAAAGGACACGATGAAGAACGCTACGATGAGGCCGATGAGGAACGGCATAAACGCCCTGACGATCTTGTCGATGCTGAGTCCTGTCATGGAGGAACCGACGAACAGGTTCAGTGCGACAGGCGGGGTGACGAATGCGATGGCCAGAGCCAGCGTCATGATGATGCCGAAGTGGATGGGGTCGATGCCGACCTGAGAGACGACAGCCAGCAGGGTGGGGGCCAGAATGACGATGGCGGGGGTGGTCTGGACGAACATACCGACGATGAACATGATGACGAAGATCATGCACAGGACGATGTAGGGGTTGGTGGAGATGCTGAACATGAAGTTGGCAATGATCTTGGTGATGTTCAGGTAGGCGAAGACCTGACCGGTGGCCTTGGAGGGGGCCATGACGAACATGGTGCCGGCGATAAAGGCAGCGTTGTCGCGGAAGATGGCCCACAGCTTCTCCAGCTTCAGCTCTCTGTGAACGAACAGGCCGATGACGATGCCGTAGACAGACGCCACGACGGCAGCTTCGGTAGCGGTGAAGATGCCGGAGTAGATGCCGCCCAGAATGATGACGGGCATGATGAGCGCCCACTTGGCGTCCCAGAAGCTGGAAGCAATGTTTTTCAGCTCCAGCTTGGTGTCACCCTTGATGCCCCAGCGCTTGCACATGACGTAGTTGATGAGCATGAGCACGCCGCCGACGACGAAAGCGGGGCCAAGGCCGGCTATGAACAGCTTGCCGACCGACACGTTGCAGGTGACGCCGTACAGGACCATCGGGTAGCTGGGAGGAACGATGACGCCCAGACCGCCTGCACAGCAGGTGAGGCCGGTGGCGTAGTATTTGTTATAGCCGTTGGAGACCATCATGGGGATCATGATAGAGCCGATGGCGGCGACCGTTGCGGGGGCAGAGCCGGAAACTGCACCGAAGAACATACAGGCGATGACAGTGACCATGCCCAGAGAGCCGGTGATGCCGCCGACCAGAGAGTTTGCAAAGCGCACCAGACGCTTCGACAGACCGCCGGTCTCCATGATGGTGCCGCAGATCATAAAGAAGGGGAGCGCCAGATTGGTAAAGCTTGCAACGCCGCCGTACAGGGTCTGGGCGATGAAGTTGGTGGTAGTGACCGGGTTCATGCCGATCAGAACGAGCATTGCGATGTAGATGGAGACGGCAATGGGAACACCCAGAAACATCAGACCAAACATCACAAGGAACATAATGCCAGTTGCCATTACTTGGTGCCTCCCTTCTCATTCATCGCTGCTTTCTTTGCGTTCCACTCGCGCTCGCAGGCGTCCAGATCCATGGAGGGCTTGGAGGCGCCGAGGTTCTCCTCGCTCTCCTTGGCCAGCTTGATGGTGTCCTGGATCAGGCGGATCACTGTGAGCAGCAGGCTGATGGGAATGACGATGTACACCAGCTGCTGGGGGATCTTCAGCATCGTGGTCTTGCTGGCGCCCAGAAGCTTGATGACGTTGAACATGATGACGCTGATATACACGTTGAAGAGGGCGAAGATCACGTTGGAGATGATGAGCATGACCTTCTTCACCTTGAAGGGCATCATGTCCAGAAGGAAATCGATGCGCAGGTGCTTGCGGTAGGTAACAGCCGCAGAGATCGCCAGATAGATCATCCAGACGAACATGATGGTGGCAAACTCCTCCATCCATGTCCAAGAATGATGCAGAATAAACCGACTGAACACCTGAAGCGTGAGCATTACTGTCAGTACGATGAAGCAAAGCGTCGCCAGATACAGCTCGATGTTATTCAGGAATGTTTTTAAATCAAACTTTCCGTTTTTCATGTATGTATCTCCTTACGAACCTTAGCATTGCAGTGGAACATTCGTTTTCCGGGGCGGCTTATTTCTTGCCTGCCTCGTAGTCCTCCACGAAGGAGATCAGGGCATTGTAGGCGTCGGTGCCCATCTGCTTCTCGACCATGGGCCAGATGGGTTCCTTGACCTTGTCCTGGAACGCCTTCAGCTCATCGTCGGTCAGGTAGATGACCTTCGTACCGGCGTCGTCCTCGACCGTCTGGATAAAGCCGTCGGCCAGCTCTGCGGTGTGCTTGCGGCCTTCGTTCTGGGCCTCGACCATGACGTCGCGGATGAGCTGCTGGTCATCTGCGGAAAGCTGGTTCCAGATGACGGGGCTGATGGCCGGGATGGTGGCGGTGAAGTTGTGGTTGGTCATGACCATGTAGTTCTGCAGCTCGTAGACCTTGGAGGAGACGATGTTGGACGGGGGGTTCTCCTGTGCGTCCACCATGCCCTGCTGCAGAGCGGTGTACAGCTCGGAGTATGCAACGGGGGTCACGGCGCAGCCCAGAGCTTCCCAAGTGGCAGTCTGGATGGGGTCGGGCATGACGCGGATCTTAACGCCCTTCAGGTCGTCGGGCGTGTGGACCTCGTTGTTGCAGGTCAGTTCCCGGAAACCGATGTCGAAGAAGGCCAGAGGAATGGTGGTGGTGTCCTCCTGCGCCTTCTGCAGCCAGCTCTGGCCGACCTCGGAGTCCAGAACAGCATACGCCTCGTCGTAGTTCAGGTAGAGGTAGGGCATATTCAGGCCGGCGAATGCGGAGGTGTAGTCGCCCCAAGAACCGCAGTTCAGGATGCCGATGTCAAATGCGCCGTTCTGCAGGCCGCCGATGTACTCCTGGGTGGAGGAAGCGATCTGACCGTCGGGGAATATCTGTGCGGTGATACGGCCATCGGTGCGGGCAGAGATCTGGTTGACGAAATAGAGCGCCGAGATGCCCAGAGCCGTGGTGCCGTCGCCTTCAAACTCGACGGTGGGAGAAGAGGAGGCGATGCGGAGGTTGATGGACTGGCCGGAAGCTGCGCCGCCGCCAGCTGCGGAGGTGGAGGTGGTGCCGCCGCTGCTGCCGCCGCAGGCCGA
>OFLY01001588.1_pt1 | contig 13101 bp, 15 predicted proteins | sample 1541161 | NCBI WGS metagenome assembly OFLY01 (sample SAMN04209247, study PRJEB22552) | human gut metagenome | biome: gut; material: feces | host: Homo sapiens | place: USA: Oklahoma | reverse complement strand
TTGTCTGTGCAGCAAACTTGCTTGCTGGTGCCTTACATACTGGACAGACGAAATCTGCTGGAAGAGATTCTCCTTCATAAACATAACCACATACTGTACATACATACTTCATAATAATAATCTCCTTTCGTTTATAAACATAACAGGCATGAGCCTGAAATCTACTTATCGGAACTTCTGAAAATGTTTCATCAGTTCGTAACTAGAATATAACAGAAATAAATCAGCTTGTCAATAAAAATAGGAATGATTACTATTTTTATTTTGATGACTTGTAAAAACGTTAATTTTCCGAAGCACATTTTTCACACAATCCATAGAAGCAGACTGAACCAGCCTCGATTTTGCCCGGAAAATGTGATGAAACATTAGCTCCGAGGTTTTCAAGGATTTCATTGTCAGATGGATTGGTGATATCAATTAAACATTTACACCTTCTGCACTGAAAATGCAGATGTGGCTTTGTATTGGCATCGTAATGAACGAAACCGTCCTCACATGGAACAGTAACGGCTTCGCCATGCTCCACAAGAAAGGAAAGGTTTCTATAAACTGTTCCAAGACTTATGCTTGGAAAATCATTTTTGACAAATGTGTATACAACATCGGCAGTTGGGTGGTCTTTGCGTGACATAAGAAATGTTTTGATAGCGTCACGCTGACGGCTATGTTTAACAGCGCCCATAAAATCACCTCCGGATTATTATTTACTATTATCTTTAATTAAATTCATAATTTTGTCAATAGAATCCTGCTGCTCACTTTTTTCCATATTAATGATGTACTGGTGTCTGTCAGCATAAAGCTTGCGGACTGCGGCAAGTAAAGTATCCTTAGTCATATCCTCCTCTGTAAGAACCATGGAATAACCATGTTCCTTGAAAGAATTGGCATTAAGAATCTGGTCGCCGCGGCTTGCCTTTGCGGAAAGGGGAATCAGCAGATGAGGCTTTTTCAGTGCCAAAAACTCGGAGATGGAGTTGCTGCCCGCACGGGCAATGATCACATCTGTTGCCGCGAACAGGTCTGCCAGACCATCGGTGACATATTCAAACTGGCGGTATCCCTTTGTACCTTCCAGACTTTCTTCCTTATGACCTTTGCCGCAAAGATGGATGATGTCAAAATCCTTCAGCAAAGAAGGCAGGCTTTCCCGCAGGGCATCATTGAGCTTCACTGCCCCCAGAGAACCGCCCATCTGAAGCAGAACAGGCTTTGTGCCGTCAAAACCGCAGGCTTCCAGACCTTTCTGTCTGTCCCCTGTGAACAGTTCCGCACGAATAGGTGTCCCTGTGTGGATGCCTTTTTCCTTGGGCACATATTTCAGTGTTTCCGGGAACGTGGTGCAGACAGTCTTTGCAAAAGGCATCGCAATCTTGTTTGCCAGACCCGGTGTAATATCAGATTCATGGATGATAACGGGAATCTTGTTTTTCTTTGCCCCCAGCACCACAGGCACTGCCACAAAGCCGCCTTTGGAGAATACCAGATCAGGTTTCAGTTTTTTCAGCAGTTTGGTGGCTTCGCTGACGCCTTTTACCACACGGAACATATCAGTGATGTTCTGTCTGGACAGATAACGGCGCAGTTTCCCTGTGGGGATGCTGTAATAAGGCACGCCTTCCGCCTCAATGAGTTTCTTTTCAATGCCGTTTTCGGAGCCAATATACAAAACCTCCCAGCCTTCCTGCCGCAGCAAAGGCAGGATCGCCAGATTGGGCGTCACATGGCCTGCTGTGCCGCCGCCTGTCAATACAATTCGTTTCATAGAGAATTCACCCCTGTAATATACTATTTTTCACTGTTTCCTATCATAACAGAAAAAATGGGCAACTGCCAGAAGATTTCTGTTTTTTCTGAAAAAAAGGCGATTTTATGCAAGTCCCACCTTTTTACTGCATAGATATGATAGAAAAAAGCAAAGGAGACTGACAAACATGTACCCATATAATCGCAATACTCATTATTTCCAGCGGCAGAGCCTGACGGCGCGGGAAGCCAAAGACCCTGCCATTCAGGAGCTGGCAGAGGACGATCGTCTGCTGGCCCTGTTGAAAGTGGCTACGGAGGAAACAGCACAGCTTGCCAATCGTTATCGCCGATTGCTGACAGAAGCGCCAGCGCTCTCCTCCTCTGCCGATATGCTCAAATCCATGTATCTGGATGAGAAAAAGCATCTGAAAAACCTGCGGGAAGCCCTGTTTCTCATCACAGGTGAAACGCCGGAAACACCAGACGAAAGCCAGACACCTTCCACACTGGAAGTCATCGACCCCAAAGCCTATCTGGAGGAAACCCTCATGCAGGAACTGGACGCGGCAGATTTCTACCGGAATTTCTTTCTGGCAGTGCCCGACGGCGCCCTTCGTGACCTGTTTTTCGAGATTCTCACAGATAAACAGAGTCACGCCAACGCATTGACCTATCTGTTCAGCAAATATTTTTGAACAAAAATCTGTGCAATCTTCTTCCTTTCGTGCTATACTGATAGCAAATCACATACGAAAGGATGAATACTTATGAGCGACTGTATTTTCTGTAAAATCGTGTCGGGGGAATTCGGCTCCGCCACTATATATGAAAACGATGAATTTAAGGTAATTCTGGATCGTTTTCCTGCCAACGAAGGCCATGTGCTGATTCTGGTGAAGGAACACGTTGCCAATATCTTTGAAATCGACCCTGATAAAGCCGGCAGACTGTTCCGTCTGGCAGCTATCATCGCCAGAGAAATGAAGGCAAGACTGGGCTTTGACCACATGAACGTGATGCAGAACAACGGCACCGTTGCTGGTCAGACTGTATTCCATTTCCATCTGCACCTGATCCCTCGTTATGAAAATGACGGCATCACCATTGCGTACAAACCTATGGATCTGACAGACGAACAGATCGAAGACATGCGCAAAAAACTGGAAATGAGCCTGTAATTTCACAAGACACAAAAGCCCCTTTCTTTTGAAAGGGGCTTTTTTTATATCTTTTTCCCGAAAAATTCACCAACAACCCCTAGGACTTCTGCACAAAACCTCCTTTTCACCCCCCTGCACATCCTTCACAAAAATGCGTTTTTGCCCCATTTCTCCTTTGATTTTGGGCAAAAAACAGTGATACACTGAATACAAAGGGTTTTTCTGGGAAATCCTAAAAACAGCACAGGAAAAGCGAAAGGAGTGTTTTCATGTATCGAAAAGATCAGTTGGTTTTTTATGGCAATACAGGCGTATGCCGCGTGGCAGACGTTGCGCCCCTTCCCCAGCAAAAAGATGGCCGCCTATACTACACCCTGATTCCGCTTTTCTCCCCCTTTTCCGAAACCATCCACGTTTCCGTTTCCACTCGGGCATTTATGCGTCCCGTCATTTCCGCCGCTGAAGCAAAAACCTATCTGGACAACATCAGCGGCATCTCGGCGGAGCCTTTCCGCAGTCGGGATCACAAAGAAACTGCCAATCATTATGGTGAGATGCTGAACCCCCATGACTGCATGCAGTATTTACAGCTGATGAAATCTCTCTACCGGAAGATCGAAGAAAACGCCCGTATGGGAAAACACATTTCTCAAACAGAACAGCGGTATCTGAAACAGGCGGAATCCCTCCTCTATGGGGAACTGGCGGCGGCTCTTGGCAAAGAGCCAGGAGAAATCCGCACAGAAGTACAGCAGCGCTTTGCAGAAGAAAAGCAACTGGCATAAAAAAAGACCATCGTTTCTACAATGGTCTTTTTTCTGGATGCGGATGACAGGACTTGAACCTGCACGGACGTAATGTCCACTAGAACCTGAATCTAGCGCGTCTGCCAATTCCGCCACATCCGCATATGCTTTTTTGAACTTGTTTGACTATCATACTATAAAAGAGATTCTTTGTCAACAACTTTTTTCAAACTTTTGAAAAAGTTCTTTCAAAAATCACCAACCCTGCCTCATAAGGGTGATCCAGATACCGCATCTCTCCTTTGAAATCAGAAGAAGAAAACAGTTTCCAAAGTATGGTCAAATCGCCGCCGGCCGCCAGAATCATCAGCGCACCTACCCAAAACAAAGGCAAGCTCCCCAGAAAAATAGCCGCAATTGCCGGCACAATCCCCAGCAGCACACAAGGCATCACTCCGCCAATGGCATACTGCCCCTTTGTCAATTCCTCCTGACAGGTACAGTAAGGTGTCAGGGAGTTCCACATGATCCCAAAGGAAATGGATTTCCATTTATTTTTTGCGAAAAAAGACCAGAACAGGCCATGGATGGCTTCATGAACAACAATGAGCAGAAAATACAATACCAGTACCACCAGCAACATGGGACTGGATATGGAACCATGGCCATTTTTCCAGACAAAAACTGCCCAAAGCACCAACAAGATAGGTAAAGCCAGCACCACCGCCATAACATTGGCATAAACGGCAGAAATGGTCAGGTCATGGGCTTCAAAACCTTCCGCTTCCAATGCGGCTTTTTTCTCTAAGAACATTTCCTTCCGTTTCTGTTCAGCCGCTGTCAGCTTTCTTTCTTTTTTCTGTTTTTTTCTGCGTTCCATGCTACCCGTGCCTCCCGATGACTTTTCCCCATGCGCTCCACTTCTTCCAACTGTTCCTGAAAACATGCCGCCAGCTTTTCACTGCCCAATTTTTTGCATAAATCACGGCCATACGCCAGCATTTCCTTTTCCTGCTCGTATGTCTTTTCGTCGGCATTGTGGATAATCCAAGTATGCCCTTCCTCTCCGTAAATGAAAAGAAAGCCCATCAGCACATCTTTTTCATATACCAGTACAAACTGGGGGAACCCCGTTTCTTTGGAACGAGAAAGTGCTTCCAATAATTCCTGCCGTTCTTCTTTTGTATGCACGGCACAGCCGATTTTTCTGCCCTCCCGCAAAAAAACCTTGATTTCGTCTTTTGTCATTTCACGCATATTCCGAAAAATCAGCATTTCTTCTCCTCCTCATCCTCCACAGGTGTACCGCAGAACTTGCAGTGCCCCCCCATTGAACAGGACATAAGGGTCCAGCAAATTGTAGCAGACCCTGCATCTGCCATAACGGAGCATCACATAAATCACCATAACTAAGCAAAAGAATGTTGCCCCCATACAAACCTCAACCCATCCGTCAATCTGTAATCCCATCAAAACGAACATCAAAACCATAAATACAAATGCCAGTGTCAGCCACATCTTATATTTTTTCCGCAGTTTCTTCAATGTCATGTCAATCCCCCCTTTGTTTCATCATAGCATAAGTATGGAAGAAAAGCCATCTCCAACGAAAAAACGGACATTTCCGTTCATGGAAACATCCGTTTATTATTATCTTCTGGGTGTAGAGGAGGAATTCATATGGAGATCTCCTCGGCAGTAGGGACAGAATTTTCCCTGATAAATATCATGAATGGGCAGGCGTCTGCCGCAGTGACAGCAAACCCCATGGCGAAAATAAATGAAAGCCGCCGCCGCAATGAAAAGCAGACCGATCCACATCAGCGGACTTTTGCCGGAATAATCCCCTGTAAAAATCGTATAGATGATGCAGAACAAACCGATCAAACAACAAAAACGCATCCATCTTCTGGTTCTGTCCAAACTCATTTTCTTTCCTCCTAACTGTCCTTTGAAAGCCTGAGATAAAAAAATAGACCACTGCTTCTGCAATGGCCTTTTCAGATGCGGATGACAGGACTTGAACCTGCACGGACGTAATGTCCACTAGAACCTGAATCTAGCGCGTCTGCCAATTCCGCCACATCCGCATATTGTACTTTTTTCTGTACATGTTTTTCTTTGCTTAGTTAGAATACTATAAATTCTTCTCCTTGTCAACACTTTTTGCTAAAAAATTTTCAAGTATTTTGTATATCATGCAAAACCGGGACAAAAACGTCTGTTGCAGGTTGTTTTTCGTCCCACAGGAAATAAAAAAATGACTTGCATTTGCAAGTCATTTTTTCTTAGATGCGGATGACAGGACTTGAACCTGCACGGGCGTAATGCCCACTAGAACCTGAATCTAGCGCGTCTGCCAATTCCGCCACATCCGCATATCTGGTTTTGTGTCTTGCTGTTTTCAGCTGACTTGGATATCATAATACAAAACCAGAACTTTGTCAACACTTTTTTCAATTTTTTTAACAAAACAGCGGAACCAGCACTGGCATGGCCAACGTGCAGATAACACCGCTGACGAAAGCCAGTATGGCTGTCTTGCTGTCTGCATACTTACTCAAAAGGGGCAATGTGGTATCCATGGCTGTTGCACCTGCGGGAGCAATGGCTGTATAAACGTTTCTGCCTGCCAGCACAGGCACCAACAAGAATGTCAGCACTTCCCGGAACACATTGGACAGGAAGGAAATGGTGCCACCGATGGGATTTCCTGCCTCTGTCATGAGGATACCGGACAGGCTGTACCAACCCAGACCGGAAGTAATGGCCAGACCTTCTTTCACATCCATACGCAGGATCATGGCGCAGACTGCGCCCCCTGCCAGAGAGCCCAGAATAACCCCCAGAGGGATCACCAGTATCCGCAGACCCATGCGGCGGATCTGTCCGAATACTTCCCGGTTCACACCCATATCAATACCCACGGAAAAAAGCAGGATCAGCAACATGTAAGAAGATGCCGTATCCAGAAAACCGCTGACGTTTTCCGGCATCACAACACCCGCGCCAATGCCCAGCACAAGAACAATGAGAATCGCTTTGCTCATTCTTTTGCCCCCTTCCGCAAAAATACCTTTGTCAGCAGATACACTGCCACAATGGAGCCAATAACCGCCAAAACCGCATACAACAAAGCCTTGCCGCCCAAAGACGGCAAAGCCTGTATGATGTCACCATTCCTGCCGATGCTGACGCCCATACAGAATATGAGCAGCATCAGCCAAACAGTTTGCAGTTTGGCGTTGATTTTCAGCCCTTTTTCTTTGAGGATGCCGCGGAAGCCCACAACAAACCCCAAAGCCAGTACAATAAATATCTTCGCCATAAGTCTTATACCTGTTTCATCAGATCGACTACTTTGTCGATTTCTTCTCTTGTTACATATTTATGTGTGGCAAAACGCATGATGCCGTTATCTTCACCGTTGATGATGACATCATGTTTTGCCATATAGTCCACCAGTTCCGCAGAGGACAGGGGATAATCTTTCAAACGGAAAAATACCATATTGATCTGCTGTCTTTCCTTATAAACTTCCAGACCTTTCACACCGCAAAGAGCTTCTGCCATATATTTGGCGTTGTCATGGTCTTCCTGAAGGCGTTTAGACATGACATTCAGCGCGATTTTGCCGGCTGCCGCAAGGATACCTACCTGACGCATACCACCGCCGATGATTTTACGTTTTCTTCTGGCAATATCAATAAATTCCTTGCTGCCCACCAGCACAGAGCCCACAGGTGCGCACAGACCTTTAGACAGACAAACGGAAACGCTGTCCGCATACTGTGCGATTTCTTTTGCTTCTACGCCCAGAACGGTAGCTGCGTTGAAAATACGCGCGCCGTCCAGATGGATAGGCAGATGGTATTTGTCAGCCAGTTCTCTTACGTTCTTCATGTATTCCAGACTTCTTACCTGACCGTCGGAATCGGCGTTTTCATAAGAAATCAGTGCTGTTTTAGGCTGATGAATGTCGTCAGGGTCTTTACGGATATATTTTTCGATGATATCCAGAGGCATTTCCCCATTGACATTCTGTACAGTACGCAGCTGTGCACCTGCAATGATGGCAGCCGCACCTGCTTCATGTGCTACGATATGGCAGTTATCAGGCAGAATCACTTCTTCCCCACGGTTTACATGGGTAAACAGTGCCAGCTGATTGCTCATAACGCCGCTGGGTACAAACAGACCAGCTTCCTTGCCCATGATTTCCGCTGCCAGCGCTTCCAGTTCGTTTACAGTCTGGTCATCGCCATAAACATCGTCGCCCACAACAGCTTCATACATAGCTTTACGCATTTCCTCGGTGGGCACCGTTACGGTGTCGCTTCTCAAGTCGATTTTTCCGTTAATCATTCTGATTACGCCTCCCCGGTCATTTTTTCTCTGATTGCGTCGATTTCTTCACTTTCAATGTATTCGTCAAAGGTCATCTGTCTGTCGATGATGCCGCCAGGCAGAATCTCGATGATTCTGTTTGCAATGGTCTGTGTGAACTGATGGTCATGGGAATCGAACAGCAATGTGCCTTTGTATTCCATCAGACCTTCGTTCAGTGCGGTGATGGATTCCAGATCCAGGTGGTTGGTGGGTTCATCCAGAATCATAACATTTGCGCCGCTCATCATCATTTTGCACAGCATGCAGCGTACTCTTTCCCCACCGGAAAGAACATTTGCTTCTTTCAGGGCTTCTTCGCCGCTGAAGAGCATTCTGCCCAGCCAGCCACGGATGTCCGCGTCATACTGTTCCCCTTCTTTTGCGAAAGGACGCAGCCATTCAATCAAAGAATCGTGGCAGCCATCGAAGTATTCCGCATTGTCTTTGGGGAAGTAAGCTGTTTTTGTGGTAATGCCCCATTTGAAAGTACCTTCATCGGGTTCCATTTCGCCCATGAGGATACGGAACAGTGTGGTTCTTGCGATTTCATCTTTGCCAACGAAAGCAACTTTGTCGTTGGGACGAATCATAAAGCTTACGTTATCCAGCACTTTTTTGCCGTCGATGGTCTTGGACAGACCTTCTACCAGCAGTACGTCATTGCCCACTTCTCTATCCTGTTTGAAGCTGCAGAAAGGATATCTTCTGGAAGAAGGTTTGATGGTATCCATCTGCAAGTTATCCAGCAGTTTTTTACGGCTGGTTGCCTGTTTTGCTTTGGAAGCGTTAGCACTGAAACGCTGGATGAATTCCTGCAATTCTTTGATCTTCTGTTCCACGCGTTTGTTCTGATCTTTCAACTGACGCTGTGTCATCTGTGTATAGCTGTACCAGAAATCGTAGTTACCAACGAACATGGTGATTTTGCCATAGTCGATGTCGGCGATGTTGGTACAAATCTTATTCAGGAAATGTCTGTCGTGGGATACGACGATAACTGTATTTTCAAAGTCCATCAGGAAGTTTTCCAGCCATTTGATAGCGTGCAGATCCAGATGGTTGGTAGGTTCGTCCAGCAGCAGAATGTCAGGATTGCCGAAGAGCGCCTGTGCCAGCAGGACTTTCACCTTCTGGGTACCTGTCAATTCTTTCATTTTTACATAATGGAATTCGTTGGTAACACCCAGACCATTCAGGAGGATTTCCGCGTTGGATTCGGCAGACCAGCCGTCCAGTTCCGCAAATTCCCCTTCCAGTTCGGATACCTTGATGCCATCTTCATCGGAAAAGTCCTCTTTTGCGTAAAGGGCTTCTTTTTCCTTCATAATGTCATAGAGACGTTTGTGGCCGTACAGAACGGTTTCTACGACTTCAAATTCGTCGAACATGAAGTGGTCCTGTTTCAGTACTGCCATACGTTCGCCAGGAGTGATGAATACGGAACCTTTGTTGGGTTCCAGTTCCCCTGCCAGTATTTTCAAAAATGTGGACTTGCCGGCACCATTGGCACCAATGAGTCCGTAGCAGTTGCCTTTGGTAAAGTTGATGTTCACATCATTGAACAGTACGCGTCCGCCATACTGTAAGCTTACACCTTGTGCTGCGATCATGTTTGTTGTTCTCCTTTTCTCTGTTCTTTTTTACTCAAATCTTTCCTATTATAGCGCATCTGTCCCGCAAAATATAGCCCAAATCCATGTTTTTTACATTTTTCCGGGATTTTTGCCCCAAAAAAAGACGGTCATGCATGTTTTTTCATACACAACCGTTGAAAATCTTTTTTTCTTACGCCGCATCACTTTCGTTCATGCTGGTGATTTCCTGTTCATAATTGATGGCGCCCTGGGCTTCTGCCGGAATTTCGATGGACTGCACACCATTAAGGTCGGAAATATCCATAGTCACACCGTATTCCTGCACGGTGATGCCTGCGCTGTCTGCCTGCAATTCTTTCAGTACATTGTTTGTCACTGTCTGCAAAACATTCGCTAAATCCATATGACAGGATACTGCTTCGCCCGTATCTTCTTTGAATACGAAAGTAACGGGAACATCTGCCACGCCTTCATAATAATTTTCCGCAATGCCGCTCATACCAGCCAATTGCAGCAGCTTTCCGCCTTCCACAACGGTATAAACATCCGCTGCCGGCAATGTACCCTGGAGTGTCACCTGTTTGTTTTCTCTTGCTGTTTCCTGCCAGGTAGATGTATGCTGCAGGAGTGTAATCATATTTTCCCGCACATCATAAATCTGTACGGAATCCAAAGCCGCGTCTTTTTCCAAAGACATTTCTGTCCACTGGTTGTTATAATTCATAAACAGATTCACGTTGGTATCTTCCGCTTCCAGATACCGCTGTGTGGAATAACTCTGTCCGCCTGCACTGTTGAGCACCTCTGTGATCTGCATACAGAAAGGCTCCTTGATCTGGGAAACCGTCACTTCTGTACTGTCACTGCTGTCCTGCATATTGGAAACCACATTCATCGCGCCTTTATAGCTGTTTGCTTCTTCCAGACTCTGAAGCGCCGCTGTTGCATATTCTGCGGGAGTCATCCCCGTCTGCGCTGTATTCTCCGCGTTTTCGGGTGTTCCGCAAGCCGCCAGACAAACAACTGCTGTGGCAGCCAAACAGATTTTTGCTGCTCTGAAAAAGTTCTTCATTTCCTAACCCCCTATCCTACGCAATTTCTGCATGGGTATCCTTTCTGTTTTTATTGTAGCGAAAAACAGTTTTCATTGCAAGGGGAATGCCAATGTTTCAGAAAAACATAAGAATTTCGCTTCTTTCTTGTAAGATTTCCTCCACTGACCCTCTGTTCTTCCCCAAAGAACCGCTTATTTGCTCCACTTTTTTCCTTTTTCTGACATTCAAAAAAAAGACTGTCTGTTCCCCCCGGAAAGACAGTCTTTTTTTGTTCCGTTCTATCTCATCATCTCGTATAACACCCTTAACAGGTCTTCATCTTCCCGCACATGGGCAAAAACAGCATCCCGGCGGCTGCAAAATTCTCTGAGAGCCGCTCGCTGTTTCATGAGGGCTTTTTTATAAGCTGCCGCCATGGCTTCGTTCAGCTCCAGATCTCTGCTTTCTCCCGTTTCCGCATCCACCAGCCGAACAGCGCCGCCCACTTTCGGTTCTTCCTCCTCCTTTGAAAGAACCTGTACCAGCAAAACCTCCTGTTTTTTCTGCTGGAGCAGCTTCACCGTATCCTCGATGCCATTGTCTGTCATAAAATCAGAAATCACAACGGCAATGCCCCGCCGCAAAGGGCCGCATCCCATGGCTGCGGACAAAGGCGCAGTCCCCCCGACTGCTTCCAGTTTGTCCAGAAAATCCACGGTTTCCAGAAAGCGTCCCTTTTGTGCCAGATTCCGCTTCTGTGCTCGGAGGGTATCCCCAAAGGCAAACAGATGCACCTGATCGCCACCGCAAAGTCCCACATAGGCGAAGGATGCTGCCAATTTCTTTGCCGCTAAGAATTTTCCATCCTGTTCCATGGAACGGCTGCAATCCAGAAATACATGGACAGAAGCCTGTTTTTCCTCCAGAAACAGCTTCAGGTACAGTTTGCCAAAACGGGCAAAGCCATTCCAGTCTACCCGCCGCAGATCGTCTCCGGCAGCATATTCCCGGTAATCGGAAAATTCCAAGGAACTGCCCTTTGCCATAGAACGTCTGGCACCGCTGTAACCGTCTGTGGAAAGGCAGTATTTCAGACGGATGGCCATTTCTTCCAGCCGCTTCAGATATTCTTTTGTCAGTGCTTCCCTGAGTGTTTTCATTTTAATACAACGCCTCTATGATCTCGTCGGAAGTTTTTCCTTCTGCCATGCCTTCAAAGTTCAGGAAAATACGATGTCTGAGGGCAGGTTTCGCCGCCTGCTTGATATCCTCATAAGCCACATGGTATCGTCCCGCCAGAAGAGCAAAGATTCTTGCCGCCTGCAAAACCGCCTGAGCGCCACGAGGACTTGCTCCATAGCGCACATACTGCCGCACCACTTCCGGCGCTTCCGGATTTTCCGGATGGGTTTTCAAAATCAAATCCATCAAGTATTCCGCCACCGGTTCCGCCACGGGCACCTGCTGGGCAATTTCCCGCATCTGAAGCAATCTTTTTCCGTCCATCACCTTGGATGCCCGATGGACTTTGCCGTCGGTAGTGGTCAAGACGATCTTCATCAATTCCTCTTTATTGGGGAAAGCTACATCCAGCTTGAACAGAAAACGGTCCATCTGGGCTTCCGGCAGAGGATATGTCCCTTCTGTTTCCAGTGGGTTCTGGGTCGCCAGCACAAAAAACGGTTCTTCCAGGCGGTAGGTCTGGCTGCCGCCAGTGACCGTATGTTCCTGCATGGCTTCCAGCAGTGCAGACTGGGTCTTTGGTGTGGCACGGTTGATTTCGTCCGCCAGCACCAGATTGGCAAAGATAGGCCCTTTGCGGAATACAAAGGACATATTGCCGTTTTCTTCCCGGTTCATGACTGTTGTGCCCGTTACATCGGCGGGCATCAAGTCTGGTGTAAACTGGATTCTGGAAAACTCCAGGTCAACCGCGTCCCCCACGGCTTTGACCAGCTGTGTTTTCCCAAGTCCGGGCATGCCTTCCAGCAGCACGTTGCCCCCCGCAACCATTGCTGTCAGCACATTCCTTACCAGTTCTTTCTGTCCGATGATAACGCTGCCGATCTCTTCTTCCACCCGAAAAAAATCTAACGCAAACTGCTGAATTTTTTCTTCTTCCATGGTTTTTCCGCCTTTCTGACCGATTTTTCTTTATTATAAACAGCAAAAAAATCCACGTCAACGCACTGGGGAAAACGTAATCTTTTCGGCGGAAAATATTATGTTTTTCTTAAACTTCTGCCCTTGTTCCCGCTTTCGTTTCCATATATAATCGTTATCATGTGGAAAAAAGACGGAGAAAGATCCCGTTTTCACCTCTCATTCCCCCGCAGTCATAGCTGCTTCCGAAAATTTTTACAAAAACCATATGGCACATTCCATGAAATCATAGTATAGTAGGATAAGAATTCAGTAACAAATA
>OFLY01001587.1_pt1 | contig 13105 bp, 8 predicted proteins | sample 1541161 | NCBI WGS metagenome assembly OFLY01 (sample SAMN04209247, study PRJEB22552) | human gut metagenome | biome: gut; material: feces | host: Homo sapiens | place: USA: Oklahoma | reverse complement strand
AACCTCGCCCTCAAAAGTTATTCGGGAGCATATATGCCCAAAGAAATATTCCAATTTCTCAAAACCGGACAAAAAGAAACCGGGATTACCCGTTACGACATGAGTAACATCACAGTTTCGACCGATAATTACGTGGAACTCGCATTAGGACACGCTCGGGACATTAACGACAAATTGGGTGTCGGAGCCAAAGTAAAAGTGCTGGTAGGTGCGGCACATGCCGAAGCAAGGATAGATCGTATGGATATATCCATGTCCCAAGACGAATGGTTCATCAAACAAGCCGGACATATACAAGCCTCTTCCCTCCTGAAATTAGAGACCGATCCCGAGACCGGAGAAATCACCGACTACGACACCGGAGATTTCGGTGTGGCAGGCTTCGGACTGGGATTCGATTTAGGGGCGACTTACGAGCTGATCGATAACCTCACCTTATCTGCGGCCCTTACCGACATCGGATTCATGCAATGGAACAACCTCACTCGTGGAGAAACCGATCCCACCAAAGAATTCCGATACACAGGATTCGACAATATCGGAGCCGAAGACGACGAAGAAGGAAACAACCCGTTCGACGATAAAGCCGACGAGTTAGGAGACGATTTGGAAGCGCTGGCAAAATTCTATAAATCCGATAGTCAATCCGTTACCAATTCATTACGCACGACCATGCGCATTGGCGCAGAATATAGCATTCTGGACAATCACATCTCTTTCGGACTACTTTCCACGACTCGCTTCGGCGGACATCGCACCTATGCCGAAGGTATGGCCGCCGTGAACTTCCGCCCGTTATCGGCGCTCCACATCACCCTCAACGGCTCCGTTTCCAATATGGGTAGCTCCGTGGGAGCCATTCTCAACGTATGCGCACCCGGCTTCAACCTGTTTTTCGGCACAGACTATTTTGCCACCAAATATTCCAAACAGTTCATTCCCATCAATCATGCCCGAGCCAATTTCTGTTTCGGCATAAATTTCACATTCGGAAAAAAACACGAAATATAAAAACGTAAAACACAACCGTTTGAAATTTTTTCAAACGGTTGTCCACAACAAGACAACCGCTCATGCGGAGCAGCGAAGCGAGATCGTCCATAAAACTTTTAGGGCGGCCTCGCTTTTTTCATAACACCGCAACAGCCCCACCACCTCGACACAATAAGAAATCAGTAAGAATTATCTTTACTTCCAACCCCTCAATAACGAAAACAGAATGAGACATCTCCCTCTCCCACAGCTCATCACAAATGAGATAAGGAGGGGAGAGAATTGAAAGTGGTACTTCTCATTTCGGCATAAAGATAGATTTTCACTTCTCCCCCTGCCGTGTCCTATCATCACGAGGTGTTGCACTAAAATTGAAACAAGGCGCAAAAAGCAAAGACAATTCAATAGAAAGGCATTAACCTCCTCCTCTGCGCACGTATGTGCGATAGGGGAGGTGGCACGAAGTGACGGAGGGGTTAAAAAACAGAAGAATGATAGTGTCAAAAGATTTCTACACTCCTCCCCTGCCGTGTCCCGCAGCATTACGGGGTGTCATAAAGCGATATAAGAGTATCCTCTCTCGAAATCATACAACAAAAATACCGCCCGATATACGTTCATATCGAGCGGCATTCTATATTCAAATAGATCATTTAATTCTAAAAGTCCGACTTCCTCTTTTGTAACAGCTTTCGCTCGATTAATTGTAACGTCTGTCATCAAATCAATTTCTAATAAAAAACTGGATGCCACTTTCTTGAAAAGTAACATCCAGCCCCTTCTATTTTCTTTTATTGAATAGTCAACTCATACGCAATACCATTTTACTCCACAACAATTCTTGCAACAGTATAAGTAACAAAATCAGTCAACACACCTGTTTGTCTAATATTTTTTTCACTATCTGCTACAGAGAATTCAATTTTGTTACCATCTTGGTCGATTAAAGATACATTTACAACTAAGCGATAGTTTGCATAATAGAACGTATCTCGCTCAGAATCCACTTTTACCTTCCATCTAACCGGAAGACGGAATACACCTTCCTGCATATTCTTAAAGCCTGAATTATTTTCCTGAATCCAACTCCAGTTTTCATAAATTGAACTATAATTATATTCTTCAGTTGATGAATTCAATACACCTACTTCTAATCCGGCAATATGTGATGATGGTGCATCCAATTTTATATACTCTTTTGTATCCTGTTTTTGCTTCAGTTCAAAAGAAAATTGTATTTCTTTAGCATTTTTTATAATCGATTCCCATCCATCCATCTGTCTGAAATCAATAGCCACTGTACCTTCAATTGTCTGAGGTCCACTGTAAGGCAAATTATTTAAATTAATGCCCAACTGCTGTTTGTCATCTCCCGAAAAAGACATATCAACATACCCAGTATTATCTCTATAATATTTGCCGGTTCCATCACTGCTAACTCTCCAACTACTCTCATTAAATGTGGTCTTTGACTTAGAAAGACGTGAGACAAATTGAAAATTCATAAACGCTTGAGGATTACCTGACACCAATTTAGATGACGGTACAAGTTTGCTTATACTAATATCTGACAATGTCATCTTAATTTCCGCCTCAATACAAATTTTAGAACCTGTTTCACTGGCAATTGCTTTACGTATCTCAGATAAATCAATTGCTGCATCTTCTGAATTCTCAGTCCCCATTACCAGCTTTAATCTGTCCTGCGTTGTTTGAACATTATAAGAACATGCAATAGCAGATGAATTACTTTGTATCAGTTTGGTATTAGCATTATCGTATGAATAATACGTCTTTTCACCGGCAGAATTCTGTGAATAAACTCTAAAACTAACATTTACACTAGTTGCATCATCCAAAAAACTTTCCATTACACTGCCACTATATGGCGTGATTAAAAACTCCTGATATAACTTATCATCATCTCCATATGCCTGTTTTGAATTAAAGCTAATCTTGTCAAGCAATTTAATGTTTACCTGCCTGTCTGTATCTACATATGCCGTTTCTGATGAAGTTCTTAATTTCTTAACATAATCACTTGATTCATCTACTAATTCCTGAGTATATGCAGAAAGAATACTAAATGTACTCTCTGTATTCAATCCATTATCAGTCTTATGATTATCATATCTATGTACCTGCAAAACTGAACATGGTGCAGCCTCAGTATTTACTATGGTTTTTACTGCCCCATTAATTCCTTCAATCTTCGCCGCTTCAGCCTTATTCTTTGGTACATTGACTATGAGGTAAAAGTTCTCAGATACTGCCTTTCCCTGATTTGCCAAGGTGATTGAATAAGTATCTTTACTTTCGTCTTCCTCTCCTGATTTTAGACGATATTTTTCACAATCAGTGGTAACAACTGTTGCTTTTTCTCCTTCTTGAGCTTTAACAAATTTGCCATTGCTATCAGTAGTAGCCCTAGCACCATATAGAACACTAATTGCTTTTTCCTTATATGAGTTATTGTTCTCATCAGTAAAGTTACTTAATGCAATACTGAATGTTTTATCTTTCTTTATGTCTTCTGCAGTTATATCATAGGAATACATCTTATCCTGATTCATCGTATCAATTAATGTAAGCTTTGTTCCCGTAGGAAGATATTCATTCTTCAAAAAGTCAAACTGTACTGTTTTTCCAAACCCTGCAGTTAAATCTGCGCCGGTTTCCATATAGCTCTGCCAGTCAAACACAACTTTTTCACCTTGTGATTGATCATATGTCCATGTAAGATATCCTGTCATATAACTGTCATAATCAACAAGAACATGTGAGTCCAATTTATCATATGCAGAAGAAGTAAAAATACTCTCCTCACTTAACGTTGCAGAAAAATCAATTTGCACAATTCTTCGAACAACCATAGGTACATACACTGCATAAGAATGATTTCCTGATTTAAATGTTACTGTCAATAAAGTAAACTGGTCCTTACCATTATCATAATCATTTCCCATATAATAAGAAATTGAATTTGATCCTTTTGAAATTCGTAATGAATGCTTTTTTGCATCATTATTAATTATAAACTTTCCACTCTCAAATTTATAATTTTGGCTTATTACATCTACAGATTCGTTCTCTACTGCACTGCTGTATCCACCATTGGTAATAATATTCAAATAATCAGTAATGTCTTTAGTAATAATGTCAGAAGTACCATTAACCAAAAGCACTCGAAAATCACTATCAAACGTTGTATTATCCATTTGCCTTTTATATGTAGAAATCTTATTTTTTATCTTGAAATTGGTAGTGTTTGTGGTAGTGTATAATACTCTGTTACTATTAGTTGCTACACTGCCATTTTTAATTTCATTTAAAATCAATTCCACATTTGACTGTAATGGACTAGTATCCTTTAATTTATAATTATAAACAGCATCACCATAAAGTGTTCCGAAATCTCCATTGAAAGGCTTTTGAGATTCAAACTGTCCTGTTGGGCTCTTTATTACATTTACTTTATTTTCATTTTCTCTACCTTTTGTTAATACATTAACCGTACATGATAAATTATCATATGTAAACTTAACATTATGTTCTCCGGCAAAATCTAAACCTTTAGTAGAAAATGTTATTTTGCCAGTATCTTCAATAGGGAGCATTACACCTCTGTTTGAATCAAATTTTGCAAATGTAAGTCCCATTTTTTCAATCAGATCATTTGATTCTCCTGCTTCAATTGTATTATTATTACAGTCTGTAACCATCAATTGATCATAATAATCCTGCAAATAAAGTAGATTGAATCTTAATGTTAGCAATATTAAAATTTCCTTCAAAAGGACATTCTTTAGTTTCCAATCCTTTAAACTCATACCCATCATATGTAAACGGAATCTCTATTGCACCTCCGGTAACTGAACTATCTAATGAAATTATGTAGTCTTTATAGTTCTCTGCCGAACAATTTGAAAGTAATGTAAGTGCTTCTCCTGTTTTAACATATATTCTTTTATTTGTATCATCTACGGTAACCAAAGTTGTTTTTGACTTATATGTATCCCAATCTAAAATTGTGTTGTTAACAGCTTTCGTTTTACTTTCATCATCTTCCGTTTTATTTGTTGTTTTTTCATTTTTGTCTACAGACAAATCTCCATCACTTTTATTTTTTTCTGCCTTTGAAGTAGTTTCCTTCTCTATTTCGGTTGTATCTTCTTTTTCTTCTGCAGATGTATGCACTTCTTCTGTGTTGCTATCTTTATTTGAATTTTCAGCATAAGTACCTTTCACGCCTATATTCATCACACAATTTATACAAAATATGATGGCTATAAGAAAAGCCATGACTCTTTTCCATCGTCTCACCATTATCATCACTCCAAATTAATCTTTCTCTATTAATTATTCTTTATTTCTTTAGCATCTACTACAACAACATTTTTCATATTGTCCCATGTTTTCTGCCAATCTTCGTTAGAATTTCTTCCTTTCTTACGATAAAAAATAGTATTTATAGTTGACTTATCAGCATAATCCATCGTAAACACTATAACTTTGTAATCCCCGTCCGTTTTTATTGTGATTCCATCTCCTAAAGACTCTAAAAAAAGATTATCCGGTTTTACATATTTGTCATTCCATTTAAGCGTAATCTGGGCTTGTCCTGAATTTATCTCTATATAATATCGAAAAGCAGAATAATCATAAGGTTGCTTATTATTTAATTCGCTATCACTAAATCCACTTTTACAGGCAAACCCAATCTTTTCACTAACCTTCACCGGTGTAATTTCTGCAGCAAGCATTTTGTTATCTGTCCACTCTAATGAATCACTGTCCGGTTTAACCGAAACTTCAACAGTCACTTTTCCCAGGTTTTCAACCGGAACACTAACTGTATAAGTATTTGTGTTTCTTCCTAATGGCAACGTGTCATTATAAGTTACTATTCCAGACTCATTGGGAATACTATCATTTCCTTTATTAGTGATAATACATCCTTGTTTTTCACCTTTAAACATAAACTGTGCAACATACGTAATAACCCCCTCTGCTGTAGCAGAATTGCCTGTAATCGAGTAATTATTAACAGTAATTGTAAATATCGCTTTATCATTCTCATATTTTTAACTTGGAATTACCTTACTGTAAGTAATATTATCTCTTTGGTCTATCTGTAGCAAATAGTTTGATGAAAATGGGATTACCTTTTGTGCTGTAGCGATGACCGCTTTTTGGTATCCCATTGAAACATATGCTGCATATATAATTGCCAAAGAAAATAGGATCCCCACCAATATTAATATAATCTTTTTTTCTTTTTTATTTTTTCTTTTTATCATTTGTTCCTCGTAATAAGATTTCTTACTGTTTTGCCATAACATACACAATATCTGTTTCTTTGTCCGTTTCCCGCCAACTGGCTTCTACAATAAAATATTTATAATAATTGTAATTTGTAAGATTTGAATTATTCATGTTATTTTTTGTTTCCTCAAGAGGAACATACTCCTTGCTTTCCCAGTAAATTGGCACAGCCTGACTCTGCACTCTTGTTTCATTATCTCCATATGTATAAGTCTGACCCTTTCCTTCATTTTTTATAAGTAACTCCAAACCACTATTACCATCTGTAGAATATCCTTTATTAGGATAATACGAATAGTAATAATTTTTATCTTTATATTTTTTACAAATGGTTGATGTGTTTTCTTCAGAAGATGTTGTTCCTTCACTTTCAGTAGCCGGATAAAGTTTTAATACCAGTCCTTCCACATTTTGAGTATGTGCGACTTCTAAGCGTACTTCATCACTATTACTTCTAATACAAATTACATTTTGTACAGTAACAATTTTGCTACTGCTTACATCCTTACTTTCATATGATAAGTTGATTCCATTCATTTCTCCGCCGTGTACACCGGCAATTGAAACATCTCCAGGTGAATTTACTTTTGTAAGGGAAGCTAGTTTATGTTTATATGCAAACCAAGCATAGCCAACAGCTATTACTAAAGCAATCATTATAAGTATTGTAACCATAAATGTTTTTCTTTTGTGTAATTTTGTTTCCATATGCACCATCTCCGTAATTTAGTTCTATTATTCCTTGCATTCAACTTCATAATACATATAATCTACATTAACTCCAATCATATGATCCGCAGCATTATACCAATTAGCAAGATACGTAAACTGTGATGCATTTAAAGTACTAAAACTAATTTTTTCATCAGCCTTCAGATTAAGATGACTCCAATTATAATTGTAGAAAAATTTGCTTGTTTCAGATTTATTTTTTATCTCATCATTAATTTTTTCTACAAAGAATTCCGACACCTCTGTATTGAACAATTTTCCGTCATCAGGTATTCCCCTAAAATCTCTAAATGAATTTGGCCATACCCAATAAACATTTACAGTTATTGGAACATCTATCTGATATCCACCATCCGAATCACTTTTAATTAAAAATTTTTTATCTTTAATTGGCTTTGTATATCCATCCTGTTCCGTATAATTTTCAAAAAAAAAGAATATGTCCCTTTAAAAGTTCACATACTGATTCATCACTTACTTCTTGTAGTTGGAAATCTTCATTTCCTGATTCACTTTCTATAGCTGTATCTGTTTTATTATCTGTAGTTTTATATGGAATTAACTTTATTGAAAGTGAAAATTCTTTACATCCTCTTTTTTTAGGAATTACATAAAAAGTAATCTTCCCTGATGCTCCGGGCTTAAGTCCGTTAGCGTTCGATTGCTGATTATTCATATTATTATCACTGTCTATCTGCATAGAGGTAATTCCGTTTTCTACAATAAAATATTTTTCCCCATTATAACTTTCAGTTTTGGTTCCTTTCATAACATTTAATTTATTATGCAAGATATCATCCTCTGCTCCATCATCACTTTCCTTCGTAGCAAGGTAGAACGGTGCTCCTACGGCTGATAATTCAGTGCTTTTTGCCTGTGCATTCTTATTACTAACCAGCCATGCAACTGTGGCAACTAATAAAGCAATGATAATACATACTATTAAAATCTCATTTTTTATAAGTTTATGTCGTATTTCTTTATTTTTTTCAAGCTGTTCAATACTGTTTTCATTATTTTTATGTTCTGTCTTATCAATATGTTTTTTATTTTTCATCTCTAATCCTTAATATATAAAAGCATTTTTATAGGGTGGTTTTATCACTAAATACTTAGCATTTCAATGGGAGCATAAAGAGATTTTCTAATTAATATCTGTTGCATAGGAATTTCTTATTAATCAAAAAAAGAATCGCCCATTCATAAGCGATTCTGATACAGCTCGTACGGGAATTGAACCCGTGATTCCGCCTTGAGAGGGCGGCGTCTTAACCACTTGACCAACGAGCCATTTTTATGACACTGTGCTTTTTGCACAAGACACTTTACTATTATAACAATCCTAGCAAATTTTGCAAGTGCTTTTTAATATAAAATTCACGTATAAAATTCACGGATAATATTTCACGTCTTCGTATTATATTTCAATCGGAATCATAACTTTGTTACTCTTTATTCATGTTTGTTATGATTTCAGCTACCATGCTCCCCCCATCAACAAAGGACTACCCAGCGGGCAGTCCTTCATCCTTCATCCTTACTTCTATATTCTCTGTTCCACTCTTCACCCTAGAAGTCAAATATTGACAACTGGCTGTCTTCCGGCATTCCTTCCAGCAGTCCCAAACTTGACATTGTTTCTATTACTGTCTTACTTAGCTTGCTTTTTTCTCGCAATTCATTTTTTGAAACAAATGGGCCTGATTGGTTTGCTACTGCTTCTACCAAACCATCGGCAGCCTTTTCGCCTAAGCCTTCTATCGTGTCAAGGCTTGGCATTAGCTTGTTGTCTATAATCTGAAATTCATGTGCTTTAGCCTTGTATATGTCTATAGGCATGAACTCAAATCCTCTGGCGTACATTTCCTGTACAACTTTCATGTCGCCAAGAGCGTCTTCATCTTTCTTAGCTATTTCGTGATTTGCTTTCTTTCGTTTCAAGTCAGCCATATAATATTCAAGCTTTTCCTTGCCTCGACACATTGTTTCGTAGTTAAATGCTTTTGCTCTAATGGCAAAGTATGCAGCATAGTAAGCAAGTGGTATGTAAACTTTATACCAGGCAACTCTAAGTGCCATCATAATATATGCTGCCGCATGAGCTTTAGGGAACATATATTTAATCTTTTTACATGAACCAATGTACCAGTCAGGAACATTATGCTGGTGCATTACTTCCTCTTCGTTTATTTCCTTGCCACTCTTTTTGTCCTTGTATATCTGAAGGCCTTTACCTTTTCGTACATGCTCCATTATCTGGAAACTTACCTGTGGTTCAATGCCTTTATGCATAAGATATACCATAATGTCGTCACGGGTACAGATAGCAGTTGAAATTGTACATCTGCCCTCTTCAATTAATGTTTGAGCATTTCCAAGCCATACATCTGTTCCGTGAGACAAACCTGATATGTTAACAAGATCAGAAATCTTAGTAGGCTTTGTATCCACCAGCATCTGAATAACGAAGTCTGTACCAAGTTCAGGAAGTCCCAACGAACCTGTTGGGCATCCATCTATATCATCTGATGTTATTCCCAGTGCTTCCGGACCTGTAAACAAAGACATTACCTTTGGATCATTAATTGGAACATCTCTGTTAACGTTAGTATTTGTCAACTTTTCAAGACGTCTGATCATTGTAGGATCATCGTGTCCCAGAATATCAAGTTTCAATAAGTTGGCATCAATGGCATGATATTCGAAATGAGTTGTAATAATATCAGTTGTCATATCATTTGCCGGTTTTTGGATAGGGGTAAATTCATATATTTCCTTATCTCTTGGAACAATAACAATACCACCCGGATGCTGTCCCGTACTTCTACGGATTCCCTGGCACCCTCTTGAAATTCGGTCAATTTCTGCTGTTCGCTTTATTTGTCCGTGTTCTTCGTAATAATTCTTTACATAACCGTAAGCTGTTTTTTCTGCAAGTCCGGCTATGGTTCCTGCTCTAAATGTGTGTCCCTTGCCAAACATGACTTCCGTATACGCATGGGCATTGGACTGATATTCTCCTGAGAAGTTCAAGTCAATATCCGGCTCCTTTGTTCCGCCGAAACCTAAGAATGTTTCGAAAGGAATTTCAAAACCATCTCTGCACATATCCTTTCCGCAATAAGGACATTTTCTTGGTGGCAAGTCAAGTCCTACACCACCGTCTTCCCTTAACTGTCTTATTGTATCCTGAATCTCCTTCACTGCTTCTTTGTCTGCCTCATCAGGTACTGTAACTTCGTCTTCAAAGAATGAACTTTTACACTCTGTACAATAATAGTGGGGTGCCAAAGGATTAACCTCTGTTATACCTGACATTGTTGCTGCAAAAGAAGAACCAACGGAACCTCTGGAACCTACCAAATATCCGTCTTCATTAGACTTCCAAACAAGACGCTGCGCCATTATGTACATAACCGCATATCCGTTACCGATAATTGAGTTAAGCTCTACTTCCAGTCTGTCCTCAACTATTTTAGGCAATTTCTCGCCGTACATATCGTGTGCCTTTTCAAAACAAATATTACGCAAGTTTTCTTCTGAATTATCCAATACAGGTGGACATTTATCAGGATGAATAGGTGAAATGTTCTCTATCATATCGTTGATTCGGGCAGGGTTTTTAATAACAATTTCTTCTGCCAAATCACTGTCAAGATAATCAAATTCCTTAAGCATTTCATCTGTTGTTCTTAGGTACAAAGGTGCCTGATTGTCTGCATCTTTAAAGCCATTACCGCACTGGATAATTCGTCTGTAAATTTCATCTTCCGGATCAAGGAAATGAACGTCGCATGTTGCAACTGTCATTTTGTTAAACTTCTTTCCTAAGTCAATAATCTTCTTATTAACTTCCTGAAGTTCTTCTACTGAATCAACAAGAAACTTCTTTCTGTCATCTATTTCAGGATCACCTGTTTTTAACATAAACTCATTATTTCCAATTGGCTGCACTTCAAAATAATCATAAAATTCAGCAAGACGTGCTATTTCCTGCTGGCTTTTTCCGTGAAGAATTGCCTGATACAACTCACCTGCTTCACAGGCACTACCGATAATAAGTCCCTCACTTAATTCAAGGTAATCACTTTTTAGGATTCTTGGTCTTTTGTTTGCAAAAGTTTCTATATGTGATTTTGAAATCAACTTGTAAAGATTTACTCTTCCAACCTGATTTTTTACAAGGATAATTGCGTGATGGGCAGGAAGTTTGTCAATTAAGTTCTTTGACTGCTTTCCCTGTCTGTTTAATTCATCAAGGTTATCAATCCCCTTGCCTTCAAGCATTTTACATAATTTTAAGAAAATAAGTGCCGTACATTCTGCATCATCTACCGCTCTATGGTGATGATCCAAAACAATGCCCAAAGCCTTTGCCACATTGTCAAGCTTATACCGTCCAAGTCCGATAATAAGGTATCTTGACATTGCAACTGTATCAATTACTGTAAAATCACATTCCAAGTCCTGTCTTTTACAATTGGCTTCTATGAAACTCATATCAAAGTCTGAGTTATGGGCAACCATAACCGAGTCCTTACAGAACTCCATAAATTTGGGCAATATTTCTTCTATCTTTGGTGCATCAATAACCATTTCATCATTAATGCTTGTTAACTTTTCAATTCTAAAAGGAATAGGAATTTCAGGGTTAACAAAAGTGCTAAATCTGTCAATAATCTTTCCGTTTTCAACTTTAACGGCACCAATTTCTATAATCTTGTCGCTTTTTGCACTAAAACCTGTAGTTTCCAAGTCGAAAACAACATACCTGTCATTTAAATGCTGACCTTTAGGATTAACAATCATATCCTTTAAGTCATCTACAAGATAAGCTTCAACACCATATATAACCTTAAAGTCACATTCCCTGCCTGCCTTTTCACATTCAGCTTCAATAGCTTCATATTCATGCCATGCATCAGGGAAAGCCTGTACAACACCATGGTCTGTTATGGCAATGGCTTTGTGTCCCCACTCATAAGCACGACGTACAATTTTTTTACATTCACTTACACCATCCATATCACTCATCTTAGTATGGCAATGAAGTTCAATACGCTTGTCTACTGCTGTATCTTTACGCTTCTCTGTGGCAAATGGAGAAATAGACTTCATTCCGTCAACACGGCTGATTTCCACCTGCTTATCCCATGTATCATAAAGGGCAACACCTTTAATTCGCACAAAAGAACCTTTCTTTACTTTCTGTTTAAAGTCCTTAAGCACGTTACCGTCTGCCAAAAACATCTTAACGGCAATACTGTCTGTAAAATCGGTAATTTCAAGAGTAACAATAAACTTTCCTGTCTTTGTTTCTCTCTCATCCATTGTCATAATCTGACCTTTTACCGTGCATTCTCCGGTGCCTTCAAAAACATCACAAAGGTTAGTATCTGACTCAAACTTAAAGTCCCTTCCATATACTACCTCAGGATTGTCTGAACGGCTTGCCTTTCTGATTACAACAGGCTTTGGTGCCTCCTCTTTCTTTTCTTCCTTCTTAGCCTTTGGTCCGTTATCTCTGTTAAGCAACACCTCAACCTCGTTCTGAAGTCGTCTGGCATTCTGCTTTGCAAACCTGTTAGTTTCAAATCTTTTCTTATCAATAACTACCTCAATAGGCATTTCAAATCTGTTAGCAAATATTCTTTCAACTGTGTCCTTTAAAATCTTCATTCTGGATTCTGAAATAATATTAGCCTCCAAGTCAATAATCATCTTATTGCCATCCCAACGAATGGGAGCCTTTTTAAACATAGTTGAAACTATGGGACTTCTTACTCCAAGTTCCATAACTATGCTCTCCTTGTAGGCATCAAGAAGATTTTCTACTGTATACTGTTGTGATAAATGATATTTTTCTACTATTTCAATTCCAATTCGCTTTCCCATTCTGAGATTTCTTATAATTTCATCTCTCACGGTGAAAATAGCAGACTTTTCAATAAGTCTGCTGCTTTCAATATAAACTCTTAACTTGTCATGAGACATGTTAGAGGAAACTCGTGTTACATAAACTTCCTCAAACATAGCCTGCAAATTATCATTTAAT
>OFLY01001563.1_pt1 | contig 13287 bp, 10 predicted proteins | sample 1541161 | NCBI WGS metagenome assembly OFLY01 (sample SAMN04209247, study PRJEB22552) | human gut metagenome | biome: gut; material: feces | host: Homo sapiens | place: USA: Oklahoma | reverse complement strand
TTGCAGATATTAGAATTCATCTGCGTGTTGATAAGATAACATGCCTGATTTCTGTTTTCAATATGTAATTTACAAATGTTTTATTTTTGTGAAACTTCTACAAATCTCAAAAAACTGTTATTAACTCTTCATCTACTGATTACGCATACACCGAAATTATAACCATCAACGACTCATCCCGTATCTCATACTGAAATATTCCCTCATATTTCTCTACAATATCCCGAATATTCCGCATTCCGTAATCATGTAATCCATTCTCTTTTTTCGTCGATATAAATCCCGATCCATTTTGGTCTGGTTTCTTTGCAATCGCATTGGCTATTTCAATATAGATTAACTGATTTTTCTTTTTTATCTTAATTCGTATCCATCTTTCTTTTCCTTTGATCTGTTCACAGGCTTCCAGTGCATTGTCCAGTAAATTCCCGAAAAGAGATATGATCTCCCTGTCTGTGAACGGAAGCGTAGAGAAAACTTCTGTATCAATCCGCATATCTGTTTTTTGTCTCTGCGCATCTTTTTCTTTCTGATTGAGAATCATATCCAACATATGATTTCCCGTCCAGACATGAAAATTATACTCCAATATATCTTCACTGAGCTCGTTCAGATATTCATGCAAACCGCTCCAATTTTGTTCCTGGTCATAGTTCTTAAGCGCAAGGATATGGTTTTTCATATCATGAACAACTTTACGGCTTTTGAGCATTTCCTGATAACGCTCTTCCAGTATCTGGACCTTTGTCTGCAATGCTTTTTTCTCCTGCTCTTCCAGTTCGGTCAGCAACATAGCATGCTCTGACTCCCATGTATCTAACAACGCATCAAGAATGATCCATACACCAACAAGTACAAGCAGCAGGATCATATATATCTCACCATATACCGGATATAAAGAATATTCTGTGACATCTTCATAAGTAAAACCATCATTAAATACTGCAAATGCGATCATAAACAGTATCCAGAAAAATCCCCTGTAATCACTAGGCCTTTCATTGATAAAAATATGATACAACCGCATAAATTCTACAATCTGAAAAAACAACATCAAAAAAAGAATGCATAAGAAAACAAAAGCAGTCGGTTTCGTATATCCCCATATCTTTTTCAGCGATGGCAAAAGCATTTCGTTATATGTTCTGACATAATCGTTCATTTTCAGTGCCTGATACAAATATCCATACATCGTATGATGATGGATCCACGGAACTAGAAAATACACCTGAAGGATGATTCCCATCACGATATCTGCTTTTCTTTTTCTCGTCCATTCTTTCATGTCATTTTCTCCCATTCTTCTCCTGTTTTCAAATTACTCACATAAATTCCTCATTTGTTTCTACCTTCTTGATCAGGAATTTTCCAAGTATCCATATAAATATCCATTCCAACACAACATAACCGAGCCACAGTCCGATACAGTTCTTAACATATGCTTTTTGTACACTTAAATTGTACATTCTTGCATGGAATGTTGCCAACGTATACAGCACCATTACAACTACCGCCACTTCCATCGGAATTCTGTAAAATACATACAGTTCATGTTGTAGCAAACGCATCCGCTCTTTCTTTTTCATGCCCATACATTTCAAAAAATCTGCTCTGTTCTTCTTATCCTCTAACTCAGACAGTACTTTTACATAGACAAGGAACATACTTGCGATCGCCATCGCACTAATAACAAATATATTTACAATCTGTTTTGTTGCACGTTCTGTCTTTATATCTGCGACAGCGGATGTCTTACTGTAATAGCTGCTGATCTCTGCATCGTAGTCCAGATCAGTTTTATGTTTTTTGGCAAATTTCTGCATTTCATTTTCAATTTCCGATACACGTTTTTTATCGACATGGAGCAAAACAAGCTTTGTCGGTCCCTGCGATACAGTTACTCCATCTATACGATCTTTTTTATCTGCAATAATGCTTCCGTCAATAATATTCGTATACTTCCACATTTTTTGCGCTTTTTTGAAGTATTCATCCGAGAACACAACCACATTCTCCAGTTTTCCCTGTCGGAAGCAACCAATCAGGCTGCCGAATTCTTCTCCTGCAATTGTCCTTTGTATATATGTCGGCGAATCCAGTTTGGCACGAAACATAGAAAATCCTTCACAAGGGATTCCGATATGTAAAAATGGTTTCTTCTTTCCATATGACCAGTCTACAGGCTGTGCCTTTACCGAACGATCCTGTTGATGCACCAGATAAACCTTATTTCCATTTGCATCTAACGCATTTGGGGATAATTTCGGAGTCTGACCATTTGCCCTTTTTAACGCGCGGTAAGTCGTCTCCGAGATTCCGATCTGCTGCCCCTGTGGTATCTTTTCTTCTCGGATACTTTCCGACTTTTCTGTCTTGTCTGCATTGGTCACTCTCACCATCGGAAATGATGTGATATCCGCATGATACGTTTCTTTGATATAGTCAAAAAACTTATCGTCCCCATCATCAGCGATACATACATAATCATATGGGAACAGGGATTCCGGTTTCTCTGCAATGGTAACCGAAACAGCCGGAAAGGTAAAGTAAAACAGCGCACAGATATGCAGGATGACTAACACAAACATATACCATGCCAAAGTCCTCGATTTGTGATAAATCTGATTGTCCTGTAACATACGGTATATATACGTTCTCTTCTTTTTCTTATTTCGTATCCATATACTTTCCGTATAACGTATCAGCAGGAACAGTCCTAAGAATAGGAATGCTATTAATTTTATATTTTCATAGTTCCTTAATTCACGGTACTGCAGTAGACTCCATGCACATAATACAAATCCTATAATCCAGAATACCGATACAAATTTCCGTGGTACTTTTTCTTTCCGTATTCTTCTTACTGCCGCATTGGTAATATCAAAATCGGTTGCAATATCTCTGGTCGCAGCTAGTGCAATCAGATAAATCAGAAACATCACAAACACAACTTTTACATACGTTTTCCAGGTAACTGCTGCCAGTACCATATCTCTTCCAATCTGAAAATGCAGACATTTACGAAGTATCATTACAATGCCATTTCCAATGATGCATCCTGTAAGAAGAGAACAGATAAATGCGATCACAATTTCCAGACCAATGATCAGTAATAATGCTCTTTTACGGATTCCGAGTGTTAAAAATATACTATAACTCTGCATCCATTTCTGCATATAAAAAATCAATACAAATACCATCAGAAATACTGCACATACTCCGATTGGAACCATTGCATTCCACACGATCAGTCCAAGTCCTTCCCCTATCAGAAAATTTTCTGCCCGGTGCAGCCCTGCCATCATCTGATAAGAAGCAATTCCGGCAAAAATAAGAGCTGTCACAATCGTCCCGCATAACAGAAATAATCGGTAGTCCTGCCAGTCATACTGAAAATTTTTCCAGACAATCTGATAAAATAATTTCGTGTATTTTCCCGGGAACGATAGTCTTCTCCGTTCTTCCTCTTTTTCTGCTTTTTCTTTTCTGGAACTTTCCTTTGCCTGCTCCACGGATTCTTTCCAGATGTCAATCATGCGGATCGCCAGAAATTCAACCGCATTCACTCCGGTAAGTACGAGGGGATAAAGCATCGTCATCGTCGTATTATCGGCAATCGTTACAAGGCCGGTCGTCAAGTGTAACAGCATGGCCGCATATCCCAACACCATAACGATAATATTCAGTCTTTTATCTTTTCTTAATATTACTGTTATTATATACGCAGCCGAACATAATTCATATAACCCAAATACAATAAGCGGGATTTTTAGCAACAGGAGATTCCCGTTCCATATGGATGCACCTGCCTCCGACAAACCACTTGTTCCATATCTCTTCACATGAAAATATGCACTATAAAGATTATATCTTTTCCCCTTTAATACGAACCAGGGAAGCTGGGCAAGAACAAGTGAAATGGTATAAAGAACGATCGATACACTCATTTCTATTTTTTCTTTTTTGGATATATGTTTCTTCTCATCAACCATTTTCATTACCCCGTTTTCTCTACAACTCTTTCATCTTCCCGAGAATCTCTTGATAAAACAATTCCTGATCCCCACTATTCTTCAAATCTTCCAGAATCACACCATCTTTTAATAAAATCAGCCGGCTGCAATAGCTTGCCATCTGCGGATCATGTGACCATAATAATCGTCTTTCCCATATGTTCATTAATATCCTTCAATGCATCAATCACAATCTTTCCGGACTTGGAATCGAGGTTTCCGGTCGGCTCATCCGCAAGGATCAGATCTGGATTATTGATCAGCGCACGGCAAATCGCAACTCTCTGTTTTTCTCCGCCGGATACTTCATATGGCTGCTTCTCGAGAAGGTGTGATAAACCAAATTTTTCGGCATATGTTTCTACATTCTTATAACACTTATCAACCGGTGCCTTGTCCAACACCATCGGCAGCATGATGTTCTCCTTTACAGACAGACTATTTAACAGATAAAAATCCTGAAACACAAATCCAATCTCTCTTCTTCGTATATCCGCCAGTTCATCACTCCATAATTCTGACGCATCCTTTCCCGTAAAGAAAATCTTCCCGGAAGTCGGTTTGTCGATCAAGCCAAGCACTTTTAAAAGTGTTGTCTTACCGCAGCCTGATTTTCCCATGATCCCGACAAATTCCTGTTCTTCAATGGTAAAATCCAGCCCTTTTAAAACTTTAATTTCTTCTTCACCCTGTCTGTCAGAATAGACCATTTTATAATTCCGAACAAGGTTCTCCACTTTCATAACTTCCCGTTTATTCATCTTTTCCTTCCACCTTTCGAATAATAAATCTTCCTAATATCCATGCAAATCCCCACTGTACTGCCAGATACATAAGCCATATCCAGACAGCATGTTTCAGCCATGCAATTCTGACGGCATGCGTATACATCCGAGCATGAAACGTTGCTGCTGTAAAGATACTGGTCACGACTATCGTTATCAGCTCCGGCAGCCAGTAAAAGTAATACAGTTCTCTTTTCAGGAGTGATACTCGTTCTTTCTTTCGCATTCCCATACATTTCAAAAAGTCAGCTCTTGCTTTCTTATCACTCATTTCTGATAACGATTTAATATACATCAGGAAAAGGCCGGAGATGGTCATTGTAAGCAATACAAATGTATTTATGATCAGTTTCATCGTATATTCTGTCTTCAGATCATTGACTGCCGTCTTTTTTGAATACCAGCAATGTACTTCGAAATCGTACTGCGCTTCATATGTATGATTCTTTTCCAGCTTTTTCATTTTCTTTTCAATTGCTTTCTGGTATTTTGGGTCTGCCTGGATCAGTGCAAGCTTCGTCGGACCCTGCTTAATTGTGACACCATCTATTCGCAAGGCCTTTTCTTCTATCTTGTCTCCGGTTAATATGTTCGTGTATTTCCACATTCCCTGTGCTTTCTTGAAATATGCATCCGAGAATACAACGATATTTTCCAGTTTTCCCTGACGGAAACATCCAATCAGACTTCCAATTTCTTCCCCTTCTATTGTTCTTTTCGGATATGCTTTGCTTGGCGAATATAAGGTATAATATTCACACGGAAGACCGATATGCAAAAATGGTTTCTTCTTTCCAAATGTCCAATCCACCGGCTGTGCCTTCACGGAGCGATCCTGTTGGTGCACCAGATATACCTTCTTTCCATTTCGATCAAGATGCATTGCTTCTTCCTTATACGATGGATCTACATATTTTTTCAATTGTTTGTATGTCGATTCAGAAATCCCGATCTGTTGTCCCTGCGGTCTTTTTCCTTGTTGCACGCCTTCGTTTTGTTCTGTCTTATCTGCATTTGCCACACGCACCATCGGATATTCTATGATTTTTGCCTGATAACCGTTCTTTATCCTATCAAAAATCGCATCATCTCCATCATCTGCAATACAGACAAAATCATACGGATACAGACTTTCCGGCTTCTCTGCAATCGTTACCGAAACTACCTGAAACAGAAAGTAAAACACTGCGCATACGTTCAATATTGTAAGTGCCAGCACATACCTTGCAGTTGTCTTTGATTTATAATACAAATGATTCCGGTTCAGCATCTGTGGCAGATATGCCGGTGTCTTTTTTGCACGTCTCAAATATCCGGCTCCTACAAAACGAATCAGTAAAAATATACCCGCAAAGAATGCAGAGAGCAGATACATACTTTCATGATTTCTCAACTGCCGGTATTCGAATATAGCGATCATACAGATTATGATTCCGGCTGTTATGAATAACTTTGTCCTCCTCTGCGGCATAGGTTCTTTTGCAATGTTTCTGATCGATGCCCTGACCAGATTGAAATCCGATACGATATCCCTGGTCGCCATCAATGCAATTATATACACTGCCAACACCACCAACGTACCTTTCACATAAGTAAGCCACGTCACCTTTGACAGAACAATTCCTTTTGCCAGCATTGAGAAAATCACTTTCCGGAACAGAAACATGATCATATTTCCCAATAGACCGCCGGCAATCAGCGAACACAAAAAAGCGACTGCGATCTCTATCCCAATAATCGTATACAACGCTTTTTTTCGAATTCCCAGCGTCACGAATACACTGTAATTCTGCGTCCATTTTTTCATGTAAAATACGAGAACAAACACCATCAAAAAGATGGCACATACCGCCATCGGAAGCATTGCATTCAGCAATATCCTTCCAAGTCCTTCACCCAGCAGGAAATTCTCTGCCCGGTGAGCCTTCGCCATCATCTGATATATTCCAAGTCCTGCAAAGGAGAATGCAGAAACGATTACACCACAGAACAGCAGGAGGCCGTAATCTTTCCAGTCATATTTAAAATTGTGCCAGACCATCTGATAAAAAAGTTTGGTATAATTCCCCGGAAAATATAATCTCCTGCGCTCTTCTTCTTTTTCTTCCCGTTCCTTTTCCGCAAATATTTCTGCTGATTCCTTGGCATCTTTCCATACATCAAGCATTTTTCTGATCAGCACTTCTGCCATAACAAATATCATGATGATTGCAGGAATCAGAATCGTTTTTGTTGAATTATCCGCAAGCATTCCAAATCCGGATTCATTCACCACAATATATACACCTAGAACAACTAACGCAGCGATATTCAGATAATATTCCTTATGCAGCCACTGCGTCACTATATGTAATACAATCACGATCTGAAATACAATAAGCAGTATTAACTGTATCCGGATTATCGTAATATTCCCATCCCAGACAGACACTGCCATCTCCGAAAGTGCTTTTATTCCTTTTGCTTTGATTCGGAAATATGCTGCATATATACTGTAATTTTTCCCTTTCAAAACCACCCACGGAAGCTGAATAAAAATCAAAATCATACCGTACATAATTGTCGATACAATATATCTTCTTTTCTTTGTTTCTTTCATATTCACCTGCCTCCTATCCGTAAATAGTAATCACAACCTCAAACCGATCCTCCTGGCTTTTGCACTGAAACATTCCATTGTATTGTTCTACAATATCCCGGATATTTTTCATTCCATAACCATGTAACACTCCATCCTTTTTTGATACAAAATTTTCATCTGTCTGTATTCCCGTATTTTTAGCCGCATTTACAATCTCGATGTATAAGAGCTGATTCTTCTTTTTCATTTTTATATGTATCCAGCGTTCTCCTTCTTTGATCTGCTCACACGCTTCCAACGCATTATCCAAAAGATTTCCAAAAAGTGAAATGATCTCTCTGTCAGAAAACGGAAGCGTTGTGAATACTTCCGTACTGATCTGCATCTGCGTCTTTTGCTTCTCTGCCTCCTTCTCTTTCTGGTTAAGAATCATATCCAGCATATGGTTTCCTGTCCAGATCTGGTAATTGTAATCCAACATGTCCCGGCTGAGTTCGTTCAGATATTCTTCCAATCCCTTCCAGTCCTGTTCCTGCGTATATTTCTTTAATGCAAGCAAATGATTCTTCATATCATGAACAATCTTCCGGCTCTTTAACATTTCCCTATATTGTTCTTCCATCGCCTTTACTTTCATCTGGAGCATCTTCTTATCCTGCTCTTCCAGTTCAGCTCTGTGCTGTTCTGTCTCAACGTCCCATGCTTCTGCCTGAATATCAAGAAATATCCAGATTCCTATGACAGCCAGAAACAGCATCATATAACAAAACATCGGCATAGAATAAAATTCTGCAAATCCGGTAGATGCTATAGCCATAAAGATGTAAAATGCTGCAAGATAAGTAATCCAAACAAATATATGATAATTTGTTGATTGATTCCCGTTTTTTATGCACTGGTATAATTCATACAATTCTATACTCTGAAGCAAAATCAGGAATATTAACATCAGTAAAAATATAAACGTAACTACCTGTGAATGTTTCCATTTCCACATATGCTGTTTTAAAAATGTATGATTATACATCTTGATGTAATTGATGTAATCATTTTCCTGAAAAGTCTTAATTACATACATGTGAATCGTATTCCATTTTCTATTTATGCGCATCCACGGGAAGAAACAGTACACTTGCAATAAAATCCCCATAAAAGTATCTACTTTTCTCTTTTTTGTCCATCCATTCATTTTATCGGTCTCCATCTTATTTTCACATGAAATCTTTATAGTTATTGTACCATGCCTTTTCTTCTTCCGCCTTATAATGGCCATGAATAGCGGGTTTTCTGACCATGAAATTTTAAAAATATGGATCTACCGTGGTAATTACACACAGAAAAACCGCATGTTTTCTTTCATCCCCTGCTATACGAAGAACGGTCAGACATGTCTTGATAAACATATCTGACCGTTCTTATAATATGACCATGCATTAGTATAAAGCTGCTACCCACAGAACCTGCCACTAACAATTTCTTACAGATACTTTTCGTTCTGTATCTTTTTCATAATATTCTTTAATTCTGAAATATCGATCTCTAACATTTCTGAAATTTGCTCAATCGAAAATTTATCAGACAATTTTTCTAAGAGTTCGCTTTTTCCTCTTAATTGTCCAATTTTCTCGCCTTCTATTCTTCCCTCAGTAATTCCCTCCTGCTTTATCATTATCTGTTCTTCCCATGTCTGCATATACTTCACCTCTGTCTTTTCACTTGCTTTGATCTGACAAACTCGTCTATGCATCTCTTGAATCCGCTTACTTTTACACTTCCCTGATACTTCATCCGTACTACGTTCCATATACTTAAACAATTCTATCAATTCTGGTGACACCAGCTCGGGATGTTTGCCCCTGGTATTCAGAAGTATGATATCCAACATCGTCTTTACATTTTCCGGATCATCCATCGCTTCATCGAACAGAAATTTATCCAGCAAGTTTAATTCTTTTAATGATTTTCTTTGGTTCATAAGCAGTTCTCCTCTCTTGTACAGATATAATACCTGCAAAGAAGAACTGTTTAGCTTTATGCATATGATAACACAGAATTTATATATATACCAGTATATACCGTTATCTTCTTTTATCAGACATGTATTTATCTGTTTTTTATGATTTTCATCTTGGATTCTTACCCGATTGTTTGGGATTGAAGTAAATGAATTGGTAAATATAGATGCGTTGCAGATATTAGAATTCATCTGCGTGTTGATAGGATAACATGCTCTATTCATGCTTTCAATATATATTTTAGAAATGCTCAATTTTTGTAAATCTTCTACAAATTATCCCCGGGCAATTTTACTCCACAGACATATATTATATTGTAGACACATATATGAAAGGAAGGTTAAAAATATGGCTCAATTTACGAACCAGGCACAACTCCGTTACGGAAATTCTGTTACTAATTCAAATATTGCCGTCGGTGAGATTCTCGAAGTATTGTCAATCTCGAAAACTGCAGTAAAAAATACCTATCATCCGGGAGGTACCATCACCTATATTATAAGTATTGTTAACTCCGGTACCACTCCTATTACAGGACTTACACTCACAGATGACCTTGGTGCGTATGCATTTTCTACTACTTCACTGACACCGTTAACGTATCTGGATAACACGGTAAAATACTATACAAACGGAACGTTACAGGCTGCACCTGCTGTAACCGCAGGTCCTCCGCTTGTCTTCTCTGGATTAACTGTTCCCGCAAATGGCAATCTGACACTGGTCTATGAAACAGCTGTAAATCAATACGCTCCTCTCACCAATGAATCATTCATTACCAACACGGTTACTGCAAGTGGAGACGGCATTACTTCTATCACCGCTAAGGAAACGGTAAATGCAGAAGCCTTGCCGCTCTTAGGTATCACAAAATCTATCAGTCCGGTACCTGTTACTGAAAACGGAAGCCTGACCTACACGTTCCTGATTCAGAATGAAGGAAACGTTCCTGCAAATGAAGCCACGGCCGTAATCGTTACCGATACGTTTAATCCAATACTTTCTAATCTGACTGTCACCTTTAACGGAAGCACATGGACAGAAGGTGAAGACTACACTTATGATAAAACTACCGGTACTTTTGCTACCGGTGCCGGAAAAGTTACTGTTCCTGCAGCAACATTTACCGTCAACGAGACTACCGGTGAATGGAGTTCTAATCCGGGATTCAGCACTCTGACAATTACCGGAACAGTATAACCATAAAGAAATGGCAGAAGAGACCATCCGAATAATGTCAGATGGTCTCTCTCGTTGCGATTATTTTCCGATTTAATCCTCTGTATCATATTGTTCCTCAATGATATGTTTCACCTCTGAAACATCCATATCCAATACATCTGCAATTTCCTCAATGGACATCTTATGATTCATTTTTCTGAGCAATTCTCTTTTTTCTTTTTGTCTTTCCAGCAATTTTTCTTCCCATGCCTGCATATACTTCACCTCTGTTTTTTCACTTGCTTTAATCCGACAAACTCGTCTATGCATCTTTTGAATCCGTTCACTTTTACACTGTTCTGACACTTCATCTGTACTGTGTTCCATATACTTCAAAAGTTCTATCAGTTCTTGGGATACCAACTCTGGATGTTTGCCCTTGGTGTTCAGGAATATCCTTGTTGCACCATCATCCAGCTTTAGTTCCGGAACCTCCTCACATCTCATCTGAAATGTATAACGATATAAGCCGTATCCGAACAAATCAAATGGCGTAATCATCACAATCAAAACTTCATTCAATAAATTGAAATCAACAACTCCAGGCGGCAGCAGTTTACTGTCAATGATTCCCTGATACAGACGACTCCTTTTCGGAAGATTATGTGTATTCTCTTTTTGTGCCTCCACTTCATATATCACATCATCTTCATCTATAGCATAGACATCCAGCCGGATCTGCCGATTATCCGTAGATGTTCTCTGTTCTTTTTCAGTCTGTGGTGACTGTTTCAGATTTGTATTCTGACTCAGTATGATATCCAACATCGTCTTTACATTTTCAGGGTCATCCATTGCTTCATCGAATAGAAATTTGTCCAACAAGTTTAATTCTTTTAATGATTTTCTTTTGTTCATAAACAGCTCTCCTTTCTTATACAGATATAACTCCTTTAAAAGAAAAACTGCTTATTTTTATGAATATCATAGCATACATTTTATATATATACCAGTATATATGAATAACTTTCTTTATCAGGCATGTATTTATCTGTTTTCTGTGGTTTTCATTTTTGATTAATGCCCGAATATCTGGGCTTGAAGTAAATGAATTGATAAATATAGATACGTTGCAGATGTTAGATTGCATCTGCGTGTTGGTAGAATAACATGCCTGATTTTTATTTTCAATATGAATTTTAGAAATACTGATTTTTTGTGAAACTTCTACAACTCTTTCATCTTTCCAAGAATCTCCTGATAAAATACTTCCTGATTTCCGCTATTCTTCAAATCCTCCAGTATTACACCATCTTTCAACAGAATCAACCGACTGCAATAACTTGCCATCTGCGGGTCGTGTGTTACCATGACAATTGTTTTTCCGAATTCCTGGTTAATGTAGGATAATGTATGGATAACCTGTTTAGATGAATTGGAATCAAGGTTTCCGGTCGGCTCATCCGCAAGTATTAATTCTGGATTTTCAGCCATTGCTCTGCAAATCGCCGTTCGCTGTTTCTCACCACCGGACAATTCGTAAGGCTTTTTGTCTAACAGCTTGTAAATCCCAAGTTTTTCAGCCATGGTTTCCGCAGTTTTAGAACTTTCTACAGGATCATCTTCATTTAATATTAATGGCATCATAATGTTCTCGCGGACAGTCAGGCTGTTCATCAAATAAAAATCTTGAAATACAAATGCCAGTTGTGTCCGGCGTATTTCTGCCAGATGATCCCCATAAATTTCTGTTGTATCTTCACCATTATAGAGCACTCTTCCGCCATTTGGTTTATTAAGCATTCCGATAGTTTTCAAAAGTGTGGTTTTTCCACATCCGGAACTTCCCATAATACCAATAAATTCCCCTCGTTTTACTTGAAATGAAATTCCTCTTAGCACAGAATAAACCTTTGCCTCTCCGTCCGGCATGACTGTTGAATAGCTTCTTTCCAGATTATCAATTTCTAATATATTTTCTTTATTCATCCTTATTTCTCCTCTCACTGTGCTTAAATGAACGCCATGCTGCAATTCTTACGATTATCATGATAAAAGCGGTTACACCTATAATCATTACTGCGGCTTCTGCCAGATAAATCTTTGTCCAATATACCGGCATTTTCTTATATAATATTTTCACCAATATCATTACTGCCGCTATAAACATTCCGGTTATCAAGGCAACTTTGGATGTCATGGTTATTTCTTTATAAATATTTTTTCTTCGCTTTTTCTCTGGCATTCCTGTGCGGTAATAGAATAAATACTTCCATTCCAGTGCTTCGTAATCACTGGATATTTTCTCTAGTAAGATAAAGATTATGCTGATAAATAATACAAGCATATCAATCAACATCGCACTTACATTTAACATTCGGTTTTCCTGATTTTCTATTGTACACGGTTTTTTATCATAAATCAGATTTCCGTCATGATAATCAAAGAAATTAATCTGTGAATGTTTTGCTGCATAATTAGCTATTTTATTTACAACAGCATCATAATTCTGTACTACGTTCATTAATACTGTAAGGTTTGACCCTTTGGCTTTTTGACTGATCTTATCATATTCATGATCTGAAAATACAATTATATCTTCAAACACATCCGTATTCATATTGCTGGTACTCAAAACCCTTGTTTTAAAATTCCCGGTAATGATTCTTCTGTCATTTCCCTTAATTGTATATTTTCTTGTAAATTTATTACCTGGTAATGTTCTCGCACTA
>OFLY01001560.1_pt1 | contig 13301 bp, 15 predicted proteins | sample 1541161 | NCBI WGS metagenome assembly OFLY01 (sample SAMN04209247, study PRJEB22552) | human gut metagenome | biome: gut; material: feces | host: Homo sapiens | place: USA: Oklahoma | reverse complement strand
TTTGAGCGATACCCTGCGCCGCGAAAAACATATTATCAAGTTTTTGTTTGTTATCCGCCGTATTCATCACAAGAACAGTAACAAGGAACATTCTTTCATTTCTGCTCTGCAACTGCTCTAATAAATTCTTTGCTTCACCGCCGAATGTCGCAAGGTCTGACGGTATAATATCCATATCATAACCGCTTCTGACCGCCTTTTTCTGTTCCTCAATCTTCATCTTGTCAAGGTCGGTTATTTTCCGCTTGACCGTCTTTATAGCTTCCGACTGGTCGATAGACTTAATATGAATATTTACGACTATTCCCATATCGAGGTCGAGGAAATCCGCAAGCATACGGTCTGTTAATTCAGGCGCGAGTATCTGTAAAAATGATACAGTTCCAATTCTGCCGCCCATTCCAAACGTGCGGCTGTCGCGGAAATCAAACGAGGTAGGCGCAATAAAATCCTTTGAGGAAAGCCCCGTCTTATGTACCAAATCCCAATGAAAGCCGAATTTGTCTTTTTCGCCCTCATTGAAAGTACAGTGTAAAAGCTCTAAACGCTCTAATCCGTTAAGCGGTCTTGCCTGTACGCCAAGAGCCTTGAAGTTGCCGAGTATATCTGTTTCGATACGCTCTAACTTCTGCTTAGCCGCCTTTAAGTTATCCGCTTCAATTCCGAATGTGATAAATTTGCGCTTTATAATACCGTTGTTTCCGCGCGACAACTGATTTTTGAGCATACCCATATACTCAATGCGTATGTCATTAAAATTGTCTGCCTGTTCGGGAATATGTACGGCTTTTTCATACTCCGCCATATCGACAGTCTGATTGAGGAAAGAAAACTGTACAGAAATTGACTGGTCGAAATAGTTAAGAAAATCGCAGTAGTTTTCAAATATCTCGTTTTTATCCTCATTCCTTGCAAGCTGATAATTTATATCGAAAAACTGAATTGTTTTTGTAAAATAATTATCCTTGACTTTACATATCCCGTCCGGGTACATTTCCTTATATGGAATAGTCTGCTGTGCTGACGCTGCGCGCCTGCCCTGCATTTGCGCTTTTCTGATAGCTGCCGCAATAGCCTTTTTCTGTCGTGCTGAAAGCGGCTTATTCGCTGATATTATGTGCTTTTTCTTTTGTTTTGGTCTTGTGTTTGTATTCTGCTTCGGCAATTATTTTGACCTCCTTATCAAGTTTAATTTGGTTCATAATTGCCGAATACATATTATTTGTTTTATACGGTCTGACTCTCGGCGTCAAAAATCTTGACCGTATATAATTTCTTAAAATCTTTTCTGCCGGCTGTCCGTCCTTTTCGTACATAGCGAGGAAGAAGAACGGCAAGGCCGCGATTACAAGCGTCATAACCGCGCCGGTTGTGCCAAGCGCGCCGCGCGTAAGAAAGTATGTCGGAACAGCGACAGCGGCCGCAAGTCCAAAGCATATAAGCTGACGCTTCGTAAGGTTAAAAGCTACCTTTGTTTTTACGGTAGTTAAATCTTTTGGTACGGGAACATAAGGAATAAAAATTCCCCCTTTCATTTTTTTATTTTTAATGTGCGTTAAATATTGACTTTGACAGATTACCCGTCTTGAACAGGGAAAAGCATAGTACAACCGTATATGCCGCAATCGTAAATATGGTAGTATGCAGATTATTGGTTACAACAAAACCGTTTACCAACGCCGCATAAATGCCTACGCATACCATAATGAAAAATCCCTGAAAGCCTAATGCCACAAGTCCGCGCAAATAGTTATTTCCCATTTGCCCCCATTCGCGATTAGTCATTGTCGCAAACGGGATAGCTCCAACCGAGCAATATAAATAAATCTCTATCATACGTCCGAATATTACGACGGTAATACAAACGGATAGAATTTTCATACATAAACTAACAAGCGAGGTTTCCAAAACTAATAGGAACAGTTCGCCCATTCCCATAGCTTCAAGAGTAGTTCGTATGTCGGCAAGCGCGGAAGATATATCAATGTTCGTGTTCGCACCGATTACCCCCGCGCTGTTCGTTACAATATGCTGCGCAACGTCAAATACCGCCATAGTAATGTCAAAGGTGTGCGTCACAAGGTAGACTGCCACAAACGCCTTGAACACCCACTTGAAGAACATGGAAGTGTCAACGTCGTGCATATTGTTCTTTTCCGTTACCATGCTGATAAGCTCATAGCATAGGACGTAGGTAATGACAAGCCCCGCAATGGGTACGATTACATTCTCACTAAGCGTCTGTATCATGGAGAATATATTTGCGTTCCACCCTTGCGGGGTCTGCCCTACCTCTGCGGCGATAGTGCCGACTTTCTCGTTTACGTCCCCGAACATAGTTGACAGATTACCGTTTATGGCTCCTATGAGGATTTCCTTTATCCATTCGTTAATCGCGTCAAGTATGCTCTGCATAAGCCTTTACCCGCGCTTCTTAACCGAACAAGCCGGAAAGCAGCGGTACAAGGGTCATGCCGATAAGGGCAACGCCGCCGCCCGCCATAAGCTGCTTCATGCCCTGGCTTTTTGCTTGTGTGAGATAAAGAAGCAATAGAAGTGTAAAATTTTTTGCCGTTCCCGTCCGGCACTTCGCGACTGTGCCGGATGGGTCGGGCATTATTCGGGCAAGTCCACCTTGCCGACAAAAGAGTAGTAGATTTCAATTTCCTGCCTGCGGTTTTTGTTCTCGTCATAGCTGCACTCATGCACTACGATTTTCTCGATAAACTCCCGCAGCAGGGTAGGGGTAAGTTCCTCAAAGCTGGTGTACTTGCGGACAATGTTCATAAACTTCTCGGCGTTTACCGTGGCTTCCTGCGCCTTTGCAAGTTCCCCTTGCAGTTCGGCGGCTCTCTCTTTAAGCTGCCGCTGCTCGGCTTCATAGTCTGCCGACAACTCCGTAAACCGTTCATCAGAAATGCGCCCGGTCACGCTGTCCTCATAAAGCCGCTTGAAGATAGCGGACAACTCGGCTATGCGCTTCTCGGCTGCGTCCAGTTCCTTTTTCTTGGCGGCATTTCTGCGCTTGCCCCCGTCCTCGTTCTGCTCGATCAGCAGCTTCATAAACTGCTTTTCGTGCCTTGCCGCATAGTCGGTCACTTTCCGCAGGTTGGCGGTCACTCCCGCTGTCAAAAGGTCGGTGCGGATAAAGTGCGCCGTACAGTCCTTGACACGCTTCTTGTAGTTCCCGCAGATGTAGCAGTCCTGCCGCCTTGTCTTGTTCTCATACCTCTGCTGGTAGAGGACGCTGCCGCAGTCGGCGCAGAACAGCAAGCCGGAGAACAAGCCCACTTCATCATAGCGGTTGGGGCGTTTGCGCTGCTTGCGTAACTCCTGCACACGCTCCCATGTGGCAAGGTCGATAATCGGCTCATGGGTATTCTCAAACACCGCTTGCTTTTCCTCCGGGTTTTCTACGCTGGACTTCACCTTGTAGGAGATTTTCTCGGTCTTGAAGTTCACCGTATGCCCCAGATACTCCTTGCGTTCAAGGATATGGACTACCGTATTTGTCGCCCATCTGTAAGGGTAATCGGGGTAGTAGCGGCGGGTGCTGCCCGTCCTGCGGTATTCCAGCGTTCCCGGCGTGGGGATTTCCTGCTCGGTGAGCATACGGGCTATCTTGGTCGGACCGTTCCCGGCAAGGCACAAGCTGAATATCTGCTTGACTACCGGGGCGGCTTCCTCGTCAATGATAAAGCGTCCGTCCTCGCCTTTGAGGTAGCCATAGACGGGCTGGCTGGTAATGGGCTTGCCGCTTAATCCCTTGCTTCTGAAAACTGCCTTGATTTTCCTGCTCGTATCTCTCACCATCCATTCGTTAAAAAGATTTTTCAGCGGCGTTAGGTCGTTGTCGCCCTGTGCGCTGTCCACTCCGTCATTGATGGCGATAAAGCGGACGCCTTTCTTGGGGAAAGTGATCTCCGTAAACATTCCGACTTGCAGATAGTTCCTGCCCATTCTGGACAGGTCTTTGGTAATGACGCATTTTACCTCGCCATTCTCCACGCAATCCATCATTTCCATAAAGCCGGGTCTTTGGAAATTTGCCCCACTCCATCCGTCATCAACGAAAAAACGGTAGTTCATAAAGCCGTTATCTCTGGCGTAGGTTTCCAAAATGCGCTTTTGGTTGGATATGGAATTGCTCTCGCCCTGCAATTCATCATCTTTACTCAATCTTGCGTAAAGGGCGGTAACGGGTGCTAATTGGGTGGTCTGTCTAATCATGGTTTCCTCCATTTCCGACAGCCGCCCCGCTATTCCGTAAGAAGATTATACCATACGGGGCGGCGGTCTGTATAGTGGTTTCTGCTTCTTTATCGCCCATCAAAGTGACGATTTTTGAAAAAAGGCTTGTCATGTCACACAAGCGGTAGAAAAGTTCATAGTTCTGTGCTATACTCTTATCCAGCGGCAAACGGAAAGAATAAGTATAAAATCCATAGGTGATAACATTGAAAATCGAAATAAAAAACATACATAAGAGTGATTATAGAGCAGCAGTTCAATTTGCCATAAAAGGTATGCACTTTGATTGGTATTTGAACAACAAATTTCTACTTGAAGCATACGGCAGATATTTTTGGTATCTGGAAATGAACAGGGCTACACAAATATTGGCTGCCTATGTGGACAATGTTTTTGTCGGTGTCCTGCTTGCTGAAATATACGGTGAGGAAAAGGCACACTGCGTATGGACAGAACGGCTATATGTGAAATTTGTGGACATCATTCAAAAGGCATTTTTTAAGGGTGGGGCTGGATTGTATGAGGACACTGTAAAAGCCCAGTTAGGTCATTATTTGCAGCACAACAAACCGGATGGGGAAATTATTTTTTTAGCTGCTGACCCGGACATACAAATAAAAGGGGTCGGCTCTGCCTTGCTCCATGCGCTGGAAGAAAAAATACCCGGTAAAACAATTTATCTGCATACAGATGATGCCTGCACATATCAGTTCTACGAACACAGAGGATTTCAGCGTATCGAAGAACAGGACATTGTTCTGGAAATGCCAAAAGGAAAAGTCCCTTTAAAATGTTTCATTTATAGCAAACAGATATAAACCGGCTGTATTGCTATCCAGCGGTCATGCTCCCCGGCATGACCGCTTTCTCCATGCCCCGGCTCATGCGGTGTAGGGCGGTCTTGGTGCGGCTGCGGTTTCCGCTTCCAGCACTTTCATCATCTTGTCGGCTGCGGTGGCGGTGGTGTCTTTCTTGAAAAAGCCGGAAACAATGAGTACGGAGTTCCCCATGCGGGTTTCCGTCACGCAGTCCGGGCGGCGGTCTGTGGGGCTGGCGGTGCTGTGCTTTTTATCGGTCATAGGCAACTCCTTTCATTTCAGCAGTTCTTTCAGTCTGTCCAGCTTGGCTTTTGCGGCTTCCTTTCGGAAGTTCTTTGCCGTGAAGCAGACCGGGGAACACATTTCAATCAGTCGGTCATAGATACGGGCGTGGGCGGTGTCCTGCGGGTTTTCCAGCATATCCGGCGTGTGGTTGGTGGTGACGATCAGCGGCTTGCCGCTGCGGTTTCTACTGTCAATCACATTGTAGACTTGCTCCAAACCGTACTCCGTCCCCCGTTCCATTCCAAAATCGTCAATGATAAGCAGCGGGTAGCGGCAAAGGCGGTCAATGTACTCATTGCGCCCCTCGAAGCTGGCGGCAAGGTCATTGAGGATTAGGGCAAAGTTCGTCATGCGGACAGGGATTTCTTTTTCCATGAGGGCGTTTGCAATGCACCCGGCAAAATAGCTTTTCCCTGTGCCTACCTTGCCCCATAGCAGCAAGCCGTGGTTGCCCTCTTTCATCTGCTCCCAACGCTCCACATAGCTGTGCGCCATTCCCATTTGCGGGCATTTGCCGTTGTCATTGGCAAAAGTCCATTCCCGCATTTTGCTGTCGGTAAAGCCCCGGCGTTTTAGTTCCTCTACGGTGTCAAGGTGTTTCCTGCGCTGCTCGGCGGCTTCACGCTCTAACCGTTTCGCCCGCTGGCAGTCACATTCTGCCGGGTGGCGGTCACGCCCGAACAGGGCGGCTTTGTCTGCCGGGAAATACGCTTCTTTCGGTGTCCGGCAACTGCCGCAGTACAAAAGCCCGTCCTCCCCGGTGTAGTCCTCCGGCTCGGCTGCGGTATCGAAAACCTTTTCAAAATCATTCGTCATAAGCTCTGTCCCTCCTTGTAGGTGTAATCGGGTATGCCCTGTTTCGGGGCTGCCTTTGCGGTATCGTCTGCCGCCCATCTGCGGATAGTGGCGGCGTGGTTTTGGTATTTCTTCCCGGTGGAAGCGATATAGCCGGAAAGACGGTCAATATAAAACTCCCATTTGCCGGGCAGTTCCTCTTGCAGTTCGGATAATTCCGTATCTGACAGAAACACATTGTTGTATCTGCCGTAAGCGGCGGGGGCGGGGTGTCCCGTATCTCCCTCTCTCTCTTTCTCTAACTCTATATCTATCTCTTTCTCTATCTCTATCTCTGGTGGACAAATGTCCGCTTGATATGGTGGACATTTGTCCGCACCATGCTTTGGCAGGGCTTTTTGCAGTTCCAGACGCGCCCTGCGCTTGCGCTCCCCCTCGGTTGAGGACTGCCCGATCAGCAGTTCAATGTTGCTCATGTAGAGTGCGCCGTTTTGCAGCGGCTCGACAAGCCCCAACTTTAGGAAAATCTGTAAAGCCCGTTCTACTGTGCCGACTTGCTGCCGGGTGATGGTGGCAATCATCTGCGCCGTATAGGGGATATTCTCGTCAAGCTGCAACTTCCCGCCGTTCTTCAGCGATTTTAAGTACAGCTTCAAGAGGATATTGGAGTACAAGATACCGTCCTGCATACTTTCCAGCAGCACGATAGCGTCCTCGTCAAAATAGTTCTCTTTCAGCTTGAGGTAGTAATATTTGCGGTTATCTGCCATTGGCGGTGTCCTCCTTTTTCCAGCGTTTGGAGTAATACCGGGGGCAGAGTACCACGATAGCCCGGAAACTCTGCTTGCAGTCGTGGGTACAGCCCCGGCATAGGTCGTTGTAGGTGATACGGTTGCGGTGGTTGAGGAAGAAAGACCATTCAAGCCGCCGCTTCTTGCTCATTCGTGGCATGGGTGACGCTCCTTTCTGCCGTTTCGCCGGGTGTGGCGGTATCGGCGGTAAATCTGTATCTTCTCGGTGTCATTTTCGGGGATTTTCTGCCCTGTAAGCCTCGTTTCAAAGTCGGGTGGTATTGCGGATAGGGTGCAGGGCATACCCTTGTTTCTGTATGGTTTCGGTATCATTTCGGGGCGGTGTTTAACGGTCATGTTCGTGCCTTTTCTGCTGGCTCGGTGCGCCCCGTAGTATCTGGTCGATATTGCCCTTGACCGTCTGCAACTCCCGCACACGCTCCTTTTTCTCCCGGTAATCGTTGTACCGGGCGTTCTTCTGGGCGGTAAGCTGCTCAATCTCGGCTTGCAGGGCTTTGTAGGTTGGCAGCTTCTTTATGCCATGCTCCCGGAAATACCGGGCGGCTGCGTCCGCTATGATAAAGTCGCTTTCGTGCTTCTGGCGGTAGGCGGCTTTTGCTTTGTCCGATTTCTGCGCTTTCAGTCCGTCCCGCACATCTTTGGTCTTGGCGAATTGCAGCACATAGCCCTGCAATTCCTTTTTGCCCTGCAACGCCGCTTCAACAGTTTTCAGTCCGGCGGTGCTGTCCTGGAGATCCGCATAGGCGGCGGTAATGGCTGCGTCAAGCTGCTCCGGGGAAGTAAAGCCGTACTGCTCATAGGCGGCAACGGTAGCCGCCATCTGTTTGAGGTTGTGGACTGCCGCCCAGCGGTCATAGCCCACGCCTTTCCCCTCGGCTCGCTTGGCTTCCCGGTCAACCATGCGCTGGATACCGTCCTGTTTCGGGGCGGTTTTCGCTGTTTTTCCCTGCTGTAATCGCTCCCGGATAGTGCGTGGGTATTCGGGTATGGCTGCGGCTTTTTCGGCGGCTCTGTGAGCATTCTGCTCCAAAAGGGCAAGGACAGCGGCGCGGTCAAAATCGTCCCCCAGCTTCCGGGCGGTGATGGGCTTGGTGCGTTCCGGCGCAAGGTAGGACAATCGCCCCCGGCTCTCCTTGACGGTCACGCCTTGCCGCAGAAGCAAAGCGGAAAACTCGTCATAGCTGGTGGCAGAGGACAGGGCGGCTCGGATAGTCTGCCGCAACTTTTCCTTGTCCGTTTCAAACTTGGTGGGCTTGGGCGGCTGCTCCCCGGCTGGCAGGGCTGCGGCCTGCTTGTCCAGCTTGGCTTGCCCTTTCCGCTGCGCCCAGTATTCACGCTCCGTCACTCTGTTTTTGCTGCCATTGAGTAGGTCAATCTGATAGAGGTTTTCCCGGTGGCAAATCTCCATGACTTCCGCTTTCAGATATTCCATAGCTGCGTCTGTGCAGCGGTGTTTACACCCGGCGCGGGTGTCCGCTGGTCTGTCCATGTAGGGCAACAGCGGCACTTCCTCAATCCGCAGACTGTTAATGACGATATGCACATGGATATTGCCGCTGTGGTTGTGTCCGTCCGGGTGGGTGCAGACAATGGCTTGGTGTCCGGGAAACTGTTTCCGGCAAAATTCCTCGCCCAACGCCTGCGCCCGGTCTACGGTCAAGCCGTTGTCTACTGCGTCCCGTGGGTCAAAGCTGATAATGTAGTGGTGGCTTTTCACATCCTCCCGCTTTTGGTTTTTGCCATAGCGGAGATTGGAGCGCATACAGGCAACGGCAAAATCTTCCCCGCCGCAGTTCAGCGTTGCTATGCGGTAATCGTCCCTCGGTATCAATCGCCCATCAGCGTCAAGAGTGGGGCGCATGGTAAACTCGTCATGCTCAAAGGTCAAATACTGTTCGGCTGCGCCGTAGTCGGCATTTTTAGAGCTGATATGTTTGAATGTCGCCAACGGCTTCACCTACCTTTCGCAAGACTTCAAACTTCAAGGCGGCAAGGTCGGCTATGGCTGCCCGTACCTCGCCGGATAGTGTGTTGTAGGGTGCGCCGTACTCATTGAGAGCGCGGGCGATCTGGTTGAGGTTGCCGCCGATTTTCCCGTATTCGGCGGTCAACTTCCCAACAGCGGCAAGCAGTTCATCATTGACCGGGGAAACGGTGACAATGGGGCGAATGGTCGCCCGTGTAATGGCTTGCCGGATAAACTCGGCTTGGCTGATGTCGTAATGCTCCAGCCGCCCGGTGAAGTCGGCGTATTCTTCCTCGGTCATGCGGGTCTTGACTACATGGCTGCGGTGGGGCGTGTTGTATCTCTTGGCTATGGGTATCACTCCTTTCACTTACCATCTTTTTGAGGGCTTTTTTGCAAGGTTGTTTTCGGTAGGATTTTGAAAAATCCGAAAAATATTTTGAGGGTTTTTCAAGCGGCACAAGCCGCATGGCAGGGTTTGGGGAAGGCACTCCCCAACAAGATTTACCGCAGGGGTAAAACCGCAGATATGCGGATTTTGGCACCGTGGTAGAATCTTGCTCTGAAAAACTGCCGCTTTCCTCTGTGAGGCTGCTCTTAATACCTACAAAACCGCAGCGGGGCAAATAGGCGGAAAATCCAACGGATTTTTTCTATGCCCTTACTGCAATTCGCAAGGGGGACGGTATGGCTGGTTTCATCAATATAGCGATAGTGGCGGCGTGTTCTGCCCGCTGTTTGTCCCCCTCCACGAAAGAAACCGAAAAATGCCAAACGCTTCTTTTGATTTTTTTCATCACTACTACGGTAGCCCCATACCTTTCTTCCAAATGGCTGCGGTATTCTTTTCATCACTACTACGGTACGCAAGACCGTTTTGGGCAAATTTCCCCGTCACTTTCTACAACAACAGGAATGTGCGGTCTGCCAAAAATGGGCGCAAAAAAAACGCCACGGACTTTCAAAAAATCTGTGGCGTTGCAGCTTGGTCGATATTCAATTTTCATTTCCATAATGTGAGGGGAGCGACAGCACTTTAGTCTGTCGCTCCCTTGATTACCCATCAGCGGAAACAGGCAGGGCTGTCAACGGCGGCGCATTTATGCGCCGTTCATCTTGACCGTTGACTGCTCCGGCTGATTCCGCTATTTGTTGTGGGATTACAGCTACATTCAAATCTTTTGCGCTGATTAGTGTTTCTTGTTTGCATTTCGGACAGAACAGAGGGAAATTTTCAAGTATTGTATCGGGGCGTATCTTTGTTCGTGTTTTATTTCCACAAATAGGGCAAAGCACCCACCTATCAGGCGATTTAATCATTTTAATTTTCATTATTTAAGGAAAGAAATGTAAATTGTGAAGTTATCGGGAATGTAGCTGATACTCAATCCCTTTTCGCCATTTGACAAAAGCGTACCGATAGAAACATAGTCCTGTCCCTCAATTTCTTCCGACACTTCCTCTATTATAGAAAACCCCTCTTGCTTCAAAAGCTCTAAATAGTCGTTATAGTCGGTTTCGCTTATATCCACAATACTGATACTGCAATTCTCATGTTCCGTATCAAGCATAGCCCAACCGACCGTACCGGACGGGACAGGAAGCCCCTCGGTGTATTCATTCACAGGCCATACACCCGCGTCAAGCATGGTATTGCTTTCTGTTTGTGTATTGCTTGGATTATCCGCAGCGGACGGCGTATCTTGATTGGAACAGGCAGCCAAAGAAAGCATAAGTAAAATAGCGATTATTGAAACAAATTTTTTCATAGCTACCTCCTGTTTTTGCGGACGGTTCGGATAATCTGAATGATTGCGATTGTAACCGCGATTACACCGACTGCCAAAATGATTTGTGAAGCGTCAAATCCAAAAGCTCCCTCAACTTGAATGTTTGTCATTGCGTCTGCTTGTCCGATTGCCCCGTCCGGCACTTTCCCGGATTGGGTAGTGGCGTAAATCACAAACGCTGCAACGGCAACGACAAGGGCTGCAACGCTCGAAATAATCCCTTTCCGTTTCTGCGGTGCTGCGCTGTCAATGCCTAACTGCTCGGCGGTATTCTCTGCAAACTCTTTGGGAGTGCCTAACCGTTCGATTACCTGTTGTTCCGTTTCGCCATGCTCCAACGCAGAAGCAAAGACTTCATTCAGATCACGCACGACCTCTTTTTTTGCTTTGCGTGTTAAACTCAATTCCTTTTCCACTTGCTTAATGTATTGCTCTTTCATTCTGATACCTCCGCTGTTTGATAGGTGGCAATAAAGCCATTTACACAACTTTCATAGCTCGCCCAAAATAAAATCAGCTCGTCTAATACCTCTCTGCCCTTATGGGTAAGGGAGTAGTATTTTTTTGATCCGCCATTTGCCGCTGCCGGGGCTAATCGGCATTGGATTAACTCGGCTTCCTGCAAACGATACAGAATAGGGTAAATCGTTCCCTCTTTTGCATAGCCCAAAACGGACGCGCTGTTATTTAGCTCTGTAATGATTTCATAGCCGTAGGTTTCTTTGCGTCCGATCAAGCACAAAAGTATCATTTCAAGAGAGCCTTTTTTGAATTGCTGCACATACCTGTTATCCATACTCTCTACCTCACTTTAGTTTTGCTATTTAGCGTTGCTAAATAGCAAAACATATTATAACTCCCGGAGGTGTTCAAGTCAATAGAGTTTATAGAAATGTTACAAATGCTTTTTAGACTTTACCCTATAATTTGCCTTGCTCGGAATAGCGGCGGGGCTGACTGTCCTTGTCCTGTTTTGTTGTGCTTCTTTATTAACCATGAGCATTCGCGCCCGGATTGTCGTTGCCGTAGCCTTCCATGAGGTTAATCACGCCCCAGATACCAAGCCCGGCTCCAAGTGCTACAACAAGGGTCTGCAAAACGTCTACTGCGCTATTGAAAAATGCCATAAATATATCCTTTCTGCCGCGTCTGCGGCTGTCCGGCAAGCGGACAAAAGGCGGTCAGCGTATGGTCGCCGCCGCACAAAAAAACCGCCCTCTGGTAAAGGCGGCTGTCCCCGCGCTGCGTAAGTTCTGCGGCGCGGCGGTATTCAGTTGTAAGGGGTGCGGCTCCTGCCGCTGTGTACTGCGCCGGAAAGTGGGGGCGCGTATCATGTAGCCGGTATGGATAGATGTGATTGCTTCAATCGCTCCTTTCTGTGTCCCGCTGTGCTGCCGGACGTTTTTTTCAGACTTGCGGGAAGTGAATAGCTTGCGTAGCAAGGTGTTCGCTTCCCGCAAGTTCACAAAGGGGTAGCTGCCGCAAGGCAGCGTAGGGGAAGTGTAGCTTCCCCTGTCCCCCGGCGGTCTGCCATGCTGTCACTGTTGCGGGATAAGCCCCCGGCGCGTGACATACTCCGTTGCAAAACGGCGGTGTTCCGCTTCCTTTTCCCGCCAATACTCCCATAATGCAGCGTCGGCGGCTTCCGCAACATTCATTAAAAACCGTTCAAGCTGCTTTTGTTTTTCCTCTGCGCTACGTTTCCTCATGGTCTGCGTCCTCCTGTAAGTCTGCTGCGTCAATCTCGTAATAGTCAAAAACCTCGTCGGGCTTGACAATGGCGGGGCGGCGTTTAAGGTGCTTTTCCATGTCAAAGGCGTTCTTCGGGTCTGCGTCGGACAGGTACTTGTATTTCGGGTGCTTCGTTATGTCGAATTTGTCCGAAAAGAACGGGCGCACCCCGCGTAGCTGCAAGATACATTTCCCTCCGTCCATGACTGCGATTTCATCTTCCGTCATAAGCTGCTTTCCCAATTTCTGATAGTTCAGCCCATGCGAAAGCTCCCGCCCCCTTGTTTCGGAAGTGTTGAAGCTGTCTATCGTTTCCTTGCCTAAAATCTCCGATATTTCTTTGAGGGTGGTTTTCTCCTTGCCGCCCAAGAAAAGCGTGGTGTCGCAGTTGCCGACTATGGTATCGGCGTTGTCCTTGTAGATTGCCTTTAGCTGTGACTGGCTCTGCAAGATGATTGACGCGGAGATTTCCCGGCTCCGTATCGTTGCAATGAGCTTTTCAAACTTTGGTATCTGCCCGATATTCGCAAATTCATCAAGTAAGCACCTAACATGGACGGGAAGCCGCCCGCCATATTCATCATCTGCTTTGTCGCATAAAAGGTTGAATAACTGTGTGTAGAGAATACTCACGACAAAGTTAAAGGTGTCGTCGGTGTCGCTGATAATCACGAAAAGGGCTGTCTTTCTGTCGCCTATGGTGTCAAGCTCCATTTCGTCGGTTTCCATAAGCTCCCGCAGCTCCTTAATGTCGAATGGGGCTAACCTCGCGCCGCATGAGATAAGTATGCTTTTTGCGGTCTTGCCAGAGACGAAAAGTCAAGGACTTTTTCATCAAATTCAAAAAGAAGTC
>OFLY01001558.1_pt1 | contig 13307 bp, 10 predicted proteins | sample 1541161 | NCBI WGS metagenome assembly OFLY01 (sample SAMN04209247, study PRJEB22552) | human gut metagenome | biome: gut; material: feces | host: Homo sapiens | place: USA: Oklahoma | reverse complement strand
GATTATCTGCCGCTAACCACGATCTGGACAAGCTGTTTCTGGCGCTGCAGATAGCAAAAAACATGAGGATAGAGGGACGGTAAAATGAAATATAAAGAAAACATAATTTTGAAAAATGGGCAGGATTGCATGATACGAAATGTTCTGTATGAAGATGGGTCGAGATGTCGGATTTGTATGTAGTAACACATAGTGAGTCCGATTATTTACTTTCCTATCCAGAAGAATATCGTGCCGAATTCGGCATTGATGTTGTGAAGGAACACAGGCGGAATGTCTGGTAGTAAATTTTGCCTTTCATGAACTGGGAATGTCTGCGGTAAATGCCGATGCGATCAGAAAGAACACCAGAAGCCGGCATGTGCTGGAGAAAGCGGGATTTCGTTTTCAGGAATGTTACAGATAAAGAATATATGGCCGGCATCCATGCTGACGTTGATAAAAATACAGATATGAAAGTGTTTATATATGATGGAAAAGACACAGAACCATACACAAAATAAATGTTTTCTGATTGTGAGATGCTTCATGGGCGGTTATCGCACAGGATAGATGATAATGGAGGAAGATTCAGTGGCGGAACAGCTTAGCAATTATAAAAAAAGGACAAAACAAGCAGGGAAAATCCTGTTCTTGTGATAGTCAGAGGAATCAAGTATAATGAAACATATAAAATTTTGACGGGAGGGATTTTGCATGGGAAGTTATCTGAATCCGGGAAATTTTTCGTTTTGTGGAAGTCTTCGCTCTAAAATATATGTAGACAAAAGTGAATTAATTGCAAAGACAAACGAAGTTCTTTGTACAGAACAGAGATACATCTGTGTGAGCCGTCCAAGGAGATTTGGTAAATCAATGGCCGCCAATATGCTTGCTGCGTATTATGATCGAAGCGAAAATACAGAAGAACTTTTTCAGAATCTTGCAATCCGTGAAGACAAGTCCTATAAAGAAAATCTGAATCAGTACGATGTTATCAAAATTAATATGCAGGAATTTTTAAGCATGTCAGGAACAATGGAAGAAATGCTGGAAATGTTGAAAAATTATCTTGCAGCAGATTTTGAGGAAACTTATCCGGAAGTGCGTTTTCGGGATGAAAAGAATCTGATCCAGGTAATGAAAGATGTATTTTCATATACCAGATGCCCTTTTGTCATTCTGATTGATGAGTGGGACTGTCTGTTTCGGGAATATAAACAGGATAAAGATGCACAGAAAAAATATCTCGATTTTCTCCGTGCATGGCTGAAAGACAAAGATTATGTTGCACTGGCCTACATGACGGGAATTCTTCCGATCAAGAAATATGGATCTCATTCCGCATTAAATATGTTTACCGAGTATTCCATGACAGATCCCGGCGATCTGGCGGAATATTTTGGTTTCACGGAGAGGGAGGTATCGGCCCTCTGTAAGAAATATGAGATGAGTTTTGAAGAAGCAAAAACGTGGTACGATGGTTATCAGCTGATTGCGCATCGGCAGACGGGAGACGAAATTTATTCTATGTACAGCCCAAAATCCGTTGTAGAAGCCATGCTGCGCCACAAATTCGGAACCTATTGGAACCAGACGGAAACGTATGAGGCCTTAAAAATTTATATTCAAATGGATATGGATGGCCTGAAAGATTCTGTGGTTCGAATGCTTGCTGGTGAAGCAGTTCCGATTCATATCGGAACATTCAGCAACGATATGACCACGTTTGCGATGAAAGATGATGTGTTAACTCTGCTGGTGCACCTCGGTTATCTGACTTACAACAGCATAAATGAAACCGTGAGCATTCCCAATAAAGAAGTTTCCCGGGAATATGTCAATGCAATCAGCACAATGAATTGGCATGGTGTAGCAGATTCTGTGGAATCTTCCCGCAAATTACTGGAATCTTTATGGGCAATGGATGCAGATGCCGTCGCAGCCGGAGTGGAAAAAGCGCATGAGGAAATTTCAATTCTCCAATATAATGATGAAAATTCTCTTAGCTGTACCATTCAGCTCGCCTTCTATTTTGCACGGGAATACTACACTATGGTTCGGGAACTGCCGGCAGGAAAAGGATTTGCCGATGTATGCATGATCCCAAGACCGTGCCATCTGGATAAGCCGGCGATCGTGATCGAATTGAAATGGGACAAAAGTGCAGTTGGAGCAATCGAACAAATTAAAGAAAAACAGTATGGAAATGCATTGAAAGACTATCAGGGAAATCTGTTGCTTGCCGGTATCAATTATAATAAAAAAACGAAGAAACATGAATGTGTTATTGAAGTAATGCAAAAATAAAAACGGAAGTCTCATGTCTGCGCAGTAAGGGTGGTGGATATGGGACTTTTTGGTAAAGACAAATAAAATTTATGGAGGAAACAGAATGATTATTGATTCTTATGATATCACCAGTGAGCCTATCATAAAGCTGGAGAATTTTTATGGGGAGAAGCAGCATCTGGTAAAAAAATGTATGGTTGTTTTTTCAAAAGTAATATATGAATACATGCTTGAAAAATTTCCATGCCGACAGATTGCAGAAGTAAGAGCATGCAATGGAAATATACCGGTTTGGACTCTGCCATATGAGGGAGAAACGATTGGTTTCTATCTGACGCCAATTGGTTCGGCTCTGGCAGCAGGAACGATTGCCGAAGTCAATCATTTAACAGGAGCATCCGTCTTTATCATGTTCGGTTCCTGCGGCAGTTTGGATAAAGGAGCAACCGAAGGAAAGTTTATTCTCCCAACGGAGGCATACCGGGGAGAAGGACTGTCCTATTATTTTGCAGAACCGCAGGACTACATAAAAATAAAAAACACGGACAAACTGGCGGAATTTTTCAAAGAGAGAAATCTGCCTTATGTGCAGGGAAGAGTATGGACGACAGACAGTATGCTTCGGGAGACGGTAAATCTTGTAAACAAACGAAAAGAAGAAGGATGCATTGCCGTGGAAATGGAGCTTGCAGGTGTTCAGGCGATCTGTGATTTTTATGGATTTGAACTGTATGATTTTCTTGTTGCGGGAGATGTGCTGATCGAAGGAAACTATGAAACGGATGGATTATCTGCCGCTAACCACGATCTGGACAAGCTGTTTCTGGCGCTGCAGATAGCGAAAAGTGTATAAAATTACAATGTTTGAGGAAAAAGAAATATTTCAGAGCCGTTTGCAGAAACTTTTAGATAATACGAAAGCGGGAATTATGTATGGAGAATGGAATGACAATGGGCGATTGCTTACGGACGAATAAATTAATCATTTTAAGAGGAAATTCCGGCAGTGGAAAAACAACTATTGCAAAGGAATTACAGCAAGTGTTCGGAAATAATACAATGCTGATCTCGCAGGATGTTATCCGAAGAGATATGCTCAAAGTCAAAGACGGAGAAAATACAAAGGCGCTGCCTCTTCTGGAAGAACTTCTGCGATATGGAAGAAAACACAGCGAGATTGTTATTCTGGAAGGAATACTGAATGCGGAATGGTATCGTGCATTATTTGAGCTGGCAGTAGCTTTATATGGAAAAAATATATACGCATATTACTTCGACATCCCCTTCGAGGAGACCGTGAAGCGCCACAAAACAAAGCCGAACTGCAATGATTTCAGTGCAGAAGATATGCAGAGATGGTGGAACGAAAAAGATTATACATCCGTTCTGTATGAAACCAGAATAACGGCGGAGTAGGACAGGGAAAGCATAGTTTGTGACATCTGTCAAACCATAATATCCAATGGAAAATAATTGCTTCGGACAGGGAATGATCTTTGTTCTGCCAGAGAAATATGATAAAATAAGAAACAGAAATAAATTTTTTTGCAAGCCCGTCGGTGGTAAAGGATTTAGGAGGGAGCAGACCCATGAAATCAGTAATTTCCATTGGAAATCAGGATTTTATATCCATCAGAAAGAATAACTGTTTTTATATCGATAAGACGGATTTTATCAGGGAATGGTGGGACAATCAGGACAGTGTTACTCTGATCACACGCCCAAGAAGATTCGGCAAGACCCTGAATATGAGTATGGTCGAATATTTCTTTTCCGTAAATCATTCCGAATGCAGCAAATATTTTGAAGACCTTGTCATCTGGAAAGAGGAAAGATTTCGTAAGCTGCAGGGAACGTATCCGGTGATTTCCCTCAGCTTTGCAGATATCAAGGCAACCACATATGAGACTGCAAGAAGAGCGGTAATTCGTAAGCTGGTAAAATTATATAGTACTTTTGAATTTGTCAAATCCAGCAAAGTATTAAATGAAAAAGACCGCGCCTATTTTGATTCCGTTGAAGAAAATATGTCGGATGATGCGGCAGCAGTAGCTGTCAATTATCTGTCCGATTATCTGAGCCGCTATTACGGAAAAAAGGTGATTATTCTTCTGGATGAGTATGATACTCCTTTGCAGGAATCGTATATTCATGGGTATTGGGAGAATCTTACTGCGTTTATCAGAAGCCTGTTCAATTCCACATTCAAAACGAATCCCTATATGGAACGGGGACTGCTGACAGGAATAACAAGAGTCAGTAAAGAATCTATCTTTTCCGATCTGAATAATCTTGAAGTTGTAACAACAACATCGGAAAAGTACAGCGGCTCGTTTGGCTTTACAGAAGAAGAAGTCTTTCATGCGCTGGAGGAAAATGGGCTGTCCGATGAAAAAGGAACCGTCCGCTATTGGTATGATGGATTTTCCTTTGGAAAACGGAAGGATATTTACAATCCGTGGTCCATTACAAAATATCTGGACACGGGAGAATATGGAACGTACTGGGCAGACACCAGCGGAAATATGCTGATCTCCAATCTGATCCGTCGAAGTCCTGCAAAGATCAAGACGGAAATGGAAGATTTATTAAACGGCAGAGTGATCTGCACAGAATTGGATGAGCAGGTTATTTTTGAACAGCTTGGCAGAAAGCGGGGAGCCATCTGGAGTCTTATGCTTGCGAGCGGATATCTGAAAGTGGATCGGTACGAAATGGATAACCGAACAGGAAAGCGCCAGTATGATTTGAAAGTGACAAATCATGAGACAATGCTGATGTTTGAACAAATGATAGAGGACTGGTTTACAGAAGAAGATTCTGCATATGGCAATTTTAAAGATGCTCTGCTTGCCGGAGATCTGGATTATATGAACCAGTTTATGAATCAGGTAGCACTTCAGACATTCAGCAGTTTCGACACGGGCGGAAAACCATCAGAGGAACTCGAACCAGAAAGATTTTACCATGGATTTGTCCTTGGGCTGATTGTCGATCTGGCCGGAAAATACAGAATCACATCCAACAGAGAAAGTGGATTTGGACGGTATGACGTAGTAATGGAGCCATTGAAAGAAAACTTGGATGCGATCGTGATGGAATTCAAGGTTCAGAATACATCAAAAGAAAAGTCGCTGGAAGAGACGGTGGAACATGCACTTCGTCAGATTCAGAAAAAACAGTATGACACAGAATTGCTTGCCAGAGGAATCACAAAGGAGCGGATCAGGCATTATGGATTTGCGTTTCGGGGGAAGAAAGTGTTGATGGGAAATTGACGCAGACCATCTATGGGCATTGGAGAAAAACACGCGTGCCATTGCGTTTTACAACCGCCACGGATTTCAGTGGACAGGAACGAAACAGCTGGAAGCGGATTGCGAATATCCGCTTTACTGAAGCAAAAATAGCCGAAAAGCCTGTTCTACCGTATCGGTCATATTTTCTGCCGCATTTTTCACATCCATAGCTTCTTCGAGTGAAACGACGCTCCGCAGAATCGGGAAAAAGGCATCAATTCCGGCGGCGTTGCATGCAGATGCATCCTTTGTGACACAGCCGGAGAACGCAAGGACAGGTTTGCCGTATTCTTTTGAAAGTTTTGCAACTCCGATCGGCGCTTTTCCCATCACGGTCTGTCCGTCGACCCGTCCTTCGCCGGTGATAACAAGATCAGCATCTTTTACATCATCACGAAGTCGGGTTTCATCCAGTACGATCTGAATGCCGGGTTCCAGCGAAGCAGAAAGAAACGTCTGAAAAGCAAATCCAAGTCCGCCCGCAGCACCCGTTCCGGGAATTTCCGCGTCGACGTTCGGGAATGTTTTCCGGCAGAGCGCGGCGTAGGAGGCAAGCGATGTGTCCATACGTTTGATCATGACAGCATCCGCGCCCTTCTGCGGTCCGAAAACGGCGCTGCAGCCGTTGGAACCGCAGAGCGGATTCGTTACATCGCAGGCAATACGGAAGGTGCATTCCGAAAGTTCCTGCAGAACGTGATCTGTCGTAATCGCGGTAAGAGATTCCAGCCCGACGGCACCAAAAGGAACCTGTTTTCCTTCTGCATCGAGCAGTCCGAAACCGAGTGCCTGTAGCATACCAATACCGCCGTCATTTGTGGCACTTCCGCCGATTCCAATGATAAAGCGGTGGCAGCCATTGCGGATGGCATCGCAGATAACCTCACCGACACCGTACGTTGTGGTGTACAGCGGATTTTTCTCATCGCCGTGTACCTGCGTAATACCGGCAGCCCCCGACATCTCGATAATGGCGGTCTGCGTCCGGTCGATGATGCCATACGGGCAGATAACCTGCTTTCCGGCAGGACCGGTCACCGAAACGGAGACAAGCCGTCCGCCAAGACCTTCGGTCAGTGCCTGAACGGTACCTTCACCGCCATCGGCAAGCGGGCGCACAACCGTCTCCACCTTCGGATCGACACGATAAATCCCGGTGGCGGCCGCTGTTCCTGCCTGCAGAGAGGAAAGGCTTCCTTTAAAAGAATCAATTGCAATCACAACTTTCATCATTTTTCTCCTGATTTCAAATATTTTTCAATCCGACACTCATGCACCTTCGTCTTCTTATCATAATTAACACCAACCAGCAGAATATCCCCTGTATAAGATGCAATGGAAGCCGGGTAATGCTGTCTTTTAATCTGATCCAGTGCCGTTTCCGCATTCTTGTTCCATTTCAGTTCTACTACAAGCGCCGGAAAATCGTATCGGTATTCCGGCTTTGGCAGAAAGACAAAATCGGAAAAACCGCGCCCGGTCGGAAGTTCACGAATGGGTTTGAAGTAATATTGTATGGAACTTAAATAAGCAATCGTGAGCACACAACTGAGTGAATTTTCATTATGATACTGAATCACAGAAGTATATTCCTCATGGATCTTTCCAATTCCTGCAGCAACCGCATTTTCATCCATAGCAAGTGTAGCATCCAGAAGCTCTGCAGATTCCTGCTGAAAGGTAAGAAGTTCATTCCAGCGGTTGGAAGTAACCGCCGTCAGAAATTCCCGGCGGATTTCTTCGTTGGGAATATATGCCATCTGTGTCTGCTGATTGTAGGCAAGATAGCCCAAATGAATCAGCAGCGTCAGAACATCATCTTTATTTACAAAGCTGACCATGTCATTTTTAAAAGAGGTAACCATGACAGGAACTGCGGCGCCGGAAAGCATCTCCAGAATTGCTGTTTTCAATCCGTCAAAATCCATATTGATAAAAGGAACCATCGAGTCGTATGTGCTCGTCTCCGACCAATAGCTTTGGAATGTCCCATCCAGAAGCAGACTTGTCACCGCGTTTGGATTGTATACATGATAATTTCCAAGCAGATAGCCGTCGTACCATCGTCTGACTTCCTCAAAATTTTGTCCGTATTTCTGACAGAGAGCGGAAACTTCATCTTCTGTGAATCCAATATAGGAAGCCAGCGGGCCTGGATTCAGCATGGAATACTGATGAAAATTATTTAAGGCAGACTGCGTTTTCAATTTTTTGATCGGAAGAATACCCGTGAGAAACGCAAGCTGGATATATTTCGTCGGTTCCGTCCCTTTGAACATTCCACGAAGAAAATTAATGTAATCATCCTGAATTTTCTGGTTGGAGGCCTCATCACGAATCAGGACATCCCATTCATCAATAATAATCACAAATTTCTGTCCGGTCGCCTCTTTGATCCGGGACAGAGCGTCGGGAACGGTGGAAACTTCCGGCGGAAGCTGATCTGCATAGATGGTACGCAGCTCGGCCAGTGTACATTCTGTAATGTAGGCCACAATCTGTTCCGGATCGCTGACATTCGAAAGAAACCACTGGATGTCCAGATGAATCACATCGTACTGGTTCAGATGCTTCTCAAAGTCTGCCGTCTGGCTGATCGCAAGGCCAGAAAACATCTTTCTGGAATCACAGCCCTTGCTGTAATAGGCCGCCAGCATATTTGCAGCAAATGATTTTCCAAACCGCCGCGGGCGGCTGTTGCAGATATAGCCCTGCATGGTGTCCAGAACTTTGTTGGTATACGATAAAAGTCCTGTTTTGTCCACATAGATTTCGGAATTGAGAGCAACCTGAAATGCACTGTTGTCCGGATTCACAAATCTTCCCATGATTTCACTTCCCTTCCGTTTTTTGATTATACCCCGATTTTACCATTCCCCCATCCAAATAGCAACGCACACCCCCGAAAATCCCGTAAAATCGCGGAAAAGAACCGATAAAATATGCTTTCCACTCTTGACAACGCTTACAGCCCCTAGTTATAATAAGGCATGAAAAACGATGACGAAGACAGTAGTCTGCGCGTGAACGGTCTGTGGAAAGCGAGCCGGGGATGGTGGGAGTCCGGTACAAGTAGCGGCAGGTGAACATCACTTCCAAGTTGCAGTTCTGAATCTGCGTACCCGGCGCATAAAATATAGAAAACCGGAGAGCAGTGGTAAGAAGTTGCCGGCCGTTCCCCGTTACAGGAAATGCATATGATAGTATGTAACAGGTGGTTACGATAAGTACAGCTTTCGTCCTATTACAGGGCGGGAGCTTTTTCTTATTTTACGCGAACAAATCAAACGAGAAACTTAAGTTTCAGGAGGTACAAGCATGTACAAGAAAGTTTCAACCGACATGAACTTTGTCGAGAGAGAAAAACAGGTTGAGAAGTTCTGGGAAGACAATCAGATCTTCGAGAAAAGTATGAAAGTGCGTGAAGGAAATCCGTCCTACGTATTCTATGACGGACCGCCGACCGCAAACGGAAAACCGCACATCGGCCACGTAGAGACCCGTGTTATCAAGGATATGATTCCGAGATACCGTACTATGAAAGGCTATCAGGTACCGAGAAAAGCAGGCTGGGATACCCACGGACTGCCGGTAGAGCTGGAAGTTGAGAAAAAACTCGGTCTGGACGGAAAAGATCAGATCGAAAAATACGGCGTAGAGCCATTCATCGAGCAGTGTAAAGAGAGCGTATGGAAATACGAGGGAATGTGGGAAGACTTCTCCCATACCGTTGGCTTCTGGGCTGATATGAAAAACCCATACGTTACGTATCATAACGACTACATCGAGTCCGAGTGGTGGGCATTAAAAGAGATCTGGAAGAAAGGTCTTCTGTACGAAGGACACAAAATCGTTCCTTACTGCCCGCGCTGCGGTACCCCGCTTTCTTCCCACGAAGTAGCACAGGGATACAAAGATGTCAAAGAACGTTCTGCCGTTGTCCGCTTTAAAGTAAAAGGCGAGGACGCATACATCCTGGCATGGACCACCACACCGTGGACCCTTCCGTCCAACGTTGCACTCTGCGTCAACCCGGATGAGGATTACGTAAAAGTAACAAGCAAAGGATATACCTATTATATGGCAGCCGCTCTGGTAGATACCGTTCTTGGAGAAGGCGCCGAGGTTCTGGAGCATTATCAGGGCAAAGATCTCGAGTTCAAAGAGTACGAGCCGCTGTTCCCGTACGCTGAGAAGAGAATCGGAAACAAAAAAGCATACTATGTAGTCTGCGATACCTACGTAACACTGACCGATGGTACCGGTGTTGTTCATATCGCTCCTGCATTCGGTGAGGACGACTCCAAGGTCGGCCACAGATACGATCTTCCATTCGTACAGTTAGTAAACGAAAAAGGTGAGATGACAGAGGAAACTCCATGGGCAGGCACCTTCTGCAAGAAAGCAGATATGGCCGTTCTGCAGGCACTCGAGGACAAAGACCTCCTGTTTGACGCGCCGCTGTTTGAGCACAGCTATCCGCACTGCTGGAGATGTGATACTCCGCTGATCTACTACGCACGTGAGACCTGGTTCATCCGCATGACTGCAGTAAAAGAGGATCTGATCCGCAACAACAACACCATCAACTGGATTCCGGAGAGCATCGGAAAAGGACGCTTCGGCGACTGGCTGGAAAACGTTCAGGACTGGGGACTTTCCAGAAACCGTTACTGGGGAACTCCGCTTCCGGTATGGCAGTGTGAATGCGGCCATCAGGACTGCATCGGCAGCATCGAAGAGCTGAAAGAAAAAGCCGACAACTGCCCGGATGACATCGAGCTTCACCGCCCATACATCGACGCAGTGACCATTAAGTGCCCGAAATGCGGTAAAGAGATGCACCGTGTACCGGAGGTTATCGACTGCTGGTTCGATTCCGGATCCATGCCGTTCGCACAGCATCACTATCCATTCGAGAACAAAGAAACCTTCGAGAAACAGTTCCCGGCACAGTTTATTTCCGAGGCTGTAGACCAGACACGTGGATGGTTCTACTCCCTGCTTGCAATTTCCACTCTGCTGTTCAACAAAGCACCGTACGAGAACGTTATCGTTCTTGGTCTGGTACAGGATGAGAACGGACAGAAGATGAGTAAATCCAAAGGAAATGCGGTAGATCCGTTTGACGCACTGCAGACCTACGGTGCCGATGCGATCCGCTGGTACTTCTACACCAGCAGCGCTCCGTGGCTGCCGAGCCGTTTCGCAGGCAAGACGGTCGTGGAAGGACAGAGAAAGTTCATGGGAACCCTGTGGAACACCTACGCATTCTTTGTTCTGTATGCAAACATCGACAACTTCGATGCAACAAAATACAGTCTGGAGTATGAAAAACTGGCTGTTATGGATAAATGGCTGCTGTCCCGTCTGGAATCCACTGTAAAAGCAGTAGACGACAACCTGGAAAATTACCGGATTCCGGAAGCAGCAAAAGCACTGCAGTCCTTCGTGGACGATATGAGTAACTGGTATGTACGCCGCTCCCGTGAACGTTTCTGGGCAAAAGGCATGGAGCAGGATAAGATCAATGCTTACATGACTCTGTACACCGCACTGGTGACCGTTGCAAAAGCAGCAGCTCCGATGATTCCGTTCATGACAGAGGATATTTATCAGAACCTCGTAAAGAGCATCGATGCAAGTGCACCGGAAAGTATCCACCTGTGTGACTTCCCGGAGGTACATGAGAACTGGATCGATCCGAAGATGGAAGAGGATATGGCCGACCTGCTGGAGATCGTCGTTATGGGACGTGCCGCAAGAAACACCGCCAATATCAAGAACCGTCAGCCGATCGGAACGATGTATGTTAAGAGCGAGTTCCAGCTTTCCGAATTCTACAAAGAGATCATCGAGGACGAGCTGAATGTCAAAGAAGTTGTATTCAAAGATGACATCGCAGATTTCATCAGCTACAGCTTCAAACCGCAGATGCGTACCGTAGGACCAAAATACGGAAAACTCCTGAACAAGATCAAAACCGTACTGTCCGAGCTCGATGGAAACAAGGCAATGGCAGAGCTGAAGAGCACCGGCGAACTTAAACTTGACATCGATGGACAGGAAATTGTATTATTAGAGGAGGATTTGCTGATCGACATGGCACAGATGGAAGGCTATGTTTCCGAATCCGACCATACAATCACTGTTGTTCTGGATACCAATCTGACTCCGGAACTGATCGAAGAAGGCTTCGTACGTGAGCTGGTAAGCAAAATCCAGACTATGCGTAAAGAGGCAGGCTTTGAGGTTATGGACAAGATCCGTGTATACGCAAAAGACAACGATAAGATTGTAGACATCATGAAAAACCATGGTGATGAAATTAAATCTGAAGTTCTGGCAGAAGATATCGTGACCGGAGAGACAAAGGGCTATGAGAAGGAGTGGAATATCAACTCCGAAAAGGTTACCATGGCAGTAGAACGTATCTAAGATTATTTTTGGATGTGTTTTCACGACGATCATTAATATGAAATTGGCCTGCGAGCGGGGAGAAAAACAAGCTCTCCGCTCGCAGACTGCTATTAAGGAGGACGCAGATGTTAAACGCCGAGTTCAAAAAAGAAACTTTTAAGAACAGTGTGAAAGAAAATGTAAAAATGCTGTACAGAAAGAACCTGGAAGATGCTTCCCAGCAGGAAATTTATCAGGCAGTCTGCTATGCAGTAAAAGATGTTATTATTGATAACTGGCTGAAAACCCAGAAGGCAATGGAAGAACAGGATCCGAAGATTCTGTACTATATGTCCATGGAATTCCTGATGGGCCGTGCACTTGGAAATAACCTGATCAACCTGACTGCATATAAACAGGTACAGGAAGCTCTCGAGGAAATGGGACTGAACCTGAACCTTCTGGAGGATCAGGAGAGAGATCCGGCTCTTGGAAACGGCGGTCTTGGCCGTCTGGCAGCATGCTTTCTGGATTCTCTGGCTACTCTTGGATATCCGGCGTACGGCTGCGGTATCCGTTACAAGTACGGTATGTTCAAACAGCAGATCCGCGACGGTTATCAGGTAGAAGTACCGGATAACTGGCTGAAAAACGGCTATCCATTCGAGCTGAAACGTCCGGAGTATGCAAAAGAGGTAAAATTCGGCGGATATGTGGCGCAGGAGTACGATGAGGCTACCGGACGCGTAAACTTTGTGCAGAAGGATTACCAGTCTGTCAATGCAATTCCTTACGACATGCCGATCGTAGGATATGACAACGACGTTGTAAATACTCTGACTATCTGGGATGCAGAGGCTATTCAGGACTTCTCATTGGATTCCTTCGACAAGGGTGATTACCACAAAGCTGTTGAGCAGGAAAACCTTGCAAAGACCATCGTAGAGGTTCTGTATCCGAACGATAACCATTACGAAGGAAAAGAGCTGCGTCTGAAACAGCAGTATTTCTTTATTTCTGCAAGCGTACAGAGAGCAGTTGCAAAATATAAAAAACAGCACGATGATATTACGAAGCTGTATGAGAAGGTTACCTTCCAGCTGAATGATACCCACCCGACCGTAGCTGTTCCGGAGCTGATGCGAATTCTGATGGATGTGGAAGGCCTTGGCTGGGATGAGGCATGGGAGATTACGACAAAGACCTGTGCATACACGAACCATACGATTATGGCAGAGGCACTTGAAAAATGGCCGGTTGACCTGTTCTCCAGACTTCTTCCGCGTATCTATCAGATCGTAGAAGAGATCAACCGCCGCTTCCTGATCCAGGTAAGAG
>OFLY01001531.1_pt1 | contig 13524 bp, 7 predicted proteins | sample 1541161 | NCBI WGS metagenome assembly OFLY01 (sample SAMN04209247, study PRJEB22552) | human gut metagenome | biome: gut; material: feces | host: Homo sapiens | place: USA: Oklahoma | reverse complement strand
TCCCCCCTCAGATGGGCCGCCAACTGCCCCACGCTCTCCACCGGGTAGACCTCCAGCCCGCCGGCCAGAGTGGCCTCGGCGGCGGAGGGGGCGGGGACGTACAGCCGCTTGATGCCCGCCCTCCGGGCGGCCAGGGCCATGGGCAGCATCCCGACCACGGGGCGCAGGGTCCCGGAGAGGGACAGTTCCCCCACAAAGGCGCAGTCCGGGTCGCACCAATCCAACTGGCCGGAGGCGGTCAAAATGCCCACGAAGATGGGCAGGTCATAGACCGTGCCGGACTTGCGCAGATTGGCCGGGGCCAGGTTCACCGTGATCCGCCCCACGGGGAAGGAGTAGCCGTTGTTCTTAATGGCCGAGCGCACCCGTTCCCGCGCCTCCTTCACGGCGGCGTCGGGCAGACCCACGATGTCAAAGTTGGGCAGCCCACCGGCCAGGTCGCACTCGGCGCTGACCTCGTAGCCATAAATACCTTGTAACCCCAGGGAACGCACTTTATGGAGCATACCGATTTCTCCTTCCACCTCTGTCAGTTCGACAAAATATTCTAAGATTTGACAAGTTCACTATGACACAGATTTCGGGCGCTGGCAAGGGTAAAATTCTCCCGACTGACTTTTCAATGGGTTTTGGCCCCTAAAAACCTGACTTTTCAATCAAATTCTAGGATGAAATTTCTGATTTTTCAAAAATCTATACTCGCTCTAAAATTTTGTCTTGCTTGTTTCCTTTGTTAAAGTTTGGTATACTTATAATTGTTTATCTTTTTATGTGGAGGTCAATGCAATGAAGAAATTCATGGTTTGGATCATCGCTATCATGGTCTTGTTTTCTATGGGTTGTGAATCTTACGGTGGAGAAACCCCAGAAGAAGCCTATGAACGAGGGTATCAAGAGGGACAAGAGAACTGGGAACCCTCTGAGAGTCAAATCGAAGATGGTGAGTTTGCTTTGTCTGAAGCCACTGATGAGGCTTTCCATGAGGGCTATCAAGAAGGATATTCCAGCGGATATGAAGCAGGATATTATGATGCTGAAAATGGATATGACTACGAATATTCTTATGATGATAGCTACTAATAGACCACTTAGTTAAAGCAGAAAAAGCGGCCCGGAGCATCACACGCTCCGGGCCACTTGGTCTAATTTATGATGTTTTCTGCGCCGCTCACTGCATCAGGCCGCACACCAGCTCGGCGTAGTGGGCCGGGTCGGGCAGGGGCAGGTCAGCGATGATGAGGGCCTGGTAGTAGAGGACCTGGATGTAGTTCTTGGCCTTCTCCTTGTCCTCGTCATAGGCCTTGCAGAGAGCCTGGAACGCGGGGGACTCCGGGTTCAGCTCCAGGACCTTTTCGGCGCTCATGGGGAAGTCCCGGCGCATCTTGTGGAAGTATTTCTCCATCTCCAGGGAAACGGGGCCATCGGCGGTGAGGCAGACGGTGCCGCTCTTCAGGATCTTGGAGATGCGGACCTTGGAGACATAGCCTTTCAGCGTCTCCTGGGCGAAGTCCAGCAGATCCTTGTGGTCCTTCTCGGCCTGCTCGGCGGAGGCCTTCTCCGCGTCGGTGACGGGCAGGGCATCCTCGTTGGCCACGGAGATGAAGGGCTTGTCGTAGGCGTTCTCCAGCATTTGCAGGACGATCTCGTCCTCGTCCACGGTCAGGTAGAGGACCTCATACCCGGCCTTCAGCACACGCTCGGCCTGGGGCATCTTGGAAGCGTGGTCCACGGAGTCGGCGCAGACGTAGTAAATCTTCTCCTGAGAGGCAGGCATCCGGTCCACATACTCCTTCAGGGAGGTCAGCTTGTTCTCCTTGGAGGACCAGAACAGCAGCAGGTCCTTCAGATTGTCCTTGTGGGCGCCGTAGTCCGCCACCACGCCATACTTGATCTGGCTGCCGAAGGCGGTCCAGAACTGCTCGTACTTCTCCGGATCCTCCTTTTGCAGCTTGACCAGCTCACCCTTGATTTTCTTCTCCAGGGCGGAGGCGATCACCTTCAGCTGCCGGTCGTGCTGGAGGACCTCACGGCTGATGTTCAGCGAGAAGTCGGGGGAGTCCACCACGCCCTTGACAAAGCGGAAGTAGTCGGGCAGCAGGTCGGCACACTTGTCCATGATGAGCACGCCGGAGCTGTAAAGCTGAAGTCCTTTCTCATACTCCCGGGTATAGAAGTCGTAGGGGGTGTGGGAGGGGATATAGAGCATGGCCTTGTACTCCACCGCGCCCTCGGCGGACACGTGCACCACGCTCAGGGGATCCTCCCAGTCGCCGTACTTCTCCTTATAAAACTGGTTGTACTCCTCCGCCGTGACCTCGCTCTTGGGCCGCTGCCACAGGGGGACCATGGAGTTGATGGTCTTCCACTCCTTCACCGTCTCCCACTCGGGCTTGTAGTCGTCGGGCTTGGGGTCGGGTTCGGGCTTCTGACGGCTCTTCTCCCGTTCCATCTGGATGGGGTAGCGCACATAGTCGCTGTACTTCTTGACGATGGCCACGATGCCGTACTCGTCGAGGAAGTTGTCGTAGTTGTCGGTCTCCGTGTCGGGCTTGATGTGGAGGATGATGTCGGTACCGGCAGTCTCCTTCTCAGCAGGCTCAAGCTCATAGCCGTCAGCACCGCTGGACTCCCACTGCCAGGCCTCATCCGCACCATATGCCTTGGAGATGACGGTGACCTTGTCGGCGACCATGAAGGCGGAGTAGAAGCCTACGCCAAACTGACCGATGATGTCGATGTTCTCGTCCTTGTTGTCCTTCTTGAAGTCCAGAGAACCGGAGTGGGCGATGGTGCCCAGGTTCTGCTCCAGCTCTTCTTTGGTCATGCCGATGCCGTTATCGGAGACAGTCAGCAGGCGATTGTCCTTGTCGCGGGTGAGCAGGATGCGGAAATCGCCCTTGTTCATGCCCACGGAAGGATCGGTCAGGCTCTTATAATAAAGTTTGTCGATGGCATCCGAAGCGTTGGAGATCAGCTCACGCAGGAAGATCTCCTTGTTGGTGTAGATGGAGTTGATCATCATGTCCATCAGCTTTTTGCTTTCAGCCTGAAATTCTTTCTTCGCCATAATACAAAACCTCTTTTGTACAGTATTCAGATCCGGCCCCTCGCAAAAGGAGCGGCAATGCAAAAGAAGCAGCCGATGCTGCATCTTCTTAGCACTCATATCTTTCGAGTGCTAATATACACCGATGCGGGTCAAAAATCAAGGGGTTTCATAAAAAGTTCAGAAATGAACTGGAACAAAATGCCTTTTGTGCGTTGCTACAAAAAATTCATAAAGAAATAGTTGACCTTTCACAATTTTTAGCGTATACTGGTCAGCGGAAACAAACGAGGAAAGAGGAATATGTTATGGCAATGAAGCCGGAGATCTCCGTGAAGAACCTGCTGATGCAGGCATTCCTGACGGGCTGGGAACGCTCGGACAAGAGCATTTCGCAGGATGAATACTTACAGAGCGCCATTCAGGTCATCGAAGTGCTGCAGGTGGAACCTGAAAATGTCTACGCCGAGGAGGGCCTGGGCCTGACCGATGGCGATGAGGTGGATCATCTGGACGACCTGCTGCGGGCGGACGGCCAGTGGCTGTATTACGGCGTGGAGGAGGAAAACTTCTTCCTCATCCAGTGGTACCCGGACAAGGCTTCTGCCGAGGCCAAGCTGGCCGAGCTGGAAGCACTGGGCGACGGCAAGCAGTATCTGGTGGACCTGAGCCTGACCCGCGAAAATCCTTCGGCCGCTGAGAACTTCGGCAGCTCCAACCCGGTTCAGCTGCGAAGCTGAGCTGAGCGTTTCTGACAAAAAGAAAGGGAATTTTCCATGCAGCTTTCACAAACGGAACGGGAGCGCCTGTCCGCTATTCTGGAACAGTACGACCATCACCCCAAGGTGCAGGAAATGCGTGAGTTTATCCAGCACGGTGATGTGACCACCTACCAGCACTGCAAGAATGTGGTCGTGGTCAGCTGCTGGATCAACCACCGCTTCCATCTGGGAGCCGATGAGACCACGCTGGCCGTGGGGGCTTTTCTCCATGATTTCTATCTCTATGACTGGCACAAGCAGGGCTCTTTCCACGGCCTGCGGCATCTGTTTGAGATGCACGGCTTTTCCCACCCGGGGTCTGCCTGTGTGAATGCACAGCGGGTGTTCGGCATTACCAAAAAGGAGCAGAACGTCATTGCCAGCCACATGTGGCCCCTGACTTTCCGCCATATCCCGACCTGCCGCGAGGCGGTCATCGTCTGTCTGGCGGATAAATACTGCGCCATTGTGGAGAGCATGTTCCGCCGCACAAGGGTGGGCGCTGGCGAAGAAGAGTGGTAAAGAAGCCGCCGCACTGTTCACATTAAAGCAAAAGACCAGAGTTGTAACGCCTTTTGGCGAAACAACTCTGGTCTTTTTTGCTGGGGCTTGTGTAACAGCCACTTTGAAAAAGTGATCTTATTCTGCTCTCAGAGCCTTGACAGGGTCAGAGCGGGAAGCGGTTTTGGCGGGGATGAAGCCGCCCAGAATGGTCAGCACAGTTGCCAATGCAACCAGCACCACAGCGGCCTTCCAGGGCAGAACGGCCACTACGCTGGTGCCGACGGCGATCTTCTGGATGAGCATGTTGCCCGGAATGAGCAGCAGTCTGCTGAGGCCGATGCCCATGAGGCCCGAGCACAGGCCGATGATGAAGGTCTCGGCGTTGAACACCTCGGAGATGTTCCGCTTGGAAGCACCGATGGCACGCAGGATGCCGATCTCCTTGCGGCGCTCCAGCACGCTGATATAGGTGATGATGCCGATCATAATGGAGGAGACCACCAGCGAGATGGAGACAAAGGCCACCAGCATGTTGGAGATCATGTTGATGATCCTGGTCACGGAGGTCATCAGGGTGCCCACCACATCGGTGTACTGGATCACCTTGTCTTCCGCGCCCTGCTTACGCATGGCGGCATTGTAGCTGTCCAGCACATTGAGGACCTTCGCCTTCTGCTCGAAGTCCAGCGGATAGATGTTGATCTGGCTGGGGTCGTCCTCGCTGGCATAACCAAAGGCCTGCAGGTTGCTTTCATAGGTGGCGCTGGTGGACATCATTTTCGACTTCATCAACTCCGCCAGATCGTCCTCGGTCATGTTGAATCGGATGGCATTCCGGAACGCATCTGCGTCGATCTTCAGCGCGCTTTCCATCTGGCTGCCAAGAGAGGAGAAGCGCTCGGTCATCTGACTCTGCAGGTTCGTGCTGATCTGGCCCATGGCCTGCTCCATGGCAGTGCCCAGCTGGGCCTGTAATTCGGCGGCGATCTGTTCCGAGAAGTTTGCCATCACGCTGCCCATGACCTGCTGCATGGCGGCAGTAAACTGCTCCTGCAGGGCAGCGGTATCAATGAGGCTGCCCATGGAATCCTTCATCAGCTGCTGGAACTGGTCGCTGGCAAGATACTGGTCAAAACCGATCTTGTCCAGCCCCAGAATGCCGTTGCCGATGATGTAATCCTTGTAGCCGGTCATCACCTTCTGGGCCAGCTGCTGCATTTTGTCGGCGGGGATGGAAATGTCCATGTTGGCGAATACGTCCGTCAGGGCGCTCATGTCGATGTCGGGCGTTTCGGCCAGATCAAATTGGAAGCTGTCCGGGTCAATGAGGGAGGAAAAATCTACGGAACCGTCACTCAGGTCGAACGCGCCGCTCAGGTCAAGATCCAGCTTGCCGGGGTCGAACTGGAAGGCACTCTCGAGCTGGTCGGTGTCAATGGAGAAGAGGGAAGCCATGTCCACGGCAGTGGTCTGTTCGGTTCCAAAGGGCTCACCGTTCAGCACATTGGTCTGCGGGTCGGCAAGCTGGTCCTGCACCAGCCTGCTCTGGGCGGCGGTGTCCATGACGTGCCGGGTCAGGGAGGCGGGATAGGCGATGCCGGAGGACAGCATGGCGGCGGAGGCGTTCTCCCTGGGCTGCACCACGCCCACGATGGTCATGGTCTCGCTGTTGGCCACAAGCTCCTGCAGGAAGGCCTTGTCGTCCGATTTATCCACCCAGGCGCTGTGGGCATCATCGTACTGGTAGCGGTCGGCCGCGTTGACCAGCTTGAAGGTGCGGCCCAGAAAATCGCTGTACCGGTAGGTCTTGAAATCTTCGGGCACATCCACATTCTGGTTCTGGGCGAATTGCTGGATCATCTTGTCCAGCTCGGCGTTGTCCCGCAGGCCCAGCGCGTAGAGGGCATAATCGGTGATGGAACCATCCGCACCCAGCACGGCAACGCACTCATTGTAGCTTTCTGGCCAGCGGCCTGCCTTGACCTCGTACTGGGAATGATACAGGGCATCGCTGGCGGGCAGCTGGTAGAACACGCTGGTGTTCATCATGCTGGCCATCATGTTGTTGGTCGAGCTGGTGGAGCTGATGCCCAGAGCGGAAAGGGAGGAATCCGGGTTCACCTGCCGGATGCTGCCGTCCGGGTCCTGGCGGTAGATCTGGGGCTGTACATTATAGGAATACTCCACCGAGGAAACGCTCTCCCCGATGCTGCAGGTGTCGCTCTCGAGGTAGGTTTTCAGGCTCTTCAGGTCGTTGGAGGTGATGCCGGAAACCATCTGGGTCACGAGCTGGCGCACTGGAACCATCCCCTCGCCGAGGTCGGGGGCGGCGGTCTGGCCGGGCAGGTCGGCAGACAGCAGGCTGGTCAGATCCATGCCGCTGCGCAGGATCTGCACCGGGTACTCGGAAAGGGTGTCTCGCTCCATATCGGCGATATACTGGTTGACACCGGTGGACAGGGAGATGATCAGCGCAATGCCGATGATGCCGATAGAGCCTGCAAAGGCCGTGAGCAGGGTGCGGGTCTTTTTGGTCCAGAGGTTGTTGAAGCTCAGGGTCAGCGAGGTCCACCATGACATGGAGGAGTGGCCCATGTTCTTGTGAACGGCAGGGGCAAGCTGAGCGGTGTCGGGCTCGTAGGGGGCGGTGTCGGAGCGGATGACACCATCTTTCAGGTTCACGATGCGGGTGGCGTACTGCTGGGCCAGCTCCGGGTTGTGGGTGACCATGACCACCAGCCGGTCCTTTGCCACCTCCTTGAGCAGCTCCATGACCTGGATGCTGGTCTCGCTGTCCAGCGCGCCGGTGGGTTCGTCCGCCAGCAGGATATCCGGATTGTTGACCAGCGCACGGGCAATGGCAACGCGCTGCATCTGGCCGCCGGACATCTCGCTGGGGTGCTTGTGCAGCTGATTGCCCAGCCCCACCTTCTGCAGTGCCTCGGTGGCGCGGCGCTTGCGCTCTGCGCCCGAGATGCCGGAAATGGTCAGGGCCAGCTCCACGTTGGCCAGAACGGTCTGATGGGGGATCAGGTTGTAGCTCTGGAACACAAAGCCGATGGTGTGGTTGCGGTAGGAGTCCCAATCGCGGTCGGTGTACTTTTTGGTGGAGATCCCGTTGATGACAAGGTCACCGCTGTCGTACCGATCCAGGCCGCCGATGATGTTCAGCAGGGTGGTCTTACCGGAGCCGGAGGGGCCCAGGATGGCGACGAATTCGCTGTCGCGCAGGTTCAGGCTGACATCATTCAGTGCGGTCTGTACAAGGTCACCGGTTTTGTATTCCTTGCGGATCTTTTTCAGTTGTAGCATAGGCAGGCCTTTCTTATGCGTGCCCGGCGGCGTGTGGGAAATGCCGGACAAAAAACAAAATAACGTAGATATGGTATCAGATGAATGTGAACAAACCGTTGCTTTTCTGGAAAGATGGTGTTATGCTGGAGAAGGTAAAAGAAACAAAAATCGACACTTTATGACGTAAATTACCAGAAATTAAGACGCAAAAAGCCGCCATTTCTGCACTGTTCGACGCATAGTGACGTTTTTTCGGGGATTGAATCTTTCCGCAGGGCCTTATAAAATAGTATCGTACAGTACGCACGGAAGAAAAGTGCGGCAAATTTAAGGCAAAGGGGAAGGTTGGATTGACGGAACGACTCGTTTCAAAGCTGCATGTCGCGCTTTTGAGCTACGACGAGCGGGAGATCCGCGTCCGGAAAAATTATCTGGAGGAGCAGAATCCTGCGATCTGCTGTGTCTGCTTCCACAGCGGCGAGGAGCTGCTGCGGGAGCTGCGCCAGCAGCGCAGTGTGGATATCGTGGTGCTTTCGAGCCAGCTGGAGGATATGGACGGGTATGAGTTCCTCAAGCGGCTCAACAGCCTGCATAACCGCCCGCTGCTGCTGTTGCAGGGGGATGACTGGTACAGCGATGCCACGGCATCGTTCCTGCGGCCGGACGGCAGGCAGTACCTGCCGGATCGCAGCAGCCTGCTGGATCTGCTGCTGGATCTGCGCAGCTCCACGGACATCGGCATCTTCTGGGTGCTGCCGTTCTGCAAGCAGCTTTATGCGGAGTGGGGCATCCAGCAGCCGGATGTGAACTGTGAATATCTGACCACCGCGCTGCAGGTCGTATGCGGCACAGAGCGGAAGCTGGCCGTGCGCAAGGAGATCCTGCAGACTGTGGCCGAGGAACACCACACCACAGTGGCCGCCGTGGACTGCGGGATGCGCCGCCTGATCGACGGGGTGGAAAAATACAACACCGAAGCCTGGCAGAAATTCAAGCAGGATTACGGCCTGATGGGGCATAGCGTTACCCTGGGCAAGCTGATCTATGCGGGCCGCCAGAAATTGATCGACAGCGGAACGCAGGGACGGAAGGCCGGACGATGAGAAAAAAGAGAGAGAACGGAATGGCAAAAGAGAGCGGGATGGGGGATTTCCCCCGCAAACAATTTGAGAGCGTGCTGCTGCACTCCCTGCGCATCATGGACCAGAACCGGGAATACCTGCAGATGCATCTGGCCCGGACCGGAGACGAAAGGACCCGGCAGGCGCTGGAGGATATGGGGCAGGAGAGCATCCGCCTGGAGCGCACCCTGCGGGAGATGATGGGTCTGCTGGAAGTGGAGATGAACGACAAGCCGTCCATGAAGCCGGTAGACCTGTGCTGGATCCTGATGGAGGCCGCCCAGATGGCCCCGGAGATCGAGAAGCAGCTGGACATCCGGCTGATCGTGGATCACAGCCCGTTCCGGCGCTGCTATGTCAAGGCGGATGCCCAGGAGGCCGAGCAGCTGCTGTTTCATCTGCTTTCCAACGCCCTGCGGGCCGTAAGCCCCGGCGGGCAGATCAAGATCCGGCTCACCCGGGACGACGAGGATCTGTACCTGATCGTGGAGGACGACGGCTGCGGTCTGCCCACCGGTGAAAACTGGATGGAGAACCGCCGCCGCTTCCTGGGCGGTGTGCAGGCAGGGCTGCTGCTCTGCCGCCGTTACTGCGCCCACATGGGGTGGGTGCTTTCCCTCACGCCGCGCGATGCCGGAAGCGGTACCCGGGCAGAGGTGCGCATCCCGCTGGCCGGAACGATGTTTCCCATTGAGGGCAGCGTGGAACTGCACACCATCCATCCGGCACTCACCACTGCCGACGGCCTGCGCTGGCAGATCCTGCGGGAGCTTGCCCTGTTGTCCGATAAAATGGAATGATATGATATTCAGCGCCCTGCTCCGGGCTTTTCCGGGGCAGGGCGTTTTTGTGTAAAAATCACTCCGAGTAAAGAATCTTAACCGGAATGTAGAAAAACAGGGGGGCTGTATTCGTGAATTTAACAAAATGTTTAACTTTTTGAGCGGAAAATACTATTTTTTGCGTGTAAAATGTGGTGACTGGATTGATTGTATCCCGATTTTTGAGTATAATACAACTGTATTTTTATATTGTTCCTCAGGAGGAAAAGCAAGTGAGAGTAGGTCTTGACATCGGAAGCACCACCATCAAGTGCGCGGTGCTGGACGAACATGATGCGCTGATTTATTCAACATACGAGCGTCATTACAGCCATATTCTGGAAAAGGCGCAGGAGCTGCTGCGCCGCATCGATGCAGAGCACCTGCACGGAAACAAGGCTCTGCTGAGCATCTCCGGTTCTGCCGGTATGGGCCTGGCCGACAGCTGCGGCGTGCCCTTTGTGCAGGAGGTGTTCTCCACTCGTGTGGCAGTCAAGCGGTTTGTGCCCGCCACCGACTGCGTGATCGAGCTGGGCGGCGAGGACGCAAAGATCCTGTTTCTGACCAACGGCACCGAGGTCCGCATGAACGGCAGCTGCGCCGGCGGCACCGGTGCCTTTATTGACCAGATGGCCACCCTGCTGAAGATGAGTGCCGACGAGATGAACAAGGCCGCGGAAAAGGCCGAGCGCACCTATACCATCGCGTCCCGCTGCGGCGTGTTTGCCAAAAGCGACGTACAGCCCCTCATCAATCAGGGCGCGCGCACGGAGGATATCGCCGCCAGCATCTACAAGGCGGTGGTCAACCAGACCATTGCCGGTCTGGCACAGGGCCGCCCCATCAAGGGCAATATCCTGTATCTGGGCGGGCCGCTGACCTTCAGCAGCGTCCTGCGCAAGAGCTTTGATGAGGCGCTGGGGGTCACCGGAACCTGCCCCGAGAACAGCCTGCTCTATGTGGCGCTGGGTGCCGCCCTCTATGCGGACAAGGAGTTCGACCTCTCCGCAGTGGCCGACGCGCTGGACCAGTACGCCGCCACCGCTACTTATGCCAGTGAGCCTCCGCTCTTTGCCAACAAGCAGGAGTACGAGGAATTCCATGCCCGGCACATGTCCCACAGAGTGCCTCATGTGCCTTTCAGCGCCCAGTGCGGCCCGGTGCATATCGGCATCGACTCCGGCTCCACCACCGTCAAGCTGGTGGTGGTGGACGAGAAGAGCCAGATCCTGTACACCAATTACCAGCCCAACCTTGGCAACCCGCTGCCCCTGATCCGGGAACAGCTGATCAAGATCTACCGGGAGCACCCCGGCCTGCAGGTGGCCAGCGTGACCACCACTGGCTACGGCGAGGAACTGGTCAAGAACGCCTTCCGCTGTGATTATGGCCTGGTGGAAACGGTGGCTCATTTCACCGCCGCCAAATACTTTATGCCCGATGTGGATTTCATCATCGATATCGGCGGTCAGGACATGAAGTGCTTCAAGATCGAGGATGGTGCCATCAGCAACATCTTCCTGAACGAGGCCTGCTCCTCCGGCTGCGGCAGCTTTTTGCAGACCTTTGCGCAGGCGCTGGGCTATGACGTCAAGGAGTTCGCGGCCCTCGGCCTCTTTGCCGACCGTCCTGTGGATCTCGGCAGCCGCTGCACCGTGTTCATGAACAGCTCGGTCAAGCAGGCCCAGAAGGATGGCGCATCCATCGAGAACATCTCGGCGGGCCTGTCCATCAGCGTCGTGAAGAATGCGCTGTATAAGGTCATCCGCGCCTCCAGCCCTGAGGAGCTGGGCCGGAAGATCGTCGTGCAGGGCGGCACCTTCTACAACGAAGCTGTCCTCCGCGCCTTCGAAAAGGAGATGGGCGTCGAGGTCATCCGCCCCGACATCGCCGGCCTGATGGGCGCTTACGGCGCGGCCCTCTTCGGCCTGCGCCAGTGCCGCAAGAACGGCCAGACCACCTCTGCCATGATGAGCGAGGAGGAGCTGGAAAGCTTCGACCAGAAGGTGGTCAGCGTCAAGTGCGGCGGCTGCGGCAACCACTGCCAGCTCACCGTCAACACCTTCGCCGACGGCCGCAAGTTCATCTCCGGCAATCGCTGCGATAAGCCTGTCACCGGCAAGAGCGAGGACAACAGCCTCAACCTCTACGCCTACAAGCAGCAGCTTCTGGCCAGCTATAAGCCTGTGGCCGGAAAGCGCGGCTCCATCGGCATCCCGCTCTGCCTGAATATGTACGAGCTGCTGCCGTTCTGGCATGCATTCTGGACAAAGCTGGGCTTTGCCGTCCACACCAGCCCGGTGTCCAGCCGCGGCCTCTATCTGGCCGGTCAGGCTACCATCCCCAGCGACACCGCCTGCTTCCCGGCCAAGCTCAGCCATGGCCACATCAAGGCCCTGACCCAGATGCATCTGGATGCCATCTTCTACCCCTGCCTGACCTACAACATCGACGAGGGGCTGGGCGACAACCACTACAACTGCCCCGTCGTGGCCTACTATCCCGAAGTCCTCGCCGGCAACTGCCCCGAGCTGGAAGGCCAGAAGTTCATCTACGACTACGTCGGCATCCACCGTCCGAAGGATTTCGTCCACAAGATGGCGAAGGACGTGCTGCCCAAGTATTTCGGCGGCATCTCCGAGAAGGAAGTGCAGGAGGCTGCCAACGCTGCCTACGCTGAGTATGAAGCCCACATGGCACAGATCCGGGTCAAGGGCAGCGAGATCATCGACGAAGCCCGCCGTCAGGGCAGGCGCATCATCGTGCTGGCCGGGCGTCCCTACCATGTGGACCCGGAGGTCAACCACGGCATCGACCACCTCATCACCCGCCACGGCGCGGCGGTGGTCACCGAGGACAGCATCTCCAACCGGGTGGAGAAGTTCCCCACCAGCGTGCTGAACCAGTGGACCTACCACAGCCGCCTGTATGCCGCCGCCAAGTACTGCACCACCCAGAAGGATATGGATCTGGTGCAGCTGGTGTCCTTCGGCTGCGGCGTGGACGCCATTACCACCGATGAGACCCGCGAGATCTTACAGGAGGGCGGCAAGCTCTACACCCAGCTCAAGATCGATGAGATCACCAATCTGGGCGCAGTCAATATCCGCCTGCGCAGCCTGTTCGCCGCGCTGGACGAGCGGGACGAAGATAAGAAGTAACCTCATAGGAGGAACCTATGGAATACAATTACCCTAAATTCACCCCGGAGATGAAGAAGACCCACACCATCCTCATCCCCAACATGGCCATTACCCAGTTCCGTCTGCTGGGATACGCCCTGCGCTACGACGGCTACAAGTGCGAGATACTGGGCAACTGCGGCAGCGCTGTGGCGCAGCTGGGCCTGAAATACGTCCACAACGACACCTGTTATCCGGCGCTGCTGGTCATCGGCCAGTTCCTCGATGCGCTGAACAGCGGCAAATATGACCTCGAGCATACGGCCCTGCTCATCACCCAGACGGGCGGCGGCTGCCGTGCCTCCAACTACATCCATCTGCTCCGCAAGGCGCTGGTCAAGGCAGGCTATCCGAACATTCCGGTGGCCAGCCTGAACTTCTCGGGCCTCGAGAAGGACAGCGGTTTCCAGATGACTCTGCCTCTGGCCCGCCGGGCCATCGCCAGCGTGTTCTACGGCGATATGCTCTGCGCCCTGCGCAATCAGGTCGCTCCGTATGAGAACGAGAAGGGCGCTGCCGATAAAATGGTAGACCTCTGGGTCGAGCGTCTGGGCCGTGTACTGCTGGCGGGCAAGGGTTTCACCTCCCGTGAGATGAAGCACACCTTCCCCCTCATCGCAAAGGACTTTGCTGCCATCCCCGTTACCCGGGTGCCCAAGGTCAAGGTGGGCGTGGTTGGCGAAATTTACGTCAAGTACAGCCCGCTGGGCAACAACGACCTGCAGAAGTTCCTCGAAAGTCAGGACTGTGAGGTGAACTTCCCGGGCCTGATGGGCTTTGTGCAGTACTGCATCT
>OFLY01001519.1_pt1 | contig 13620 bp, 10 predicted proteins | sample 1541161 | NCBI WGS metagenome assembly OFLY01 (sample SAMN04209247, study PRJEB22552) | human gut metagenome | biome: gut; material: feces | host: Homo sapiens | place: USA: Oklahoma | reverse complement strand
GAAGAAACAGGGAGTGTGCCGACTGACCAAAGGGAAGGAGAGCAGACGACCATGTTTCGAGGTGGGCCTTCGCAGGTTCAAATCCTGTCTCCGCAATTCAAAGAACATCATGCACAAGCATGGTGTTTTTTTCGTTTTGGGACTGCGACCGACGGGTTCCCGGGGCTTTGGGTGTGACCGCTGCCAGTGGCAGATGAAGGGAGCAGCCAAAGGCGAAGAAACAGGGAGTGTGCCGACTGACCAAAGGGAAGGAGAGCAGACGACCATGTAAGAAAGGAAATCTCTTTTCCTTTGGAAAAGACCGAAAAATCCGTCTGCACCATTCCCCTCGTTGCACAAAGTGCAAGGTCGGAGGATGGTAAACACAGACGCCTTTTTCTGATGAGGTGGGTCTTCGCAGGTTCAAATTCCTGCCCCCCGAAGATTACGAGGACATCACAGGCGGCTTTGCAATGCAAAGTGCTTGCCCCTCTCCGCAACTCAAAGAACATCATGCGAAAGCATGGTGTTTTTTTGTTTTGGGCTGTAACCTTCCCAAAGTGCTTCCTCTATTTTCCCCTTCCACAACCCTTCTTTCCTATTATTTCCATTCCACTTTTCTCTTTTTTCCCGGAACTTTCTCCTCCTCTTTCCCGTCTATTATTTAATATGTCCTTATCATAATTGTATTTTCCCTTCTTTTTCCTTATAATGGAGTCATACACAACCCCAACATAAAGGAGGGACTTCCATGAAACTGACTGTTTTAATGGACAATCATACAGAAATCGACGTTTACCATCTGGGGGAACCTGCCGTTTCTTACTGGCTGGAAGCAGATGGCAAACGCTTTTTATTCGATACGGGCTATTCTGACGCTTTTTTAAAAAACGCCAAAGCTATGGGCATTGATCTGACCACAGCAGATACCATTCTGCTTTCTCATGGGCACAACGATCACACTGGCGGTCTGCCTGATCTGCTGGCACTGCCTTTTTCCAAAAAGCCACGGCTCATTGCCCATCCCCACGCCCTGCTGCCTAAGCAGTGGAACGGCATGGACATTGGCAGTCCTTTATCTATGAAAGAATTGCAGGAAAAAGCGGTTCTGGAATTTACCGAAGAACCCCTGTGGCTCACAGATCACCTGGTTTTTCTGGGAGAAATTCCCCATACCGTAGATTTTGAGCCTGCCTACGCCATCGGCGAAACGGTTTTGGACGGACAGACTGTTCCCGACATCATTGATGACGACACAGCTCTGGCTTATGTGACAGACACAGGCATTTACATCATCACCGGCTGCTCTCATGCCGGCATCTGCAACATCATACAGTATGCCAAAGTTGTCACGGGCAAAACAAAGGTACTGGGGCTTCTGGGCGGACTGCATCTGATGGAAGAAAATAAGCGGAGCCAAGAAACCGTTGATTTTCTGGCAAAAGAACAGATTCACGCACTTTACCCCTGTCACTGCACGGCTTTTCCTGTGCGGGCGGCACTTCATGCCGTTTCCCCCATACAGGAAGTTTCTGTTGGTATGACACTGGAATGGGAATAAGGAGGAAAAATCATGAAAAAAGAATCTCTTTTTGCTGCCATTGACCAGCGGCAGGCAGAAATTCTGTCTTGGGGCGACACCTTTTTTGACTGTGCGGAGCTGGGTTTTCAGGAAGTGAAAACTGCCGCCGCCATCACATCTTTGTTGGATCAATGGAACATCCCTTATGAATCTGGTATTGCCATGACAGGCATTCGGGTCACTTTGGGCAGCGGTTCTCCCCATATTGCCTTTGTCAGCGACATGGACGCCTTGCCCTGCAAAAGCAAAAACGGCACTGTCCATTCCTGCGGGCACAGCATCCAGACAACTTTGGCTCTGGCACTGATCCGGGCACTGGCTGACTGCGGTCTTCCGAAAAAAAACAGCGGTCGCATCAGTTTCTTCTTTACACCGGCAGAAGAATTCATTGACTTTGCTTTCCGTGACCAATGCATTGCCGAAGGCAAGATCCGCTACCGCTCCGGCAAACAGAATATGATTGCCGAAGGATATTTTGATGATGTGGACTGTGTTCTTTCTGCCCACGCCAATGGCGAAACAGATTATCTGTTTGACATCAATTCTACATTGGCAGGCTTTTTGGCGAAAAAAGCCGTTTTTCTAGGGACAGCGTCCCACTCTGGGGCAGCGCCTCATCTGGGCAGAAACGCCCTTCATGGCGCTGTACTGGCACAGAACGCACTTGCTTTTCTGAAAGACCGTTTCCCCACCTCTGCTGGTTTACAGCTCCATCCGGTCATTACCGAAGGAGGCGGCACCGTCAACATCATTCCTGACCGCACGGTTATGGAAACCTATATCCGTGCCAACGACAATGCCACCCTTTTTGCCGCGGAGGAACAGGTGGAACAGTGTATCCGTCACTGCGCCGCTGCGTTGGGATTAGGCTGCGAAACAGAAGCCACCCCAGGGTATCTGCCTTTGCGTCAATCTGCGGAAATGAACGAAATGGTGCTGGAAAACATGCTGCTTTTCTGTGAGGAAGATCAGATTCTGCGGAATGTGGTTTCCGGTGCTTCCGGCGACATTGGGGATCTAGGATTTTTGCTGCCTGCGGTGCAGATGGGCTTTTCCGGCATCCAGGGACAGTTCCACAACGACAATTTCACCATTGCTGACAAAGAAAACTGCTATATCCGCACTGCCAAAGTACTGGCCGGCACCCTCTTTGATCTGCTGCAAAAGCCTGTACATCAGCCAGCGGATTTTGCGGAAAAAAAAGAACTGTATTTGAAACAGCTGGAAAAAAAGCAGAATCTGGAAATCTTTACGGAATCTTGACACACTTTTTATAAAACTTAAAAAATTTGAAAAGGTTTTTCTGCGCTTTCATGGTATAGTAATAGTAGGATCGTGTCCTACAAATGTCGCCTGAATACACACAAGGCGTTTACAAATTGTGAGAAAAATAAGAAATTTAGGATATTTCATATTTTGAGAAGGAATAGGAGGTTTTAGATATGAAACGTTTCCTTACATTGGCAACTACTGCCGCCCTTGTACTGGGCAGTACAAATGCTGTTGCTTTCGGCTCTACCTTTGCGGATATCAATACAGTACCCTGGCCCGGTGCCGCTACATTCATTGACGAAGCGGCTTCCTTAGGGCTCATGAGCGGCTACACCGAAAATGGCAAAAAATACTGCAAACCCCGCAATAAGGTAACTTACTGCGAAGCGACTCAGCTCATGTACTCCATCATGAAAACATATTACAAACAGGATGTCACAAACGAAACCATCACAAAATGGAAACCCATTATGGATGCGTACAAGATCCCTTCCTGGGCATATAACGCTGTGGCATACGCGCTGGACAAAGGCATTCTGGTCACAAACGACCTGACCAAGTTCATGAAAAGCAACACACAGCAGAACGCCAACAGAGAAGATGTGGGCGTAATCTTCGGCAAAGCGCTGGGGAAAGTTTATACCGTAGATATGGACGCGAAACTGACCTTCAAAGACGCCGGTTCCATCTCCAAGGCCTCTGTGCCCTATCTGGATCTGCTCTATGACAAAAACATCATGGTGGGCGATGATTACAACAACTTCAATCCAAAAGTAAACATCAACCGCTCTGAAATGGCAGTCCTTTCCGTAAAAACATATAAACTTCTCACCGGCAGCGGCAGCAGTGGCAGCACTGGCGGCACCACCACCAAACCGGAAACACCCTCCAACGGCTCTGTAACCGGTACCATTGTCAATGTTTCCGTACTGGAAAACGGCGACCTGTTCTGCAGTGTAAAAACCAACACTGGTACAGGTCTGAATCTGTTCGGTAAAAAAGGCACCGCCAAAGCATACTATGACGGCAAAGAAATCGACTTCTCCGAAATCGGCACTGGTGACAGCGTTTCCCTGTCCTATGCCAACGGCGATATCAAGACCATCACTGTAACAAAATCCGTCAACGGCATTGGCTCTAAACAGACCTTTGACCTGGTAGACATGACTTCCAACAAGATCACTGTCAAAGACGGCTCCAAAGAAAAAACATATACCATGGCAGACGATGTGAAGGTATATCTGGATGATAAATCCACCACACCTTCCCGTATTTACAGCGCACTGGACAACGGCGATGACTTCAGCGTTACCATTTATCTCAACGCCGATGACAAAGTAACAAAGCTTTATGCCACAACCAAAAATGACAATCCCAAATCCGGTCTGCTGACAGATCTGGACGATGACGAACTGACCATCAAAGTCAACGGTAAATCCTACGACTATGATGTGGACAGCGACGTAGATGTCAAAGACGAACTGACAGACTATTCCTTCAGTGATCTGAAAAAGCACTATGATGATACAGATTTCTATGTAACACTGACCACAAACAGCAAAAATGCGGTTACAAAAATCACTGTTAACTACGCAGAAGATGAAGTCAACGGCGTATTGACAGACGTTACATCCAGAAAACTGACCATCAAAGCTCAGGGTGACACCTATACCTATAATCTGGATTCAGACGTAGATGTAAAAGTAGACGGTAAGAGCAAAGACATTGACTTCCTGAAAGAAAACCATGAAAAGACATCTTACCGTGTTTCCCTGACACTGAACCGTGATGATGATGTCACCGACATCGTTGCCATTGAGGAATCCATGGGCGAATCCAAAGGCATCATCAAAAGACTCAGCAGCAGTACAATCGAAATTAAAAACGATAAAGGCGATACATTCTCCTATGACCTGCTGGATGACACAGACGATATCGACGTAACCCTTAACGGCAAATCCGCTGACTTTGACGACCTGAAGGATAAATATAAAGAGTATGACATCCGCGCAGAACTTTCCTTCAAGAACAAACAGGTTTCCAAGATCGTGGCCGTAAACACCGAAGCGGATAAAGGGGAACTGCGTGCCATTGATGAGGATGAAATCACTATTTTGGTAGATGGCGATAAATTCACATACGATCTGGACGATGATGTGGAAGTCACACTGGAAGACGATGATTACAGCCTTTCCAAACTCATCAAAGCCTTCGAAGACTACGAAAACTTTGAGGTCAAACTGAAATTCAACAGCTCCAAGAGCAAAGTCACCGAAATCGAAGCTGATTACGCTTCCTCCAAACGGGAAGTAAAAGGCGATCTGGACGGTATTTCCTCCAGCTATATCAAAGTTGACGGCAAAAAATATTATCTGTCTAAGGACTTTGACAAAGATGATGATGTATACGGCGACGCAAAAGACTATGACGATCTGGATGATAAATATGATGACGGCGACGGCACCGATTTTATCATCAAACTGAAACTGAACAGCAGCGGCGAAGTTACCAGAATCGACGCGGAAAAAGATTGATCGTCTTTCTAAAAATATGATTAGCACCCCTCTCTTTTGAGGTCTGCTTCATAAGTACACACATATAGCTGGAATCCTTGCAACACAAAGGGTTCCAGCTATTCTATTTTCATGGGAATGATTTTCTTTCGGAAACAGCCATCCCTACTTTCTTTGCAAAAAAACCAGCCATGGGAATATTTTGCCTTTTCGTCATTTCTGTAAAAACAAATGTCTTTTTATTCAGCTTTACCAATGATAGCTTGATTTTTTTCCAAAAAATGAAAGAGTATTACCAATTTACTTTAGTCTGATAACGTGATAAAATGATAAAGAATTCAGCGATGAAACATTTTAGGGAAAAAATCAATAGAAAAAGGAGAGATTGGAGTATGAAAAAATATCTTGCTTTGTTTTTGACTATGGCAATGTCTGTTGGTGTACTGGCTGGCTGCGGCGGCGGCAACGAAGAACCCGCTGCAACTGACGGCGCAGATACTGCGGAACGCACCACATTTACAGTAGGTTTTGACGCAGAATATCCCCCTTACGGCTACAAAAATGACGCCGGCGAATATGTTGGCTTCGACCTGGATCTGGCTCAGGAAGTTTGTGACCGCAACGGCTGGGAACTGGTAAAACAGCCTCTGGACTGGAGCTCCAAAGATATGGAACTGAACAGCGGCACTGTTGACTGTCTGTGGAACGGCTTCACCATGACAGGCAGAGAAAGCGAATATACTTTCTCCGAACCCTATGTAGACAACAGCATCGTATTTGTTGTTCGTCAGGATTCTGACATCCAGACAAAAGAAGATCTGGCTGGCAAAATTGTTATCACACAGGCTGGTTCCTCCGCTCTGGCAGCTCTGACCAACACAGAAGACAACGATGAAAACCTGGCTCTGGCAGCTACTTTCGCTTCTCTGGAACAGACACCCGATTACAACAGCGCATTCATGAGCCTGGAAACAGGTGCCGTTGATGCCATCGCCGTTGACATCGGTGTTGCACAGTATCAGCTGACAAACCACAGCGATAAATTCCGCAAACTGGAAGAACCTCTGTCCACAGAACAGTATGCCATCGCCTTCAAACTGGGCAATGAAGAACTGAGAGATCAGGTACAGGCTACACTGGACGAAATGGTAGCAGACGGCACATTTGATGCAATCGCTGCAAATTACGCAGATTACAACCTGGATCAGATGGTTTGCCTTGGCAAAGAATAATCAAATATGATACAATACAAGGGCGTGCGGACGATGTTCCGCACGCTTCTTCCCTATTTATGGATACTGTCTTTCTTTTGAGAGCCTTTGTCCGCACAGGGAGGCTGACATAAAGAAATGGGCTTCCCGTTTTCTTATGTGAGCGTGAAAACGCCAAAACAAAGAAAGGACGAAACAATTTTATGGATGCACAAACCCTTATGAACATCACACAACAACTGGCTGTGGGACTTCTGGATTCCTGCAAAATCTTTTTCCTGACACTGTTATTTTCCATGCCTCTGGGGCTTTTGGTAACCTTCGGACGCATGTCTAAATGGGCGCCTCTGAAATTTCTGGCACCCCAAACTCTGATTGAAAAGCTGAAACTGGCACAGTCCGCAGAAGGCAAGGCGGAAAACCTGCCTATGGGCACACGGTTTGCAGGGGGCTTTTTCTTCTTCAAACCCATCCAGTGGATCATCAAAGTATTCATCGCCATTCTGCGTGGCACACCCCTGATGCTGCAGCTCTTTGCCGTATACTACGGCCCTTACTACCTCTTCGGTATTCCCATCACCAATGAATACCGTTTCACTGCGGTCATCATCGCTTTCTCCATCAACTATGCCGCTTACTTTGCGGAAATCTACCGTGCCGGCATCGAATCCATTCCTGTGGGACAGTATGAAGCAGCTACTGTGCTGGGCTACAACAAAGCCCAGACTTTCCTGCGCATCGTATTCCCTCAGATGTGCAAACGGATCATGCCCCCTGTAACAAACGAAACCATTACACTGGTCAAAGATACATCCTTTGCCTTCGTTATTTCCTATCCGGAAATGTTCACCATCGCAAAGCAGATCTCTGCGGCACAGACCACCATCATGCCTCTGATCATCGCTGGTGTGTTCTACTTCATCTTCAACGGCATCGTTGCCTTTGTGATGGATAAGATCGAAAAGAAAATGAATTATTATCGTTAAGGAGGCAGCCATGAAATTACTGGAAATCAATCACTGCAATAAAAAATTCGGGGACAACGAAGTCCTCAAGGACATCTCCCTTTCCGTGGAAGAAGGACAAGTTGTGAGCATCATCGGGCCCTCCGGCTCCGGTAAATCCACATTGCTGCGCTGTGCAACCCTGCTGGAAACCATGGACGGCGGCGACCTGATCTATCTTGGAGAATACACAGCAAAAGCTGACAAAACAGGCAAATCCGTTTACGGCACCAAAGCCGATCTGCAAAAGGCAAGACAGCACTTTGGTCTGGTGTTCCAGAACTTTAACCTGTTTCCTCACTATTCCGTACTGAAAAACATCACAGAACCCCCGATCCTCATCGGCAAACGCCCCAAAGACGAGGTTTACGCCGAAGCAAGAGAACTGCTGCGGAAAATGGGTCTGGCGGACAAAGAAGATGCTTACCCTTACCAGCTTTCCGGCGGTCAGCAGCAGCGTGTATCCATTGCCCGCGCGCTGGCAATGAAACCAAAAATCCTGTTCTTCGACGAACCTACTTCCGCCCTTGACCCGGAACTGACAGGGGAAATTTTGCAGGTTATCAAAGAACTGGCAGCGGAACACATGACCATGGTCATCGTTACCCACGAAATGAGTTTTGCCCGTGACGTATCCGACCACATCATTTTCATGGACGGCGGCGTCATTGTGGAAGAAGGGGAACCCAAAGAACTCATCAACAACCCCAAACAGGAACGTACCAAAGCATTCCTGAGCCGCTTCCAGGCATAAGGAGGCAATATGGAACTCCAATTTGTGAAAGTAAGTCCAAACGAAAACATGACACTGCTCATCGAAAGCCCTGTGTCCAGAAGTCAGCATCTGGCAGTGGCAAAGGCACTCATTGCCTATGGCAGTGTTTACGCGGAACAGGCGGGATACATCGAGGAGCCGGAAAACAAAGAAGCCTGCGTCCGTCTGCAAATGATGGCAGGAGAATTCTGCGGCAATGCCACCCTTTCGCTGGGGGCATACCTGTTCTCCAAGGAACATCCTAAAACAGGCGAGGAAAAAAACTTTCTCTTAGAAGTATCCGGCGCAAACAGCCTCATTGACTGTCATATGAAAAAAGAAGCTGACGGCTATCTGGGACAGCTTTCCATGCCTCTGCCTACAAAGATTGCCACAGAAACCTATGTACTGAACGGCCTTTCCTATGAACTGGAAACGGTCTATCTGCCGGGCATCACCCACATCATTGTTCCCAAGACTCTTTGGGGCGAAAAGGCACGGGAAAAGGCAGAACAGGCTGTAACAGCATGGGAAAATCAGATTACTGAAGAGGCCTTTGGCATCCTGCTCTTTGACGCAACAGAAATGACACTGGAACCGCTGGTATGCGTCAAAAACGCCTCTCTCGTATGGGAGCGCGGCTGCGGCAGCGGTACAACAGCCCTTGGTGCGGCTCTGGCAGCTAAAAAACAAAGCTCCCTTTCTCTGGGGCTGAAACAGCCCGGCGGCGTTATGCACATCGACGCTGACTGGAAAGATGGATGCCTGCATTCCCTGACATTGACTGTACATGTAAAGATTGTCGCGGCAGGTACCGCTTATCTGGAATCTTTCTAACAAAAACATATACAAAACAAGAAAAACCGGAAACCCATAACAAATATGGATTCCCGGTTTTTTACGTGTTTCAGAAAATCATGGGATTTTCCCTTCCTCAGGGATTAGGGCCCTGGTGTCCCTGTGGGGCCGGTCGGGCCGGTTTCACCTGTTGCGCCAGTAGGGCCGGTAGGGCCAGTTTCGCCTGTTGCACCTGTTGCGCCGGTTGCACCGCTTGCGCCTGTGGCACCGCTTTCGCCAGTGGGGCCAGTCGGGCCAGTTTCGCCTGTTGCGCCCGTTGCGCCGCTTGCTCCTGTGGGGCCGCTTTCGCCAGTGGGGCCGGTAGGCCCAGTTTCACCTGTTGCACCCGTAGGGCCGCTTTCACCTGTGGGCCCTGTTGCGCCAATTTGGCCTGTTGCGCCGGTGGGGCCAGTTTCACCAGTAGGGCCTGTTGCGCCAATTTGGCCAGTAGGCCCAGTGGGCCCGGTTTCACCGGTAGGGCCGGTGATGCTCAGCCCTGCAATACCAGTAGGGCCGGTAGGGCCAGTAATACCAATACCTGTTGCGCCCGTTGCTCCGGTTGCACCCGTTGCTCCGGTAGCACCTGTTGCACCTGTGGGGCCTGTAATACCGCCGCCTGTTCCGGTGGCACCTGTTGCACCTGTCGGGCCTGTTGCGCCCGTTGCTCCGGTAGGCCCTGTGGCACCTGTGATACCTGCCGCGCCTGTGATGCCTGTGGCACCTGTCACGCCTGGCGCGCCTGTGGGGCCAGTAGGCCCAGTTACGCCAGTGATGACTACCACATAACACCCGGGCCAGCATTCCGGCCAGCAGCCGGGATTGCAGGGATTACAAGAATTACAATCCGGATGCCATGGATTGCAGTCAGGACGGCAGCGGTTCTGATTCTGTCCGCCGCAGGAATGACCGGTATATCCATTCTGTCCGCCTGTATAACAGCCGCCGCTGTTTCCCGTATTCCGGGGCATAGGCTCGTAGCCGAATCCGCCGTACCAGCCGCTGCCGCGGCGCCCGTTTCCATCGGGATTTCGATACATACGCATTCCCCTCTTTTCCTTTATCGATTCTGTGTTCATTTTATATTATGTGCGCTGCCCAAAATTGTGCTCCTTTTCTCCTGTAAACAAAAAAAGAGAGAGGATTTGCATCCTCTCTCTGCTGTTTTATGCTTCCAGATTTTCTTCTGCTGTTTCTTCCGGTTTTCTTTCCAGAATTTCCATGAATTCTTCGCCGGTGATGGTTTCTTTTTCCAACAGATAAGCAGAAATTTCATCCAGCTTGTCTTTATGGCTGCTGATGATCTGGTATGCCTTGTCATGGGCTTCTTTCACCATAGCAATGACTGCCGCGTCAATACGGGTTGCTGTTTCATTGGAGCAAGCCAATGTGGTATCGCCGCCCAGATACTGGTTATTGATGGTTTCCAGAGCCACCATGCCGAACTCATCGCTCATGCCGTAACGAGTAATCATGGCTCTTGCCATACGGGTTGCCTGCTCAATATCATTGGAGGCACCGGTGGTGATGGAGTTAAACTGAATTTCCTCCGCTACACGACCGCCGGTGAGTGTGGCAATTTTATTGAATGCTTCTTCCTTATTCATAAGGAATTTTTCGCCCTCGTCAATCTGGAGGGTATAACCCAATGCCCCGGAAGTTCTGGGGATAATGGTAATCTTATGAACAGGTGCGGAATTTTTCTGGAGAGCCGCTACCAGCGCGTGACCAACTTCGTGGTATGCGATGATGGCTTTTTCCTCTTTGGAAATGACTGCGCCTTTCCGCTGATAGCCTGCCAGAATCACTTCTACGCTTTCTTCCAGGTCTGTCTGACTTACTTTATCCCGACCCATACGAACGGCACGGAGAGCGCCTTCGTTGATGATATTGGCAAGTTCCGCACCGGAAGCACCACTGGTTGCTCTTGCCACAGCACCAAAATCGATGTTGTCTTCCATTTTGATTTTTGCCGCATGAACCTTCAAAATAGCTTCTCGTCCTTGCAGATCAGGCAGTTCCACAGGGATTCTTCTGTCGAAACGACCGGGACGCAGAAGGGCTTTGTCCAGTGTTTCAGGACGGTTGGTAGCTGCCAGAATGACAACACCTTTTGTGGCATCGAAACCATCCATTTCTGTCAGCAGCTGGTTCAGAGTCTGTTCTCTTTCGTCGTTGCCGCCCATGCCGTTGCCGTCACGTTTTTTACCGATGGTATCAATTTCGTCGATGAATACGATACAAGGTGCTTTTTCCCCCGCCTGTTTGAACAGGTCACGAACTTTCGCTGCACCCATACCTACGAACATTTCCACAAATTCAGATCCGGAAATGGAGAAGAAAGGTACATTGGCTTCCCCAGCTACTGCCTGGGCAAGCAATGTTTTACCAGTACCCGGAGGGCCTACCAGCAGGGCGCCTTTTGGCATTTTTGCACCTACGCTTGTGTATTTTGCAGGGTTATGCAAAAAGTCTACGATTTCTTTCAGTGCTTCTTTCGCTTCATCCTGTCCTGCCACATCTTTGAATGTCTTGCCGGTCTGGGCTTTTACATAAACCTTAGCGTTGGACTTGCCAAAAGCCATGGCGTTGGCACCAAAACCGCCTTTTTTCATCATTCTGCCAAACACCAGCCGCCAGAACAGGAAGAACAGCAGGAACATGATGAGGGAACTCATCCATGGCGAAACTTCTTTGGGCTCAATGGCGGAGAAGTTTGCCCCAGCCGCATACAAACGATCTACCAGCATATTATCCTGCATCCGTACGGTGCAGTAGAGCATTTCATGCTGCTGCTGACCAGGGAAAATCATTGTCTGGGGTTCCTCGTTGGTATCTTCTTTCAGGGAATAATAGATCACATCCTCATTGACCTGTACCTGATCGATATTCTTTGCTCCCAATTCGTCCAAGAACACATTGTAACTTACTTCCTGCACCGTGTTATTAGCAAACATGGGCAGTACCAGCCAGTTGATGACAAACATTACCGCCAGAGCAATGAGCCAGTAATAAATCAACGGCTTCTTCTGGTTTTCCATATACATTCACTCGCCTTTCTGCTCTTCGTATGTAAGCATATCTTCTTGCAGATTTGCTTTCATCTTTTCCAATATTTCCAAAAAAACTTCAATTTCTGCTTCTGATAGTCCCCGCAGGGCGATTTCTTCCATTCGCGCCACAGCCATTTCTACTTCCCGGTGCAGGCTTTTTGCCTGAGAAGTCAAAACAATCCGTTTCAGTCTGGCATCCTCTTCCACAGACAACCGCTGGATCAGACCTTTTTTCTCCATGCCTTTGAGAATCCCTGTCACCGTAGAACGGCGCACATGAAATTCCGCCTCCAGATCCCGCTGGAATACATCCTGCTGCTGATGCTGATAGAGATACTCCAATATGAACAACTGCATCCCCGTCAGATTTGCTGCCTCCACACAGGTCGTGCAGGCATTGGCGCTGTGCCGCATGAGATTGGACACCATTTTCCATTCCAGACAAAAGGAAATTTTCGGCTGCATCCTGTCACCTCCATAAAAATGTTAGGGTACTAACTGTATCTTTCCCTAACAGTATAGCACCCTTTCTTCCACTGTATGTGAATAAATTGTAAACATTTTATGAATTTACGAATCTTTCGAACGTTGGATATCCGCGCCCAAAGCCCGCAGTTTTTCCTCAATGCGGTCATACCCCCGTTCAATGTGGTAAATATCGCTGATTTCCGTTTCTCCTCTGGCTGCCAGCGCCGACAAAATCAAGGCTGCACCTGCCCGCAGATCTGTGGCACGGACGCTGGTTCCCGTCAAGCTGTCCACACCTTCAATGATGGCAGAACGGCTGTCTATTTTAATATCTGCACCCATACGCTGCAATTCTGCCGCATGCATGAACCGGTTTTCAAATACCGTTTCCGTGATAACGCTGGTGCCCTTTGTGACAGCTGCCAAACTCATGAACAACGCCTGCATATCCGTAGGAAAACCGGGATAAGGCATGGTTTTCAGCTGTATAGGACGAAGTCTGCCCTTCCGGTACACCCGGAGTCCCGACGAAGTCACTTCTGTTTTGGCATTGCATTCTGTCAATTTGGCAATGACAGGTGTCAAATGTTCCTGCCGTACCTGCTCCAACAAAATATCACCGCCAGTAATAGCGGCTGCTGTCATAAATGTTCCTGCCTCTATGCGGTCGGAAATGACATTGTGTGTGGCGCCATGAAGCCGTTTCTGCCCTTGAATGACAATGGTATCTGTGCCGTCCCCAGTAATTTCCGCCCCCATTTTTCGCAGAAAATCCGCCAGATCACATATTTCCGGCTCTGCTGCCGCATTCTCAATGGTGGTAGTGCCTTTTGCAAGCGTTGCTGCCATCATAATATTTTCTGTTGCACCCACACTTGGAAAATCCAAATAGACCCGTTTGCCACGCAAGCCGTTTTTTGCCGAAAGCTCCACTACCCCATGCTCCAGTT